>DGYFJ06202__coassemble_1769_pt1 | contig 9752 bp, 9 predicted proteins | sample DGYFJ06202__metabat2_low_PE_020 | metagenome-assembled genome bin DGYFJ06202 | reverse complement strand
GGTCAACTACGCACTCCGAAACGTGAAGAGCCCACAATGGTCCCAAAGAGGGGTAAAGGAGTGCACCGCACTATGGCGTTGCTCTTTTTGGATTATCGGGGTCGAGCTGCTAGGCTCTTACTCACTACCGTCATGCGGGGATATTTTGACTGCCTGCATGCTGCAAGTGGAGTTCCTTCTCCCACCTAGTGACCGCCCAAGGAATTGGGTTGGGCGCGGGTCGTTGGCACACAACACGTTGTGCATCGCTACGGCGGTGCGCGTTCATCAGGATGTGCCATGTTGGGGGATATGGGGAGTTTCACTCGGAGCAATCGGTACAACACGTAAACCAACTGCTACTGAGGAGTTCACATTAGCGCAGAAGCTCGCATCAACGACCGCATTCGAGTCCCTGAGGTCCGACTCGTCGGTCCAGGCGGCGAACAGGTCGGCATCGTCAAGACTGATGATGCGCGAAAGCTGGCCTATGAAGCTGACCTCGACCTCGTAGAGGTGGCGCCGAACGCCAAGCCGCCCGTGGCAAAAATCATGGACTACGGCAAGTTCAAGTACGAGCAGGCCCAGAAGGCCCGCGAAGCTCGGAAGAACCAGCAGCAGACCGTGGTGAAGGAACAGAAGTTCCGCCCGAAGATCGACGATCACGATTACGAAACCAAGAAGGGTAACGTGATTCGTTTCTTGGAGAAGGGCTCGAAGGTCAAGGTCACCATCATGTTCCGCGGACGTGAGCAGTCTCGTCCGGAACTGGGCTTCCGTCTGCTGGAGCGGCTGGCCAATGACGTCGAAGAATACGGCGTCGTCGAGACCCGCGCCAAGCAGGATGGCCGCAACATGACCATGGTCTTGGGCCCCATCCGCAAGGGTAAGAAGTAGTTCCTGGCAGGACCCCGCCGGGCCTGTCCACACTCAACTATTCGTTTAGAGGATTTTCACCAATGAAGCAGAAGACTCACAAGGGTGCCGCCAAGCGCATCAAGATCACCGGTTCCGGCAAGCTCCGCCGTGAGCAGGCTAACCGCCGCCACCTCCTTGAGGGCAAGCCGTCCAAGCGCACCCGTCGCCTGAAGGGCACCGAGGACGTCGCTCCTGCTGACGTCAAGCGCATCAAGCGCCTCCTGGGCAAGTCCTAAGACGCTTCCCGCCCCCAAAGCTGCCCCTTAAACCACACATTTTTCAAGCAAAGGACGTATCACAGTGGCACGTGTCAAGCGCTCAGTGAACGCAAAGAAGAAGCGTCGCGAAGTACTCAATTCCGCAAAGGGCTACCGTGGTCAGCGCTCTCGCCTGTACCGCAAGGCCAAGGAGCAGATGCTCCACTCCAAGACCTACGAGTTCCGCGATCGTCGCGCTCGTAAGGGCGATTTCCGCAAGCTGTGGATCCAGCGCATCAACGCTGGTGCTCGCCAGAACGGCATCACCTACAACCGCCTGATCCAGGGCCTGCGCCTGGCCGAGATCGAGGTCGACCGCAAGATCCTCGCCGAGCTGGCCGTCAACGACTTCGACGCCTTCACCGCTCTGTGCGACGCCGCCAAGGCCGCACTGCCGGAGGACGTTAACGCCCCCGCCGCTTCCTAAGAGCGTGATGCCAGGACCCGGATGACCATCCGGGTCCTTTTCGCATGTCTAGGCGCCGAACGGATAGGATGAGAACCCATGAGTTCCCTGCGTTTCCAGCCGCCAGACGATGTTGAACTATTCACCGAGCGCACCCCGCGGATCGTCAACGCCGCGAAGCTCCACCGCGCGGCAGCCCGTAAGAAGGCAGGCGTGTTCATCGTCGAAGGCGAAAACTGCGTGGAAGCAGCAGTATCGACCGGCTCTGCCACCGATATCTTCGCCACGCTGGACGCCGCAGAGCGCTTCGAACCCGTGCTGCGCACGGCCTCCTACATGAACGTCTACATCCACTTCATCACGGACAAGGCCGCTAAGCACCTTTCGGACACCGTCACCACCACAGGCCTGTTCGCCCTGTGCAAGCCCGTGACATGGAGCGTGGGCAAGGCCCTCGCCGGCAACCCGCAGCTGGTCAGCGTCCCGGTGGAAACCAACGATCCCGGCAACGCAGGCACCCTGATGAGGGTGGCAGACGCTATGGGTGCAGACGCCGTGGTGTTCGCCGGCGAGACGGTCGATCCGCAGTCCTGCAAAGCCGCACGGGCCTCCGCGGGCTCACTGTTCCACATCCCCGTGGCACGCTCGACGAACATCAAGGATGTCATCGGCCAGCTCCGCGCCCAGGGCCTCACCATCCTGGCTACGACCGCCGACGGCGAGGTCAGCCTCGACGATGCTGCCCCAATGTTGTCCGGGCCCACCGCCTGGCTTTTCGGCAACGAGGCGCATGGCCTGAGCGATGAGGTACAGCAGCTGGCGGATCACCGCGTCTCCATCCCCATCCGCGGCCGCGCCGAATCGTTGAACCTCGCCACGGCCGCCTCGATTTGCATGTATCAGTCGTCCGCCGCCCAAAGCGCAACCAAGTAAGCCGTAACGGACCGGAGCGGGTATTATTGTTTCGGTTAAAAGTCTGACGTTACGGCGCGGGAACCCCCACGGGGTCATGAGATGCCATTAGAGGAGCACACATAGTGTCTGATTCCACGGAAACTCCAACCACAGAGTTGACCGAGGCGAACCTGAATGCAGCTGCCGACGCTGCAGTGTCTGCTTTCGAGTCCGCACAGGACTTGGATGACCTGGCCGCTGCACGCCGCGACCACCTGGGCGATGACGCGCCCATCCCGGCAGCACGCCGCAGCCTCGGCTCGTTGCCCAAGGATCAGCGCAAGGACGCGGGCCGAATGGTCAACATGGCGCGTGGTCGCGTCGAGAAGAGTTATGCCCAGGCCAAAGAAGCCCTCGAGCGTAAGCGCAACGAGGAAGTCCTCAAGGCCGAGCGCATCGACGTCACCCAACCCACCACCCGGGGGCAAAACGGCGCGCAGCACCCGATCACCATCCTGTCGGAGCAGATCGCGGACATCTTCGTCGGCATGGGCTGGGAGATCGCAGACGGCCCCGAGATCGAGGCGGAGTACTTCAACTTCGACTCCCTTAACTTCATCCCGGACCACCCGGCCCGCACGCTGCAAGACACGTTCCACGTCGCCCCGACCGGCTCGAAGCAAGTCTTGCGCACCCACACCTCCCCGGTGCAGATGCGCACCATGCTCTCCCGCGATGTGCCCATCTACATCGCTTGCCCTGGTCGAGTGTTCCGCACCGATGAACTCGACGCCACACACACCCCGGTCTTCCACCAGGTCGAGGGACTCGCCGTGGACCGCGGCCTGACGATGGCTCACCTCAAGGGCACCCTCGATCACCTGGCCAAAACCCTCTTCGGCCCGGAGGCCAAGACCCGCATCCGGCCCAACTACTTCCCGTTCACCGAGCCCTCCGCTGAGGTGGACGTGTGGTTCGCCAACAAGAAGGGCGGCGCAGGCTGGATCGAGTGGGGCGGCTGCGGCATGGTCAACCCCAACGTCTTGATCGCGGCTGGCATTGACCCGGACGAGTACTCCGGCTTCGCATTCGGCATGGGCATCGAGCGCACCCTGCAGTTCCGCAATGGCCTGCCGGACATGCGCGACATGGTCGAGGGCGACGTTCGCTTCACGCTGCCGTTCGGCGTGCGCAGCTAACCGGATCCCAGCTAGACCCGACCAACTCCAACCATCTTCCAACTACCTCCACGAAGAAACTCGAGGAAACCTAAAGCATGTTGATTTCACAGTCTTGGCTGACGCGCATTCTGCAGACCTCCAACCCCAACTGGTCTGTGAGCGCCGAGGAGTTCGATTCGGGCTTCGTCCGCGTGGGCTTCGAAACTGAGGGATACCAGGCCATCCCCAACACCACCGGCCCGCTCGTGATCGGCCATGTGGACAACATCGAGGAGCTGGAAGGCTTCAAAAAGCCCATCCGCTACTGCACCGTCAACGTCGGCCAGGCCAACGGCACCGGCGAGCCTCAGCACATCATCTGCGGCGCCCGGAACTTCGCCGAGGGCGATAACGTGGTCGTGGCTCTGCCCGGTACGGTGCTGCCCGGCCCGTTCGAGATCTCTGCCCGCAAGACCTACGGCAAGATCTCCGAAGGAATGATCTGCTCCGCCATGGAGGTGGGCCTGGCCAGCCAGCAGAACCCCGGCATCATGACTATCTCTAACGCCGAGCTGGCCGCCAATGGCCTCAGCATCGGCGACGATGCCCGCGGCCTGCTCGGCCTCGATGATACGGTTTTCGACGTCAACATCACCCCTGACCGCGGCTATGCCCTGTCTGCTCGCGGCCTGGCTCGTGAACTTGCTTCCAGTTTCGATCTGCAGTTCCGCGACCCCGCCACGGACCCGGCCGCAGCCGCCCTCGATGACGACCTCTTCGCCGGCCTTCCCGGCACCCAGGGCGATGTGCAGTCCATTCGGGTGGACGAGGATACGAAGTGCGCGATGTTCGGCATGCGCAAGGTCACCGGCGTGGATCCCACCGCGGAGTCCCCGCTGTGGCTGCAGCGCGAGCTCATGCTTTGCGGCCAGCGACCCATCAACGTGCCCACGGACATCACCAACTACGTCATGTTCCTGCTCGGCCAGCCGATGCACGCCTTCGACGCCGACCAGGTCAGCGGCGACCTGCACGTCCGCCTGGCGCAGTCCGGTGAGAAGCTCACCACGCTCGACGATGTGGAGCGCACCCTCGATGCCGAAGACGTGGTGATCTGCGATGACAACGGCATCCAGTCGCTGGCAGGCGTGATGGGTGGGTCGACCTCCGAGGTCACCGATTCCACGACCACCGTGCTGTTCGAGGCCGCGCACTGGGATCAGATCACGGTCGCGCGCACCTGCCGCCGCCACAAGCTGTCCAGCGAGGCCTCCCGCCGCTTCGAACGTGGCACCGACCCGGCGGTCATCGAGGAAGCCCTCGACTTCGCCGTGGCGCTGCTGGCGAAGATCGCCGGTGGCACCATCGTGGAGGGTCGCACCATCGTGGGCTCCGTCCCACAGATGCCCACCATTACGATGCACACGTCCCGCCCCGGCAAGGTCGCAGGCACCATCTACCCGGACGGCACCACGATCTCCCGGCTCACGGAAATCGGCTGCACTGTGCGCGAAACCGGTTCCCGGGATGACAATGGCGCTCGCGAGATCGAGGTCACCCCGCCGACGTGGCGCCCGGATCTCACGATGCCCGCTGACCTCGTGGAGGAGGTCCTGCGCCTCGAGGGCTTGGAGAACATCCCATCAATCGTCCCGACCGCACCCGCTGGCACCGGCCTAACCCCGCGCCAGCGCATGCGTCGCAGCGTTGGCCGCGCCCTGGCTTGGGCGGGCTACGCGGAGATTCTGCCCACCCCATTCATCGCCAACGACGTGTTCGACGTGTGGGATCTTCCCGCGGATGATCCCCGCCGCGTCACCGTCAAGGTGCAAAATCCCTTGGAGAGCGACTACGCGCAGATCGGCACCACCTTGTTGCCGTCGATGATCGAGTCGCTGCGCCGCAACGTCACCCGCGGTCAGCGTGATGTGGCGCTCTACGGTGTGGAGCAGGTCGCTATCCCGGAGTCCTCTGAGCAGCATTCCCCGATGCCGAGCGTGGCGCAGCGCCCGTCTGCCGAGGAGATTCAGGAGCTCATGGACTCCCTGCCGAAGCAGCCACTGCACGTTGCGGTGGTCGCATCCGGCGCCCGCGAGCTGCAGGGCACGTGGGGCCCGGCCGTGCCGTTCGAGGCCGCCGATGCGATCGAGGCTGCCCGCATCATCGCTCGTGCCGCTGGCGTGGACGTGGAGTTCCGCAACGCCGAGTATCTTCCGTGGCACCCGGGCCGGTGCGCTGAGGTGCTCGTGGACGGCGAGGTCGTGGGCCACGCCGGCGAGGTGCATCCGCAGGTCTGCGAGCGTGCAAACATCCCGGCCCGCACGGTGGCCGTGGAGCTGAACCTGGACGCACTGCCGCTGAAGGAAACGTTCCCACGCCCGGTGCTCTCCGCCTACCCGGCCGTGCTGCAGGATATTGCCGTTGTGGTCGACGCCGCCACGCCCGCCCAGACCGTCGAGGACGCTTTGCGGGCTGGCGCTGGCGAGCTGCTGGAGGAGATCCGGTTGTTCGATGTGTACCGCAGTGACTCGCTGGGGGAGGACAAGCGGTCGTTGACCTTCTCGCTGCGGTTCCGCGCGACGGATCGCACGCTCACGGAGGAGGAAGCCAGCGAGGCCCGCGAGGCCGCGTTGGACAACGCCACTCGCGAAGTGGGAGCCACGCTCCGCGCGTAGCCACCCTCCGTGATCGGCCACCCATGGCGGTGGTCACCCCACCCCCAGGGGTGCATAAATTTCATGTTTCTGCATAATTTTCATTCTCTGCTAAAGTAGGCAGAATGATTTCGATTGCAGTTGCAGGAGCCAGCGGTTACGCAGGCGGCGAAGCACTTCGCCTCCTGCTCAACCACCCCGGATATGGCACCGACTTCACCATCGGAGCCCTCACCGGAGGGTCCAACGCAGGCACCCGATTCGGTGACCTGGTGCCCTCCCTCCCGGCTCTGGCCGATCGCCGCCTCGAGGACACCACCGAGGAGATCCTCGGCAGCCACGATGCCGCCATCCTCGCGCTCCCGCACGGAGTCTCCGCCAGTCTCAACCTCCCCGACACCATGAAGGTCGTGGACTGCGGAGCAGACTACCGGCTACGCAACGCCAACTACTGGGCCAGGTTCTACGGCACCGAACACGCCGGGTCGCGCACCTATGGCATCCCCGAGATGCCCGGCCACCGGGAAGAGATCGCCGCCAGCTCGTACGTCGCGGCACCCGGTTGTTTCCCCACCGGCGCCACCCTCGCCGCCATGCCCGGCATCGCCTCCGGCCTCATGGCACCGCAGATCAGCGTGGTCTCGGTCACCGGTACCTCCGGCGCGGGCAAGAAGGCCGCGGTCAACCTGCTCGGCAGCGAAACCCAAGCCAACCTGCGCGCCTACGGCGTGGGCACGCACCGCCACACCCCGGAGATCAAGCAGAACCTTGAAGAACTCGTGCCGGATACCGACGGCGTGCACGTGACCTTCACCCCCATCCTCGCGCCACTGACACGCGGCATCCTCACCACCGTTACCGCGCCCGCCCGCGGCACGGACAAGGACATCCGCCACGCCTACGAGGACTTCTGCGCCGACGAGCCCTTCCTGCACCTGCTGCCGCAGGGTCAACAGCCGGAAACGAAGTCGGTCATGGGGTCCAATATGGTGCACCTCCAGGTGGAGGTATCGGACGGCATGATCATCGCCACCAGCGCCATCGACAACCTCACCAAGGGCACCGCCGGTGCCGCCATTCAGTGCCTCAACCTCATGCTGGGGTGGCCGGAAACCGCGGGTCTTCCGCAAACGGGAATGTAGGAGCACAACCCCATGAACGAGCAGAATCAGCAGAACCAACAGCAGCAGAATCAGCAGAACCAGCACCCCACACCGCACGGCTCAAGCCAGGATTCCCGCCAGGCCGCCAAGGGCGTGACGGTACCCAAGGGGTTCGTAGCGGCGTCGACCACCGCGAAAATTAAGCCCTCGGGGAAGCCAGACATGGCGCTCGTCGTCAACGAAGGCCCGGAATACACCGCGGCCGCAGTGTTCACGCGCAACCGGGTGCAGGCCGCCCCGGTGAAGTACACCCGGGCGCACAACGATGGCACCTTCCACGCGGTCGTGCTCAACTCCGGCAACGCTAACGCCTGCAACGGTGCCCAGGGCGACCGCGACGCCGAGACCACGGCTCAGGCTGTGGCAGACAAGCTCGGGATCGACGCCACCGAGGTGGCCGTGTGCTCTACCGGCCTCATCGGCGACGTGCTGCCCATGGACAAGGTGCTGGGCGGAGTGGACGCGATGGTGCCGCAGCTCAGCAGCGACGAGGTAGCGGGTCACAAGGCCGCCGAGGCGATTATGACCACCGACCTCGTCTCCAAGGAAGCCGTGTATCACGGCGACGGATGGTCCATCGGCGCGATGGGCAAGGGCGTGGGCATGATGGCACCGTCGCTAGCCACCATGCTGGTGGTTCTTACGACCGACGCCACCATCGAATCCGCCGACCAGGCCCAGAAGGCACTGACCGGGGCCAGCTCCACCACCTTCGACTGCATCGACGTGGACGGATCCACCTCCACCAACGACACGGTGATCCTCATGGCCAATGGCGCCAGCGGAGTGTCCCCGGACCCCGAGGAATTCGCCGCCGCCGTGCACCAGGTGTGCCTGGACATCGCCATGCAACTGCAGGCAGACGCCGAGGGCGTGACCAAGCGCGTGTCCATTACCGTCAGCGGAGCGGCCACGGACGCCGAAGCCAAGGACGCAGCCCGGGTCATTGGTCGCGATAACCTGTTCAAGTGCGCCATGTTCGGCTCCGACCCGAACTGGGGTCGCGTGCTCGCCGCCGTGGGCATGGCCCCAGTGGAGATGGAACCGGATCGGATCAGCGTGTCCTTCAACGGGCACCCCGTATGTGTCAACGCCACGGGAGCACCCGGCGCCCGCGAGGTGGACTTGAGCGGCGCGGACATCGCCGTGGAGGTCAACCTGGCGGTGGGCGAGGGGCGTGCCACGGTGTGGACCACGGACCTGTCCCACGACTACGTGGAGATCAACTCGGCGTACTCGTCCTAGGGCGAATGCAGCACGAGCCAGCACAACCCAACACAACCCAGCACACGAGCCAGAACGCGACAAGAGAAACCGAACAACAATGGCTGAAATTCACCAGGCAATAGACACCACGGGGCTCACCCCCGAGGTGCGCAGCCACGTCCTCGCCGAGGCGCTGCCGTGGCTGCTGCACTTCCGCGACAAGATCGTGGTGGTCAAGTACGGCGGCAACGCCATGATCGATGACAACCTCAAGCGCGCCTTCGCCGCGGACATGGTGTTCCTCCGCGCCGTGGGCGCCCGGCCCGTCGTGGTTCACGGCGGCGGCCCGCAGATCAACGAGATGCTCAAGACCGTGGGGCTCGAAGGCGAGTTCAAGGGCGGCTTCCGCGTGACCACGCCTGAGGTCATGGAGTACGTCCGCATGGTGCTGTTCGGCAAGGTCGGCCGCGAACTCGTGGGCCTGATCAACGAACACGGCCCCTACGCCGTGGGCACCAGCGGCGAAGATGCCGGCCTGTTCACCGCCACCAAGCGCACCATTGAGATCGATGGGGAAGAGGTGGATCTGGGCCGGGTCGGCCAGATCGAACACGTCAACGCCGAGAGCTTGCTCGACCTTATCGATGCCGGCCGCATTCCCGTGGTCTCCACCATCGCCCCGGACGAGCACGGCCGGATTTACAACATCAACGCCGACACCGCTGCGGGTGCTCTGGCCTCCGCGCTCGGTGCCGAGCGGCTCGTCATGCTCACCAATGTCCAGGGGCTGTACACCGACTGGCCGGACAAGGACTCCCTCGTCTCCAGCCTCACCCCGGACGAGCTCGAGGAGCTGCTGCCGAGCCTCGATTCGGGCATGATCCCGAAGATGGAGGCCTGCCTTTCCGCCCTGCGCACCGGGGTGAATGCCGCGCACGTCATCGACGGTCGCATTCCCCATTCCGTGCTTCTCGAGCTCATGACTGAGGGCGGCATCGGAACCATGATCACCCCAGAAGATTGGGAAGGAATCCATGTCTAATTCTGAGGCAAACTCTGCTACAACACCTGCCCCTGCCTCTGCTGCTTCCTCGTGGGAGCAGCACTGGAACGGC
>DGYFJ06202__coassemble_1723_pt1 | contig 9954 bp, 6 predicted proteins | sample DGYFJ06202__metabat2_low_PE_020 | metagenome-assembled genome bin DGYFJ06202 | reverse complement strand
GAGTCATCGGATGCCAGGAAAGCGATTCCGGCCGCGACCTCCTCCGGCTGGGCGTAGCGCCCCATCGGGGTGTTGTCGATGATCCACTTATCCTGCGGGGTGCCCTTGAGATCCTTCACGAAGGGCGTTTCTACGAAGCCCGGGTGCACCGAGTTCACTCGCACGCCCTCCTGAGCCCAGCGGAGCGCGGCGTTCTTGGTCAAGGTGCGAACTCCGCCCTTGGAGGCGTGGTAGCCGGGGTTGGAACCGAAGCCGCCCGAGGTACCGAAGATCGAGCTGATGTTGATGACGCTGCCGTGGCCCGACTTCTTCAGTGCGGGGCCGGCAACCTTCATGCCCAGGAAGACCTCGCTGAGGTCAACGTTGATGGTGCGCTGCCACTCCTCGAACGATTCGTCGTCGATGGAGTGCTTGTCGGCCAGACCAGCGTTGTTGACGAGGATGTCCAGAGCGCCGAACTCTTCGACAGCGCGGTCAACGACTTTCTGCCACTCCTCCTCGCTGGTGACATCGTGGTGGACGAAGATGGCCTTCGTGCCCTGAGCTTCCAGCTCCTTGACGAACTCCTCGCCCAAGTCATCCTGAACATCGGCAACGACAATGTTGGCACCCTCGGCTGCGAGGCGTTCGGCGGCAGCCTTGCCGATGCCGCTTGATGATCCGGTAATCAGTGCGGTGCGGCCGGTGAGGCGAGTCGGGGTGGTTGGGGTGGTGGATGACATCGTTACTCTCCTTGAAGGTGTGTCGACTTGTGGTGCCAGTTACTGTCCTCCATCACTTTCTAGGGTAAGTGAGGAGCGAAGTTCCATGTGGGGTGGGCGTGGCGATCCTCCTCACACCCGATTTGGCAATGGTTGCCTAAGTTAGGTTATGTTATGGTTACCTGAACGTAGCCTGGGTAAAGCGTGTCCCGCAGCGGTGGGCCTGCTGGCTCGCATGGCAGAGCTCAACACAAGAGCACAACACAGGACGGGCACACAAGGAGCAACCATGACGACCGCCCTCAGCAGCGCGATCACCAGCGCCGACCGTGAACTTTCGTACCGCGAGCTCGAGACCGCAACCGCGCGCCGGGCCGCTGAATTCCTCGCAACCGTCGCCCCCGGCACCCTGCTGCACCTGCCCTTCCAACCGCGCATCGAGGCCGTAGTCTCCTACCTCGCCGCGCTCTCTGCCGGCCTTCCCCTGCTCATCACCGGACAGGTAGACCCCGCGGTGGACAGCGGATACGGCGAGATCATCCGCACCTACCAACCCGCCGCCACGATTGACCCCGACACCGGAGAACTCGTCCGGCTCCACCACGCTGAAACTGCTGAGCCCATCCACCCGGACATCGCCGTGCTCCTCGCCACGTCCGGCTCCACCGGCTCGAAGAAACTCGTCAAGCTCAGCCTCGACAACCTCATCGCCAACGCCCGCGCCATCGCCCACGGTCTCGGCATCACCGCCGCCGACCGGGGCATCACCTTGCTGCCTCTGCATTACTCCTTCGGCCTGTCGGTACTGAACTCCCACCTCATCAGCGGAGCCTCCATTGCCGTGGAAGAATGCTCCGTGGCAGCCCCGGGCTTTGCCGAGCAGGTGGAGCGCTGTGGCGTCACCAACATAGGAGTGGTCCCGCACATGCTGCAGGTGCTGCGCACCGCCGACGGCGGCCAAAGCCTCGCGCAGGCGCGCCTCGTCTACCAGGCCGGCGGCAAGCTCGACCCCGCCGACGTGACCCACTGGCACCGCTTCTTCGCAGATCACGGCACGGATTTCCGCGTGATGTACGGCCAGACCGAGGCCACCGCACGTATGACGATCATGCCCGCCGAACTCATGGCCGACCACCCGAACGCGGTGGGCACACCCCTGGCCGGCCATCACATGCGCGTCACAGGCACCGGCGAGCTCGTCTTTACCGGCCCCTCCGTCATGCTCGGATACGCGGAAAGCCCCGAGGACCTGCGCGTTGGCCGAACCATCACCGAGCTGCGCACGGGCGATCTCGGCGAGATCGTCACTACCGACGGGGGCGTGCCGCTGGTGCGCATCACGGGCCGGGCATCAGATTTCGTCAAGCTCGCGGGCGTGCGAACCTCGTGCGAACAGATCCGCCTGTGGCTCGCCGAGCGGGGCATCACCGCGTGCGTGACCGGCGACGATACCGCCCTGCGCATCGCCGCAGACGTACAGACCAGTCGCGCACGCCTGAGTGCGCCCACCATCGAGCGCGACATCTGCCAGCTCACCGGGCTCACGCCCGCGTTCGTGCGGGTCGTGGTGCTGCCCGCGTTTCCGCTGCTCGATAACGGCAAGATTGATCGACGCCACTGTGCCGCCCTCGCCGATGCCGCCGCCGAGATCCCAGAGCAGGCGCGGTACGGCGGGGGACAGCGGAAAGGGAGGAACCGGGCAGCGGGTGAGCAGGTAGGGGCCGAGCAGGCCGTCATCGCACAGATCGCCAGAGCCCTAGGTGTCGCCCCGGATGCAGTGCGCCGGGACCTGTCTTTCGTGGACAACGGCGGCAGCTCCTTAAGCTTTGTCCCCGTGGCCATGGCATTCGCGGATGCGGGCATCGAGCTGCCGACTGGCTGGCACGACGTACCTATTGACGCGCTGCTAGCCCGTCCGAGCGATCGGCCGCTGTCCCTGGGGTGGCTCGATGCCCCAATCGTGCTGCGCGCCATCTGCGCCATCACGATCGTGCTCACCCACGCCAGCTCGCACAAGATCATGGGTGGGGCACACTCCCTGCTGGTCATCGCGGGAGTCATGCTGGGCTCCTTCGGGCTCTCCATTCCCAGTGCGCGCACGCGCCTGCGCGCGACGGCCCGCTCGCTCGCCGCCGTGGCTATCCCCACCATCGCCGTGGTGCTCGTGGGTATGGCCATCACGGGGCGCTACGGGTTGGCGAACCTCCTGTTCATCCACTGGTGGAAGCCAAGCCTGGGCGGCAGCGGTTCGCTGTGGTTCATCGAGTCCTACCTGCTGGGCATGCTTCTCATCGCGGGCTTCTTCGCCATACCGCAGGTCTACCGGCTCTACCAGCGCCAGCCGTTCTGGACCGCCGCGCTGCTCACGGCCGTGCTGCTCGCCTGGCGGTTCAAGACGGGCGCGTGGGACATCATGCAGACGCGCTTCGAGCCACCGGGAGTGATCTGGTTCATCGCGGCCGGCATCATGATCGCCAATGCCCGCACTACGCGGCACAAGCTCATCACGGCGGCGATGCTCGTCGGCGGGTCGATCTCCCTCTTCGAGCACACCAGCCAATGGATCTACGTGATGACCGTCTGCGCAGTACTGCTGCTGGGCGTGCGCCTGCCCGTACCGCGCATTGCGGTGAAGCCGGTCGGGCTGATCGCCTCGGCATCGCTGTACATCTACCTCATCCAGTTCGACATCCTGGATCAGCCCATCACAGAGGTGATCACCGTGGCGTTGTCGCTCCTCGCTGGCATCGCGCTGTGGTGGGTCACCACCGTGGTGGTCGCCGAGCTTGCTGGCGGGCGGTTCACGGTACGTGACGGGAAGTGGAGCAGGCTGCGGGGCGCTGCGGCACCAATGGCATGACTGACTCCACTGGCATCATTGGCATCACTGCTCCGGAGACATGCGAACCGTGTGCTGAGCTAGGCGAGCAGAATCCTGCTCGTCGTGAGTCACCAACACCGTGGTGACATTCTGCTGCTCGATAATCGAGGCGATTTCATCCCGCACCTGGCCGCGGAGGTCGGCGTCGAGGTTAGAAAAAGGCTCATCGAGCAACAACACGCGTGGGGCAGGAGCCAACGCCCTGGCCAAGGCCACGCGCTGCTGTTGGCCGCCCGACAACTCGTGGGGATAGCGCTTGTCGTAGCCTTTCAGGCCCACGATGCCGAGCATGTCCTGCGTGCGCTCACGCGCCGCCTTGCGTGGCATGCCGCGTAGACCAAAGGACACATTTGCGGCGACCGTGAGGTGGGGAAACAGCGCGTAATCCTGGAACACCAGCCCGATCTTCCGCTTCTCCGGTGGCACGAACACGCCGGGGCCGGCAATGGTGGTGTGGTCGAAGGACACGGTTCCCGAACTCGGCTGCTCCAGGCCCGCGATCAACCGCAGCACGGTGGTCTTGGCGCAGCCGCTGGGGCCGAGCAGGGCGGTGCAATCGCCCGCCGGGGCCACGAGGGTGAAATCCTGCAACTGCGGCCGCACGGATCCGGGGTAGGAGAAGCAGATGTCGGTGAGCTCGATGGACGGGCAAGTGTTGGCGTTCGTCATCGTCTAGTGCTCCTTCGCGGAATCTGTGTCGCTTGTGGTGTTCACGGTGTTTGCAGTGCCAGCCGCGCGCTGCCGCCACAGCAGCACCAGCAACGGAATAACCGCGATGAGAATAATCAAGAGGGAAGCCAGGGAACTCTCCGGGATCTTCTCGTCATTGGCGTACTCAAACACGCGCGTGGCCAGAGTGTTGAAGTTGAATGGGCGCAGAATCAGCACGATCGCCAGTTCCTTGACCATGTCGATGAAGGCCAGCAGAAACGCACCGAACACGGCGGTAGACATCAGCGGCATGTCCACGCGGAAAAAGGCTTGAGTGGGTCCAGACCCCAGCATCCGTGCCGACTCGTTGAACTTCACGCCGATGCGGTCAAAGCCGGACTCCACGGCCTGCAAGCTCACTGCCAGGTAGCGGATCACATAGCCGATGACAATGATCATCGGCGAGAGCATGAGCTGCAGTGGCGAGTGCGCGTCGATCCACAGTGCCACCGACAGGATCGCCAAGGCGATCACGGTCGACGGCACCGAGTAGCCCATGACCGTCACCCGTGCGAGCAGCTTGGACAGCCGCGAGGGCCACAGGCGCTGGTGATTCGCCACAATGATCGCAAACACTGTGGTCAGCAGCGCGCCGAGTGCCGCGACCCACACGGTGGTGGTCGCCGCCTCCAGCAGACCTTCGGTGCGGATGCGCGGCAGCGAGAGGATCGCCCAGTACACCATCTGCGCCACCGGGATGATCAGTGCAAACGCTAGAGTGCCCCAGGCCAGCAGCATCGCTGCTATTTTTCCGACGCCGCTAAGTTGGCGCCGCTTGATCGGCGTGACGCGACCGGAAGCGTATGACGACGACCGGGAGCCACGCAGGGCTTTTTCCCCAATGCTGATGACCGTGACCACGAGCAGCAGGATCGCCGCCAGCTTGAGGGCGGCGTTGACATCCTGGAAGCCCAGCCAGCTCTTGAAGATGGCGGTAGTGAACACGTTGAGTCCGAAGTACTGCGACAAGCCGTAGTCGGAGAGCACCTCGAAAGCCACGAGTGTGGCGCCAGCGATGACGGCGTTGCGGGTCAGCGGCAGGATCACGCGGAAGTAGGTGCGGAACGGCCCCGCCCCGAGCATCCGCGATGCCTCGATGAGCGCCCCGGCCTGGCGGTCAAGGAACGCCCGAACCACCAGGTAGATGTACGGGTACAGGAACAGGGAGAAGACGACGATCGCGCCGGGGACATTCTGGATGTCCATGAGCTCCGGCGGCAGATTGATCCCGAGGTCGCGGGCAGTGACCTGGATCGGACCCGTGTAGCTGGTCATGGCCACGTAGGTGTAGCCAGCGATGTAGGGCGGGATGGCCAGCGGAACCACCAAGGCCACGCTGAGGAACTTCCGGCCGGGGAACTCCGTGGCCGTCACGAGCCACGCCAATGCGGAGGCCAGCGTGCACGTCACGAGCAGCACTCCGCCGACCACGATGGCGGTCTCCTTGATATAGCCCAGCAGGAGGGTGTCTTGGATGTGGCGCCACGTGTCCGTGACCGGTGCGAACAGTCCGAAGAGAATGCCGACGAGCGGCAGCAGCATCAAAGCCACTACCGCCACGCTGAGGATGAGCCACGGCGCCCGGGATCGGGCGGACGCGAGCTGGGGGAAACTCACCAGGAGAACCTTACCGGCAGATCAACAATGTATTACTTCCAGCCGACTTCGTCGAAGATGCGGGTGGCCACGGGGCGTTCCTTGCCGAAGGTGGCGTAATCCAGCTTCTGCGGGGTGAAGGTGCCCCAGGACTTCTGCACCTCGGGCAGGGGAGCGGCCGGGTTCAGCGGGAATTCGCCGTTGTCGTTGGCGATGAGCTCCTGGATCTCGGGGCTGGCGAGGTACTCGAGGAACTTCTTGGCGTTGTCCGTGTGCTTCGCGCCCTTCAGCACGGAGGCGTAGCTGAGGTTCAGGTGCGTGTTCTCGGGGAAGGCCAGGCCGACCTTGTCGGTGATCTTGCGCTCCTCTGGGTCGGAGGACTTCTTCATCTGGGCCCAGTAGTAAGAGTTCATGATCGCGATATCGCCCTCGCCGGAGGCGATGGCCCGAGCTTGGTCGCGGTCGTTGCCCTTCGGCTCGCGGGCGAAGTTGTCCACGACACCCTGGGCCCAGTCCTTGGCCTTGTCCTCGCCCCAGAGGGATACGAAGGATGCCAGCAGAGCTTGGTTGTACGACGAGCTGGACGAGCGAGTCAGCAGCTTGCCCTTGAACTTTGGATCCGTCACGGAGTCGTAGGTCTTCAGATCCTTCGGATCAACCTTGTCCTTGTTGTATGCGATCACGCGAGCGCGGGAGGCAATGCCCATCCAGTTATCGCCGCGGTAGTTCTCGGGGATGCTCTCCTTGATCTTCGGGGAGGTCGAATCCGCGAGCACACCGGCCTGGTTCAGGGGGTAAAGCGATTCCGCGCCAACGGTGAGGAACACATCGGCAGACGGGTTGGACTGTTCACGCTTGACGCGCTCGATGAGCTCGTCTGCCTTGCCCTCGACGACGTTGATCTTGATGCCCGTGTCCTTCTTGAACCGGTCGTAGATCTTCTTGTCGACGTCGTAGTGGCGGGAGGAGTAGACGTTGACTACGTCCGGCGAGGAGGTATCGAATGAATCGTTACCCTCATCTCCGCTTCCTCCAGCGCAGCTGGCGAGGGACAATCCCATGGCAACGGTGGCGATGGTCGCGGCGATGCGTCGCATAGTGAATAAAGCCTTTCGGTTGAACTGTCAGCACTGATGGCGATGTCGGTACAAGCAGCGTGCTCAGCGATGGCGCTTAAAGAGCCACGGTTAGGGCGTAAACTGCAAGTGACATCTGTGCGGTGAGCTTTCTGCTGTGGCGGGTCTGCCGGTGACAGGCTCGCTGGAGTTTGGGAACGAGCCCTAGATCAGGGTAGCTAACGCTAATACAGGTGAGCATAGCAAACCCTAACTGGATTGCCACAGTGGGGAGCCCTTCGGCTTTCCTTGGTGTATATGCAGGTGGATATGCAGGCTGCACGACGTTTCACGACAACTGTGACGGAAGAACTGTGACGGAAGAGAACCCTCATGCCGAGTAGAAGGAAGCACCCCGAGAGCGCTCCGTCTGAGCGGGAGGAGAACCGCTTGAAGGAGCTCGCCAGCGAGCCCGCCAAGTCCCTCGCCGTTCTCGTTGTCACAGCGGCCATGGTGGGCCTGGGAACGGGATTCGTCGCCGCCGGGTTCCGTAAGACCCTCGACTATGCCGATGACATTCGCGGGGCCGTGCTGAACTGGACGGGCGATGTGGGGTGGTACGGAATCTTCATCGCCATCGCCGTGCCCGCTATCCTCACCGCCGCAGCCGCCGGCATGGTGCGCAGGTGGGAGCCCATCGCTGAGGGGTCTGGTATTCCCCGCGTGGAGGCTACCGTCCGTGGCGACGTGCCTCCCTCCCGAGTGCGCCTTCTTCCCGTAAAGTTCGTGGGCGGCGTGGCTGCGATCGGTAGCGGTCTGGCACTCGGCCGAGAGGGCCCGTCGGTGCACATGGGCGGCGCGGTGGCGACCATCCTGGGCCGCATCTTCCATACGAACAAAGCCGATCTGCGCCTGCTCATTGCCGCCGGTGCTGCGGCTGGCCTGACCACGGCGTTTTCCGCCCCTCTGGCGGGTGCCGTGTTCGTGCTCGAGGAATTGGTGAAGAAGTTCGAGGCCCGCATGACCGTGGCCGTGCTCACCGCGTCGGGTGGAGCATTCGTGGTGGTGCACCAAATGCTCGGCGATCAGGTGATGTTCCCGCTGCCTCCGGTGGAGCCCGCGTCCTTAAAGCATGCGCCGGTCATTCTCATCACGGGTCTGCTCGCAGGTGCTGTGGCGGTGTTCTACAACTCCTCGCTGATGCGGTTGTTGGCGATCGTCGATACTTCGCGCATCCCCGTGGAGCTGCGTGCCGCATTCATTGGCGGCATGGTCGGCTTGGTGGGGTGGTTCGCGCCGGACATGGTCGGTGGCGGCGACAACCTCACTTTCGGTGCTCTGCTCGGTCACGGCACTCTCGCGGTGGCGGTGGGCATTCTTGTGCTCCGGTTCGTGCTGGCTGTGGGGTCGTATCTCGCCTTGACGCCAGGAGGCTTGTTCGCCCCCATGCTCGTACTGGGTGCGGAAATCGGCGTGATCGTGAGCCTTGCGGCGAACTACGTGGTTCCGGGCAGTGCACCCCATCCCGGCACGTTGGCCATCATGGGAATGGCCGCGTTCTTCGCCGCCAGCGTGCGTGCTCCGGTGACTGGCTTGGTGCTCACCACGGAGATGACCGGCGCCGTGTCGCTGTTGCCACCTCTGCTGGGCATCTGCGCTGCCTCCATTTTCGTGGCGGAGTTCTTCAAGGCCCAGCCGATTTACGATGCTCTGGCGGATCGTTCGGCACGCTTGGCCGAGCGGAATGAGAGAGCGCTCGATCAGCGGGAGAAGTCGGCGGACACTAGCGTGTAAAGAGCACATGCGGAGTACGCGCGAGAGGAGATCACGGTGAATAGGACCATTAGCGTCATCTTTAGGCTCATTCCCTTGGCCATGGCTGTGTTTTGCGTGGGCTACGGTCTGTTCATCCTGAACTGGGGCAAGGACCCCGACCGCATGGTGGCCGGCCCGGTCGTGACGGCTCTTGGTGCCATCTGCGTGGCACTGTTCTGCACGGCCGCCACGATCATCCGGCAGATTCTGGGGACCTACACCACCGCCGCGCGGTGGGGTCTGCCGATCTTGGGCTACATCATGGGCGTGGGCACCATCATCGTGGGCCTCGTGCTCGTGGGGCGGGCGGAGACCAATCAGCAATTCGTGGCCGCCCATGTGGTCACCGGCATCGGTTTCATTGCCTGTTGTGTCGCAACCGCCGCCACGTCCTCCACCAAGTTCACCCTGATTCCCCAGAACAGCAAGCACAAGCGGGTGGGTCACGTTCCGGACAATACGTTCAGCGTGGGTGCCGAGCGAGTGTTGGAATCCATCACCGTGATCAGCGCGGTGGTGCTGTGGGTGTGGGCCATTGCGCTGCTCTCGCAGGCATCCACGGAGCATGCCAAAGAGTTCATCGCCGGTCACGTGGTGGCCGGGCTGGCAGCGATCTGCACGTGCCTCATTGCCCTGGTGAGCACCATCGTGCGGCAGATCCGCAACGTTTACACCGAGAAAGAAGCCGTGTTCTGGCCGTGGATGGTGTTGGGCGTGGCCACGGTGATGTTCCTGTGGGGTCTGTACGTGGCCATCGCCTACGTGGGATCGACTGTGCACGTCATCGGCTTCATCGTGATCGGCCTGTCCCTGGTGTGTTTCTCGATTTCGAGCAAGGTCATCCTCCTGGCGAAGCTGTGGTGGAAGAAGTTTCCGCTGACCAACCGCATTCCCATGATTCCCATTTTCACGGCGCTGGCCTGCTGCTTCCTCGCGTCGTTCATGTTCGAGCTGGCAACGACCACCCCGGATTTCTTTATTCCCGCCCGGGTGCTCATGGGCTTGGGTGCGGTGTGCTTCACCCTGTTTTCGATCGTCAGCATTCTGGAATCCGGGGCGTCGTAGGACGCGGCCCATCACACCGCATCCGGCACCCGCTGTAAGCACCACACGTGCTGTCCAGCCCCGCCGCTAAGATGGCATATATGCCTTTAGCACCTTATTCCGGCGTGTCCGCGCTGCTCGGAAACACTCC
>DGYFJ06202__coassemble_1705_pt1 | contig 10038 bp, 6 predicted proteins | sample DGYFJ06202__metabat2_low_PE_020 | metagenome-assembled genome bin DGYFJ06202 | reverse complement strand
CAGGGCTGGCACGCCAATGGCCCGATCCAGGTCGATGTGGATTCCCACGAGGATCTCCACTCTGGACAGTTGCGGGTCGATGCGCGTTTCAACGCACCCAAGGATAAGAAGAAGGCCGACGCCACCGCGGGCACTGGGGAAGGTGACTCCGCGGTCGCCAACGGTCGCGATTCCTCCGATCCGCAGGGGCGGTACCGAGATGGTGGAACCCCTGATGGTTCCTACCCAGATTCCTACCCCGGCCAGCGAATGCAGGCCCCGGAAGAGCGCCCTGAGTGGCCCCAGCGTGAGGCCTCGCAGCGCTCCCTGGTGTCCCAGGACTACAACGTGTCGCGGGATTCGGACAGTGCCGCATCCCGCTCGGCAGCCGGAGCTGCCGGTGCAGCGTCTGGCGCCGCAGCCGGTGGCCTCGCTGATCTCGTGCGCGGCGACCGCGCGTTCGAAGAGGACAAAGACCGCAGCAAGGAGAAGAGCCAGAGCGATCCGCACGGTGGCGACCTCCACGGCGGCGAACCCGTGAGCGCGCAGAATAGCTCGAGCGACTCGGACGACCTACCCGAGCCCCCGATCAGCTACCCCGGTACCGAGGTCATCGCTCAATCCGTGCCGGACGAGCCAATCCGCGGCGGCAATGGCGAACCCAACGGCTCGTCCGCCATGACCGTCACGCTCAAGCTCCGCGACGGCTCCGACCGTACCTACGAGCTACGCCAGGGCAGCAACCTCATCGGCCGCGGAAACGGTGTGGACCTGCGCATCCCCGACACGGGTGTCTCGCGCCAGCATGCCGACATAGCCTGGGATGGCTTCGATGCCGTTCTCACCGATCTGCAGTCCACCAACGGCACCACCGTCAACGAGATCCCCATTGAAAACTGGCTGCTCGCGGATGGGGACATCATCTCCCTCGGCCACTCAGAGATCGAAGTTCGGTTCAGCTAGCCGCCACTCCCCCGGTCACCGCCTCAGCGGCGGTGCTGGTCAGGGCGGTGGGGGTGACGTCGATACGAAGATCAATCGGCACACCGATAAGGACAACGCTCAGCAGGGAGCACAACAGTTTTCTGTGCGGCTATTCTTGGACGTTGATCTGAACTAGGCTATTCAGGTACCCCAAGCACAGTGGCTCTCTCGCTCGGTTCTGCGTGAGCGTGGCCCGCGAGCTCGCCCTGCTGTGCCAACCGGCTTCGCTGAAGGAGATGAACACCGTGCAGACCACACTTCTACTGCTGGTCAAAATCGGCCTGCTGTTATTGCTGTGGTTCTTCATCTGGATGACACTCCGCTCGCTGAAGAAGGACGCAGACCGGGCCTCCGGGCTCGCGCTCAGCACCGTTGGTCCCGCCGCCGCGCCCCTCAACGGGCCGCCCGTGGGATACAACGCTCCCGAACCGGGCGGGCACGGATTCCGGCGCAACAAGGCACCCAGCTCCTTAGAGATCACCTCTGGGCCGCTGACGGGAACCACCCTCGACCTCGAGGGATACGAGGAAGTAAGCATTGGCCGTTCCAGCTCCTGCACCCTGGTGCTGGAGGACGACTTCGCCTCCGGAACCCACGCCCGGCTCATCAAGCGGGGTTCGGACTGGTTCGTTGAGGACGAAGACTCCCGCAACGGAACGTGGATCGGCACGCTGCGCATCGATCAGCCGGAGAAGCTGCACGCGGGCATGGAGATTCGCATCGGCCAGACACACGTGAGGATGGACGGATGACGGAATCCCGCACACTGAACTACGCCGCCTGCTCCGACAAGGGCTTGGTGCGTGGCAACAACGAGGACTCCGCCTACGCCGGCCCGCGGCTGCTTGCCCTCGCCGATGGTATGGGCGGGCACGCGGCTGGCGAGGTTGCCAGCCAGTTCCTCATCAACTCGCTGAGCCCGCTGGACACGCCGCTCATTGACGATCCCGAGCAGCGCGAGCGGCTCGTCACCCTGCTCGCCACCGCCGCCGACGAAGGCAACCAGGCCATCGCGGCGCACGTGGACGAGCACCCGAATCTCGAGGGCATGGGCTGTACCCTCACCGCGATGCTGTTCCGCGCCGACGAGGTCGGCGTGTGCCACATTGGCGATTCGCGCGGCTACCTGCTGCGCGATGGCGAGCTCACACAAATCACGAAGGATGACACGTTCGTCCAGTCCCTCGTGGATGAGGGCAAGCTTGATGCCTCGGATGTATCCAGCCACCCACAGCGCTCGCTCATCCTCAAGGCGCTCACCGGCCGCCCGGTGGAGCCCACGCTGTTTACCGAGAAAACGCAGATCGGTGACCGTTTCATGCTCTGCTCCGACGGCCTGTCGGACCCGGTGAGCTACGAGACGATCCAGGAGATCCTGTCGACCGGCACCCCGGACAAGGCGGCTCGCAAGCTCGTGGAGATGGCTCTGCGCGGCGGCGGCCCGGACAACGTCACGGTGGTCGTGGCCGATGTCGTGGGCTTCGACGAAGAAGCTAACGCTCCCGTTGATAGCTCCATCACCCTGCCCACGGCACCGGTTCTCGCCGGCGCGGTGGGCAACCAGCTCGAGGAGTTCCCCCGCCCCAACAGCTCGGCCGCTCGCGCCGCAGCGATCAAGGGCCTGAGCACCACCAACTCCCGACCCCGCGCGGCGGCTGAGCCCGTGCCGGAAAGCGCCGGCGCTGCGGAAGCCGATCAGGGCGGACACAGCGGAGATGACAGCACGGATGGCAAGAAGTCCCGCAAGGGCATGTGGGTCACGTTGTCGATCATTTTGGTGTTACTGTTGGCCGCCGGCGCCACCGGCGTGGTCATGTACCAGCGCATCAAGGACACGTATTACGTGGCACAGCAGGATGATCAGATCATCATCCGCAACGGTACGAACAGCACCGTGCTGGGCTTCGCCCTCAACACCGTGTATCAGCGGGCCTGCCTGGATTCGTCCGGCAAGGTCACGCTCATTGATCCCAACTCCACGGACAAGTGCCACCGGTTCTTGACCTCCGACCTGACCCCGGCCGCCCGTGGCGCGCTAGAGGATCTTCCGGAGGGCAGCTACAACTCCGCCGAGTCGCAGATCACGCGTTTGGCGTCACAGACGTTGCCGGTATGTGTAACGCGCGTGCCGTCGAACGGTGCCGACCGCGCACCCGGTGACAAGCCTTCCGACAAGCCTTCTTCGAGTGCGTCGCCAAGCGCCGCCCCAAGTGCTTCAGCAAGCGCGTCGCCAAGCGCCCAGCCGGGCGATTCCTCCGCATCACCATCAAGCACCCAAGCCGCTCCGGAAGATCTCACGACTCCCGGTGTGTCCTGCCGCGAGGTGAAGTAGACCATGAAACTTTTTGGCCGCCGCACGGAGGCGGGATTGCTGCTTCTTGCCGCTCTCGTCTTGCTCGTCGCGATCATCGCCTTGGAGATCTCCCAGGGCAATGAGCTATCCAGTACTGTGTTTTACCTGGTTGGCGGGTTCTTCCTCATCTTCCTCGTCGCCCACCTCGTCATGTGTTGGGCCGCACCTGATTCCGACCAGATCATGCTGCCGATCGCCGCACTGCTCAACGGCATCGGTTTGGTGATGATCTACCGGCTCAACTTGAGCTCGGGGCTGAACCTGGCCACGTCTCAGATCATGTGGACGGTCGTGGGCGTGGCCTTGCTGTGCTTGGTCATCATCTTCCTGCGCGATCACCGCACCCTGCAGAATTACTCGTATCTGCTGGGTTTGCTGGGTCTGATCTTGTCGGCACTGCCGATTGTCTGGCCGACCTCTTTGAACGCCGACGCCAACGTGTGGATCAGCATCGGGCCGTTCTCGATCCAACCGGGTGAGTTCGCGAAGATTATGCTGCTGCTGTTCTTCGCCGCGCTGCTGGTGAACAAACGCAAGCTATTCACTGTGGCAGGCAAGTCCTTTATGGGCCTGCAGTTCCCCCGCTTGCGCGACTTAGGCCCGCTGTTCCTCGTGTGGGGTATCGCGTTGCTCATCATGGCTGCACAGAACGACTTCGGCCCGGCCCTGCTGCTGTTCGGTACTGTGCTGGGCATGCTGTACATCGCCACGGGCCGCGCCTCGTGGCTGGTGCTCGGCTTGGGCTTGGCAGCGATCGGCGCGGTGGGCGTGTACCAGATCTCGTCGAAGATTCAGGATCGCGTCTCGAACTTCATCGACCCGCTGTCGCACATCGACGGCAACGGCTACCAGCTATCGCAGGCCCTGTTCGGCCTGTCCTTTGGTGGCATTACCGGCCGCGGCCTGGGCGAGGGCTACCCCAACAAGATTCCTGTCGCTCATTCCGACTTCATCCTCGCGGCCATCGGCGAGGAACTCGGCCTGGTGGGCCTGGCCGCGATTCTGTTGCTGTACGCGGTATTCGTCTCCCGCGGCTTCATTGCTGCGATGCAGGCCAAGGATTCTTACGGCAAGCTCGTGGCGGCTGGCCTGTCGCTGACGATTGCCATCCAGGTGTTCGTGGTCACGGGCGGTGTTTCGAGGCTGCTGCCCATGACGGGTCTGACCACCCCATTCTTGGCGCACGGTGGTTCCTCGCTGCTCGCCAACTACATCTTGCTGGCAATCCTGCTGCGCATTTCGAATTCCGCCCGGGCTCCCCTGGCGGTGAAGGGACGTGATGATTCATGAACCGATCAATCCGTGCAGTCACCAGCTTTAGCTTCGTCCTCGTGGCGATCCTCATCGCTAACCTGACGTACATTCAGGTTTTCCAGCAGGAATCCCTTGCTGAAAACCCGCGCAATACCCGCCAGTTCCTCGAGGCGAAGACTCAGGAGCGTGGCCGGATCACCGCCGGGGATCAGGTTCTCGCGCAGTCCGTGAAGGACAGCGATGGCTTCTACAACCGCGAGTATCCCTACGATCCGGCGGCGTTCGGTTCCGTTGTCGGTTACCTGTCCGACCGCTTCGGCGCGGCGGGTATCGAGGCAAGCCAGAACTCGATCCTCACGGGCCAGGATGATTCGCTGTTCGCCCAGCAGACGTGGGACATGCTGACGGGTAAGGAACCCGCCGGCGCTAACGTGGATCTCACGCTGATACCAAGCGTGCAAAACGTGGCTTATCAGCAGCTCGCGCAGAAGGGCTACTCCGGTTCTGTGGTGGCCATCAAGCCCTCGACCGGTGAGATCCTGGCGATGGCCTCCACGCCGTCGTTCAACCCGTCGCTCATCACGGGCCCAGATGCTGAGACTGATCAGGCCAACTTTGAGAACTACGCCAACGATCCGTCCTCGCCGTTGCTCAATCGCTCCACCCAGCAGATCCAGCCCCCCGGCTCCACCTTCAAGGTGATCACCACGGCGGCGGCCCTCGAGGCCGGGGATACTCCCGATACGACGGTGACCGCCCAACCGCAGATCACCCTGCCTGACACTACGACCACCCTGGAGAACTACGACGGCACCCGCTGCGGCGGTGGCGATACCACCACGCTGCTCAATGCGTTCCGCCGGTCGTGCAACACCGCCTTCGCGGAGTTGGCCATGCGCCACGGCGCCGATGCGCTCAAGGATGTGGCTCGGAAGTTTGGTGTGGGCGAACCCATCGATGGGCTCGGGTTGCCCGTGCAGACGTCCCAGATCGGTGAGATTCCGGACAAGCCGGCGCTTGCCCAGTCGGCGATTGGTCAGCGCGACGTGGCCCTCACACCGCTGCAGAATGCTGTAATTGCCGCGACCATCGCCAATGGTGGCAAGCGGATGGAGCCACACCTCATCCACCAGATCACCGGCCCGGATATGGCGACGCTGCGCACGACCAAGCCGAAGTCCGAGGGTCAGGCTGTGCCCCCGGAGGTGGCCGAGACCATCAAGGGCCTCATGGTCCAGGCTGAGGAGTGGGCCGGCGGCGATTCCACCATCGCCTCCAAGACCGGTACCGCCGAGCACGGTGAGGACTCCCGCGATTCCAAGCCCCACGCGTGGTACATTGCCTTTTCCACCACGAAGGATGTCGCCGTGGCGGTTCTCGTGGAAAACGGTGGCGACCGGGGTCAGGCCGCAACCGGCGGATCCGTCGCCGCACCCATCGGCCGCGCCGTCATCCGAGCAGCGGAGCAGGAGCAGCAGTAACCCGTTATGAGCAATGAAGATCTCCAGCGCCAACCCGACCGCACGGACATCGAACGCACCCAACAGCTCTTGGGTGACCGGTACGAACTGAACTGGATCATCGGCCGCGGTGGCATGTCGACCGTGTGGTTGGCGTGGGACACGCAGACCGAGCGGGACGTTGCCGTCAAGATCCTCAAGCCGGAATACACCGACAACCCGGAGTTTCGTACCCGCTTCCGCAACGAGTCCCATGCGGCGGCGCGTCTGCACAGCGAAAACGTCGTGGAGACCTACGACTACGGCGAGGTGCAAAACGGCGGCACGGTCTTCTGCTTCATCATCATGGAGTACGTCCGCGGCGAATCCCTGGCGGATGTGCTGACCCGCGAGCGCGTCCTGCCGGAGGCGCTCGCCTTGGACGTGCTGGTGCAGGCTGCCTTGGGCCTCAAGGCCATTCACGAGGCCGGCATGGTGCACCGTGACATCAAGCCCGGCAACCTCCTCATCACCTCCGATGGTGTGGTGAAGGTGACGGACTTCGGTATCGCCAAGGCTGCTGAAGCCGTGCCGCTGACCCGCACCGGAATGGTGGTCGGCACCGCGCAGTACGTCAGCCCAGAGCAGGCTCAAGGCCAGTCGGTCGGCCCGGCCTCGGACGTGTACTCGCTCGGCGTGGTCGGCTTCGAGATGTTCGCGGGTCACCGCTTGTTCACGGGAGAGTCCACGGTATCCGTGGCCATTAAGCACATTTCCAGCGCGCCGCCACCGCTGCCGGAGAACATTAGTCCGCACATGCAGGAGCTCATCAACATCTGCCTGCGCAAGAATCCGCAAACGCGGTACGCAGACGGTGCCGAGCTCGCGGCCGCCGCGGCACTCGTGGCCCAGGGCCAGCGCCCACCGCAGCCGCACAACGTGCCCGCAGTGAGCATGGATCCGCACCCGCTCACTGAGCAGTTGGGCACGGTCGCTCATGGGCAGGGCACTCGCGTACCGCCGATGCAGGGACCGGGTGCTGGACCCAGTGTTGGTCCAGGTGCTGGCTCGGGCCGCCCCGCGCCCACGGGAGCACGGCCGGCGGTAGCCGCGTCTGGGGCTGCGGCAGGTGCGGGCGCGGCGGCGTCGACAAAAAAGAAGCCCAAGAAGTCCTCCGGTGCCACGCCGGTGATTGTGCTCGGGATCGTAGCGGTGCTCGCACTTATTCTTGCGGCCTACCTGTGGGCGAGCGGCAAAGACGATGCTGCGCCGAACAAAGAGACGATGACGGTGACCAGCGAAGTCACCAGCGAGCCCAATCAGGGCAACGAGCCTGCGCGGCCGGCTAATCCGGCACCGCAGCGCCCGCAGCGCACCACGCAGCAACAGCAGCCCGAGCGCACGTCCGAGGCGCCCGCCACCGAGGAGCAGCCGACCCAACTGCCCAGCACCGAGCCGGTCCCGCCCAGCCCGAACCCCACGAATACGGCGAACACTGGCGACCTGCCGGGTGGCGGAGCCGGTGGGGGGAACTCGGGCGAGTCCGGCGGTGGAGCCCAGAACCAGGGCCAGGGAGCTGGCGGCAACGGAGGCAACAGTGGTACGGGCGGCACCACGAACACCGCGAGCACCGGCACCACGGCGGGAACGAACATGGTCGGGTCGCCGTCCAACCCGGGAACCGCCACCGGATAGCGCGATGATGGTTCTACCTGCATAAACACAGGCCGTACAGGTGATTGACAGGTAATTAAACTAGGTCGGCGAACTAAAGTGGACTAAGATTCGTTAGATCAACTGTGTCCGCACGAGCCGGGTAGACACAGAGAGACCCAGATAGACAGAACAGATACAGCAGACCGATTCGCAAAGGAGCACGGCGTGGACCGAACTGGCACAACCCTTGGCGGGCGTTACCGCCTGGGAGCCAAAATCGGCACGGGCGGTATGTCCGACGTCTACGCCGCTGAAGACGAACTGCTGGGCCGCGATGTCGCCGTGAAGATGATGCGGCCGGACTTGGCGCGCGATACCACCTTCCTGGAGCGCTTCCGCCGCGAAGCGCAAAACGCGGCGAAGTTAAACCACCCTGCGATTGTGGCGGTGTACGACACCGGCCAGACCCCGGACAACGAAGGCGCGGTTCCCTATATCGTCATGGAGCGCGTGCACGGCGAAACCCTGCGCGAGATTGTGCAGGAATCCGGGAAGATGCGGCTCAGCGATGCCGCGAATGTGATGAGCCAGGTATGCTCTGCGCTGCACTTTTCGCACGAAGCCGGCATCATCCACCGGGACATTAAGCCCGCCAACATCATGATCACCAACACCGGCGCGGTGAAGGTCATGGACTTCGGTATCGCACGGGCGCTGTCCGATTCTTCCGCAGCGATGACGCAGACCGCGGCGGTCATCGGCACCGCTCAGTACCTTTCCCCCGAACAGGCTCGGGGCAAGTCGGCGGATGCGCGGTCGGATATCTACGCGGCGGGTTGTGTGTTCTACGAGCTCGCGACCGGCCAGCCGCCGTTCAAGGGCGAATCCCCGTTCTCGGTGGCATTCCAGCACGTCCAGGACGAGCCGCAACTGCCCTCGCAGCTTCCGGGCATGCATCTTTCCAAGCGCGAGGCGCTGAGCTTGGATTCCATCGTGCTTACGGCCATGGCGAAAAACCCTGCGGATCGCTACGACGATGCCCAGGAGATGTCCACCGACTTGGGCCGCCTCGCCAACGACCAGCTTCCGCTCGTAGCTCAGGCCTACACCTCCAACGGCGAGGGCAATGGTGGGGCGCACGCCACATCGGTCTTGCCCGCAGCCGGTGCGGCTGGCCTTGCGGGTGCTGCAGGCGCCGCTGGCTTCCAGCCGCCGGAGTACGCCGAGGCCGCCGCGCGCAACGGTGATAAGTACTCGGGCAATGCGTACCCGAACAATCCCTACACGGATAACCCGTACAACGGCGATTACAACGACTTCGAACATTACGAGGGTGACGAGTCCGGCGGCTACGAGGACTACGACACCGACGAGGGTTACCAAGACTACGAAGAAGAGCGGCCACGCCGGCGCCCGTGGGTGCCACTGCTGTGGATCTTTGCTCTGCTGTTGCTCATTGGTGGCGGCATTTTCGCCTACACCGCATTCACGGATGGCGGCGATGGCTCTTCGAGTTCTTCCCAGGAGCAGATCCGCATCCCGGACGTAGCCAACAAGAGCCGGGAGGACGCGACGAAGGCGCTGGAGAGCGCCGGGTTCGACGTGAACACGGAAGACCGCAACGACGATGTGATTCCGCGCGGCAAGGCCGTGGGTACCGATCCCGCAGCCAACGCGACCGCCCCGAAGGGCAGCACGATCACGCTGTTCATCTCTAGCGGCAAGGAAATCACGGACGTGCCCGACCTCACCGGCATGACCACCGAGCAGGCTTCCCGCACGTTGAAGGATGCCCGCTTAGAGCTGAACTCCGAGGTCAAGGAGGAGGCCAGCGCAACCGTGCCGTCTGGTCAGGTGATCACGCAGAATCCACCGCAGGGTTCCCAGGTGTCTGTGGGCACGAAGGTCACGATCACCGTCTCCACCGGCCCGGAAGACGTCCGGGTGCCGATGGTCAAGGGCCAGAACGTTGATGCCGCGCGCCAAAACCTCGAGGCCGCGGGCTTCCAGGTAACCGTGCAGCAGGTGGATTCCCCGGAGCCGGAAGGCCGCGTGATCTCCGCGTCCAGCGAGGGGCAGCGCCTGCCGAAGGGTTCTCAGGTGACCCTCCAGGTGTCCAAGGGCAATCAGTTCCAGATGCCGTCGCTGCAGGGCAAGAAGTTCAGCGAAGTGGACGCGGCTCTCCGCGCCGCCGGCTGGCAGGGCTCCCCGAGCCAGCTGCAGCGCAGGGATGTGAAGACCCCAGACGTCACCCGCGCCGACGAGGTTGCCCAGCAGTCGGTGAAGGCCGGCCAAGTCATTAATAAGGATCAGCCCATCACCGTGGACGTATACGTCTTCAGCTTGCTGCCCTAGCGCAGCAAGCCCCCCCAC
>DGYFJ06202__coassemble_1694_pt1 | contig 10088 bp, 9 predicted proteins | sample DGYFJ06202__metabat2_low_PE_020 | metagenome-assembled genome bin DGYFJ06202 | reverse complement strand
AGTACGGCAAGGCCACGTAAGATTGGCCTCGATTGTGTCTTGAAAGTCCCGTCGTGCGCACCACACTGTCGCACTGGTCAACTAGGAAGGTGTTACCCAGGATGGCTGAATCCTCCAGGTCCTCAAATAACGGCGGCAGCGATCGCCGAAGCGGGGGATATCGCGGCGGTAGTTCGCAGTCTGGCCGTGGTGGCTACGGCAACGGCGGTGGCCGTAGCAATGGGGGCGCCAGAGGCGACAGGGGAAATAGGGGCAACAACGGCAACGGCGGCAACCGCCGCGGCAAGCCGTCGCATCGGAACAAGGGCGGTTACAAGCCCAACCGCGGTGGCTCCAACCAGGGCGGCGGTCCCCGGTCTGCACCCCAGCGTCCAGGCTATCGTGAGGAGCGTCTGAACAAGCGTCAGAACGAGCCTCAGATTCCCGAGGGAATCGATCCCAAGGATCTCGATCCATCGGTTCGCCAGGAACTTCGGAGCCTGTCGAAGGACAACGCGGACATGACCGCGAAGCACCTGATCATGGCAGCTCTTCTGCTCGACGAGGAGCCGGAGAAGGCCCTCGCGCACGCCCGAGCAGCCAAGGACCGAGCCGGTCGCGTCGCCGTCGCTCGCGAGACCTGTGGCATCGTCGCCTATCACACAGGCGAATGGAAGGAAGCCATCTCTGAGCTCCGCGCCGCCCGCCGCATGTCCGGCGGCCCCGGCCTGCTGCCCGTACTCGCAGACGCCGAGCGTGGCCTCGGCCGCCCGCGTAAGGCCCTCGAGGTCGCAGCCGATCCGCAGGCCGATGAACTCGATGCTGAGTCCAAGGCAGAGCTGGCTATTGTCGTCGCCGGTGCGCACCACGATCTCGGCGAGCTCGATGAAGCCCTGCTGGCGCTCAAGGAGCAGCTGGACAACAAGGAAGCACCAGCCGTGACCCGCATGCGCCTGTTCTACGCCTACGCCGATGCTCTCGAAGCAGCCGGTCGCCCCGAGGACGCCGTGGAGTGGTTCCAGGCATCCGCAGAACTCGATACGGAAGAGATGATGGATTCCGAAGAACGCATCAACGCCATCACCAACCCCGCCGAGGCGGATAGCTAACCCATGGCTCACCCCATTTTGGCGCACTACGATGCCCTGCTCGTCGACCTCGATGGCACCGTCTTTGAAGGCAGCCATCCCATCGACGGCGCCGCCGAGGGCCTGGCTAACCACGACGTCATCTACGTGACCAACAACGCCTCACGCTCTCCGGAGCAGGTCGCCGAACACCTCACCAGTATTGGTTTTGCCACTTCTGCCGACCAGGTGCTCACCTCCGCGATGGCAGCCTGCGACATGGCACGGGCGGAGCTCGGCCTCGCAGACCAGGACCCCTCCTCCCACGGTGAGGTCAAGGCGTACGTGATCGGCAACGACTCCTTCAAAGAACTCGCCCGCCGCGCTGGCTTTTCGATCGTGGATTCCGCCGATGACGAACCTGCCGTTGTTCTGCAGGGCCACAGCCCGGACAACGACTGGAAGCGCCTGTCCGAAGGCGCCCTGGCCATTCGCCGCGGCGCCCGGTACATCGCCTCGAACTTGGACACCACGCTTCCGTCCGAGCGCGGCCTGCTCGTCGGCAACGGCTCAATGGTCGCGGCCGTGACCTCCGCCACCGGCGTGCGCCCGTCGAGCGCGGGCAAGCCTGGCCCCGCCATGTTCCACGTCGCCGCCGACAAACTCGGTTCCACGAAGCCGCTCGTGGTTGGCGACCGCCTCGATACCGATATTGCCGGTGGCAACGCGGCCGGCTTTGACACGCTCTGCACTGTCACGGGTGTGTCCTCCCACTGGGACGTGCTTACTTGCGCCCCGGAACACCGCCCCACCTTCATCGCGGCGAACATGCGCGACCACCTCACCGGCTGGTCGGCCTCCGCCGAGGGGACCACGGTTCAGGTGCGCTCCGGCGAGCACGGACCCACCGCCGTCATGGTCGCCGAGGCACTCGCTGTGGTGGCCCCGGTGGTGTGGGAATTGATTGATCATGGTGGCGTCGACGCCCAAAGCCTCAACGATCTCACCATCAACGGGGCCGATGAGGCCGCCCAGGCTGCAGTGGAAGGATGGCGCAAGTGACCCACCCCAGCGCACCCCATCCTAGCCCCCAATCGCCGGAGACCACCGCCCGGCAACTCGCCGAACAGGTCGACGAGCTGCTCGCCCGCGATGTGACCGGCGCCGAGGAAGCAGCGATCCTGGAACAGGCCCAGGAACTCGTCAACGACGCCCTCGGCAGCAACCACTAAACCACCAGCACAGGAAGGCCCGCTAGATGGCAAAGAAGAGCCCTGCGCTGCGCCGCCTCGATGCGGAGCTGGTCAAGCGCAAGATCGCCCGCAGCCGCGAGCACGCTCAGGAGATGATCAAGGCCGGGCGCGTGACCGTCAACGGCATGGCCGCCACGAAGCCCGCCACGGGAGTGGACGGCAACATGTCCATCAAGGTTGCCGAGTCGGAGGACGACCGCTGGGCCTCCCGCGGTGCGCATAAGCTCCTCGGCGCCCTCGAGGCGTTCGAGCCGCGCGGCCTCAGCCTGGCCGGCGCCACGGTGCTCGATGCCGGCGCCTCCACCGGTGGTTTCACAGACGTGTGCCTTGACCGCGGAGCGGAGTGCGTCAAGGCCGTGGATGTGGGCTACGGCCAGCTCATCTGGCGGCTGCAAAACGACCCGCGCGTGGACGTGCTGGATCGCACCAACGTGCGCACCCTCACGCCGGAGCAGCTCGGCGGCCAGGTTGATGTCATAGTTGGAGACTTGAGTTTCATCTCCATCGAACTGGTGCTGCCCGCCATCGCCGAGTGCGTGCGCGAAGGCGGTGACCTGCTGCCGATGGTCAAACCACAATTCGAAGTGGGCAAGGATCGGCTGGGCAGCGGGGGAGTCGTGCGCAGCCCGGAGCTGCGGGCCGAAGTCACTGGCCGCATCGCACGGGCAGCGGTGCAGTATGGTTTATCTACGAAGGGTGTGGTGGCGTCCCCGCTACCCGGGCCGAGTGGAAATGTTGAATATTTCCTCTGGTTGGTCAAAGATGGGGGCGCTTGTTCACCTAGCATGGAGGATCTAGACCGGATGGTTGCCACGGCGATTGAGGAGGGCCCACAGTGACCGAAGAGCGCGAGGTTCTTCTCGTCGCACACACGAGCGTGCACGAGAACTTGGGCCTGGCCGCCGAAGCGGCGAGCCAGCTGAAAGATGGCGGCATTAACGTGCGTGTGATGGCCACGGCCGATCCTGCGCCGGTGGCCCGCCATGAGATCCTGGGGCGCTTTAAGCGCTACGGCCACACGCGCGAGGCCGCCACGGGCGTGGAGATGGTGCTCGTGCTCGGCGGCGATGGCACGTTCCTGCGCGCCGCCGATATCGCGCACTCTGCGGACGTGCCCGTGTTGGGCATCAACATGGGCCACATCGGCTTTTTGGCGGAGTGGGAGCAGGAGTCGCTGAAGGAAGCGATCGACCGGGTAATCGCCAAGGACTACCGGGTGGAAGATCGCATGACGTTGTCCATCACCGCCCGGGACATGGACGGCCGCGTGCTCGGCACGGGCTGGGCGCTCAACGAGTGCTCGGTGGAAAACCTCAACCGCCAGGGCGTGTTGGACACAATTCTGGAAGTAGATGAGCGACCTGTCTCGTCGTTCGGCTGTGACGGGGTTTTGGTATCGACGCCGACAGGCTCCACCGCCTATGCCTTCAGTGCGGGCGGGCCGGTTCTGTGGCCGGAACTGGACGCGATCCTGGTGGTGCCGTCGAACGCTCACACGCTGTTTAGCCGCCCGCTGGTGGTGTCTCCGAATTCCTCCATTGCTGTGGAGACGAACCCCACGACCTCGCCGGCGACGGCGGTCATGGATGGGTTCCGCCAGATCCATATGCCCCCGGGAGCGCGCGTGGAAATCCGCACGGGACCGCAGCCGGTGCGTTGGGTGCGCTTGGATTCCGCGCCGTTTACCGACCGGCTGGTCCACAAGTTCCGCCTGCCGGTGACCGGGTGGCGGGGACCGCGGCACTAGGGTCGCTCCGATATGCTCAATGAACTGCACATTCAAAACCTGGGCGTGATCCAGGAGGCCACCGCGGAGTTCGCCGGTGGCCTTTCGGTCGTGACCGGTGAAACCGGTGCCGGCAAGACGATGGTGATTAGTTCGCTACGACTGCTCTCCGGCCACCGCGCGGATGCCTCCCGCGTGCGCTCCGGCATGGACAAGGCTGTGGTGGAGGGGATTTTCACCACGGATTCACCCGCCGTGGGTGCGATGGTCGATGAGGTCGGGGGCTTCATGGAGGACGGCGAAGTCATCGCCTCCCGCACGGTGACGGCGGCCGGGCGCTCGCGGGCTCACCTGGCGGGCAAGACCGTGGCGGCAGGCGTGCTGGGGGAGTTCTCCGGCCACGTCATCACCATCCATGGCCAGAATGATCAGCTGCGGCTGCTCGATCCGGCGCGGCAGTTGGCGGCGCTGGACCAGTACGCGGACCTCGAGGACGCCGTGGCGGCGTACCGCGAGCTGCGGTCGCAGTGGAAGAAGCTGGCCAAGGATCTGCGCACCCGTCTGGAGACGCGCCGCGAGCTGGCGCTGGAATCCGAAACCCTGGCCCGGGCCGTCGAGACCATTGACGCGATTGACCCGCAACCGGGTGAGGACGAGGAGCTGAAGTCCCAGATCCAGCGGCTGCAGGATGCCGATGATCTCCGCGCGGCGATGCAGCAGGCTTTAGCCGCGATCGACGGTGCGGAAGACGACATGGAGGCTCAGGGCGCCAGCGAGCTGGTTGCCCAGGCCGCGGCACAGTTGCGCGGCGATGACGCGCAGTTGCAGGCCTTGGCCGAGCGGTTGGACGAAGTGGCGGTGTTGCTCAGCGACATCTCCGCTGAGGTGGGCCAGGCCCTCATCGACGTGCCGGACCCCGATTCGCTCGAGGAGTTGCTGCAACGCCAGCAGGAATTGCGGGAGCTGCGCAAGTACGCGGTCGATGTCGATGGTGCCATCGCGTGGCGGGATCAGGCGCGCGAGCGGCTGGCCAGTATCGACGTCTCGGGCGAGGCAATTGAGAAGCTTCAAGGGCAGGTTGCCGAGGCGTGGGCGGCGATGATCGCCAGCGCCAAGAAGCTTTCCGCGCGTCGGTCGAAGGCCGCTTCCGCCTTCGCCGCTGCCGTGACCGAGGAGATCCGTGGGTTGCACATGTCGGCCGAGATCCGGGTCGAGGTGACAGCCCAGAAGATCAACGACTCGTGGGAGCCGGCCAGCCCGGCGCCGAGATCGCGGGGCATTGATGAGGTTGAGTTCCAGCTTGTTCAGGGCGGCAACGCGAACCCGCTCGCCAGCTCCGCCTCCGGTGGTGAGCTGTCCCGCGTGATGCTGGCGCTCGAGGTGGTGCTCGCCGCTGGCACGGAGGGCGGGCGCACGATGGTCTTCGATGAGGTCGACGCCGGTGTGGGTGGCAAAGCTGCGGTGGAGATCGGTCGCCGGTTGGCGAAGCTGGCCGTGGACAATCAGGTCATTGTTGTCACCCACTTGCCGCAGGTTGCCGCGTTTGCCGATGCGCACGTGTACGTGGCGAAGTCCGCGACGGACTCCACCGTGAGCTCGTCGGTGGTGACGCTCGATGAGGATGCGCGGGTCGAGGAGCTATCGCGCATGCTGGCGGGCCTGGAATCCGAGACGGGGCGCGCCCACGCCGAGGAGCTCGTGGAGATGGCGCGGAAGGCCAAGGCCGAGCTGCAGGACTCGTTGCCTAGTTAGCTGTCGGGGTCGTAGACAGCTACGAGGATGGCGACGAGGACGGCGGGGCGACGGGCGCTGTGGTGCCCTGGTGAAAGCGCGCCTGCCAGCCGTGGGACCCGCCTGCAACCCAGATCGTTGCGCGGTTCGCGCCATAACCGCGCACGGCGGAGTGCCAACGAAACAGGTACGTGTCAGCAGCCAGCGCGACGAGCTCGAGTGGGGTGATCTCTACCGGGGAGCCAATGGGGCGCAGAGCTCGCAGCACCTCGGCGCGGTTGCGTACGGCCCCGGAGGTGCCATGCTCAACGAAATCGTCTGCCAGGTAGGTGGCTGCAACGTCTGGCTGGCTGCGAACCTCATCGGAGACCAACTCGGCCTCGAGACGTGCGAATGTATCAATGGTTGCAGACTCGGCCGATGCTTCTGTTGTGTCCTGATGAGGCTCGGCGACCGGTGTGCTCTCTGCGCTCTTTGCATTCTGCGCGCTCAGCGTGAAACCCGGGCCCTCATCGGGCGCGGTGCCCTTCTTGAAAGCAGTGGCGACGGCACGCGCACGGTCATCGGCCGCTTCGTTGAGGTCATGCCCGGCGTGCCCCTTGACCCACTCAAACGTGATGTCCCGGTCGGCCAGTTCCTTATCGAGCTGTTCGAGAATGTCGCGGTTGAGAACCGGCTTCTTATCGGCCTTCTTCCAACCGCGTGCCTTCCACCCAGCCATCCACTTGGTGCAGCAGTCGATGACGTAGCGGGAGTCGCACAGAATCGTGATCGGGCCGGAGAATTCACGGGTCTCGCGGAGAAGATCCAGAACGGCCGTGAGCTCAGCCTGGTTATTCGTCCCCTTGGTCCAGCCTCCGGCGTGCCAACATGATTCGTTGACGAACCAGCACCATCCGGCCGGCCCCGGGTTCGATAGAGATGACCCATCGGCTGCGACAACTAAAGATTCCACACAACGACTGTAGCAGCCGTCCCGGACACCCCTTCGCGGCGATTGAGGTGGCTCAGCTAGGCCTTCGACCCAGTTGCAGAGTCAGTGGAATTGGCTCCGCTGTGTGCACCGTGCTCGCCGGTCTCATGGGCCGAATGCGTACCAGGTGCGACGTGCGAGAGCTCCATCGGCTCCAGGTGGATGAACGTCCGTGCCCCGGGCAGGGCCTTGTAGACGGCGATCTCCAACTGATCCGCGACCTTGTGGGAGTCCCCCACAGTCCACGTGGCGGGAACGAACATGGTGGCATACACGAAGCGCTGCTGGCCAGATTCCACCGTCTGTGGCCTGGCGAATTCCACGTCGTGATCCTCCGCGAAGATCCGCAGGGTTTCGTTGAGCGTTGCGGCGTCGTCATCCGAAAAAGCAACATTGAGTAGGCCACTCATGGCCTCGCGAACCAACTGGAAGCCGGTGAAAAGAATGTTCACACCCACGACAATGGCGATGACGGGGTCCAGCCACAACCACCCGGTGAGCATCACGGCCAGAACACCGGCGACCACGCCGACGGTGGTCCAGACGTCCGTGAGGAGGTGCTTGCCGTCGGCAGTGAGGGTGGTGGAGCGATGCTTACGGCCGCCGCGGAGCAGCAACACACCCACGGCGAGATTCACCGCGGTGGCGGCGATGGTGAAGATGAAGCCGATGCCGAGTTGCTCCAGCTCCTGGGGGCGGAACAAGCGCTGGATGGACGTGAAGAGGATCACCGCGGCGGCGACGAAGATCATGGCACCCTCGACGAGTGCGGAGATGTATTCGGCCTTGCTATGGCCGAAGTGGTGGTTCTCGTCGGCGGGTTTGGCGGCGACCTTGAGGGCGAAGAGCGCCACGACAGCGGCGACGAGGTTGACGGTCGATTCGAGGGCGTCAGAGAGGAAGCCCATGGAACCGGTCACGCCTGCGGCCGCGAACTTGAGGATGATCGTGATGAGCGCGGCGGCGATGGAGAGGTAGATGAACTTGTAGAGGGTGGCGTTTTCGACGGGCTGCTGGGGGACGGGGCTGTTGGAGGTCGCCATGGGCGCGTCGGGAGCCGGGTACGGGGCGGGGTGGGGGTGGTGCGTCTGGTGCGCTTGGTGCGTCTGATGAGTTGAGGCCACGGTCGCTGTCCTTTGAAGTACGAAGAAAGTACGAAACTTTCGACGCGCTGGCCGGGGCGAGGGCACGCGGGAGCACACGGGAGCCGAGCACGGATGTGCACGGATTGCACGGATGTGCATGGGGCACCTAGTTGCGAGCTTCAACGGACGGTCACTTCGGTCAGCGAGTCGTTTGATAGCTGGCCGAAGGTCTCGTTCACCACGTGGTCCCGCCTAGGGCGGGATCGTGACCGCGCTGCCGGGTTACCAACCGCGACGAGCGCGGAGGCCACCAGTATGTCGACAGAACGTTCCACTGGCTGTTCGCGCCGCCACCGTGACGTAATCCCGCGAGGGATTCCCACCGGGCGGGGTGCGAACGAGGGAAAGAACTACTCCCCTTCAACAGATGTCGAGATTACCGAGGCGCCCTGATGTTGGCAACAGGTGGTGTAACCGGTGGTGTAACCGGCAGCGGTGGTTTGTGACGACAGTCACGGTGATGTGGAACGAGCCGTAAGCGGAGCACATCTGACGAATTTTCCCAGCGTGCCCGGCGCGCCTTAAACAACATCTGTCACATTGGCCTCACAATAGGGGCTATGATTTTCTCCCGATCAGATCTGCCTGGCCTGCATGGCGCTACCCGCGACCTCACCGGACCCAAGGGCTTCCACAAAGCGAAGATGTCCTCGGGTGACATTGTCATCATCGAACAGGAAGACATCAGCCGTGCTGTCGCGCAGCGCCTGATCGATGCGAAGGTGGGCGCGGTGGTCAACACCCGCCCGTTCACCAGCGGTAAGGTGCCCAACTTCGGGCCGCAGATGATGCTTGATTCCGGCATCGTGTTGGTAGAAAACGCCGATGATACCGTGGTCAAGCGCCTGAAAAACGGTAAGAAGGGCCGCCTGGACAACGGGCAGGTCTACTACGGTGAGCGATCCATCGGTGGCGGCGAGCTGCTGGATATGGACACCGCCATGGATCGTTTCGAGGAGGCTCGGGAGGCCCTCGGCGATCACATGGAGGCGCTGTCCGGCAACATGTCCGAGTTCGTTCGCTCGGAGGCGCCGTTGCTGATTGACGGCCTGGGTATCCCCGAGGTCGACGTGGACATGGACGATCGCAAGGTGCTCGTCGTCAGCCCGGACCCGCAGATCCGCGAAAAGCTCAAGGATCTGCGCTACTTCATCCGGGAGTACGACCCGATCATCATCGCCGTGGGCACCGCCGCCGATGACGTGCTGGACGATGGACACAAGCCACAGGTCATCATCGGCGATCCCGAACGGATTTCCAGCAACGCCCTGCGCTCCGGCGCCACGGTCATTCTGCCCGCCGAACCGGACGGCCACGCCGTGGGTCTTGAGCGCATCCAGGACCTGGGTGTGGGTGCCATGACGTTCCCGGCCGCCACGCAAGATCCGACCGACCTGGCGATCCTGCTGGCCAACTACCACGGCGCATCCATGATCGTGAACCTCGGCCACCCCGTAGACCTCGGCTACGTGTTCAACGAGTCGGAGGGGCAGGACACGCCTTCGGCGCTGATGTCTCGCCTGCGCGTGGGGCCGCGGTTCGTGGATTCCACCGCCGTGGCGGAGCTGTACCGCGTGTCGAAGTCCGGCGGCGGCTGGCTGTGGGCTCTGGTTGGCATCCTCGTGGCCATCGCTGTGATCATCGCTATCGCTGGTTTCACCGGTGACGGCGACTTCGTTCAGAACCTCATCGATTCGTGGAATAGCTTGGCAATCAGCTTCCAGAACCTCTTTGGTGGCAACGGATAGCTGGCTGTAGCTTCGTGGTGTTAGGTTCCATTTTTCAGGCTTTTCCTCAAACAGGTTTTCTCGATCAGGTTTCAACAAGGGCGGTTAGCGTATGAGTAAGGCGAAGGTCATTGCCGGCCTCGGCTTCGGCATTGCCATCGGCACGGCGTTCGGTTTCTACGGGTTGGCTCCCAACGTGGAGGGTGGCCCGTCGGGTTCGTCGGCTGAGATGCAGACGCAGCTCACCGAGGCAAAGAAGCAGCGCGATGAGGCTGAGGGGCAGGCCAAGGCCGCGGATAACGTCTTGACCTCCGTCGCCGATGTTGCTGTGCGCAACCGCTTGGATGGCGCGTCGGTTGCGGTGTTTGTTACCTCCGACGCCGAACCGAAGGCTGTCGACAGTGTCCGATCGCTCATCAAGGACGCTGGCGGCACGGTCACCGGCACGGCGAAGCTGACCGATAAGATGCTCAACCCCGACTCCGGC
>DGYFJ06202__coassemble_1653_pt1 | contig 10367 bp, 8 predicted proteins | sample DGYFJ06202__metabat2_low_PE_020 | metagenome-assembled genome bin DGYFJ06202 | reverse complement strand
GGTCTTGCCCGCCCCGTTGGGCCCGATGATGATCCAGCGCTCGTCTAGCTCTACCTGCCAATCCAGCGGCGCGAGGATCTCGCGGCCCTCGCGGACCACGGACACGCCGCGCATGTCGATGATGAGGTCTTCGGCGGCCGCAGCCTGCGAAGCGGGGGCAGAAATCAGGTTTGTCACGTCGTCGCTCACCCCACCCATAGTGCCAGTTTCACCTAAGCTATGGGGTGACAGACACTGCAGACAGACACTGCATTTGAGGAGCGTCATCAGCATGACCGGCCGTCTTGGCATTGACAACGTCCATCCCGTCATTTCCCACGGGGCCACCCCCGCCAAGGCCCTCGTGGGCCAGGCATTTCCGATCTCAGCCACGGTGTGGCGCGAGGGTCACGATGCCATCTCCGCGACCCTCGTGGTGCGCCGCCCCGCTGGCGCCAAGGGCGGTCGCGCGAAGATCACCATGACCCCCGACCCGGTTGAGGTGGATCGCCGGCACGCCGTTTTTGTTCCCGACGTGCCTGGCCTGTGGACTTTTCGTGTCGACGCCTGGTCGGACCCGGCCGCCACGTGGTTCAACGCTATCCAGAAGAAGGTCGCCGCAGGCCAAGACGCGGAGGCGCTGGCCAACGACCTGGAATCCGGTGCCCGTTTCTTCGAGCGCGCGCTGGAAAAGACCTCCCGTTCCCACCGCGACCTGCTGAAGACCACCATCGAGCAGTTGCGTGATGAGTCGCTGAGCGTGGACGAGCGCATCGCCACCGCCCTGTCCCCCGAGGTCGCCAAGGCCTTGCACAAGCGCCCGGTGCGCGACCTGCTCACCCGCGGCGAGGAATACGAGATCCTTGTCGAGCCCACCGCCAGCGGCGTGGGATCCTGGTACGAGTTCTTCCCCCGCTCGACCGGTGGTGTGGATGACAACGGCGAGCCGGTCCACGGCACCTTTGCCACCGCACAGAAGGAACTGCCGCGCATCGCAGGCATGGGCTTCGACGTGGTCTACTTGCCGCCGATCCACCCGATCGGCACGATCAACCGCAAGGGTAAGAACAACACGCTGACCCCCACCCCGGATGATGTCGGCTCCCCGTGGGCCATCGGCTCCGAGGACGGCGGCCACGATGCCGTAAACCCATTGCTGGGAACCGTGGAGGACTTCGAGGAGTTCGTGGCTGCCGCCGAGGATCAGGGCCTCAAGGTGGCGCTGGACTTCGCCCTGCAATGCGCGCCGGACCACCCGTGGGCCAAGGCTCACCCCGAGTGGTTCAGCGTGCTGCCTGATGGTTCCATCGCCTATGCGGAGAACCCTCCGAAGAAGTACCAGGACATCTACCCGCTGAACTTCGATACCGATCCGGACGGTCTGTACCACGAGATCCTGCGCGTCATTCGCGTGTGGATCGACCGTGGCGTGCGCATCTTCCGCGTGGATAATCCGCACACCAAGCCCACCAACTTCTGGGCGTGGCTCATCGCCACGGTCCACGAGACCGACCCGGACGTGGTTTTCCTCGCCGAGGCCTTCACCCGGCCGCCGCGTCTGTACGGCCTGGCCAAGGCAGGGTTCACCCAGTCCTACAGCTACTTCACGTGGAAGACCACCAAGGAGGAGCTGGAGGAGTTTGCCCAGGACGTTGCCGATTACGCGGACGTGTTCCGCCCCAATCTCTTCGTCAACACCCCGGACATCCTCCACGAATCCCTCCAGACCGGCGGCAAGGCCATGTTCGCCATCCGCGCCGCACTGGCTGCCACGATCTCCCCGCTGTGGGGCGTGTACTCCGGTTACGAGCTCTACGAGTACGAGCCCATCCACGCCGGATCCGAGGAGTACCTGGATTCCGAGAAGTACCAGCTGCGCCCACGTGACTTCGACACCGAGGACACCCTGGCTCCCTGGATCACCAGCCTCAACGAGTGGCGCCGTGCCAACCCCGCTTTGCAGCAGCAGCGCAACCTGCACATCCACGAGACCACCAACGACAACCTGCTGGCCTACTCCAAGATCGATGGGGTCACCGGCAACGCAGTGCTCGTCGTGGTCAACCTCGATTCCCGCAGCATCACCGAGGGCGAGGTCATCGTAGACCCGGAGGCCATCGGCCAGCTCCCCGGGGCAACCTACGACGTGACCGACTTGCCGTCCGGTAACACCTACGAGTGGTCGGAGCGCAATTACGTTCGCCTCGACCCCGACTTCCAGGTGGCGCACATCTTCCAGCTGCCCACCGTGGCTGAAAACGAGCGCGAGGCCACACAGTTCCGCACCGACGAATACGATCCCCGCGCGTAGAATTAAAAGGTATGACCCTGAATCCCAACGATGTCCAACGGTTAGAGCAGCGCCGCCACCACGCACCCCACGACGTGCTCGGTGCGCACGAGACCGATGATGGATCCACCGTCATCACCACCATCCAGTTCGGGGCGCGCTCCGTGGCCGTGAGTATCAACGGCCGCGCCGCAGAGCCCATGGAGCAGGTGGGCAACGGGATCTTCCAGCTCACCACGGACACGTTCGTGGATCAGTACACCTACACCGTCACCTGGGACGATGGCTCCACCTCCACGGTCGCCGACCCCTACCGTCGCCTGCCCACGGTCGGCGAGGTAGACCTGCACCTCATCGGCGAGGGCACGCACCAGCGCCTCTGGGAAGTCCTGGGCGCGCGCCCGCTCTCGAAGGACGATGGCGGCGGCGTGGCCTTCGCCGTGTGGGCTCCCCACGCCGCGGGCGTAGCCGTGATCGGCGACTTCAACGGCTGGAACCCCCACCAGCACCCCATGCGCGCCCTCGGCTCCTCCGGCATCTGGGAGTTGTGGATCCCCACCGCGCAGCCCGGCCAGCGCTACAAGTACTCCATCACCACCGGCGATGGCGTGCACCTGGACAAGGCCGATCCCATGGCACAGCTCGCCGAGCCGGCGCCGAACACCGCCTCCATCATCGCGGCCCCCACGCAGTTCGAATGGGCGGATAATGCCTGGATGCGGACGCGATCGCGGTTCGCGCCCCTGGCGGCGTCGGAGGAACCGACCAGCCCCATGAGCATCTACGAGCTGCACCTGGGCTCCTGGCGCAAGGGTCTTTCCTACCGTGAGCTCGCCGAGCAGCTCACCGAGTATGTCACGGAGATGGGCTTTACCCACGTGGAGCTCATGGGCATCTCCGAGCACCCGTTTGAGCCCTCGTGGGGCTACCAGGTCACCAGCTACTATGCGCCGAACAACCGCTTCGGCAGCCCGGACGACCTGCGTTTCCTCATCGATAGCCTCCACCAGGCCGGCGTGGGCGTGATCATGGACTGGGTGCCCGGCCACTTCCCCAAGGATGCCTGGGCGCTCGGCCGCTTCGATGGCGAGGCCTGCTACGAGCACCCCGACCCGCGCCGCGGTGAGCAGCCCGACTGGGGCACCTACGTGTTCGACTTCGGCCGCAACGAGGTGCGCAACTTCCTCGTGGCCAACGCGCTGTACTGGTGCCAGGAGTTCCACATCGACGGCCTGCGCGTGGACGCCGTGGCTTCCATGCTCTACCTCGACTACTCCCGCGACGATTGGCTGCCCAACATCCACGGCGGCCGCGAGAACCTGGAAGCAGTGAACTTCCTGCAGGAGATGAACCGCACCGTCCACGCCACCTGCCCCGGAGCCGTGACCATCGCGGAGGAATCGACCTCCTGGCCCGGCGTGACCGACCCGAACGGCCTAGGCTTTAGCTACAAGTGGAACATGGGTTGGATGCACGATTCGCTGGAGTACATCCAGCGCGATCCGATCCACCGCGGCCACCACCACAACGAGATCACGTTCTCCATGGTGTACGCCTACTCGGAGAAGTACGTGCTGCCGATCAGCCACGATGAAGTGGTCCACGGCAAGGGCACGCTGTGGTCGCGCATGCCCACCGATTCCAGCTGGGATCGCGCGGCGATGGTGCGCACCTACCTGGCGTACATGTGGGCGCACCCCGGTAAGAAGCTGCTGTTCCAGGGCCAGGAGTTCGGCCAGGTCCAGGAGTGGAACGAGTCCAAGGGCTTGGACTGGGACAACCTCGAGGGCTGGGAGGGCGAATACCACCGCGGCCTGCAGTCGCTGACGCGCACGCTCAACCACCTGTACACGTCTCTGCCTGCTCTCGCCGACGATCACACGCCCGATGGTTTTCAGTGGATCGCCAACGATGATGCGACCAACAACGTTCTTTCCTTTATTCGACGCCACCAGGGGCAGAACCTCGCATGCGTCATCAACTTCTCGGGTTCCACCCACGAGAACTACCGCATCGGCCTCCCCCAGGCCGGGACGTGGAAAGAGGTGCTCAACACCGACTCGCACACGTTTGAAGGAGCCGACCGGGAGACCGGAGTGGACCTTGTGGCCGAGCAGATCAGCTCCCACGGGTTCGGCGCCAGCGCGGCGATGACGATCCCCGCCCACAGCGCGCGGTGGTTCGTGGCGAACAGCTAGCGCGGTTTAGAAAAGGGCCGAGGCCATCTTCGTGCGGGCCGCGATGACTTCCGAGTCCCCGGCCTCGAAGAGAGTGAACAGCTCGAGCAGGCGCTCCTTGGCGGCTGCCGCGTCCGAGCCCCTCGCTGCAATCTTGTCGATGAGTGTGTCGAACGCTGCGGTCTTATCGCCCTGCAGGATGAGCTGGTCGGCCTCCGCGAAAGGATTGTCCCCCTCCTGAGCCGCACGGCGCATAAGCATGGCATTGGCGCGTGCAGAGCGTGCGTCGGCATTGCCGGGCTCTGCGGACAAGATGGCATCGTAATCCGCGATGGCGCCGTCGTAGTCCTCGGCGGCCAGCTTGTCTGCTGCAGCGTCCAGACGAGGATCAGAGGCCTCCTCAGCCTGCAGCCCCTGCAGTTTGCCCGCGGTAGCCTGCACAACCGCCGCAACCCACTGCTGCAGCTGATCCGCCGGCTGACCGCCCTCGAAGTTCGTCATCGGCCGACCATTGGCTAGCGCGATGACCGTTGGGATGGCCTGCACACCGAAGGCCTGGGCGACCTCCGGAGTGGAATCCACATCGGCGTAGCGGAACAGCCACTCGATGGACTCCGACTGCGCCACGAGCGATTCGAAAGCCATGCGCATATTTTCCGAGGCCTCGGAACGCGCCGAGCCCAGGAGGATAATCACCGGCACCTGGGTGGAGCGGATCACCACGTCCTGCTCAAAGGTGCTGGGGCTAATGGTTGCCACGCGATCCGGCAAAGAAGACTCAGTCTCTGCCTTCGCCTTGACCTGACCTAGGTCAATGGCACCGGCGGCGAAGCGGGAAGGGGCGGAAGGTTGATTACTCATGTCCCCCATCCTAGAAGAGTCGGAACTCCGAGGAGTCCGTGCCCCGCATAGCCTCGTAGTCCAGGGTGACGCAGCGGATGCCACGATCCTCAGCCAGCGTGCGGGCCTGCGGCTTGATCTCCTGGGCGGCGAACACACCCGTCACAGGGGCAAGGAGCTCATCGCGATTAAGCAGCTCCACGTAGCGGGTCAGCTGCTCCACACCGTCGATGCCGCCGCGGCGCTTGATCTCCACCGCGACCGTCGCACCCGTGGAATCCTTCGACAAGATATCCACCGGCCCGATCGCCGTGGGGTACTCGCGGCGCACCAACGTGTAGCCCTCCCCCAGCAGCTCAATTTGCTCGGCAAGGAGCTCCTGGAGGTGAGACTCCACGCCGTCCTTGACCAAGCCCGGGTCCTCCCCCAGCTCGTGAGACGTGTCCGAGTGGATAGCGAAGATCTGGATGCGGAGCTGCTCACCTTTCGTGTTCTCGACGATCCACAACTGTTCCACCCCATCGTTATCGAGTTCGGGGTAGATCAGGGTGGCGTCGGACGTAAGATCATCCTCCGGGGAGACCACCGTGAGGGTGCAGGGAGGGGTCATCCAATTCAGGGGCTTGTAGGCGCGGTCGTCGGCGTGAATCGAGACCGATCCATCGGCTTTGACCATGATGAGTCGGTCGGCCTTAGGCAAGTGCGCCTCGAGACGCCCGACATAATCCACACTGCAACTGGCGATGACTAAACGCATGGGAATAGAGGTTACACGCTACATCGGGCGAGGATGGTTATACGCGCTATTGCTATCGCGGCGGGCGGACGGCGCGGACTCGAGCCACGCCACAAGGGCGGTATCGCCGCTGGAATCCACGGCCATCTCCCACTTCCGACCACGGTGATCGAGCTGCACGATGTGGAGATCAGGCTCCAGGAAATGCGCCTCGCGGGCGGTCATCTGGCGGCGGCCGTCGATGGACAGCCCCAGGCGCGTGAGGACAACGTCCGAGTCCAGGCGGAGGCTGCGGAGCTTGTAGAGCCTGGCGGAACGGTCGCTATAAATCAAAACCCCGTGGCGCCAGTGCCGACCATCGGGATTGGGCAGGCTCCGGATCACCACGGGAAATCCGCGCGAACGCAGTGTGAAAAAGCGCCAGGCGGCAGACAGCATTGCCGCGCAGACCAGCGCGAGGAGGAGATACCACAGCCACGTCATACTGCCCTACCATTCCCTCGGTCATGCTTCGGACGCTCGGTGCGGCGCCGAAGGGCGGAGTCTTGAGTCTTGAGGTGTATCTCTTCAATCTACAAGTTGCTGACCGATCTTCCAATTGAGGGAAGGCTGATATGGGGTGACCAAAACACACAACCTCCCCGCCCCTCTTGCGAAAGAGGTATGCGGGGAGGTTGTGTGGGTTTATCGGTTGATACCCGAAGCGCCAGGAGCGAAGTGCTCCTAGTTGCTTTCGAGTCGCTTCACAGCGCGCAATTCGGACTCAGCCAGAGCCTTGTCCCGCTCATCCTCAGCGGATTCAGCACGGGACTGGGCATCCGCAACGTCGACCTCACGGGCCCACGAAGCAGAGTCCGCCAGAATGGTGATCTTGTCGCTGGAGACGGACAGGAAACCACCCTGCACGGCTGCCACCAGCTTCTCGCCATCGTTTGTCCGAATGGTCACCACACCGTTCTCGACCAGCTGGCCGAGAAGGGGCTCGTGACCGGGGAGCACGCCGATCTCGCCTTCAGTGGTCTGCGCGGTCACAGACGTTGCGGTACCAGTCCACAGCGCCCGCTCCACGGAAACCAGTTGCGCGGCAATCTCAGCCATGTGCCTACTCCCTCTACTTGTCGCTCATCTTCTTGTAAGCGGCTTCGACATCGTCCAGGCCACCGAGACCGTTGAAGGCCTGCTCTGGGTAGTGGTCGAACTCGCCGTCGCAGATGCGCTCGAAGGCGTCGATCGTGTCCTCCAGCGGCACGTAGGAGCCCGGGATGCCGGTGAACTTCTCCGCAACGAAGAAGTTCTGGCCCAGGAAGCGCTCCAGACGACGTGCGCGCTGAACGGTGATCTTGTCTTCTTCCGACAGCTCGTCCATACCCAGGATGGCGATGATGTCCTGCAGTTCCTTGTTCTTCTGCAGAATGTTGATCACACGCTGGGCAACCTCGTAGTGACGCTCGCCGACGATACCCGGCTCGAGGATACGAGAGGTAGAGGTCAGCGGGTTCACAGCGGGGTAAATACCCTTCGATGCGATGGAGCGGTCAAGCTCGGTGGTCGCATCCAGGTGGGCGAAGGTGGTCGCCGGAGCCGGGTCGGTGTAGTCGTCGGCGGGCACGTACACGGCCTGCAGAGACGTAATGGAACGACCCTTGGTGGAGGTAATGCGCTCCTGCAGAACACCCATCTCGTCAGCCAGGGTGGGCTGGTAGCCCACGGCAGAAGGCATACGACCCAGCAGGGTCGAAACCTCAGAACCGGCCTGGGTGAAACGGAAGATGTTGTCGATGAACAGCAGCACGTCCTGGTTCTGAACATCGCGGAAGTACTCCGCCATGGTCAGGCCGGACAGAGCCACGCGCATACGGACTCCTGGGGGCTCATCCATCTGGCCGAAGACAAGCGCGGTGTCTTGCAGCACGCCCATCTCCTCCATCTCGAGGAAGAGGTCCGTACCCTCACGGGTACGCTCACCAACACCGGCGAACACTGAGGTACCGGAGAACTCGCGGGCGATACGGGTAATCATCTCCTGGATCAGCACCGTCTTGCCCACACCTGCACCGCCGAACAGGCCGATCTTGCCGCCCTTCACGTATGGGGTCAGCAGGTCGATGACCTTGATGCCCGTCTCCAGGATCTCGGTCTTACCTTCCAGCTGGTCGAATGCCGGCGGCTCGCGGTGGATGCCCCACTGCTCGCCGTCGCGGCCCAAGCCCGGCTCGTCGAGGCAGTCGCCCAGGGCGTTGAACACGTGGCCCTTCACGACGTCACCGACGGGCACGGAAATCGGCTTGCCGGTGTCCTTGACCTCAGCACCGCGGACGAGGCCGTCGGTGGGGGCCATGGACACGGCGCGCACGAGGTTGTCACCGAGGTGCTGTGCCACCTCAAGGGTGATGGTCTTTGCCACTGCTTCGAGGGTGACCTCGACGGTCAGGGCGTTAAACAGAGCCGGCTGCTCACCGCGTGGGAACTCCACATCGACGACTGGGCCGATGACTCGCACGACGCGGCCCGCAACAGCCGGTGCAGCGTTGGGCTGCTCCTGAATTGCTGTAGTCATAATTAGTCACTTTCTCCGCTATCGGCGAGCGCGGAAGCGCCACCGACGATCTCTGTGATTTCCTGGGTAATCTGTGCCTGGCGTGCCTGGTTAGCAACTCGCGAAAGCTGCTTGACCAGGTCGGTGGCATTGTCCGTAGCGGCGCTCATAGCGGTACGGCGGGCGGCGGACTCAGATGCTGCAGATTCCAGCATTGCTGCGAAGATGCCACGGGAAACATACTGCGGCAGCAGTGCCTTCAGCAGGGAATCTGCATCGGGCTCGAACTCGACCTCGGCGCCAACGTGGTCCACCTTGTCGGAGACCATGTCATCGCCCATCTCCAGCTTCTCGTGTTCCACAACCATCTCGATCGGCAGCACGCGGTGTGCCTCAGCGGTCTGCGACAGCATGGACTCAAACTTGGTGTACACGATGTGCACCTCGTCGAAGCCCTGGATGCTCTCGTCTTCCGGCACGTTCAGACCCTCGCGCCACTCAGCGTGGCCCTCGGATCCGGCCAAGAAGCCTTCGATCAAGTGGCGGCGAAGATCGTGCGTTGCGCTGTACTCGGGGTCCTGGGAGTACCCGGTCCACGATCCAGCGATGTCCTCGCCACGGAAGTTGTAGTAGCTGAGTCCCTTGTTACCGGAGACGTACAGGACAACTTCCTTGCCCTGGTTCTGCAGACGCTTACGCAGCTCTGCCGTCTTCTTGAAGACGTTGTTATTGTAGCCACCGCACATGCCACGGTCACTCGAAACCACGAGGATAGCTGCGCGAGAAGCGTCTTCCGGTTCCTGCAGCATCTTGTGATCCAAGGTGCTAGCGGAAGCCAGACGCTGAACCACCGCAGTGATTTCGTCAGCGTACGGCTGAGCGGCATCCACGCGGGCCTGGGCCTTCGTGATCCTCGAGGTGGCGATGAGCTCCTGCGCCTTGGTGATCTTCTTGGTTGAGTTCACGGACTTAATACGTGTCCTCAGTTCGCGAAGACTGGCCATCGCTATCGCCTCCTAACTTGTCCGTTAATGGTCATTGTGCTCACTTACCTTCCGCGGGTTACTTGGACTTGCGGGAGACAGTGATCTGCGACTTGGAAACTTCGTCGTCTCCAAGCGGACGAGCCTCGGGCTCGTTGATGACGGGCGAGCCGTCCGTGGTCTGGAAGGTGCGCTTGAATTCGTCAACGTTCTTCGCCAGGGCTTCCTTGGACTCATCGTCGAAGGGCTTGCCGCCAGCAATCTGGTCGTACACGCCGGATGCGTTGGCGTGCAGGTACTCCCACAGCTCCTTCTCGAAGCGGCGGATGTCCTCAACCGGAACATCATCGAATTCGCCCTCGCCGGCGAGGTAGATGGACACCATCTGATCCTCGACGGACTGCGGCTTGGTCTCGGTCTGCTTCAGCAGCTCGACGAGGCGCTTACCGCGCTCCAGCTGAGCCTTGGAAGCGGGGTCCAGGTCGGACGCGAAGGCAGCGAATGCTTCGAGGTCGCGGTATGCGGCCAGGTCCAGACGCAGAGAACCGGAAACCTTCTTCATACCCTTGGTCTGTGCGGCACCACCCACACGGGAGACGGACACACCAACGTTAATTGCAGGCCGGACGCCCTGGTTGAACAGGTCGGACTCCAGGAAGACCTGGCCGTCGGTAATGGAGATAACGTTGGTCGGGATGAAGGCGGAAACGTCGTTTGCCTTGGTCTCGATGATCGGCAGTGCGGTCAGGGAACCGCCGCCCAGATCGTCGGACAGCTTCGCAGCACGCTCCAGCAGACGGGAGTGCAGGTAGAAGACGTCACCGGG
>DGYFJ06202__coassemble_1633_pt1 | contig 10582 bp, 9 predicted proteins | sample DGYFJ06202__metabat2_low_PE_020 | metagenome-assembled genome bin DGYFJ06202 | reverse complement strand
TGGCCATTGGTGCTGATCATTTCACCACGGCCGGTTTGGGCGAGGACATGGCTACGGCGCTGGGCGTGAATTACAACCGCCTGGTCCTCATCGGCACTGGCCTGATCGCACTTGCTACGGGTGTGGTCACGGTGGTCGTCGGAAATCTTCCGTTCTTGGGCCTGATCGTGCCCAATCTCGTGTCGCTCATCCGCGGCGATGATCTTCGCAGCAATCTGCCGTGGGTGTGCTTGACGGGCATTGGCCTGGTCACGGCATGTGATCTGATTGCCCGCACCATCATTTCCCCGTTCGAGATTCCCGTCGCCGTTGTGCTGGGCATGGTTGGCGCCGTGTTCTTCGTGATCATGATTGTGAGGTACTCCCGTGGGCATTAGGTACGGTTCACCTGTTCAATCACCGTCGGCGGTAGTTCCGGCTCCTTCTTCTCGACGCCACACCGGGGCGTTCACCTCACCCTCCTCTGCCCGCCGCTATTGGGTCCTGCTGACAGTGATCGTGGCCGTGGGTTCTGCCTGCGCTTTCGGTCTGTTGGCTTACGGTAACCCGATGCCCGTGGGCTCGGAGGGCTTCTGGCTCATTGCCCAACGGCGTATGAAGGCTGTCATCGCGATCATTCTTGTCGCAGCGTGTCAGGGGATAGCCACGGTCGCCTTCCAGACTGTCACCAATAACCGCATTGTCACCCCATCCATCCTGGGCTTCGAGTCGCTGTACCGAGCCATTCACACCACGATGGTGTTTGCCTTTGGCGCGGCGGGAATCGTTGCCACCCAAAACACCCAGTCTTTCTTGCTGCAGCTACTCGTGATGGTTGGCCTGTCCCTTGTGCTGTATTCCTGGCTGCTGGGCAATGGCGCCCGGAACATGCATGCGATGTTGCTGGTGGGCATTGTCATCGGCGGTGGCCTGGGAAGCTTGTCCACGTTTATGCAGCGGTTGCTCACCCCCAGTGAGTTCGACCTGCTCACGGCCCGGTTGTTCGGGTCTGTCAGCAATGCCAACGCTGCGTATTTCCCCGTGGCGATCCCGTTGGTCGCCGTTGGCACCGCTGCGCTGTACGTGCTGTCCCGGCGGTTGAACGTGCTGGCTTTGGGCCGGGAGGCAGCGACGAATCTGGGTGTGAATTACCGCTGGACCGCCATTGGGGTGCTGGTGTTGGTGTCCATCTTGATGGCGACGTCCACAGCCTTAATCGGCCCCATGACGTTCTTCGGTTTCTTGGTGGCCACGTTGGCGTACCAGTTCTCCGCAACGCACGATCACCGCTTCATTTTTCCGATGGCGTTCGCCTTGGGATTCGCCGTTCTCAGCGGCGCCTACTTCGTCCTCAACCACGTTTTCTACGCGCAAGGCGTGGTGGGTGTCATCATCGAGCTCGTCGGCGGGCTCACGTTCCTCATTGTCATTCTGCGAAAGGGTCGCTTGTGATCACCATTGACCACGTCACGAAAAGCTACGGGGAATCCACCACGATTGGTCCCGTGGATCTGACCATCCCGGAGGGCGGCATCACCGCGCTGGTGGGGCCGAATGGTGCGGGTAAATCCACGTTGCTCACCATGATCGGGCGCTTGCTGGACATCGACGAGGGCACGATCGAGATCGCGGGCTATGACGTCGCCACGACGAAGTCGAAGGACCTCGCCAAGATCATCTCGATCCTTCGGCAGGATAATCACTTCGTCACGCGGCTCACCGTGCGCCAACTCGTGGGTTTCGGGCGGTTTCCGCACAGTCGTGGTCGTTTGACGCCAGAAGACGAGCGCACCATCAGCGAGACCATCGACTTTTTCGGCCTCCGCGAGCTGGAGGGACGGTATTTGGATCAGCTCTCGGGTGGCCAGCGCCAACGCGCCTATGTGGCGATGGTGTTGGCGCAGGAGACAGACTATGTGCTGCTCGATGAGCCCCTCAATAATCTGGATATCGCTCATTCGGTGGACATGATGCGGCACCTGCACAGGGCCGCCCGCGAGTTGGGGCGCACGATCATCGTGGTGTTGCACGACATCAACTTCGCCGCTTCGTATGCGGATCAGATTTGCGCTGTTCAGGATGGTTCGGTGATTGCGTATGGAACGCCGCAGGAGATCATGCGACCAGACACTCTAACTCGCATTTTCCGCACCGATATTGAGGTGCTGGATGGTCCACACGGGCCGTTTGCCTACTACTTCTAGCTAGCTGTGCTGCTCACCTGTTCTAGCCGCGTGGGATCCAACCCAGTGTGTTTCCCCTCGTACCGATCGCGCTGGAACCGATCGCGCTGGAACAACTCGGTGGTGTGATTCGTTGGAATGGACATGACTACACCCATTGATACTCCCCAGACCAGCGAACACGTCACCATCTACGCCACCAAGTGGTGCCCCTTTTGCATCAGGTTAGTCTCCGCGCTGAAAGTCAAGGGTGTTCCCTTCGAGGCGTGGGACGTCGACAAGCACGAGGATCTGGGGGAGTGGGTGAAGTCCGTCAATGAGGGCAATCGTGTCGTTCCCACGGTGCTGTACTCCGACGGCACCCACGCCACGAACCCCAGCAGCGACGAGGTGGAACGCAAGTACGAGGAGCTCGCCCAGTCGTAGGCTCCGGGGCTGTTACTCCAGCTGCTCTCCAACGTGTCGCTTCTTGGCATTGCGGAGCGTGGTCAGGGATTGGCGCGCCTGCTTCCGGGCGGTCTTGATCATAACCAGCCGCTCACGAGCCTCCTGTTCAGCCCTGCGCAGCGCTTCAACGTGCTGCTCTGATTCCTCGATAGCTTGGTCGATGTCGACGGTGTCAATGTCCGCATCGAAAATTTCCTGGGCCGAGTGAATGGCGTCGTTGAGAGCCTCTTCGTCCGCACGGCTGCCTCGCAACTCGGCTTCGATCTGCTGCTCGCCACCGATAGGAACAGCGCGATCGGGCCGCACAACGAAATCCACGATGATGCCCACCACGATGGCCACGGCCGTGGGAATCATCCAGCCCAGCTGAAGGTCATGACCGGGCGACCAGCCGATGAGGGGCGACACATCCGCGCCCATGTCCTCGGCGGTCATGAGGGCCGCCCAGACGGTCACCACGGTCAAGCTGATTCGGAACGCCCAGTGCAGCTTGCGCCCCAGCAGCGGCTCGATGATGGTGATGGCCACCAAGGTAATGGCGATGGGGTAGAGGAACCCGATGATTGGAGCCGCAATGGACAGCACCACGTCGAGGCCGAGCGTGGAGACCACAACGGAAGCCGCGGCAAAGAAGACCGCCCAGGTTCGGTAGGACACGCTGGGGATGATCTTGTGGAAGAACTCGCAGGTGGCGCCGATGAGGCCCGCAGCCGTGGTGAGGCACGCGAGCAGCACAATGCCGCCGAACAGAATCACACCGGGGAAGCCCATGGTGGAGCGTGCCGCATCGGAGAGCAGCGCGGCACCGTCGGTGTAGTTCTCCGAGCCGGGGAAGATCTGGCCGACTAGTCCCAGGCCCACGTAGACGGCTACCAGCACCACACCAGCACCGATAGCGGAGGTTGCCACCCCGCGGACGAGGGAGGGTCCGTAATTAATGCCCTTCTGTCGCAGGGAGCTCAACACCACGATGCCGAACGCCATGGCCGCCAACGAGTCCATGGTCATGTAGCCCTCGATCAGACCAGCTGCCAGCGGGTTATCGGCGTAGTCATCGGAGGCTGCGGGTGGCTCACCCTTGAGGCCGGTAACGGACAGGACGATGAGTACCGTCAGCAGAACGAGCAGCGCCGGGGTGAGGTACTTGCCGAGGCGATCGACAATGCCGGTGGGGTCGAAGGCTAGCGCTAGCGCAATCGAGAAGAAGATGACGGCGAACATGGCGGAGGATACCGGCCCGTCGAACCCGGTCACGGGCGTGACGGCCGAGGAGTAGCTCACCACGGCCGTGCGGGGCAAAGCATAGGCAGCACCGAGTGCGAGGTACACGGCCACCGGAAACGCCAGGCCGAAGATCTTTCCGCCGCGGGCCGCGAGTTCTTGAACGTCCTTGCCCGTGATGGCAACGGCGATGACTGTGATCACCGGTAAGGCCACGCCGGTGATGAGGAAACCGCTGATCGCGGAGGAGAATCCGTCCCCCGAGCTGGCTCCCAGAATCGGCGGGAAAATGAGGTTGCCTGCGCCGAAGAACATAGAGAACAGCATGAGCATGGCCACCGCCACGGCTGCTCCCGTGCCCTTCTTCTTCACTGTGGGGGAGGAGGACCCTGAGACGTCAGCAGAGGCGGTTGGGGAGGAGTTGGACACTGGTCGGCGTACCCTTCACGAAAATGTCAGAACTCGATTCATTCTAGAATCATTGAGATTTCCAGCTTCCCAAACCTCCTGTGCGCTGCACAAAACGTCCCTGCCTGCGCTGGCACCTCGCGTGTAGCTGCGTTTGTATCGAGCCTGCATCAGCCATCCGTGAGCCACCGGGGCAGTGGTGACTACAATGCAACCATTGCCCTCACCAACGCAGGTGCAGGTAGACCACAATCACCAGCTCCTAAAAACTCCCTTCTAAAAATCTCAGGAGAAGCTGCCCATGAGCGCGCCCAAAGATCCCGGCACACCGCCGATGCGCACGCTCGCCGAGGTGAATTCCACCATCGACGGTGCGCCACGCACGTCGCGCCTGCGCTCGCTGCTCGCCTTCACCGGCCCCGGGCTCCTCGTCGCAGTGGGATACATGGATCCAGGAAACTGGGTCACGTCCATCCAGAGTGGCGCGCTCTTCGGAAACCTGTTGCTCAGCGTGGTGCTGCTATCCTCCCTCATCGCCATGCTGCTTCAATACATGGCCGCCAAGCTCGGCGTGGTCACCGGCATGGACCTCGCCCAAGCCATGCGCACCAAGACAGGCAAGAAGACCGCCTTTTTCCTGTGGATTATCACCGAACTCGCCATCATGGCCACCGATATTGCTGAAGTCATCGGTTCTGCCATTGCCCTCAATCTGCTCTTCGGCCTCAACCTCACCATCGGCGTGCTCATCACCGTGCTCGATGTGTTCGGGCTTCTCCTTCTCATGCGCCTCGGATTCCGCAAAATCGAAGCCATTGTTGCGGTCCTCATTTTCACCATTATGGGAGTCATGGGGTGGGAAGTTCTTATTTCCCATCCGGATTACGCCTATCTCGCCGAGGGCTTTCTTCCGCATCCCGATATTCTCCACACGTCACAACTGACAATGGCACTGGGAATCATCGGTGCCACCGTCATGCCCCATAATCTTTTCCTCCACTCGGCGATTGTTCAGACGCGGTCGGTAGATCGATCCTCGGTGGCGTCGAAAAAATTTGCCGTGAAATGGGCAACGTGGGATTCCAACATCCAACTGGCCGCCGCATTCCTCGTCAACTGCCTGCTACTCGTCATGGGCGCGGTGATGTTCGCCGGCCAAGAGCCCGGCAGCTTCTCCTCGCTCAATGCGGTCTACAACTCCCTCAAGGACAGCACGGTGGTGGGCAGCGTCGCGTCATCCACCGTGGCGACGTTATTCGCCGTGGCGCTGCTGGCCTCCGGTCAAAACTCAACCATTACCGGCACCATTACCGGCCAGGTGGTCATGGAGGGCTTTATGCACATTCGCCTTCCCATGTGGCTCAGGAGATTAGTCACCCGCGGCCTCGCCGTCATTCCTGTCATCATCTGCACGATCATGTACAACGGTTCGCAAGCAGCGCTGGATACGCTCCTTGTGAACTCACAGGTATTTCTTTCCCTCGCATTGCCATTCGCAATGTTTCCGCTGATAGCGCTCACAGCCAGCAAGCGTGTCATGGGCAGAGAGTTTGCTAACCCCTACTGGGTCACGATTTTGGGACTAGTCTCGGGAGTAGTGCTCACCATTTTGAACGCTCAGCTCATCTGGGGCGTTCTCACGGGGAGTGGCTAAAAACTCAATAAATGCAAGCTCCATTCATTATCTGAACAGTGAACTCACATCCAGAGTTGAAACCCCTGCGCTCGAAAGGAGCCCGTGAATGTCGAAACCAACCGTTGCTGATCAAATGTGGGACATGCTCGCCGAAGCTGGCGTGAAGCGTGTCTACGGCATCGTCGGAGATGCCCTCAACCCCACCATGGATGCACTCTCGCGCCACAAGAACATCTAATTCGTGCACGTCCGCAACGAGGAGTGGGGAGCATTCGCCGCCTCCGCAGACGCACGCATTAGCGAAGGCCCCGTGGCCGTGTGCGGCACCGCCGGCCCCGGCGTAACCCACCTCCTCAACGGCCTCCTCGATGCCAAGCACGAGCGTTCCAAGGTCATCGCCGTCGCCGGAGACGTAGAGACCGAGCTCATCGACACCGAGGCCATCGAGGAAATCAGCCCCTACGACCTATTCCGCACCGCGTCGCTGTACACCGGCCGCGTCGTCAACCGGAAGCAGGCACCGCAGGTGTTCGCCTAGGCCATCAATACGTGCGTAGCCGAGTCCGGCCCCACCGTCATCGCTCTGCCCGGCGACATCGCCTCCCAGGACGCGGAAGATATCCCCACCTACACGCCGGTGCACCACGACCGCGGGTGCATCAACGACAAGGCCCTCGACACGCTCGTGGAGCTCATCGAGGAAGCCAAGCACATCACCATCCTCGGTGGCGATGGCTGCCGCCACAGCGCAGACGATGTCATCGCCCTCGCCCAGAAGCTCGATGCCCCCGTGGGCTACAGCTACAAGGGCAAGCAGTGGCTCGAGCCCGATAACCCCAATGCCGTGGGCATGAGCGGCCTGCTGGGCTACGGCGGATGCTGGGACGCCATGCACAACGCCGATCTGCTCATCATGCTGGGCACGGACTACCCGTTCCCCACCTTCCTGCCCGATCCGGACAAGACCAAGATCGTGCAGATCGACATCAACCCCACCCACATCGGCCGCCGCGTTCCGGTGGTCCTCGGCGCCCACGGCGACGTGGGGGAGACCGCCCGCGCCCTGCTCAAGCGCGTGACACAGCGCGATGACGAAAAGTTCGTCTCCGAGCACGTGGAGACCACCAAGAAGTGGCACGAGAAGCTGCACTCGCTGGTGGAAAACCCCAACAAGGACAAGGCCATCCGCCCCGAGCTCGTCGCCCACCTTGTGAGCGAGCTCGCCGACGACGATGCCATGTTCTTCATGGACACCGGCACGCCCTGCATCTGGAACTCCCGCCACATGATCGCCAAGAAGGGTCAGGTCATGATGGGATCGTTCTCCTGGGCATCCATGGCCAACGCTTCCCCGAACAGCTTCGGCGCGAAGAAGGCCGCCCCGCACCGCCAGTCCATCGCATTCTGTGGCGACGGTGGCTTCTCTATGCTGGGCCTGGGAGACATCATCACGTAGGTGCAGCACAAGACCAACAACGTGCACATCATCTTCAACAACACCCTGCTGGACTTCGTCAACATTGAGCAGCAGGAGGCCGGCCTAGTGCCCTTCGGCACGGATCTGCCCAACCCGAACTACGCCGCCGTGGCCACCGCCCTGGGAGCGACCGGCGAGCGGGTCGAAAAGGTCGAGGATCTGCGCCCCGCCCTGGAACGCGCTCTGAACCACACCGGCGGCCCCGTTGTCCTAGACATCGTGGTGGATAAGTACGCCCTGGCCAAGCCGTCGCACATCCCGCTGGAGACCCTGGAGGGCTTCACGCTCAGCGCGATGAAGCAGTCCACGCACGGCCACCTGGGCGACATCCTCGAGGAGGCCCTCCACAACTGGAAGCTCCTCTGAGCCGACTGAGCCAACCGGGCCAACAGTTGCCCGGTTTCCGGGTTCCCGGCGCACTGTGGCGTGGCACGATGGGTGCATGAGTAGTCATGCACCCACCCCCACCCAGCCCAACGGTCCCCGGAAGATCATCCTCGATTGCGATCCCGGTCACGACGACGCCATAGCCCTCCTCCTCGCCTGGGGCACCCCAGGTGTGGACGTTTGCGCGGTCACCACGGTGGCGGGGAACCAAACCCTCGACAAGGTCACCACTAATGCTCGCGCGCTCGCGCGGGTCGGCGCCATCACCGGCGTACCCTTCGCGGCGGGCGCGGACCGGCCGCTGGTCGCACCGCAAATCATCCCGGAGGAAATCCACGGTGATAGCGGTTTGGATGGTCCGGAATTGCCGGCTGCTGGCGTCGAAAAAGATCAGCGACATGCGGTGAACCTCATCGCAGACATCATCAGAGACCACGAGCCAGGGGAAATCACGATCGTCCCGACGGGTGCGCTGACGAATATTGCGCTGTTCGCTCGGATGTACCCGGAACTGGTGGAGCGGGTCGGCGGGATCACGCTCATGGGTGGAGCGCACCACGCGGGCAACATGACGCCCGCAGCGGAATTCAACATTCTGGCGGACCCAGAGGCGGCGAAGATCGTCTTCGAAGCCGGTTGGCCCGTGACGATGGTGGGGCTGGACGTGACCCACAAGGTGCTGGCGACCCCAGACCGGATGGAGCAGCTTAACGCTGTGGGCACGGACGTGGCGCAGTTCATCGCGGAGCTCGTGGAGTTCTTCGGCGCGGCCTACATGAAGGAGCGCCACTACCCCGGGCCGCCGATGCACGACCCGCTAGCCGTGGCGGCGGTGGCTGACCCGAGTGTGGTGCGGACCGTGCGCGCCCCCGTGTATGTGGAGACGCAGGGGCTGCACGCGCGCGGGCAAACCATCGTTGACCTGCGGCGCACGTGGAATAGCCAAGGCGGAGGCGTGGATCCCACAGCGTTGGGGATCGCGGATGATTCGGATGCGGCTGAGGGCGCTGACGGTGCTGAGGGCGCTGAGGCCATCCCGCCGCACTGGGTGGCCGTGGACGTGGACGCCGACAAGTTCTGGGATCTCCTCATCGATGCGCTGACGCGTATTGGGAATACCGGCTTCGCGAACTAAAGTCCCCACACGGACCGCTCGCGAGGGCCCTCAGCTAAGCAACGGGGTCCTCAGCTGGCCATGTCGAATTACACCTCTACCACGGAATCCCACGGAATCCGAAGAAATCCCGAGAAATCCCAAGGAATCACCGGATGAACTCCCCAGCCCCCACCGGGCGCCCTACTTCCCCAGACCCCATCGATAGCCGCAAGGGCGGCATACCGTTGCTCATGGCGGTGCTCATTACCGCCGCGATCGCATTCCAGCTCAATGCCTCCATGCTCTCGCCGGTGCTGCGCACCATGGCCCAGGAGCTGGGTACCGACGAGGCCGCCAGCGGTCTCACCCAGACCGCCTTCTTCACCGCCGGTGCGATGTGCGGGCTGTTCCTGCCGCGACTGTCCGACATCGTGGGGCGGCGGCGCATCCTCGTCATCATGATGGCAGTGATGTCCCTCGGCGGGCTCGTGGCCGCCCTGGCACCCAACATTGGTGTGCTCATGGTCGCCCGCGCCATGCAGGGCATCGCCGGGCCCACGATCCCGCTGTGCCTCATCATCCTGCGCTCGCAGGTCAAGCAGGAGGTGCGCCTGGGCACACTCATGGGCCTACTCGCGGCCGTCAACGGCGGCGTGGCGGGCATCGATGCCATCCTCGCCGGCTGGCTCGCAGAACACTACGGTTTCCGCGCGGTGTTCTGGTTCATCGCCGTCATCGGCGCCATCGCCACCGCCGCCGTGGTGGCGTGGGCACCGGAATCCAAGCCGTCGAATAACGTCCGCATGGACTGGGTCGGCGCGGCCACGCTGGTGGTGTCCGTGCTCTCTGTCACCCTGGCCGTCAACGAGGCCGGCAAGGCCGCCGCGGCGAACTGGCCGCTCGTCGCCATCGAGGTGGTTATCGGTCTGGCCATGTTCTGGGTGTTCTGGACGTACGAGAACAAGCAGTCGCAGCCCCTGGTCGCCCCGAAGTACCTCGCCCGACGCCACACCTGGGCCCTCCTGCTCACCACCGTGCTGACCATGACCGGCGTGTTCGCCGCCGTCAACGGTGTGGCCATCTCCCTGGCACAGAACAAAACCGCAGGCTTCGGCCTGGACGCAGACTTCGCATCCCTCATCCTGCTCACCCCCTACGCCCTGGTTGGCTGGGCAGTCGGCCCGTTCGCCGGTCGCTGGGCGCCCCGGATCGGCTACACGCGCCTGATCCGCCTGAGCAACATCGCCTCTGCCGTGCTGCTGCTGGGCCTGGCGTTCGTGGGCGTGCACTCCAAGGCAGTGCTCATCATCGCCGTGATCCTGCTGGGTGTGACGTACGCGGGCATCACCAACATCGTGCTCAACAACCTCGGCGTAGTGAACTCGCCGAAGGATAACGAGGGCTTTTTGCCCGGCATGAACTCCGCTGCCTTTAACCTAGGTGCAGGAATGTCCTTCGCGGTGCTGCCGGTGTTCATGGTCGCCGGCTCGCCGGAGGGCTCCACGTCCACGGGCGGCTACACCACCGCCTTCATCGTCGGCGCCGTCATCATCGGCGTCGCCGTGCTCACCAGCCTCCTCATCCCGCGGACCACCACCGCTGAGGAAGACGGCGACATCGTCGAAGAACCTGCGGACACAGCCCACACCCCGTCCCACACCCCAACGACCAAGCGCTAACTCACTCCCCGCCCCAGCGCTCCCCGAGGAGGCCCCCCATGGCACCGACACCCGCAGCCAAGCGGTCAT
>DGYFJ06202__coassemble_1605_pt1 | contig 10764 bp, 7 predicted proteins | sample DGYFJ06202__metabat2_low_PE_020 | metagenome-assembled genome bin DGYFJ06202 | reverse complement strand
AGTCGTTGGCCATTCCGCCGCCGCCGAACTTCTCGGGGGCCATCATGCCCAGCAGGCCCTGCTGGCCGGCCTTCTTGAACAGTTCGCGGTCGCAGAAGCCCTGCTCGTGCCAACGCTCAACGTTGGGGGCAACCTCGGCCTGGACGAAGTCGCGAGCAGCCTCGCGGAACATGTTGTGCTCTTCTTCGAAGATGGTGCGTGGCAGGTAGTTCTTCATGATTTCCTTTCAGTTCCTTCGTTGCGGGACTCTTGGGGGAATCCCTTGGTCTCGAGTGGCTGGGGCTCGTCCATGGTTCGTGCATGTCCTGCCCGGTCACTGGGGACGCGGAGTGCGAAGGAGCGGCGTGGATTCAGTTGGGTTGAGTGCGGGTGCAATCGAATGCGGTCGAGTGCTGTGCAGCATGAGAGCCATCGGAATGTGATGTGCGTCTCTGCATTACTTATGAACATAGTAACGCTTTAAGTCTACCGCGCAAGAACTCATCGGGGGGAGGGGTGGAAGGAGGGTGAAGTGACCCCGGGAGACCCCGGAATCGCGCGCCTCGATTGCGCCTGTGACCTGCGGAGAAGAAATTAGCAAACAAAAGTGTTGCGTAATTGTTGACAGGGCAGGTGAGGTATGACTAACCTGATCAATGTGTCACAGGCTAGTCACCTGAGGCGCACTGCAGTTGTGGATAGTCCGCTTCTGAACAGCAACGTCAAAACGTCGAAGTGCTGCACAGTGCTCATGGCGGAGCTGCCGGGTTTACTCTTCTCCCCGTGCTCTCCCCGTGGCAGTGCAGCTGGCACCTCCTGTCGGTGGATTTGCTTTCTCGTCGCACCCACCGGCGCCCCCGGAGTCATCCGGGTCGGCGCAGAGACATTGTCATCTCTGTCGTCGCAGGCGACGCTGTTGAACAGATGTGGATGAAGGATCGCCTCAACGCTGCGGCAGACTCGTCAACTGTCGCAGCGAGCGATCCTCAAAATAGTAGGGTTCTAAGGCTCGTCACCTTAAACCTCACAATGGGCGGGGCGGACAGTACCGAAAAGGTCTTGTCCGCCCCGCCCATTGTCGTCGTGTCACCGGAGCCGGCGCGCGGGGTGCCGCTAGCGCTCCGCCGCCTTCTGCTGACGCTCACGCTCTTCAGCCAGTTGACGGCGTGCCTGGCGCAGCCAGTCCGGCTGATTCTCCAACAATGCCTTGATATCGGCCGTGGTCAGCGGCTTATCAACACCGTTGTTTTTCAGCGCGGTGATCGTGATGCCCAGCTTGCGCGCCACCTCGGGCCGCGGGTGCGGGCCCTCGCGGCGCAGTTCCTCCAGCCATTCCGGGGGATTGTTTTGTAGGGCCACGAACTCGTCGTGGCTCAGCGGGGTGTCCTGAAACGACTGCGGTGCAGCGGGCAGGTAGATGCCGAGCTTCTTCGCAGCGGTCATGGGCTTCATCGGCGGACCGGACTTTTCTGAGGTACTCACACCGGCCATCCTATCTGCGCTCATCCACCCGCGCCCACACGGGGCATCGCCTGCGCACCATAGGAACCATAGGATGGTGGCATGACTCAGCAATTCCTCCGCGTGGTGTTTAGCCCCGGTATCGCCCCGGACAAGTGGTTCGGCCGCTTCAATCAGCGCGTCGATGGGTGGGCTATCGCCTCCGCCCAAGCCGATGATCCCCTGCGCTACATCGATGCCGGGGCGGCGGATATTGCCATCGTCCGTCTCGGAGTGTCGGCGGGGGAGACTGGTGGCGTCGATAATCGAGACCGACGCCACAAGGTTCATCTTTACGATGAGCAGATAGGTATTGCAGCGCCGAAAGACCATCCAATAAAAATGGAGAAGTCTGTGCAATGGTCGGAGGTGGGTGACGAGACAATCATGTATTCCACCCCTTCCGATGGGAACGTTTCGGTTTCTGCTGTGCGGGAGGCGCTCCAGGTGGTTGCTGCCAATGTGGGTGTGGCCGTTGCACCACGCCCGCTATTGCGTGGGATTAATCAACCCGGTGTGGTGCACCGAGATGTGTATGGAGTTCCAGCTTCGGTGGGGGAGACGGCCGTGGCGCTGGCGTGGCTGAAGGGCCGAGATGACGAGGTAATTCAGGATTTCGTGGGGATATGTCGGGGCCGCAAGGAGGGGAGCTCGCGGCATAGCTCACCGCAGAAGGCGGGTGCGCCTCGGGGCGGCGCAAAGAAAACGGGCGCGAATGCGCGGAACAATCAGCGCAAAGAAGGCGGGAAAGGTGCGCGCGGTTCCAAGGGTTCTCGGGGTGCGCAGCGAGGTCAGCGAGGTAGTGGCGGTCGCCGATAAACGGGCGAGAATTTGGCGGGGATGAAATTTTTTTTTTGGGGTGCTTGATAGGTCTAGTAGGTGGACGAGTGCCCCATTCCTGCCACAGAAATGCGGCGGATGTGAAGTGCAACTGAAAGCGATTCGCCGATGAGGATGTGACCTATCCGTTGGTCCACCGGGGGCAGCACATGTGTTATTTCAGCCTTGATGCACAATATTCTTCACGGACTTCTGCAATATTATTGCGATTTGGTTGCGATTGTATAAAGGAATCCCATGAGGGTCCTGTGTCTCGGTATAAAGGATGGGGTACACGTTTTTCGAGGAAAGGTGATCCCCTATGACCCGCAAGACCGGTCTCCGTCGTTCTGCACTCGCTGTCGCCGCTAGCGCTTCGCTGGTGCTGGGTCTGGCAGCATGCTCGGACGATAACAACGATTCCGCTGCCTCCAACGTCAGCTCCGCTGCTGAGAAGGCCACCGACGCTGCTGGCAGCGCCGTCTCCAGCGCCACCGATGCCGCAGGCAGCGCGGTCTCCAGCGCTACCGACGCCATGTCCGACAACGCCGAGGGCGACAAGATGGTCGAGGCTGACTCCGTCGACGGCCAGAAGCTCGAAATCCCCGCCGCTGTCAACGATGCCTGGAAGAAGGCCGACGGCAAGGACGGCAAGTTCGGCGGCCTCGTGGGCACCGAGTCTAACGACAACGGCACTCTGGTGACCTTCGAGAACGGCATGATGACCTACAGCAAGGACACCGGCGCTGTTCCGCTGATCGGCAAGATTGGTGAGACCTGGGTCAACGGTGGTGGCCTGGACAACGCACTGGGTCTGCCGACCGCTCCCGAGGAGGGTAGCGCAAGCAATGGCTGGACCCAGCAGTTCCAGAACGGCTCCATGGAGTGGAACAACAAGAGCGGTGACTGGGGCGAGACCATCGTCATGAACTAGTCGAACTAGTCGCTGACGACGTTCCAGCAGACAAGTTTCAGCCTCAACATGAGGTAGATAACCCCAGGTGAGGGATCACACGCGATCCCTCGTCTGGGGTTTTGTCGTGTTAACCAATCGTTCATCTTTCAACAATGTAATTTCCACTTGCTCCTCCTACCGTGGGCGGTGAAATGCAGGTCTCCCTACCCACATTGAAGGAGTGCCATCCCCATGGCAACCACCACCTCTACCTCTCCCTCCACCATCTCTGCCCCTTTATCCGACGCCACCACGCAGGCCCCATCCTCACTGCGGACCTACGTGATTGACACGTCGGTGTTACTTTCCGACCCCTGGGCGCTGTTGAAGTTTGCGGAACACCGCATCATCTTGCCCGTCGTTGTGGTCAGCGAGCTCGAGGGTAAGCGCCACCACCCCGAGCTGGGATGGTTCGCCCGCCAAGCCCTAGGGCTGCTGGAGGACTTCCGCCACCACAACGGCCGGTTGGATCAGCCGTGCACCGTCAACGCCGATGGTGGCACCGTGCAGGTGGAGCTCAACCACGTGGATCCTGCCGTACTGCCCTCCGGGCTGCGCGCCGAGGAAAACGATCACCGCATTCTCGCCTGCGCCCTGAATCTCCGCGCCGAGGGGCACACCGTGACCCTCGTGACCAAGGACGTGCCGTTGCGCGTCAAGGCCGGTGCGGTGGGGCTGGACGCCGACGAGTATCACGCCCAGGACGTGGTCTTGACCGGCTACAACGGCATGGCCCGGGCTGAAGTCCCGTCGCAGATGATCGACCAGCTTTACGACACGGCCAAAGCCGACCTCACCGGCGCGCTGACCATCGACAACAAGGAGATCGACGAGCTGCCCGTGCACTGCGGGCTGCAGCTCACCGCAGGCAGCCAGTCGGTGCTGGCCCGCGTGGTGGGAGACGGCGTGGTGCGCCAAGTCCCCTGTGACCTGGAGGCCTTCGGGCTGCGCGGCCGCAGCGCTCAGCAGCGCGTCGCATTGGATCTGCTGCTCGACCCCGAGGTGGGCATCGTGTCCCTCGGCGGGTCGGCAGGCACTGGAAAGTCTGCTCTGGCGTTGTGCGCGGGTCTGGAGGCTGTGCTGGAACGCGGCGAGCACAAGCGCATCGTGGTCTTCCGCCCGCTCTACGCCGTGGGCGGCCAGGACCTGGGCTACCTGCCCGGCAGCGAGTCGGAGAAGATGAACCCCTGGGCGCAGGCGGTGTACGACACCCTAGAGGGCGTGGTCAGCGACAACGTCCTCGACGAGATCGATGACCGCGGGCTGCTCGAAGTCATGCCACTGACCCATATCCGTGGCCGCAGCCTTAACGATAGCTTCGTGATCGTCGACGAGGCCCAGTCGCTGGAACGCAACGTGCTGCTCACCGTGCTGTCCCGGCTCGGGCGCAACTCGCGCGTGGTCTTGACCCACGATGTCGCCCAGCGCGATAACCTGCGCGTCGGTCGCCACGACGGTATCCAGGCGGTCATCGAAAAACTCAAGGGCAATCCGCTGTTCGCCCACGTCACCCTGCAACGCTCCGAGCGCAGCGCCATCGCTGAGCTGGTCACCAACTTGCTTGAAAAGGGATAGCGTATTCCCGCAGCGCACGCGCACCGCATGCGCACCGCACGCTTCCGGCACCGCTCTGAGTAGCGTAGGTGGTTCTATTTAAGGCACAATCTTTGTCATGACCTCCGCTGAGAAAACTGCAATCTCCGTCCGGTTGATGGAGGAGAAGGATTACCCGCGAGTCAGTGAGATCCTTCAGGCTGGCATGGACACCGGCGAGGCGACCTTTGAGCGCTTCGCTCCGGAGACCTGGGAGCACTTCATCGGCCACCGCGTGCGCAATCTAGCATTCGTGGCCTACGAGGGCGAGAAGCTGATGGGGTGGATCACCGCCACGCACACCAGCCACCGCGAAGTCTTCGACGGTGTGCTGGAAGACTCCATCTACGTCTGCCCCAACGCGGCGGGCAAGGGCGTGGCAGGAAAGCTGCTCGACCACCTCCTCGAGGAAGCCGGCAACCAGGGGTACTGGTGCATGCAGTCCAGTATCTTCCCTGAAAACGAAGGCTCGGTGGCCCTGCACGCCTCCCGCGGCTTCAAGCAGGCCGCCAAGTTCCACTGCATGGCGCAGATGACCTACGGGCCTAAGGAAGGCCAGTGGCGCAACATCGTCGTCATGGAACGCATCCTGGAAAACGGCCCCGCCTGGGAGGCCTACCAGAAGTTCATGGCCGAGGAAGCTGAGTCCTAATCACCCGCCCCTAACCCCCTTCACGACCAACCCCCACCAGCCCTACCGATGCACGGCACTCGGAAGACAGGGCGGGTGGGGGTTGGCGTCGAAAAAGGAGGAAAACCCACAGAACAGAGGCTATTCCACCGTTTCCTTGAGGTGGTCCTGGCGCACGAAGGACAGGATCAGCGCGGCCACAATGGCAGCCGGGGTGAGGGCCATGAGAGCCGGGGTCAGGCCATCGTTGTAGCTGGTGATGATCACGTGGGCGAGCTCAGGAGGCAGCTTGTCCACGATTGAGGGCGTCAGCTGGGAAGCACCACCGTGCGCGAACTGCTCCGCGTACGGCTTCACCGCAGCCGGACCGGCCTTCGCCGCCATCTCCTGCAAAGCGGCAGGCATGCGCTGGCTCAGCAACTCGCCGACACGGTGGATAAACACCGAGCCGATGATGGCCGAACCTGCCGCGCCACCGATCTGGCGGAAGAAGTTGTTCGTGGCCGTCGCCGTGCCCACGATGCGCACCGGGAACGCGTTTTGCACGATGAGCACCAGCAACTGCATCGTCAGACCCAAGCCCATGCCCATGAGCGCGAGAACCAGGCCCAGGTGCACCAGCGAATCGTCAGCCGTGAACCCGCCCATGAGGAACGTGGCAGTAGCCGTGACCAGCAAGCCCACCACCGGGAACCACTTGTACCGACCCGTGCGGGAAACGTACTGGCCGACCGTGACGGACGTGACAATCATGCCGGCCATCATCGGGATCATCATGAGTCCCGCCTTCGTGGGCGACATGCCGTGGACCATCTGGATGTACGTCGGCAGGTAAGCCAAGGTGCCGAACATCACGACACCGGCGATGATGCCGGCCAGGGTGGTGAGGCTGAAGTTGCGCACGCGGAACAGACCCATGGGGATCAGCGGTTCCTTCACGCGCCGCTCCACGAGCACGAACGCTGCGCCGAGGATGACCGTGGCCGCGATGAGACCGATGATGATCGGGGAGTTCCACGGGTGATCGCGACCTCCCCAGGTGAGGAAGAGGATGAGGCAGGACGTGGTGCCAGCCATGAGGATCGTGCCCGGCACATCCAGGTTGGCGCCGCTACCGCGCTTCGGCAGCTTGAGGTTGAAAGCCACCATGACCAGCGTGATAATGCCCAGCGGCAGGTTGAACCACAGTGCCCAGCGCCAACCGGGGCCGTCCGTGAAGAAGCCGCCGAGCAGCGGGCCGAGCACGGAGCTCAGGCCGAACACGCCGCCCATGATGCCCATGTAGCGGCCGCGATCGCGGGCGGAGACCACGTCGGCGATGATGGCTTGCGCGCCGATCATGAGGCCGCCGGCGCCGAGGCCCTGCACGCCGCGGGCGAGGATCATCATCTCCATGTTCTGCGCCAAAGCACCGATCGTGGAGCCGATGAGGAACAACACGATCGCCACCATGTAGAGGGGCTTGCGGCCCATCTGGTCGCCGAGCTTGCCGTAGACGGGCATGCCGATGGTCATGGTGAGCAGGAAGATCGTGATGACCCAGCTCATCTTGTCCACGCCGCCCAGGTCGCCCACGAGGGTGGGCAGGGCGGTGGAGAAAATCATCTGCCCCAGCGAGCTCATGAGCATGCCCAGCATGAGGCAGCTAAAGACGAGGGGCACGTTGTTATCGGCGGAGGCGCTGCCGGCGACGAACGTTTCTTTCTGCGCGCTCTGCGTGGCGGGCTGCTTCTGCGATTCCGCCTCAGCAGTGGTGGTATTTGTCATTCTGCGTGTTCTTTCTGTGCGGTGTGAGGGAGGTCCAGTTGCTCAGGCATGGCGCTGAAGATCCGTCTGAGCAGTTGGAAACCGGTTTGTGCTGCATCGTGGTTGTAGCCTGGTTCGCCGCGAAGGACGCTGAGGTTCGATCCGCTCCACAGCACGATCGTGATGGCCGTGACGGTGAGGAACGCTTCCTCCTCGACCGGGCAGATGTCTGTTGCCAGGCGATTGTCCGGATAGGTGCGGAGGTTGTCCTCGATGACGGCGGAGAGCTCTGTTCGGGCCTTCTCGAACGTCGCCATCTTCGCCATCGCCAGCTCAGGGTTCCGGTGGAGTAGTTCCACTCGGCGTTCTGCTATCTCCGACGCCAGCATGGGGTTAATCGACCGGGAGTCCTCGAGTGCCGCGTCGCGCAGCCTCCGGGCCGCGACGAGGTTGAGTACTCGTTCCGCGAGCGTGTCGTGCTCGGAGGGGCCCATGTCCTTGATGGCTCCGCGCTCGTCCTCGGTGAGGGGAGTGGGTAGCTTGCCCACGGCGACGTGGTCTTTGGACGTGAAGTAGTTAAAAAATGTTCTGCGGCTGATGTCCGCGGCGGCGCAGATCTCGTCCAAGGTAACGCAATCGAAGGGTTTCTCGAGGAAGAGGCGGGTGGCCTCGTCCTCGATCCTCAGGCGGGTTTCTCTGCGTTTGCGCTCACGCAGCCCTAGCTGTTCCTCGCATTTATTCACAAGATGCAAACATACACCCAGTGCAAAATTTTAGCCAGTGCAAAAACTGCGCGAAGGTCGAGGGGACACGAGGGCAAGGCAAAATAGCGAAAAAGGCACGAAAAAACCGGCGCGTGTTGCCCACGAATCCTTGATGATTCATGGGGCACACGCGCCGGCGTGGTTCCTACCTCACGGCAGGTAGGAGTGTGCGAGTGGACTTACTTGTCGCGGTCGGTGTTGGCCATAGCCAGCACGTCGAGGCGCTTGTCCAGCTCGTCCTCGGTGAGCTTGTCGCCGTCCACGAAGCCCAGGTCGATAACGGTCTGGCGGATGGTCTTGCCTTCCTTCAGAGCGGTCTTGGCGACCTTGGCGGCGTTTTCGTAGCCGATGGCGGAGTTCAGCGGGGTCACGATGGACGGGGAGGACTCAGCCAGTTCCTTCATGCGGTCGGCGTTCGGCTCAATGCCGTCCACCAGCTTCTCAGCGAACACGCGGGCGGTGTTGGCCAGGAGCTTTGCGGACTCGAGCACGTTGCGGGCCATCATCGGGATGAAGACGTTGAGCTCGAAAGCGCCCTGTGCGCCACCGAAGGCCACAGCAGCATCGTTGCCCACAACCTGTGCGGCAACCTGGGTTGCGGTCTCGCACAGCACGGGGTTGACCTTGCCCGGCATGATGGAGGAGCCCGGCTGCAGGTCCGGCAGGTGGATCTCGCCCAGGCCGGTCAGCGGGCCGGAGCCCATCCAGCGGATGTCGTTGGCGATCTTGTTGAGGGACACAGCGATGGTGCGCATGGCGCCGGAGAACTCTACGAGGGCATCGCGGTTAGCCTGAGCCTCGAAGTGGTTGTGCGCCTCCTGGAGCTGCTCCACGCCGGTGAGCTTCTTCAGCTCTTCGGTGACCTTCGCGCCGAAGTCGGCGGGGGTGTTCAGGCCGGTGCCCACTGCGGTGCCGCCGATGGGCAGCTCGCCCAGGCGGGGCAGGGTGGCTTCAACGCGCTCGATGCCGAGCTCGATCTGGCGGGCGTAGCCGGAGAACTCCTGTCCGAGGGTGACCGGCACGGCGTCCATGAGGTGGGTACGGCCGGACTTCACAACCGTCTCCCACTCCTTGGACTTGTTCTTCAGGGAGGTGTGCAGCACCTTAAGGCCGGGGATCAGGTCGTTGACGGCAGCTTCGGTGGCCGCAACGTGGGTTGCGGTGGGGAAGGTGTCGTTGGAGGACTGGCCCATGTTCACGTGGTCGTTGGGGTGCACCTCAACGCCGTTGTTCTTGGCGGTGGAGGCGATGACCTCGTTGGTGTTCATGTTGGAGGAGGTGCCGGAGCCGGTCTGGAACACGTCGATGGGGAACTCATCGTTGTGCTTGCCGTCGGCGATTTCCTTGGCGGCGGAGATGATGGCATCTGCCTGCTCGTCGGTGAGCAGGCCGCGGTCCTTGTTGACCTGGGCGCAGGCTGCCTTCAGCAGACCCATGGCGCGGATCTGAGCGGCCTCCAGGGGGCGGTCGGAGATGGGGAAGTTCTCCACAGCGCGCTGAGTCTGTGCGCGCCACAGTGCCTTGGCGGGCACCTTAACCTCGCCCATCGTGTCGTGCTCGATGCGGTAGTCTTGGCCGTTCTGTTCGGTCATGTGACGATCACCTTCGTTGTTGTGAGTTGATGTGAGTTGCTGAGAGGTTTTTGCAAAAGGTACGTAGATCCACCGGAAGTTGCCGGTGGGTGCTGGGGCCACTGCACGCAACGGGGGAGTTGCTGCAGAGGCCCTCTGCCTTAGTGCAGCTTAGCTGCGCGTGTAGTCCAGCACGGAGTAGGACTGCAGCTTCGCCAGCTGGTGCTGGGACTCGATGAAGCGGATCGTGCCGGAGCGCGAACGCATGACCAGCGAACGGGTCGTGGCGGAGTTGCGCATGTAGGACACGCCGCGCACCATGTCGCCGTTAGTCACGCCCGTGGCAACGAAGTAGCAGTGCTCGGAGTTGACCAAGTCGTTGGTGCCCAGCACGCGGGTGAGATCGTGGCCTGCGTCGATGGCCTTCTGGCGCTCGGCTTCGTCCTTCGGCCACAGCTTGCCCTGAATCTCACCACCCATGCACTTCATGGCGGCCGCGGTGATGACACCCTCCGGGGTGCCGCCGATGCCCATCATGATGTCCACCGAGTTCGTGGAGTTATCCTGCGCTGCGGCCACAGCACCGGCCACGTCGCCGTCACCGATGAGGCGCACCTTGGCGCCGGCCTCGCGGATGTCGCGGATGAGGTCGTGGTGACGGGGGCGATCTAGCACCACCACGGTGATGTCGCCGGGAACGGTGCCCTTGGCCTTGGCCACGGCCTTGACGTTGTGCTCCACCGGGGCCTCAATGTCGATCACACCAACGGCCTCCGGGCCCACGGCGATCTTCTCCATGTAGAACACAGCGGAAGGATCGTACATGGAGCCGCGCTCGGCAGCGGCGATCACGGAGATGGCGTTCGGGCGACCCTCGGCCATCAGGGTGGTGCCATCCACCGGGTCTACAGCGATGTCAACAGCGGGACCGTTGCCGGTTCCCACGTGCTCGCCGTTGAACAGCATGGGGGCTTCATCCTTTTCGCCCTCGCCGATAACAACGATGCCGTCCATTTCAACGGAGTTAATCATCTGGCGCATAGCGTCCACTGCGGCACCGTCGCCGGATTCCTTCTGCCCGCGACCGACCCACTTGCCGGAAGCCAGGGCAGCAGCCTCGGTGACGCGCACCAGCTCCATGGCCAGGTTACGGTCAGGAGCACTGGGATTGGGGGATACGGCAGGTACCACGTTGGAATCTGAGGA
>DGYFJ06202__coassemble_1585_pt1 | contig 10904 bp, 9 predicted proteins | sample DGYFJ06202__metabat2_low_PE_020 | metagenome-assembled genome bin DGYFJ06202 | reverse complement strand
GAATCGCTTGGATACGAAGCGTGCGCCGATCATCAGAGCGGCCACGAGGATGACTAGGGTCAGAGCCGCGCCCCAGAGTCGGTCGAGCACGAAGGGATCGTTGCCGGCTCGGTACATCTGCAGCATGAACAGCGGCAGGGAGTTCTGGTTGCCCTCGAACACGTCCCAGTTGACGATCGGGGTGGAGCCCACGAGGATCAGCACCGGAGCGGACTCACCCATAACGCGGGCCACAGCCAGCATGATGCCGGTGACGATGCCGGACAGGGCCGTGGGAAGCACGATCTTCACGATGGTCTTCCACTTCGGCACACCGAGCGCGTACGACGCCTCGCGGAGATCCATCGGGACAATGCGCAGCATTTCCTCGGTGTTGCGGACGATGATCGGGACCATGAGCAGCACCAGGGCGAGGGCCACGGCGAAGCCAGAGCGGTCAAAGCCGAACATCGTGATCCACATGGCGTAGACGAACAGGGCGGCGACGATGGAGGGGACACCGGTCAGGATGTCGACCATGAACGTGGTGATCTTTCCGAGGAACCCACCCTTGGAGTATTCAACAAGGTAGATGGCGGTAAACACGCCGATCGGGATCGACATGAGGGAGGTGACCAGCACCTGCATGAAGGTACCGATGATGGCGTGAACGATGCCGCCGCCGGCCTTGTTGGTGGGCTGGCCTGCCATGTCGTAGGCCCACCAGGTGGCGTCGAGGATACTCGGCAGGCCCTTGCTGATCACGGTGACAAGAACCCAGATCAGGGGAGCCAGCGCCAGAGCCATGGCCAGGTAGATGATGACGGTGGCGAGCTTGTCCTTCGCCTTGCGGGTACCGGAGATGTGGCTAAACAGCGCGTCCGGCTTGTTGTTCTTCGTAGCTACTGCTTGTGACATTGGTATTTCTCCCCTACTTCTTTGCCACAACAGCACGGGCTGCGGCGTTGACGAGGAAGGTCAAAAGGAACAGAACCAAGCCCGCAGCAATGTACGCACCGGCCTTGAGGTTGTCGTTGAACTCCGGAGCGGCGTTAGCAATCGCGGTAGCGAAGGTCGTACCGCCGTCCATGAGGGATCCGCGGAAGCTCGGGGCGGAGGCGATGACCATGTACAGCGCCATGGTCTCACCGAGCGCACGGCCCAGGCCGAGCATGCCGCCGGAAACGTAGCCGGAGAAGCCGAACGGGAGAACCGTCATGCGGACAACTTCCCAGCGGGTCGCGCCCAGCGCCAGCGCGGCCTCCACTTGGCCCTTGGGGGTCTGGATGAAGACCTCGCGGGTGGTGGCGGCGATGACTGGCAGGATCATGATGGCCAGCACGATGCCACCGGTGAAAATGTTTCGAGAGGTGGACAGTGCCGGCGAGGAACCGACCTGATAATTGAAGAGGAAGAAGTTACCCGCCCAACTGATCAGCCACTCGTAGAAGCCTCCCAGTGATGGGCCGAGCACCTGGATACCCCAGATACCGAACACGATAGAAGGAACCGCTGCTAGCAGGTCGACCAAGAAGCCGAGGGGCTTTACGAGGGACTTCGGGCAGTAGTTGGTGAGGAACACAGCAACACCCAGGGCAACGGGCATAGCCAATACCAAGGCAACGAGCGAGACGAGAACGGTGGTGAAGAACAGGTTCGGAATACCGAACTGCATCCAGCCACCATCGTTGGTGTTGTAGCTGGTGTTCCACCGGCCGCCGTAGGTGAAGAAGCTCAGCAGACCGTCGCGCAGGCGATCCAGAGCCGGCACTGCTCGCAGGATGAGGAACAGGCCGATAAGGGCGATGATGACAGTAATAAGGATGGATGAGGTCTTGGCCAGACCTTCGAAGATCACGTCGCCAGGACGCTTGACGGAGCTTCCGCCCGCCCTCTGGCTCGTTTGTTGGGGAACGTCTGCGTCAGTGCGTTCAGCCGCAGTGAGCTGAGGCTCGCGCTCCACCTCAGTCTTGTTGGCGTTTGCCATGAGTGAGATCCTCTGGATAACTCGAAGTAAAAATTTTGTGCAATCGCGTTCTGGTAGCCATTTCGCACCAGAACCCCCGGCCGTATTAAACGGTCAGGGGTTGCGCAAATGTGCCCTAGGACAGCGCCGAGGTCACATCAACGCTGGTTACTGCAGAGCCTCGACGGCCTTCTCCAGCTTGGACTTGAACTCGCCGTCAACCGGGATGTAGCCCTGGTCGGCCAGGCTTTCGTTCTGGTTCTCCAGGATGGTGTACATGAGGTTCTTCACCAGGCCAGCGGTCTTCTCGTCGTAGCCCTTGGAGCAGACGATTTCGTAGGTGGTCAGAACCAGCGGGTACTGACCCTCGCCGCGCTCGCCATACAGAGCCTCGGAGTCAACAACCAGGTTGTTGCCGTCGCCCTTGAACTTCACGCCGGACAGAGCCTTGTTGACAGTCTCGGAGCTGAGCTCAACCGGGCCTGCACCGAAGTCGATCTTGGCAACCTTGATCTTGTCGTTGTTCTTGGTGAAGCCGGACTCAACGTAGGTGATTGCACCGTTGGTTGCGGCAACCTGGCCAGCAACACCGGTGGAGCCGTTGGCGCCGGAACCGGTTGCGGTCGGGAAGGACTTGCCGGTGGTGTCCCATGCTCCGTCGGAGGAAGCCTTGAGGAACTTCTGGAAGTTGTCGGAAGTACCGGACTCATCGGAACGGTAGACAACGTTGATCGGCTCAGCGGGGAGCTGCTTGCCCTCGTTCTCCGCTGCGATTGCCGGGTCGTTCCACTCCTTGATCTCGCCCTTAAAGATCTTGGCCATGGTCTTGGTGGACAGGTTCAGGTCGTCTACACCGTTGAGGTTGTAGGCAACAGCAACCGGGCCGATGACCATCGGCAGGTGCCACGCGTCGTTGCCCCGGCAGCGCTTCTTAGCGTCTGCGACCTGGTTGTCCTTCAACGGGGAGTCGGAACCAGCGAAGTCAACCTGGCCAGCGATGAACTGGGTCTGGCCAGCGCCGGAGCCGGTGGCGTTGTAGGCCAGGGTGGACCCGGACTGGGAGAAGGCAGGACCGAAAACGTTGTCCATAGCGTTCTGCTGAGAAGATGCGCCCTCACCGCGCAGCTCGCCGGTGACGTCAGCCATCTGGTACTTGCTGTCGGATCCGCTGTCGGAGCTGGAGCCCTTGTTGTCAGAGTTGGAGCAAGCGGTCAGAACCAGGCTGCCGGCAATCAGGGTGGCGGCTGCGGCGCTGCCGCGCTTCATGGTGAACTTCACGGGGTATTCCTCCGAAATATCAGAAGTGCAGTAAATGTGGATCGCGCACAAGATCAAGTAACCCGTCGAGCGTTCCCTTGAGGGCCCTCGTCTTGGCATCGGTCTTAAACTTAAGACCCGTCAGTAGACACAAAGCGGGCACAAGGTGAACAAAAGGTTAACGATCCTGTTTCCCCACGTAGAACCCTGAAAATTTTCTGAAATCGCGCTGATTTATGACCCTTCAACTACACCATCTGTGCACCCCCGTCACGAGCCAGCGCGCCGCTAGTTCACTTTCTGTTAACCCAATTGGCGACTCTAGTGCTGCACACCCAGCTGACCGCGGTACACCACGTCCGTATGAACGACCTCAAAACCGAGCCGCTTGTACGTTGCCACCGCAGGCGCGTTATCGCCCTCAACGTACAACTCGATGACCCCGGCCCCATCACGAAGAAGCGATCCCATGCCAATCAGTGTGATCGCACCACCGAGCTTCCGGCCGCGAGCCTCGTCAGCCAAGCACACCACGTACACTTCGCCGGCCCGTTCACCCGCATCCTTAGCTCGCTCGCTGACCGGAATCTTGGTCCAGTGGAACCCCACGCAGCGATACTCGCCACCATCCACCTGGATGCCCACGCGCTCGTAACTGCAGTTCTCATCGAACTGCCACAGCATCCACACCCCATCCGGGTCGAACCACTTGGTATCGCGCGCCTCATGCAGCTGCTCAATGCTCAACCCGCCCTGCTCCGGGTGCCACGCAAACGCCTCGTTGTTCACGCGGACCCACTCTTCGTCGGTCGCCTCCTCGCCGAAGCGCTCGACCGACTCGGTGTACGTCAGCACCTCGATCCCCTGCTCCTCGGCCTTCTTTCGCGCGTCCTCATCCCCCTTAGTGAAGAACTGTGCGCGCTCGCTGCCCGGTGCACACTTCACAGCCATCTTCAGCAACTCACGGCAACGGCGGGCATCCAGGGTCTCTACGAATCGCTGGGCTCCCGCCCCGTCGCCATGTGCCCACACGTCGATGCAGCCCGTGATCCCGAGGTCACGTGCCATCGCGTCGAAGAGTTTGGTGGCGACGCCATTGTGGCGTCGAGAAGGAAGAACAGCGATCTCAACCACGCGGTCTGGGTCGATTCCGACCACCCCCACCACCTGATCGCCCTCAAATGCAACCGCGTGCTCATGGCCGCGATCCTGGCGAATGCCGCGCACAAATGCCTCGCTAAAGGCCTCGACCCCGTCGTGCTCGCGGACGTCGTCTAGTAGTTCCAGAACCTGATCCACCACCCCAGCATGGTCAGGTAGGTCGGTGTACGTCTTCACGGAAATACTCATTATTTGATCTTCCACCATCGCGAGAGGTTTGGGGCGAAATTTAACGGATTATTCGCCGGATTCGAATTCCTCCGGCGAAATTGCCTTGTAGCCCACGTTACGCACCGTAGCGATCAGCTGCTCATGCTCGTGGCCCAGCTTGGCGCGCAGGCGGCGGACATGCACGTCCACAGTGCGGGCGCCACCGAAGTAGTCATAACCCCACACATCCTGCAGCAACTGTTCACGGCTAAACACCCGTCCAGCGTTCTTCACCAAAAAGTGCAGGAGCTCAAACTCCTTGTAGGTAAGGTCGAGCGGCTGACCACCCACCCGGGCAACATACGTGAGCTCATCGACAATGAGGTCGCCGATCGCCGCGACCTGAGAATCGTCGGCCTGATCGACCGGAACGGGGCGGCGGGACTTGAGCAGGCGGATGCGGGCATCGAGCTCCACCGGCGACACGCTGGGAAGCAGGAAATCGTCCACGGCCCACGAGCCGTCGATGGCGATGAGGCTCGCCTCGGCAATCGCCACTGCGACGGGCAGCGTGGGGTGCGCCGCAGCCACAGCACGGCAGTAATCGCGGGCACCCAGCAGGTTTGAACCCGTCACATCTATGATGACTAGATCCGAATGCACGAGCTCTCGCACGGACTTTGCAAGAGGAGGCAGCAAGTCAACCTCGTGGTTGAGCAACCCCAGCGCCCCAACGACATCCCCCACATCAGAGGCGTCAGAAAGGACTGAAACCTTCATGCCGGGCCTCCTTAACGTGTCTTCTTAACGCGATATCTGTGACTTAGATCGTGTCCGACCGTCGAGTAGACGTGTCTACCGTCATATCTATAGCAATCAACGTTAGTCAATGCTCAGCGGAGAGTGGGCATTGCGGGGCAGTTTTGCGCCCATTTGCACTGCACCGATCTGTCTATCGCGACATTCAGCACATTACCCAATGACTTATCGAGTACAGAAACGGGCGGCACGTGCGGTAAGAATGAGGAGTAACGACCCCAGTGAATCCCCACGGGAAAAACCAAGGGACAAACCAAGGGAAACCGCAAGCGACGAAGGACACGGAGGCCGCATGAAGAAGTTTGCCGTACGCGGCAGCATCGCGCTGGTTGTCCTATTCTTTATCGCCCTCGTCGCCGACAGTCTGGTGGCCGCCCGCGCCGAGCACCGCATCTCCCAGAACATTTACCAGCACTCGAACCTGGCCACTCCTCCCAGAGTGCAGGTGGCCGGTTTCCCGTACACCGCCGCGATCTTCACCCATGAGATGCAAGCAGTCACAGTCAACGCCACGGACGTTAACGTGCCCGGTTACGGCCTCATGAGCGTGTACACCTCCGCGCAGTATGTGACCGTCTCCGCCAAGGACGTGTTCCAGGGCGACATCACCGACGCCCCGGCGCGCAAGGTGTTCACCCGGCTGCAGCTCGATGGTGTGCTGCTCGGCAACCGGATGCACATCAATGAGCTGCTCATCCAGAACAAGGATGACATCTCCCCTCGTGGCGGTTGGGAAACCGAGTCCATCTTCGAGGGCACGCCCGATGGTTTCTCCAAGCCCGCCACCGTGGAGATGAAGCTGCGCGTGAAAGCCGGCAACGTCATCCTCTCCCCCACCCGCATCCTCAAGGGCCCCACGGACCGCAGCGAACACGCGAAGTTGGTGAGCGAAGACAAGCTCCCCGCAGACATTGCGCAGTCCATCAAGAAGACGTTTTCCCTCACGCTGAGAGGCGACGATCTCCCGCTGCCCAATAACCCGGTGCGCGTGTATGTGGCCGGTGGTTCCATGTTCGTGGAGTCCGAGCAGTTCTACACCCGGGTGAGCATCACTGATCTCACGCCGACCGCTCAACCGCTTCGTGAAGAAGATCGCCCAGGCCTATAGGCTGGGGTGTTATGAGCGACAGCAAAGACAATAACAACGCCAACAACAGCAACGACACCAAGAACACCACCGCCGACGCCACCAGCCCCAGCTCCCCAGAGAACCAGCAGGGCCAGGAGTCTCAGCAGCCCCAGCAAGCACAGCAACCTCAGCAGGGTGCCGGCCAGAAGCTCGACCCCAACGTGGCCGTCGACCGCGCGGCCGAGCGGGCCAAGTCCACCAGCGACAAGAACCTGCCTGCATTTGGCGACCTCCCCATCCCCGATGACACGGCGAACCTCCGCAAGGGCCCGAACCTGCACGATGGCCTACTCGCCCTTCTGCCCCTCGTGGGCGTGTGGCGCGGCCAGGGCCAGGCTGCGCACCCCGGCGAGGAAGAATTCACGTTCGGTCAGCAAATTATCTTCGCTCACGATGGTGAGAACCGCCTGAGCTATGATTCCCGCACCTGGCGCATGGATGATGACGGCAAGCCGTTGAACACCCCCGACCGCCGCGAGTCCGGGTTCCTGCGCATCAGCGAATCCGACGAGATTGAAATGATCATCACCCACTCGGACGGCATGGTGGAGATCATGTACGGCGAGCCCATCTCCGAGCGTGCTTGGCAGCTGGAGAGCGCCTCCACGATGGCCACCGCCACCGGCCCCACGAAGCTGGGCCCCGGCAAGCGTCTCTACGGCCTTATGCCCAACAACGACCTTGGTTGGGTGGACGAGCGCCTCATCGACGGTGAGATGGTGCCGTGGATGTCCGCGCAACTCGCCCGCGTCGTCGGCTAGCGCGCGGCTACTCACGCCTAGCCGACTCTAGCGAGCGCTACCCGGTCACAGCCTCCCGCGCCATGGCTTCAATCTCATCGGCGCACTCGGGTCGCTCCATCGCGTGCCCATCGATGCTGGTGACCCGCGCCTGCACGCGCACGGAGCTGAGCAACCACACGCCGTCGGCGTCGAGTAGGTCCTCCACCCGCATTTCCTTCTGTTCAGTGGCCCAGCCCCGTTGTTCCGCGAGGGTGAACAGTGCCGCCTGGCTGGTGCCGGCGAGGATGCCCACGTGCGTCGGCGGGGTGAACAGCGTTTTGCCCTTCACCGCCACCACTGTGGAGGTCGGGCCCTCCAGCACGAGTCCTTCCTCGGATACGAAGATGACGTCCTGGTAGCCCTGGCGCTTGGCCGCCCGCAGCGCGGCCATGTTCGCCGCGTAGGACAGCGTCTTGGCACCAATGAGCGCCCACGGCGAGCGCTGCGAAAGATCAATCTTGAATCCCCGCTCGGCAGTCATGACGGCCACCCCGTCGCGGCGCGCATCCTCAATGTCGGTGGAGACGGGCGCCACTGTCACCCAGCCAGTGGGGCGACCGATGGACTCGCGGCCACGGGAATACACCCAGCGCAGCGCTGCCTCGGCTTGGTCGGGGTCACCCCCGGCGCGCTCCACTAGGCCGGCGTATTCCTGCACGGCCAGGTCGGTCGCGGCCTTCCATCGGTCGAGGTCGGGTTGTGGGAGATCCAGCATGGTGGCGCTGCGGCCGAAGCGGGTGGCGTGGCGCTCGACGTTGCGCACGATTCCCCCGCGCAGCATGAAGGTCTCGAAGACCCCGTCGCCGCGCACCGCCGCGAGGTCGTCGGCGTAGATCATCGGCACGGTGGGGTCCATGACAGTGGGGTCGTCGTTGCCCAACACGTCGATCACCACGGTCCTCGCCGCTCCGCTGATCTCATTGCTGTTGTTGCTGTCGCTGCTCATGGTTGTCAGTCTAGTTCTCCGCACCACCGCCTCCCCGCGCACACCCCGCGCACACCCCGACCACGTCCCCTGACCCGCGCCTTGACCCGCGCCGTTACCCGCCCAGCGCAGACCTGGTTACCATGGTTGGTGTGTTGGATTCAGCTATCAGCCCTATCGTCACACATCACTCCTCCGCGAGTAACGAGTCGTGGGGGCGCACCATCGCCACCGCGTGGCACTACGGTGATCCGCTCGTGGAGCAAAGCAGGCTGGATCGCAAGGCGGGGATCGTGGACCGCTGGGACCGCGTTGCGCTGCGCATCTCCGGCCCAGAGCGGCTGGAGTGGCTGAATAACCTCATCTCTCAGAAGGTCAATGCCATGGTTGCGGGGCAGGCCAGCTACGGCCTGATTCTAGACGGGCAGGGCCGCGTGCAGCACTTCTTCGGCATTTCGTGCGTGGAGGATTCCATCATCCTCGACGTCCCCTCCGCCGAGATCGACGAGCTCGAGTCCTACTTGCAGAAGATGGTGTTCTGGTCCCAGGTCTCCATCGAGCGGATGGACTGGGCTAGGTTGACCGTTGTGAGCCACGGTCTGTTCGCCGAGGCGTCTGCTTTCCATCTTTCCGACGCCACCAGCACGAGCGCCCTCCCCTCCGACCTGGCGGTCCAGATCCCCGCTGACATCACGGTGCACCTGTGGCGCTCCCATCTGCTCGGTGATCTGCACGCCGTGGACGTGTGGGTGGATCGGGATAAGGTCACGGAAGCGTGGGACGCATTCACACGCGAACTTTCCCCCACGGGGATGATGGCCTACGACGCCGCCCGCATGATGGCCCGCATCCCCGACCTGTCCGTGGACGTGGACGAGAAGGTTATCCCGCACGAGGTGGCGTTCTTCATCGGCGAGGGACTCGAGCAGGGCGCCACCCAGTTGGGAGCCGCCTCGGATGGGCCAACGAGCGCTGCGGTGCACTTGAATAAGGGCTGCTACCGGGGGCAGGAGACGGTCTCGCGCGTGCACAACCTGGGCAAGTCACCCCGCGTGTTGGTGCTGCTGCAGCTCGACGGATCCGCAAACCGCCTGCCGGAGGTGGGCGCGGAGGTCACGGCCGGTGGCCGACCCATCGGCCGGGTCGGAAGTTCCGTTCACGATGCCGACTACGGCCCCATCGCGCTGGCGCTCGTCAAGCGGTCTGTTGTGGAGAAGATCTTTAAGGACCCCGCGGCGGTTCCGCCGATCAGTGTGGACGGCGTGGATGCCTCGGTGGATCAGGAGGATGTCGACGCGGTCGGTTCCGCCAACGGAGTCCGTCCGGGGCGCGCGGCGATCAATCGGCTCAAGGGCCGCCCGTAGGTTCGGCATTTTTGTTGCCGGCGGAAAATCCGGCCGAATCATTGATGTGAGGCGTGAAAACCCAGCTCACACCGCAGCTTTACTTATAAGTGTGCGGTGTGGCGCGCCGTTGTGGGGGACTCGTTTCGGAAAAATCGGTTCCGAACCGCTATGGTGTAGGTCAGGAAGAAACTCATACGTAAGAAATACGGGTGGCCGAACTCCCGCGCCACCCTGGACACCGCAAGGGGGTCAGGCCATGGGTCGCGGCCGCGCCAAAGCAAAGCAAGCCAAGGTAGCACGTCAGTTGAAGTACAACACTCCGGAGATGGATCTGGAGAGGCTCCAGAGGGAACTGTCCGGAGGCTCCGGCCACTCTGGTTCTCACGCGAACGATGACTATGACTACGACGCTGATTATGACGTCGACTACGACGGAGCCTACGACGATGATTACGAAGGTTACGACGAGTACGGCAAGTACGGCGATAGCCACGGTGGCAAGCGCCACTAGTCACTAATACTTCGCCCGCTTCATCGCGGCTCAGGGCTCTCACCACGTCACTGTGGAGGGGATGGATCTTGAGCCGCGATTCTTTGCGTTGTGGGCCGCTTCTCCCCCCGGCCTAGCTCGCCGGGCCCCCTCCCCCGCCGAGCTGTCTAAGCGCGGCGGTATTCGCCGGTGAGGTAGGCGCCGGTCTGGCCGTCCTCCGTGGCGTGCACCTCGCCCAGTTTCCAGGCCTCGACGTGCCGCGCGGTGAGCATGGCCATGGCACGCTCAGCATCGTCCTCTGCAACGACGGCAACCATGCCGACGCCCATGTTGAAGGTCTTTTCCATCTCCTCCTGGGGCACCCGGCCGGTGCGCTGGATCGTGCGGAAGATCGGCGCCGGGGACCAAGTGGAGCGCTGAAGCTCGGCCTGCATACCCTCAGGGATCACGCGGGCCAGGTTGGACGCGAGACCGCCGCCGGTGATGTGAGCGAACGTGTGCACGTCACACTCATTCGCCAGGTCCAGGCAGGTCTTCGCGTAGATGCGGGTCGGCTCGAGCAGTTCCTCACCCAGGGTGCGGTCGAAGTCGCGGACGTAACCATCCAGCGGCAGGCCAGCCGTGTCCAACAGCACGTGGCGGGCCAGGGAGTATCCGTTGGAGTGCAGTCCGGACGATGCCATGGCGATCACGGCATCTCCCGGGCGGACGCGGTCCGGGCCCAGCACCTTGGCCTCTTCCACCACGCCCACGGCGGTGGCGGAGACATCGTACTCACCCGGCTCCATCACGCCTGGGTGCTCGGCAGTCTCGCCGCCGAGCAGGGCACAACCGGCTTCCTCACAACCAGCGGCAATGCCTGCAACAATGCTGGCGACGTGCTCGGGAACGACCTTGCCG
>DGYFJ06202__coassemble_1580_pt1 | contig 10927 bp, 10 predicted proteins | sample DGYFJ06202__metabat2_low_PE_020 | metagenome-assembled genome bin DGYFJ06202 | reverse complement strand
ACCCTGGCCGTCATCGCTTGGCCCCCGACCTCCCGCGACAAGTTCTTCTTCCGCTGGCACTACTGGTGGCAGGCTCATTACATCGATAATTTGGTCGACGCCGCCACGCGCCGCCCCACCAAAAGCCATCTCGCGGCCATCCGCAGGCATGTCCGGGCCATGAAGATCCGGAACTTCGGCAAGCTGACCCGCAACAACTACTACGACGACAAAGCGTGGCTCGCCCTCGCCCTCCAGCGCGCCCAGAAGCTGGACAAGATCGGCCATTTCCGCGGCTACGACGCGCTGGTGCAGAACATCTTCGATGGCGTGGATAGCCTCACCGGCGTGCTCCCGTGGCGCACCAACGAGACGTTCTACAACGTCCCCACCAACGGCCCCGCCGCCATCCTGGCCGCCCGCGAGGGCAAGGTGGAGCTCGCGGAGCAGCTGGTGGACTGGACCTTCGAGCACCTCATTAACGAGCAGGGGCTGGTCATGGACGGCGTGCGCATGCGCATGCATGGCCCGGAGGTCGTCAGCGCTATCCACCCGTACTGCCAGGGCGTCATGCTCGGTGCGTGCACGGAGTTGGCGTTGGCGCAGCGTCGCCAAGCTGGGGTCAAGCCCGGCGAGGTCTCGGAGGTCGGGATGAAGCACATCACCCGCGTTCATGGCCTCATCAAGGCGATCAATAATCACATGACCACCAGCGCTGGGTCGATTGACTGGCCCACGTCGGGTGGCGATGGCGGCCTGTTCAACGGCATTCTTGCCCGTTATCTCGCGCTTGTGGCTACCAGCCTTCCCCCGGCGGGCCGCCACAGCGACGAGAGCCGTCGCATCGCACGCCAGCTCGTCTTCACGACCGCGGAGACGGTGTGGCGCTATCGCCTAGAGGTCGATGGGCTCCCGGTCTTCTCCTCGAAGTGGGCCGATGATGCCGTGATGCCCCAATCCGGTGGACTCGTTGGCGCCACGATCGCGGGCGCAGTCTCTAGCTCCGACATTGCGGAGCGCGACCTGTCCGTGCAGCTGTCCGGTTGGATGCTCATGGAAGCGGCCGCCGCAACCGCTGCCGCCGACAAGAACAAGCGCAGCACATAAGCCCGCCTAAATCGCCAGCCGCTTTACCGAGAGTTCCCAGAATTCTACTGACAACCCCCGAGCGTTAACCGGGGGTTGTTTTCACGTTCGCTTCTTATTGTGGCGACCATGCTGGACAACGAATACCCCCGCCCCGCCACGAGCGCTGCACCCACCACCGACGCTGCACCCACCACCGACGCTGCACCCGCCTGCATCCGCTGGACGCAATGGACGTGCGAGATGGACCTGTGGGTCGCCGACGGTCGCCGCCTTGCCGACGCGCGCACCATCGTGGGCCAGATTCTGCGGTCCGTCGATCGGGCTTGTAATCGTTTCGACGCCACCAGCGAGCTCTCCCTCATCACCGCCATGGCCTCCACGGGGCCTGTCCGGACGAAAGTATCGGATGTGCTCGCCGACCTGCTCCAGCTCGCTGACCATGCGCGCGGGCTGACGGCGGGCTTGGTGGATGCGAACGTCGGCCGCGATGTGGTGGCCTGGGGTTATGACGGGGGAGAGACTCACCGGGACACGAGCACACCCCAGAACCGCAGCAGCGCGCGGCGCGGATTCTCCATCGACGGCAACCAGCTGGACCTGCCGCAGGGCGGGGTCATCGATCTCGGCGCCGTGGCCAAGCCCTATGCGGCCGACTGGGCCGCAGCGGCTGCGGCTGAACAGTGCGGTTGCGGAGTGCTCGTCAACCTCGGCGGAGACATCGCCTGCGCGGGTGCCTCACCGCGCGGTGGGTGGCGCATCCTCGTTCAAGATGGGGCCGATGAGCCCGCCGACTCCCTCACGATTGTGTGCGGGCGGGGTGAACGTATGGGCGTCGCCACGAGTAGCACCCTGCATAGACGATGGGCAGTGGACATCGACGGCGCGCGCACCACGATTAGCCACCTGTTTGACCCGCGGACGGGCGCGCCCGCCAGCGACTATTGGCGCAGCGTGACGGCGATCGCGCCGACCGCGACCGAGGCGAACGTGTGGACCACCGCCGTGGTCGTGCAGGGCGCGAAGGCCGAGGGGATCGGCGCGCTCAGTGCGCTGCCCGTCCGGCTCGTGCGCAGCGACGGGCGGGTGACGCGCAGCGCCATGTGGCCGAGGGCTGCGGAGGATCGCACCGAATCAGACACAGCAGACACATCAGAAACCGAACGAAAGGCGGCGTGACATGCCAGCACAATTTTCACCTCGACTGATTACTGCCGCGAGCGTGGCTGTTGTCATGGGCGTCGGATCTGGAGTCAGTGCCCTCGCGTGGCACGACACCGCGCACGCGAAGAATGACGGGACGGGCACGGCCGGGTCAGTGGGCACAGCAGGAGCAACGACCAGCATCCACCTCAACGGCACCTTCCACACCAGAACCCGAGGGAGCTGATCGCCATGAATCCCGTTGATCTCATGTGGTTCGCCAACCGCGGCGCCGCCGTGGCGGCCTTCGCGGCCCTGACCATGTCGGTGGCGCTGGGGCTGTACTCCTCGGCCGGGCTGCGCGCCACGAGGCGCCTGGCATGGATGGGGCGCTTCCGTCCGCACCGGGGATTGCCGCTGCAGCTCCACGCGTCGATGTCACTGGCGGCGCTCGTGGCGCTGGCGATCCACATCATCACGACCCTGCTCAACACTCACGTTCCCGTCAGCGTGCTCGACGTGGTGGTGCCTTTCCGCGTCGGGATCGCCTACGGGCTCGGGGCGATTGCCTTCGACCTGCTGCTGATCACCGCGGCCACGGGCTGGCTGCGCAACAGGTTGCCGCAGCGGGCATGGCGGGTGGTTCACTCGGCGGCGTATATCTGCTGGCCCGTTGCGCTGATCCACGCGGTCGCCGCGGGAACGGACGCCGCCTCGCCCTGGTTTATCGCCGGGATCGTCGGTGCCAGCGCCCTGGTCTCGGGGCTGCTGGTGGTGCGGCTGTGGCCGGACGCGCTTCCGGGGGAATCGGGACGCCACACACAGTCAGCCCAGCACACAGCTTCAACCACGCCGCTCATGCGGCAGCACATCGCAACACAACGCGGAAAGGACGCGGCAGCGTCATGAATCGTCGCCACAGCACCAACTCCAATCAACCCAACCATCCCACCCAACCCAATCACCCCAGCCTCACCGCGCCGGGCGCCATCACCCTCGCGGACGTCGCCACCCTCCGCGGCCGCGGCGGCGGCAATTTCCCCGTCGCCGCCAAGGCCGAGGCAGTGATCAACGCCGCCGCCCGCACCGGCAAGGCCCCCGTGCTCATCATCAATGGCACGGAGTCTGACCCCTCCTCTGCCAAGGACCGCTACCTCCTGAACAACAGCCCCCGCACTGTGTTGCGCGGAGCGGTGCTGATGGCCCGACTCATCGGTGCGAAGAAGCTCAAAATGGTCGTACCCTCAGAGCTCGTGGCACCGCTGCGCCCCCTCGCCGCCGAGGCCGGGATCCACGTCAGCGCCGCCGCGCCCGGCTTCGTGGCGGGGCAGGACTCGGCCGTCACCGCTCACCTCGAGGGTCGCGCCGCCCGGCCGCGTCGCCCCCACATCCACTCCACCGACAGCGGATACCGCCGCCGCCCCACCTACGTCGGCAACGTCGAAACATTCCACTGCATCGCCCTCATCGAGCAGGGCCGCGACCCGCATGAATACGTGTTGATCAGCGTGTCCTCCGGTGTTTTGGTCGACGCCGCCCCTACGAACACCCGGGTCATCGCCATGCCGTCGGGCATGAGCGTTCGCGAGATCCTCCGGGCGCTTCCCGAAGGATTCCTCGCCGAGCATTGTTCCCCCGACCATCATGTTCTTGTCGGCGGGATGCACGGCACGTGGGTGCCCGCGCTGACCGATCGGCCCGCCGGCTCGCACAGCCTGTTCGTGCCCGCGGACTATTACCCCATTAACGTGGCCACCTCCCAGATTCTCCACCGCGCGGCCGATTCCTCGGCGGGGCAGTGCGGCCCCTGCGCGCTCGGTCTGCCGCGCCTGGCTGAGGCGTGGGACCGGCTCGGCGATCCCCGCTACGGCGCCGAGGCCCGCGAGACGGTTGACCTCATGACGGGACGGCGGGCGCCCTACCCCGGATCGGTGGGGCCGCTGGCCGGGCGGGGAGCATGCTCGCACCCGGATGGTGTGTCCGAGCTGACCCGCAGCGCCCTGGCGCTGGTGGCCGGGGCGGAATGGGGAATGTCCCAGGCCGCGTACGTCCCCGACTACTGGCAGGAGGCCTACTATGCCTAAAACTCCTCAACCACAAACTCCTCAACCACGCCCGAACACCAACCGCGAATCCAACACCACACCACCCGTGCAGCAGTACCGCCTGCAGATCGACATGACCCATTGCCGCGCCCGAGGCGCATGCATCGACTTCCTGCCGAGCACACTGACGGACGATTACGACGGCTACCCCGTGGCCCGGTCCGCTCGAGGAAATCTGCGGCGCGGAGTGCCCGTAGCGGCGTCGGATATAGAAAGAGCCCGGGCGGCGGAACGCAGCTGCCCCAGGCGTGCGGTGATTATCACAGACATCACCCCACCATTACAGGGGTAAACACGGGCGTGGCGGCCCGAGGTGAGCGGGGAAACGCGCCTCCGCAGCGGCCACGGCGGGGGAAGAGAAGGCATAATTGAAGAGACGGAACTAGTCGGACTACAGCTAGGAGCAACCCCATGCCAATCGCAACCCCCGCTGTCTATAAGGACATGCTGGATAACGCCAAGGAAAACGGCTTCGCCTACCCCGCCATCAACTGCACGTCCTCCGAGACCATCAACGCAGCGCTGAAGGGCTTCGCAGACGCTGAGTCCGATGGCATCATCCAGTTCTCCACCGGCGGCGCGGAGTTCGGCTCCGGCCTCAACGTGAAGAACATGGTCGCCGGTGCCGAGGCGCTCGCCGCCTTCGCCCACGAGGCCGCCAAGCACTACGGCATCAACGTGGCGCTGCACACCGACCACTGCCAGAAGGAAAAGCTGGACGGGTTCGTGCGCCCCCTCATGGAGATCTCCCGCAAGCGCGTGGAGGCAGGCGAGAACCCGCTGTTCCAGTCCCACATGTGGGACGGCTCGGCCATCCCGATCGACGAGAACCTCGAGATCGCCCAGGGCCTGCTCGCCGACGCGCAGAAGGCCAACATCATCCTTGAGGTCGAAATCGGCGTGGTCGGCGGCGAGGAAGACGGCGTGGAAGCCAAGGCCGGCGACAACCTCTACACCACCGAAGAGGACTTCGAGAAGACCGTCGATGCCCTCGGCACCGGCGAGAAGGGCCGCTACCTGCTGGCCGCTACCTTCGGCAACGTCCACGGCGTGTACAAGCCCGGCAACGTGAAGCTGCGCCCTGAGGTTCTGGACATGGGCCAGAAGGTCGCCGAGAAGAAGCTCGGCCTGTCCGAAGGCTCCAAGCCGTTCGACTTCGTCTTCCACGGCGGCTCGGGCTCCGAGAAGGAGAAGATCGAGGAGGCCCTGCGCTACGGCGTGATCAAGATGAACGTGGATACGGACACCCAGTACGCGTTCACCAACCCGGTCGCCCGCCACATGTTCGCCAACTACGACGGCGTGTTCAAGATCGACGGCGAGGTCGGCAACAAGAAGGTCTACGATCCCCGCAGCTACCTCAAGAAGGCTGAGGAGGGCATGTCCATCCGCGTGGTGGAGGCCTGCCGCGACCTGCACTCCTTCGGCACCTCGGTGGCGAAGTAACGGTTTCTCGCGAACACGCCGCCTCGCTGGGGCATTGGGCGGTATCGTGGGTTGGTATCCAGGTTGGATGATTCGGGTCCGATCCGACATCCGGATCGGACACTCGCACATACGCCGGGGCGGAACAGCTCCGGGGAAAGCAGGATGCCATGTCTGACAACGGCCAGCAGCCCACCGATAAGTCCGCAGAGCAGCCCAAGGAGCAGCCCAAGGAGCAGCTCCGCCACAACCGCGACCTCTTCGGCGCCGAGCAGCCCGAGGTGCGCCTGCCCGAGGAGCTCGCGACCTCCATCACCGCTGACGACGCCGGGGCGTCCCTCGAGGCCCTGCAGTCCCTCGTCGCCGCGAACCTCAAGGATTCCGGCGCATGGGCCGCGCTGGCGACCCGCCTGCTGGAGGCCGACCAGCCCGTTGAGGCCTACGCCTGCGCCCGCACCGGCTACCACCGCGGCCTAGACGCCCTGCGCGCCAATGGTTGGCGTGGCACCGGCCCCGTGCCGTGGGATCACACTCCCAACCAGGGCGTTCTCCGCGCCATCGGCGCCCTCGTGGTGACTGCCCACGCGCTGCAGGAGGAAGACGAGTTCATCCGCTGCCTCAACCTCCTCCACGACTGCGACCCTTCCGCCACCGACGCCCTGGGCCTCGGCCACCTGGCTTCCTAGCGCAGCGCTCGGGCGCAGCATGAGCAAACACCTTCATGTGGGCCTCAGCGCCGTCCTCATCGCGGGCGGGTTGCTGTGGCTTTCCACGATCATCTGGCCGATCCACCCCACCGCTACGTGGCGGTGGGTTCCGGAATTGCAGGCCAGCGCTTTCCTCGGCGCGGTTGTGCTCTTCGTGGGCGTCGGCGTGCTCACGTCCGTACGTCGGGGATTCGTGTTTGGGCTGGTGGTGCTGCTCGCTCTGCTGGTGGTGCCCAGGATTCCGGCTGCTTTCTTTTCTCCCGACGCCACAACGCATACCCGGGTTTTCGCTCTCAATACGTATTTCGCCGGGGCGGATGACGGGCAGGTGGCACAGGTCATCAACGAGCTGCGGCCGGATATCGTGTTTCTCAGTGAGACGGACCCGGAGGAAGTCGCCACCGTCGCCCGAGGGACGGGGATGATTGCGCTGACCATGGCTGACCCTGGCCCTGAGGGCGCGGATGGCGTGGCCGCTTTAGTGACGCCGCAGTTCGGCAAGGAATCCGGGGCGTTCGGGGAGATGGTCACGGGGGTCACGCGGTTCCAGATGCCTCGGGTGTACGCTCCGCTGCGTGATAATTCCCAGTTCGTGGGTATCCACAATGTTGCGCCGGTCGGCTCTGATCGCTCGGCGTGGGTTGATGGGCTATCGAGGCTGACGGAATGGTCGAAAGACAAGAAGAAGTTGGTTGTGGCGGGAGATTTCAACGCCACCCGGGGGCATCCAGGTTTTCGCGAGTTCGCGCTGACTTCGTGCACCGGGCATTTTGCCCAGACGCCCACGTGGCCGTCGAGTACGCCCGTGATTCGGCTGGATCACATCCTCACCACGGGCCAGTGCTTGGACGGCGGCACGGTCAAGGTCGCCGGCACGGATCACCGTGGCGTGTGGGCGGATGTGACTACGTAAGATGGGGGAACATGGATTCCGATAAACCCTTGAGCGCCCGGGAGAAGTGGGGCGAGCCGGCAGCTCGCCTTCGTCCCGGTGTGCGCGCAGCCGCCCGCAATGTGCGGCGCGTCGCGCCCGTGAAGGGGTTCATGCGCGTGCGCGAGGGGTGGATCTTCGCCTTGCAGTGCGCGATCGGCGCGGGCTTGGCGCTGTGGGTGGCAGAAAACGTGTTCCAGCACCACCAGCCGTTCTTCGCCCCGATCGCCGCGGTGCTCAGCTTGGGCGTGAGCTCAGGCAAGAAGCTGCGGCGCGGTTTCGAGTTGGTCCTCGGCGCTTCGGTGGGCGTGGGTATCGGCGACCTGGTGATCTCCAACATCGGGTCGGGGTACTGGCAGGTTTCCGTGGTGGTGTTCGTGGCGATCGTGGTGGCGACCTTCGTGGATAAGTCGCCCACGGTGGCTTTCCAGGCGTCGAGCACGGCGGTGCTGATCGCCACGCTCTTGCCGCCCGGTTCCTCGGCGTCTTTTGACCGCGTCATCGATGCGCTGGTGGGTGGTGTGATTGGCATTGTGGTGATGGCCGTGGTGCCGAGTTCTCCGCTGAAACCGGCGCGCCGGGAGGTCTCCACGCTCATCTCGAAGGCTGCGCTGGTTCTAGACGATGTGGCTACGGGCATGGACGACCGCAGCCGCGAGAAGATCGAGAAGGGTCTGCGCACAGCGCGCGGCACGCAGACGACAGTCAACGCTTTGCTGCAAAACGTCGACGGCGGCTCGGAGGCTGTGGTGGTCTCCCCGGTCTATTGGACCGCGCGGAGGTACACGAAGTCCATGACACGCATTCTCGTGCCGGTGGACAACGTGATGCGCAATGTGCGCGTGCTCGCCCGCCGCGCCGAAACCATGATCGCCGATGGGGTCACCCCGCCGGAGGAGATGATCGAGCTGGTGCGCGGGATCTCCGACGAGCTGGGGCACCTGGGCGCGCTCTTCGCCGAAGGCGGCACACGCGGCACCCGGGAGGAGGCCGTGGAGATCCCGGAGATCATCCGCAACCTGCAGCGCCTGGCCGCCGGTGCCACCTTGGACATCGCGGACAACACCGGGCTTAGCGGGACGGTGGTGTTGGCGCAGTGCCGCAGCATCATCGTGGATGCCCTCCAGGTGTGTGGCTTCTCCCGGGAATCGGCCCTGGCTACCCTCGTACCCACGGTGGATAAGCCGTGGCTGCCGCCCGAGGTGCGCGAATAACCTGTGCAGCGAGCGTGCGCCTGGCGCCCGGGACGGTGCGGAAGTACCTGAGCTCGGCCATGAGCAAGACGGGCGGGGCGAGCCGCTTCGAGGCCTACAAGATCGCGCCAAACCAGCTGCGCCAAACCAGCTGCGCCAACCCAGCCCCGGCGCTAGAAGCGGACGAACTGCCCGTCGCGCAGGTGCCGGTAGAACGTCACCGATTGCAGCGGCCGCGGGTGCTCCGTGCCGTCGCGGACCACGCGCATGTCCTCGCCGCCGGCCTGCAGCGCCCGGCCTTGCAGCACCGACGGCTCCGCCGCCACCGGTCGCTTGATCCGACCGAACAAGCCGCGCCGGGGCAGTGGCGGGCGCTGCACCGCCGCCAAGCCGGGCGCATCCGGCGTGGGCACCATGCGCACCCCGTTGGTGAACACGGCTTTGCGGCCGTGGTTGTCGCGGCCGGTGGCGTCGTGGGCGTAGAGCGTCTCCGAGTCCACGATCACCTCGCCGACCAAGGGCTGCACCTCGCCCTCCCGCATGGGGCCAGTAATCTCCGCGAGGCCCAGAGTCACCAATCCGTGGTCGTCCCGAATCAGCGGCACCGAGACAGCGGGGGCTGTCAGCGCGGAATGGAGGAGGGTTCGGGGATGCGTTGCGGCGTCGATACCCCAGACCGTGGCGACCAAAGAATCCGGCGACAGAGGCACATACGCCACCTCCACCCACAGCGCATCAATGCGCATGAGCTTGGAGACCACCGCGGCCAGCGCAGCGTCCGTGCCATGAACGATCACGCGCACACGCTCCGTGACCTGGTGCGGATCGGGCTTCGGCGCGCCCTGGTAGGACACGTCCGGGCGCTGCGTTAGCTCCTCCAGCGATTCCGTCTCGCCCACCGTGTACTGGCCCGGCAGGGGATCGAGGAATTTCAGATCCCGCCGTCCCGGAACCTCCGGCAGCGTCAGCGACTCGACGCGCTCGCCGGGCAGGATCGGCGTGTCCAACTGGTGATCGTTCGGGACCCCACAGCGCAAAAGAAACAGCATGGTTCTCGCCTAAAACTTTCGTGAAACACTCAGGTTCATAGTAAAATAGGGCAACGTCTGTGCCCAGCCTGTGCCCACCATACGCTCCGGCAAAACGCGCGAACACTTCCGCGCGAACCGCCGCAGCTTGAGGTGGGCTCAAGTATGCACACGCATGTACGAGCATGCACACGCATGAGTGCGGCGAAAAACGCAGCACAATTATTCAATCAGTGAGGACGTGTTTACCACATGGCAGCGATCATTGTTGTCGGCGCTCAATGGGGCGATGAAGGTAAGGGCAAGGCCACCGATATCCTCGGCGGCAAAGTGGACTATGTGGTCAAGCCAAACGGCGGCAACAACGCGGGGCACACCGTGGTCGTCGGCGGCGAAAAGTACGAGCTGAAGCTCCTGCCCGCCGGCGTGCTCTCCGAAAACGCCACCCCCGTCATCGGTAACGGCTGCGTGGTGAACCTCGAGGCCCTGTTTGAGGAAATCGACGGCCTCGAAGCCCGCGGCGCCAACGCCTCCCGCCTGCGCGTCTCCGCCAACGCCCAGCTGGTCGCGCCGTACCACGTGGCGATGGATCGCGTGGCCGAGCGCTTCCTAGGCAAGCGCGCCATCGGCACCACCGGCCGCGGCATCGGCCCGACCTACGCCGACAAGGTCTCCCGCGTGGGCATCCGCGCCCAAGACCTGCTCGACGAGTCCATCCTGCGCCAGAAGATCGAAGGCGCACTGGACCAGAAGAACCAGATCCTCGTGAAGATCTACAACCGCAAGGCCGTGGACGCCGACGAGGTCGTGGACTACTTCCTCTCTTACGCCGACCGCCTCAAGCCCATGCTCATCGATGCGGAATACGAGCTCAACAAAGCCCTCGACGAAGGCAAGCACGTGCTCATGGAGGGCGGCCAGGCCACCATGCTGGACGTGGACCACGGCACCTACCCCTTCGTCACGTCCTCCAACCCCACCACCGGCGGCGCATGCGTGGGATCCGGCATCGGCCCCACGAAGATCACCAGCTCCTTGGGCATCATCAAGGCCTACACCACCCGCGTGGGCGCCGGCCCGTTCCCCACGGAACTGTTCGACAAGTGGGGCGAGTTCCTGCAGACCACTGGCGGCGAGGTCGGCGTGAACACCGGCCGCAAGCGCCGCACCGGCTGGTACGACTCGGTGATCGCCCGTTACGCCTCCCGTGTCAACGGCTTCACGGACCTGTTCCTTACCAAGTTGGACGTGCTCACTGGCATCGGCGAGATCCCCATCTGCGTGGCCTACGACGTGGACGGCGTGCGCCACGACGAGATGCCCATGACGC
>DGYFJ06202__coassemble_1571_pt1 | contig 10957 bp, 8 predicted proteins | sample DGYFJ06202__metabat2_low_PE_020 | metagenome-assembled genome bin DGYFJ06202 | reverse complement strand
GAAACCCTGCGCTCCGCCCTCGCCGCCGGAGAGTGCGACATCGCCGTGCACTCCTTCAAGGACCTGCCCACCGCACCGGATCCCCGCTTCAAGACGGTCGTGCCGCAGCGCGTTGACCCCCGCGAGGTGCTGGTGAGCCGCAACAACCTCACCCTCATGGACCTGCCCAAGGGCGCCAAGGTGGGAACAGGCGCTCCGCGTCGCGTCTCCCAAATCCGCGCCGCCCGCCCAGACCTGCAACTGCTCCCGCTACGCGGCAACATCGACACGCGCATGCGCCGCACCGAAGAGGACCTCGACGCAGTCGTGCTCGCCCGCGCAGGCCTGGAACGCGTCGGACTGCTCGACCGTGCCGCCGAGTCCATCGACCCCACCGTGGTGATGCCCGCCCCCGCCCAAGGCGCCCTGAGCGTAGAGGTCCGCGCCGACGACGAGCAGGCGTGGAACGCCGTCAAGGGACTCGACCACCTGCCCAGCCACGCCGCTGCCGTGGCCGAGCGCGCGATGCTTTCGACCCTGGAGGCCGGATGCACCGCCCCCGTGGCCGCCCACACCACCTGGTCCGAGGACGGGCGAACCCTATCCTTCACCGGCGGCGTGTTCGGCATCGATGGCCAGGAATCCCTCGTGAAAGAGGACACCTGGAGGCTCGACGACGACGAGTGGCACGCCATGACCGCCACTCAGCCCAGCGGCACCAGCGATGCCGACCAGCGCGACATCGTGCTCGACGGAGCCAAACGAATAGGCAGAGCCGTGGGGCTGGCTCTGCTCGACGCTGGCGCAGCTCAGCTCGTCGCAGACGCGCTATAGCGATATACCCCGCACAACCAGCGCACAAACCCCGCGCACTCCCGGTTACTGACCCTGCTGAACGTTCAAGATAGAAAGTCCCACCACCGATGACAACCTCCGGAATGGCCACAGCCCAGCCTGGCCGCGTCCTATTCGTGGGCGCCGGGCCCGGTAACCCGGATTTGCTCACCATCAAGGCCCGCGACGTGCTGGAACACACCGCACACGCCTGGGTGGACCCCATGGTGCTCACCGGGGTGCGCGCTCTCGTAGCAGCGCAGGTACCCGTACCCCAGCACAAGCTGGACGAAGCCGAAGCCGCCTGGCAAGCACAAGTCAAGGCAGCCAAGGAAGCCGGAGCACGGCGCAAACCACCGCGGCCCGCGCCGCCGACCGCCGCCGAGATCATTATTGCGGCCCCGGCGCCGGTGACGGCTGGTGGCGTTGACGATAACGGCGAAGCCGAGCAACCAGGTGCCGAAAACACTGCCCAGGCCACCGCCGCCGAACCGGGCACCGACGCAGAGTCCACCGACCAGGTCGTGGCGCCCGAGGTCATTGCCGAGCAAATGGTGGCGTGCACGCGCGCAGGTAACGACGTGGTCCGGCTCGTGGCAGGCAACCCGCTGAGCAACCCCGCGGTCATGCAGGAGCTGCAAGAAGTGGCTAAGCTCGGCGCGGAGTTCCAGGTTGTACCCGGCATGACCGGGTCCGTGGCCGTGCCCGCATTCACCGGCATCGGCCTGGGACCGGACGTCACCGAGGCTGACGTACGCGGCGGCACGGACTGGGACCAGCTCGCCAGCGCGGGCCTGCCCATGATCCTTACCGCCACCCCGGCTGACCTGCAGACCATCGCCAGCGAGCTGAAGTCCCGTGGCATGCCCGGATCCACCCCAGCGACCGTGACCCTGCACGGCACCACCCGTAGGCAGCGCAGCTACGACGTCACGCTGGACACGCTGAAGTCCATCGCTGCGGCGTCTGGCCCAGCGGCCAAGGAAGGCGAGCTGCCGGACGAACTCATCGTCACCATCGGCTCGCAAGTGGGCAACCGCTCCAAGTACTCGTGGTGGGAAAACCGGGCACTGTACGGCTGGACCGTGCTGGTGCCGCGCGCGAAGAGCCAAGCCGGTCCGATGAGCGCTCGCCTGGCCTCCCACGGCGCCATCCCCATGGAGGTCCCAACGATCTCCGTGGAGCCGCCACGCAGCCCAGTGCAGATGGAACGCGCCATCAAGGGGCTCGTGGACGGCCGCTACCACTGGATCGTCTTCACCAGCGTCAACGCCGTGAAGGCCACGTGGGAGAAGCTTCGCGAATTCGGACTCGATGCCCGCGCGCTGGCCGGCGTGCGCGTGGCCGCCGTGGGTCCGAAGACCGCCCAGGCCGTGCGCGACCTCGGCATCACCCCGGAGCTGCTGCCCAAGGCCGATGCCCGCAACGCCTCCGGGCTCGTGGACGTGTTCCCGCCGCACGATCCGGACTTGGATCTGGTAGACCGCGTGCTGCTGCCACGGGCGGATATCGCCACCGACGTGCTGGTCGATGGCCTCATCGAGCTCGGCTGGGAGGTCGAGGACGTGGTGGCCTACCGCACAGTCCGCGCCGCCCCGCCCAGCCCCGAGGTACGCGACATGATCAAGACCGGCGGCTTCGACGCGGTGTGCTTCACCTCCTCGTCGACCGTGAAGAACCTCGTGGGTATCGCAGGCAAGCCGCACGCGCGGACGATCATCGCCTGCATCGGCCCCATGGCCGCGCAGACGGCTCGCGAACATGGCCTGCGCGTGGACGTGATGCCGGAAACTGCTGGCGTGCCGGAGCTGGTGGATGCCCTGGCCGAGCACGTGGCCGAGCTGCGAGCCAGCGGCCAGCTGCCGCCGCCGCGCAAGCGCCGCAGGCGGCGCAAGACCGCCGCGAAGAAGGCCTAAGCTCCAGCGGTAGCATGGGGGACATGAATTCAATCTTTCCCCCTCATCGCAGACCACGCCGCTTGCGCACCAGCCCGGTGATGCGCGACTTCACCGCGGAGACCGACCTCAACCCCAGCCGGTTCGTGCTGCCCATGTTCATCGCCGACGGCCTGGATGCGCCGCGCGATATCACCAGCCTGCCGGGCGTGCAGCAGCACACCACCGACTCCCTGCTCGCCGCCGTGGAGGAGGCCGCCGAGGCCGGTGTGAAGGCCGTGGACCTGTTCGGCGTGCCGCTCGATAGCGACAAGGATGCCGACGGTAGCTGCGGCATCGCCGAGGATGGCGTGCTCAACCGCGCCCTGTCCGCCGTGCGCGAGCGGTTCGGCGACGACGTGCTCGTCATCGCCGATACCTGCCTGGACGAGTTCACCGATCACGGTCACTGCGGTGTGCTCACCGTTGACGATCGCGGTCGCACGGTCGTTGATAACGACGCCACACTGCAGCGCTACGCCGATATGGCTGTGGCCCAGGCGAATGCCGGAGCCCACGTGGTGAGCCCATCCGGCATGATGGACGGGCAGGTTCAGGTGATCCGGGAGGCGCTGGATGACGCGGGCCACCAGGATGTTTCCATCATGGCCTACTCCGCGAAGTACGCCTCTGCTTTCTACGGCCCGTTCCGCGAAGCCGTGGGCTCCTCGCTGCAGGGTGATCGCCGCACCTACCAGCAGGATGCCCGCAACCTGCGCGAGTCCATCCTGGAAACCCAGCTGGATATCGACGAAGGCGCGGACATGGTGATGGTCAAGCCCGGCATGCCCTACCTGGATGTGCTGCGCGAGATCGCCGACATGTCCCCGGTGCCGGTGGCGACGTACCAGGTCTCGGGCGAGTACGCGATGATCAGCGCGGCCGCTCAGAACGGCTGGATCGACCTGGAACCGGCCATCATAGAATCTCTCTACGGCCTGCGCCGCGCCGGTGCGGACATCATCCTGACCTACTGGGCGGTCAAGGCCGCCCGCCTGCTCAAGGACTAACGGCCGACCGCTGGGGTCTTGGGCAGGATCTGTCGATTGTCCTGCACCGCACCAGCGGGTGTCACAAGGTCGATGCCCATCGCATCAATCACTGGCTTGACCAGGGCGAAGTCCGTGACGTAGTCGTTGACCTCATCGTGGTCGAACGGCGAACCGGACAGCAATCCCAGGGCGGCCACGGTGCCGTCTCCGAGCTTCACGTAGGCAGGCGACCCGGAATCCCCAATGAGGGAGAACAGGTTGATGCGCACGTAGGTGCTATTCCAGCTGATGACCGGGCCGCACGTTTCCCCGGTCCGGAAGCCGTACTTGCACACCTGCATTCCCTCTTGGAGGTTATCTGGGCCCCACACCTGCGTGACGCGGTAACGATTAGCCACGAGGTGTGAAGGCTCGAGCTGCGGGGGAATGGCGATCTCGGAGAAGTCCGTATCCCCATCGACGTCACCGCCGCGGTCGACGTCCTCATGCTCGGCTGCGCCGAAGACCCCTAGGGTGAGATCGGCGTTGCCCGAGGTGTTCGTGGACCAGTGCACAACGGAGTAATCGCCATCGATACTGCAGTGCCCAGCGGTGAGCCCCACGTCCGACCCCGGGCTCGTCAAGCCGGCATACCCCGCCCCTTGCGACCCGATGAAGCCCAGGGTGCAGGACGATTCCTCTGCCATATCGATGGACATGCCGGGGGTTGGGTGGGTGAACGTGGTCCACGGCCGATCCGGGTAGGCCACTTGGCCGTTTTCTGGATCGTCGTATTTGGCGACTGCGTTGGCTTCCTGTTGGTCGAAGCCGGGATCTCCGGGATTGAGAAGATAGGAATCAGACGGGCGGGTCTTGTGGTACCGCCCATCCGATCCCGCCCAGGGAAGGATGCTCATCGTCTTGCGATCACTGACAACCACAACGAGCAGCGCTACCAGAGCTACCACGAGTGCAGCGCTGAGCAATGGGATGGCCACGGAAACGCACGCCGCATGGTGGGTGCGGTTGTGCGTGCGTTTATCCCCGCCGAGGTGGTTCGGGGTGGGTGCCTGGCCATAGTTCATTAGGCTCATCGTAGCCCTGCGTAGCACGGAATGACCATTGGGCGTTTCCCACGGACAGGCAACCGACACAGTAGTGTAGGCAGTGGTATGAACAGCAACGCAAACACCAAGATGCCGACCCCGCCCAAGGTCGGCCGCAAGGATGGACTCGCACCGTCGTTTAAGAAGGCCCCGGAGGACGTGCGCTACGGCGTGTGGGCATGGCTTTCCGTGTCCGCCCTCCAGGTTCTCTCGGCCGTGGTGCAGTACGTCGCCAACGTGGCGGATCCGCGCGCGCTGCGCCAGCAGGCGAAGGACTACTTGGACAATAAGAGCTCCTTCGGGCCGGCGCTGGACAAGAACATGTCCGTGGACTCCCTGACCACCGCCCTGAACCTCAGCATGACCGTGTTGCTCATCGCCGCGGCCGCGATCTGCGCGTATCTCGCCACCCGGGCCGGGCGCGGCGCGGTGTACTCCCGCTCGTTCCTCAACGTCGGTTCGCTCTACCTTGCCTTCAGCGCGCTGCTGCTCGTGTTCTCCACTCCGCCGGCGACGATGCCGGTGGGCTTCGTTCTTCTCCTTGGTGTTCTCGCGATCCTCTCCGGCGTGATCGCTCCGGTCGGCATGTGGTTCATGGCTCGTCCGGGCAACCGCGAGTGGTTTGGTATTCCATCCGACGCGGAGATCGAGAAGTACCAGGCTGCCCTGGAGCGGCGTCGAGAAGAACAAAAGAAGGAAAAATCAGACAAAACAGACAAGGCGAACAAGGCAGACAAGACCGATAAGAAGGGCGGGCGCTAACCATGCCGACGATGTTTCCCTCGATGGCTAGCGACTCCGACGACCCCAACCGCAGTACCACCAAGTGGAAGCCAGGGGACCCGACCCCGCGCACGGCCATCGCGGCGTTCGCGCTGGTGCTCATCGTCGCGGTGCTCATGATCGTCAGCGGATTCTTTATAATTACCGCGCAGTGGGATCGCGCGCCGGCCAACGAGACGGAGGCCGAAGCCATGCAGTTCGTCCTCAACAACACTCGCATTCTCGGCGGAATCAACCTCGTCATCGGCGCTGCTCTGGCGGTGTTGGCATCCGGCATTCGCGACGGATATCGCCGCAAGCGCCGGTGGGTGCTGTGGCTCGGCGCGCTCGGCATTTTCTTCATGCTCGCCGGCTGGGTGTTCCAGTTCACCGGCATGGGCCAGGCACTCATGGCCCTGCTGTTGGCGGTCGCGTTGCTGCTGGCCTATCGGCCATCGGCTGATCCTTATTTCGACGCCGGACACCGCCTGGATCCCGAAGATACTGGGGCTACCGGGGCCAACGGCACTACTGGGACCACTGGGACAACTGAGGAGGGTGTCCAGTAGTGGCGGATCGAGACATCAGCGTTGAGGACGTCGACGCTGCCATTTTGGAGGCCCGCACCGCAGCAACGCAGGCGGGCTTCGACCTTGATGCGGCAGACGGCAGCACGGACTATCACCAACGCCTCGTCCACCGGCAGGGACGGCGGCTCACCAGTTTCTCCTACCGGCTCGAAGGGCTCGAATCGGCGGTGGATGCCACCACGGTCCAGGAGGAACTCAATGCGCTTCCGGGCGTGGAAGCTTCCGTGGTGTATTCCACCAAGATGGCCTGGATCTCCGCCGAGGATCATGTGAACCCGGATGATATCCAGGCCGCGCTGGCGAAGCACGGCCTGGATAGCTGGCTCACTGATTCCTCTCTGCGCCGGCGGTCGTCCCGCCTTGAGCTGGCGGATACCCGGCGCCGGATGCGCCGCCACGCCGATGCGCACCGCCGCGTGTGGGCCGCCGCGGAGCGCCGTAAGCGCCCATATGGCTCGCGGCTGCTGCGCAATCGCACCAACCCTTTCGACTCCAACGAGGGGCTGCACACCGCCCGGGAGCTCATCACGCGAGCCCGGTTGATCGTGGCCGTGCTGTTCGGTGCTCCCGTGGTGGCGATCCAGCTGGTGCAGGGGTGGCAGTTCGACTACTGGCAGTGGGTCTGCCTGGCACTGGCCGCCCCGGTGGTGACGTGGTGTGCGTGGCCCTTCCACCGGGCAATGATCGGCGGTATACGCCGGGGAATGTCGGCGTTGGATGGCGCCAGCTCGCTGGCCATCCTCGTGGCTTACGCATTCTCGGTGCTCATCCTGACCCTGACGCCCGCCGGTGATGTGGGGTGGAAGAGCTCGCAGATTCTCATGGCGGGAAGCTGGACGAACCCCTATACCCAGGACTCCATCTTTTTCGACGTCGCCTGCGGCGTGACCATCCTGCTGTTATTCGGCAGACTGATGTCCCGGCGTACCGTGCTGCGGTCGAAGTCCATGCTCACCGCGCTGTCTGTGCAATCCACCAAACAGGTCACGGTGGTGCGCAAGAACCGCAAGTCCGAGGTAGTAAAGAAGCAGATCGCCACCGGCGAGATCCGCACCGGCGACGACATCGTGGTGGAAAACGGCATGATCGTGCCCAGCGATGGTGAGATCATCAGCGGCAAGTCAGAGGTCGACATGGGGCCGGTGGGCGGCCTGCACCGCACCGAAGTGCTCACGGTCGGCAATGCCATTTACGCTGGCGCGCGCAATTTGGGCAAGCCGCTGAAGATTCGCGTGCATGCCACCGGGTCCAGCACTCGGCTCGCGGCGATGCACCGGTGGGTCATGGGAGCCGCGCGGGATGAAAACCGCGTGGCCCAGCTGACCAACCGCACCGCCAGCCTGCTGGTGCCGTGGGCGCTGGGCATCGCCGCGGCAGACTTCTTCGCGTGGTACGCCTACACCGGCTCGCTTGATGCGGCGATGGCCACGGCGCTGTCCGTGCTCGTTGTGGTCGCGCCCGTGGCACTGGCCGTGTCCGCACCTCTGGCGCTGCGCTTGGGGCTGTGGCGGGCCGCCACGGATGGCGTGTTGTTGCGCGATACCACCACCATCCACAAACTCGCCAGCATCGACTCGATCATCTTCAACCGCGTGGGCACGCTCACCACTGGTCCCATGAGGGTCATCGGCGTGACAGCTGCCAACGATGAGAACCCAGACTTGGTGCTGCGTGTGGCCGGCGCCCTGTCGCTGGAATCGAAGCACGCAGTCAGCCGCGCGATCGTGCGCGCCGACCGCGAGGCCCGCGATGCCAACGCCGGCGGCGATAGCGTGCCGCACTGGATCGAAACGGGCGAAGTCACGGTGACTAAGGAGGGAACCTTCGAGGGCACCGTCGACCTGCCCATCAACGGCGACATGCGGCATGTCACCGCCCGCCTGTGGCGCCCCCGCGACTTGGGCGAGCTGCGGGATTCCCGCTTGGCCGCCGCAGCGCTGTCCGGTGGTTCGCCCATCGTGGTCAGCTGGAAGGGCAAAGACCGCGGCGTGATCAACCTCGCCGATAGCTTTAAAGACGATGCCCCCGCGGCCATTGACAAGCTGGAGGACATGGAGCTGGAGACCTTCATGATCTCCCGCGATACCTACCCGGTGGCCCGGCATACCGCGAACTCGCTGGGCATCTCCACGGTGTTGGCGGGCATCGCTCCGAACCGCAAGGAAGCCACGGTGCGCGGCCTGCACGCGCAGGGCACGCGCGTGGCCATGGTGGGCGACCGCGACATCATGGGTGCTTTGCGCGTGGCGGACGTTGGCATTCTCATGGGCTCGGCGGATCACATCGATTCTTCGGCAGCCGCCGCGGCCGATGTGGTGCTGCTGCGCGGAGACGTGCTGGTCATCCCCGAGACGATCAACCTTGTGCGCCACGTGCGCAACACCGCGGACTGGAACATCTGGTTGTCCTGGGCCTACAACGTGGTCTGCATCATTTTGGCTGTCGTGGGTCTGCTCAACCCCCTGCTGGCAACCTTGCTGATGCTCATGAGCTCCGCGCTCATCGAGCGCCGCAGCGCCCGGATCCTTAAGCGCAACTACGCTCGCGCCATCATGCGTAATACGCACTCGTGGCAGGGCTGGACGGAGCGGCTTCGCGAGATGCGGGAGATCAGGCAGCGCCAGCGCCTGCACGCTCAGGCCGTCCGCGCCGCCCAGGAGGACTCCCTCGAGCACGTGGGTGGTACGCCCCCGGCGTTTAGCAACGCGGTAGCGTCGGAGTCGGAACGCACCGTCACCGGCGCCGGCGACGAATCCACCGGCAGCGCCCGGAAGTTCGGCACGTCGGGCAGCTCGGCGGTGAAGGCCCCGGCTAACCACTGCGTCGAAAAAGACTAAAGACCTCAAGCTCATCCCGAAGGATTGATTGACTGTGACTGACCACCTTTCCCTTTCCGCCAGCGAAAAGGCGATGCAGCGCGCCCAGGCTGTTATCCCCGGCGGTGTGAACTCCCCGGTTCGCGCCTTTGGCTCGGTGGGCGGTACCCCTCCGTTTATCACCAGCGCCCGCGGTAGCCACATGGTCGACGTCGACGGCAACGAGTACGTTGACCTCATCAGCTCCTGGGGTCCCATGATCCACGGCCACGCTCACCCGGAGATCGTGGATGCCGTCAAGCAGGCCGCCGAGCGCGGTCTCTCCTACGGCGCTCCCACCTCCATGGAGGTGGATTTGGTCGAAGAGATCGTCGGCCGCACCTCCGTGGAGAAGGTTCGCCTGGTCAACTCCGGCACCGAGGCCACGATGTCCGCCGTGCGCCTGGCCCGCGGTTTCACCGGCCGCGACAAGATCCTCAAGTTCGAGGGTTGCTACCACGGCCACGTGGATTCTCTGCTGGTCGCCGCTGGTTCGGGTGTGGCCACGCTGGGTCTGCCCGATTCGCCGGGCATCACCGCCGCCGCAGCGACGGATACGGTTGTTGTGCCTTATGGCGATGTGGCCGCCGTGCGCCAGGCTTTCGCCGACCATGCCGGCCAGATCGCTGCGATCATCGTGGAAGCCGCGCCGGGCAACATGGGCACCGTGAACCCGCTCCACGTTGGCGATTCGGGTGAAGATGCCGAGGACGCCGTGTCCTTCAACGCCCAGCTCAAGGAGATCGCCCACGCCGATGGCGCCCTGCTCATCGTCGACGAGGTCATGACCGGCTTCCGCGTGGATCGCCAGGGTTGGTTCGGCATCGACGGCGTCGCGGGCGACTTGACCACCTTCGGCAAGGTCGTTTCCGGCGGTCTCCCGGCAGCAGCGTTCGGCGGCCGCGCCGAGATCATGGATTACTTGGCTCCGGTCGGCCCGGTTTACCAGGCCGGCACCTTGTCCGGTAACCCTGTTGCCGTGGCCTCCGGGTTGGCATCTCTTCGTTTGGCCGACGCCGCTACGTACGAGACCCTCAACACCAACGCTTCGCGGGTTGCCGAGATCATCTCCGACGCGTTGGCAGCGGAGTCCGTGGCCCACCACGTTCAGCGCTCCGGCACGATGTTTAGCTTCCGCTTCGCCGAGGGCGAGGGCAAGAACTTCGCGGATATGCAGGCAGCTGACACGTTCCGCTACCCGGCGTTCTTCCACGCGCTGCTGGATGGCGGCATTTTCGCGCCGCCGAGCGTGTTCGAGACGTGGTTCGTCTCCACGGCGCTGACGGATGATGACTTCCAGCGTCTCGCGGATGCCGCTCCTGCTGCTGCGCGTGCTGCGGCGACCGCGAAGGCCGAGAAGTAGCTCCTGCCGTTGCGGCAACTTCGGCCGGAAAACCTAGGTCTGCCAGGGAATTGCCAGCTTGCTGCTTATGAGATACACCGGGGGAGCGGTAAGCTAGGCAACCATGGCAACAATCGTTCACCTGGTTCGGCATGGGGAAGTTCACAACCCGGATCGCATCCTCTACGGGCGCCTTCCCGGCTATCATCTTTCGGAGCGCGGCCGGAACATGGCGTACGCCACGGCTGCGGAGCTCGCTGACCACGATGTCGTTCGTTTGGTTGCATCACCCCTGCAGCGCGCCCAGGAAACCGCCCGCCCATTCGCTGAGAAGCTCGGGCTGGATGTGGTGACGGATGAGCGCATCATCGAGGCAGGCAATGATTTGGAGGGCCTGCACATCAAGGGCGTGCGGAGCGCGTTGTGGAATCCGCGCCGTTGGCCGATGCTGCGCAAGCCCGCCGAGCCGAGCTGGGGGGAACCCTATACCCAGATCCGCGATCGCATGTGGGAGGCCATCGATGATGCCCAAACACCAACTGGAATGGAGGATTAATTGAATGAATTTTAAATCGACTATCGGA
>DGYFJ06202__coassemble_1561_pt1 | contig 11027 bp, 7 predicted proteins | sample DGYFJ06202__metabat2_low_PE_020 | metagenome-assembled genome bin DGYFJ06202 | reverse complement strand
GCACGTTGAAGCCCCTGAAACCTCTGTGAAGAATGTTCCAGGGGCTGTTGATTGGAAGGATCCTGCGAGATTCTGCACGCGATCGAGAGAGGCCAGAAGAGCTCTCTAGGAGGGCTCTAGGAAAGCTCTAGTGAAGCTTAGGAGAACAGCGATGCGATAGTGGACCAGCCCAGCACCGCGTCGATGGACAATGCGACGAACAGGATGCTGAGGTAGTTGTTCGAGAGGAAGAACAACTGCATGGGCTTCACCGGGGTGCCGTTCTTCACGCCCGAGTGCAGGCGATGCGCCATGATGATGAACCAAGCGCCGGATGCCACTGCAGCAGCCAGGTAGATCCAGCTGGCCGCTGGCACGAGCAATAGTGACGTGATGACCGTGGCCCAGGTGTAAGCCAAGATCTGCCGAGTGACCTCCAGGGGGGGCTTCACGACGGGCATCATCGGCACACCGGCTGCCTCGTAGTCTTCCCGGTAGCGCATGCCCAGAGCCCAAGTGTGCGGTGGCGTCCAGAAGAAAATGATCATGAACAGGATGATGGCCTGAATCCACGAGGACCATCCTGCGTGGAATGCACCACCGTGGTTGTCGGTGACCACGGCCCAGCCCACGATGACCGGCATGCAGCCCGCGGCTCCACCCCAGATCACGTTCTGCCAGGTCCGGCGCTTGAGCCACTTCGTGTACACGTACACGTAGAACCAGATCGTCAGCAGGATGAAGCCTGCGGCCAACCACGAGTGGCAGAGCAGTCCGAGCCAGAGCACCGAACCAATCATGAGGACCCACGCGAAGATGCGGGCCTGCTGCACAGAGACGGTGTCCTTCGCCAGGGGGCGTCGGCGGGTGCGGCGCATGAGCTGGTCGATATCATGGTCGACCACGTTGTTGAACGTGTTGGCCGCACCAGCGCCCATCCAACCGCCGACGAGGGTGAGGAGAATCAGCCCGATCTGCACTTCGCCTCGAGCTGCCTGCAGCATGGCAGGAATGGTGGCCACCAGCAGTAGCTCAATGACCCGTGGTTTGGTCAGAGCTAAGTAAGCCTTGGCCGTCTCAGCGAATGTCTTCACCGGATGACTCGCCTCCATTGTCCTCGCGTATTTCTCGCGTTTTCTTGCGTGCTTCCTCACCGGAACGTCTCATCTACGCTACCTGAGCTACCGCAATAGTCCGAAAAAGGGCACGCCCCTACAACAGTGCCGACCACGATTGTGGCTCGGCACCTTTTCAACAGGCTTCAACTCTACGCGCTTGTCCGCTGCTGCTGCGGATCGGACTCGCCTCAATATCCGGAATGACCGGTCGGTGGAACACAAAGGTCTCAAACGGCATTACTATGGGTAGCCGTATCCGAATATAACTGCGCTCAATACTCTGAAGCGATATGTGAAGCGAACCGTAGAAAGGCAGAAAACGTGACTCTTCCACCCGATTTGGCCGCGCTGACCGTGCGAAACTACCCCGAGGACTGGAGTGATACGGACACCCGGGCGGTCGATCTGGCACGCGTTCTCGCCGCCGATGCCGTGGAGAACGTTGGCTCCGGCCACCCCGGCACCGCCATGAGCCTGGCTCCCCTGGCGTACACCCTCTACCAGCGCGTCCTGCGCCACGACCCCAAGGACACCAAGTGGGTCGGCCGCGACCGCTTCGTGCTCTCCGCCGGCCACTCGTCCCTCACCCAGTACATCCAGCTGTACCTGGGCGGATTCGGCCTCGAGCTCGATGACATCAAGGCTTTGCGCACGTGGGGTTCCAAAACCCCGGGCCACCCCGAAGTGCACCACACCGATGGCGTAGAGATCACCACCGGCCCTCTGGGCCAGGGTCTGGCATCCTCCGTGGGCATGGCCATGGCCTCCCGCCGCGAGCGCGCGCTGTTCGACCCAGAGACTCCACTCGGCGAGTCCCCCTTCGATCACTACATCTACGTCATCGCTTCCGATGGCGATATCCAGGAGGGTGTGACCAGCGAGGCTTCCTCCCTGGCAGGCACCCAACAGCTGGGCAACCTCATCGTTTTCTGGGATGACAACCGCATCTCCATTGAGGACCAGACGGAAATCGCCTTCACCGAAGACGTCGTGGCTCGATACGAGGCCTACGGTTGGCAGACCCTCGAGGTCACCGGCGAGGACGTGGAAGGTATCGAGGACGCAATCTCCAAGGCTAAGGCCGAGATCAACCGTCCGACCTTCATCCGCCTCCGTTCCGTCATCGCTTACCCCGCACCGAACAAGATGAACACCGGTGCTTCTCACGGCTCTGCCCTCGGCGCCGACGAGATCAAGGGGATCAAGGCTGAACTGGACTTCCCCGACGAGCCCTTCCCCGTGGAGGACTACGTCGTTGAGCACACCCGCAAGCTCGTCGATCGTGGCTCTAAGGCCCACGAACAGTGGACCAAGGACTTCGACGCCTGGGCAGAGAAGAACCCTGAGGGCAAGAAGCTCTACGACCGCCTGTACTCCCGCCAGCTCCCCGAGGGCTTCGACGCCGAGCTGCCGGCATGGGATGCCGGCGATTCCCTGGCAACCCGCAAGGCCTCCGAAGCAACCCTCCAAGCGCTAGGCAAGACCCTGCCGGAGCTGTGGGGCGGTTCTGCCGACCTTGCTGGTTCCACGAACACCATCATTAAGGATTCCCCGTCCTTCGGCCCCGAAGCCATCTCGACTCGTCAGTTCTCCGCCGAGCCCGGTGGCCGCAACCTGCACTTCGGCATCCGTGAGCACGGCATGACCGCCATCCTCAACGGCATCGCACTGCACGGCCCCACCCGCCCCTACGGTGCAACCTTCCTACAGTTCTCCGATTACGCTCGCGGTGCCGTTCGCTTGGGCGCCCTCATGGAGTCCGACGTCTACTACGTCTGGACCCACGATTCCATCGGCCTCGGTGAAGACGGCCCGACTCACCAGCCGGTGGAGCACTTGGCCGCACTGCGCGCCATCCCCCACCTCTCTGTGATCCGCCCAGCGGATGCCAACGAGACCGCCGTGGCGTGGGTTGAAGCCCTCAAGGCTCCCGAGGGCCCCAAGGCTCTCATTCTCACCCGCCAGAACGTCCCGGTTCTCGAGGGCACCAAGGAAAAGGCTGCCAACGGCGTTGCCCGCGGCGCCTACGTTCTCGTCGAGTCCTCCACCGACACCCCAGAGGTCATCCTCATCGCCACCGGCTCCGAGGTTCAGCTCGCTGTGGAGGCAGCTGAGACCCTTGAGAAGGACGGCATCGGCACCCGCGTGGTCTCCATGCCGTGCATGGAGTGGTTCAAGGAACAGGACGAGGACTACCGCGAGTCGGTTCTGCCTTCCTCTGTGGAAGCACGCGTCTCCGTCGAAGCCGGAATCGCCATGCCGTGGCACGAGTTCACCGGCTTCAAGGGCCGCAACATCTCCCTCGAGCACTACGGCGCGTCGGCCGACTACAAGACCCTCTACCGCGAATTCGGCATCACCGCCAACGCCGTGGTGGATGCAGCCAAGCAGACCCTCGGCAAGTAGCCGCGGGCCCACAACCAACCACCGCATAAGGATTGATCGACATTATGAGCACTCCCGATAACATCAGTGCGCTGTCACAGGCTGGAACCTCCGTTTGGTTGGATGACCTCTCGCGTGATCGTCTGCGCAGCGGCAACCTGAAAGACGTCATCGACAACAAGGGCGTAGTCGGTGTGACCACCAACCCCGCCATCTTCGCCAAGGCGATGTCCGCAGGTGACGCCTACAACGACCAGCTCCGCGAGCTCGCGGATAAGGGAACCCCAGCACACTCCGCAGTGTTCGACATGGCTGCCGACGACGTGCGCGAAGCCTGCGACGTCTTCGCCCCCATCTACGAAGCCACCGACGGAGTTGACGGCCGCGTGTCCCTCGAAGTCGACCCGCGCCTGGCCAACGAGCGCGAGGCCACCGTCACCCAGGCTCGGGAACTGGCCCGCACCGTGGATCGCGAGAACCTTCTCATCAAGATCCCGGCCACCGAAGAGTGCCTGCCCGCCATCACTGACGTGCTTGGCTCCGGTGTGAGCGTCAACGTCACGCTAATCTTCTCCGTGGCGCGCTACCGCCAGGTCATGGATGCCTTCATCGAAGGCATGAAGCTCGCCAAGGATAACGGCCACGATCTCACCAAGATCCACTCCGTCGCCAGCTTCTTCGTCTCCCGCGTGGACACGGAAATCGACAAGCGACTGGACGCTATCGGCACGGAGGAAGCCAAGGCGCTCAAGGGCAAGGCCGGAGTTGCCAACGCACAGCTGGCCTACGCCGCCTTCAAGGAAGCACTGCTCGACAACCCCGAGTGGAAGGATCTTGAGACCCAGGGTGCCCATGTGCAGCGCCCGCTGTGGGCGTCGACCTCGGTGAAGAACCCCGAGTACCCGGACACCATGTACGTGACGAACCTCGCTGGTCCCAACACGGTCAACACCATGCCGGAAGAGACCCTGGATGCCACGATCGATCACGGCACCGTCAGCGGCGATGCACTGGAGGGAACCGAGGAATCCGCCCACGAGGTGTTTGCGGCGCTGGATTCCATCGGCATCGACCTCGGTGATGTGTGGAAGGTCCTGGAAACCGAGGGCGTGGAGAAGTTCGTGGATTCCTGGAACGAGCTGCTCGACACCCTGAGCGAACAGCTCGACGCCCACGAGTAACCGCTCTCCCGCGTTGCCTTGTGCCAGCCACGTGCCAGCCACGTGCCAGCCACTACCGCCGAACAGGCCACTGAGTTAAGGATTGAAGGAACAATTGCCTGCTATGTCCACCACTGAAATCGGCTACGGGTCGAACAACCCGCTGCGTGACGAACTGGATAAGAGGCTGCCACGGATCGCAGGGCCGTGTGGCCTTGTGATCTTCGGCGTGACCGGTGACCTCGCGCGGAAGAAGCTGCTGCCCGCGATCTACGACTTGGCCAACCGCGGCCTGCTCCCGCCGGGATTCAGCTTCATCGGCTACGGCCGACGCGACTGGTCCAAGAAAGAGTTCGAGAACCAAGTTCTCGATGCCGTGAAGGACCGCGCACGCACCCCGTGGCGGCAGAGCGTGTGGGATCGCTTGGCGGAGGGGCTGTTCTTCGTCAAGGGCGACTTCACTACCGACGAAGCCTTCGACGCCCTGGCGAAAAAGACCCAAGAGCTCGACAAGACGCGCGGCACCGCAGGCAACTGGGCTTACTACCTTTCCGTGCCCCCGGACTACTTCGCGAACGTGTGCGATCAACTGGAACGCTCCGGGCTGGCGAAGGCCGATCCGGAACTCGGACCGGAGCACAACGGCTGGCGGCGCGTTGTCATCGAAAAGCCCTTCGGCCACGATGAGGAATCCGCTCGGGAACTCAACGACATCGTCAATAAGGTGTTCCCCGAATCCAGCGTGTTCCGCATCGACCACTACCTGGGCAAGGAGACGGTGCAAAACATCCTGGCGCTGCGCTTCGCGAACCAGCTGTTCGACCCGCTGTTCAACTCCCACTACATCGATCACGTGCAGATCACCATGGCCGAGGACATCGGCCTGGGCGGGCGCGCGGGCTACTACGACGGCATCGGCGCCGCCCGCGACGTGATCCAGAATCACCTACTCCAGCTGCTGGCGCTCATTGCCATGGAAGAGCCCGTGGACTTCAACCCCGTGGAACTGCAGGCCGAAAAGGTGAAGATTCTGCGGGCCACCCGCCCGGTAGGGCCCTTCGCACAAACCACCGCCCGCGGCCAATACACCTCCGGCTGGCAGGGCTCTGAGCGCGTCCGAGGGCTGCGCCAGGAGGAGGGCTTCGACCCCGAATCCACCACAGAGACCTTCGCCGCGGCGACCTTCGAGATCTCCTCGCGCCGCTGGGCCGGCGTGCCGTTCTACCTGCGCACCGGCAAGCGACTGGGCCGCCGAGTCACGGAGATCGCCTTGGTCTTCAAGGAAGCACCCCACCTTCCCTTCGGCGCTGGTCAAACCACCGCGCAGGGCAGCAACATGCTGGTAATCCGCGTGCAGCCGGACGAAGGCGTGCTCATGCGTTTCGGCTCCAAGGTGCCCGGATCAGCAATGGAAGTGCGCGACGTCAACATGGACTTCAGCTACTCCGAGGCCTTCACCGAAGAGTCGCCGGAAGCCTACGAGCGCCTCATCCTCGACGCACTGCTGGACCAGGCCAGCCTGTTCCCCAGCAACGAGGAGGTCGAACTATCGTGGCGGATCCTCGATCCGATCCTCGAGTACTGGGCACTGCACGGTCGCCCCGAGGACTACCCCGCCGGAACATGGGGCCCCGCCGGTGCCGACAAGATGCTTGAGCGTTCGGGACGCGTGTGGCGTCGACCATAGATCGTCCCTAGATCGACCACAGATGTTGCCCACAGCGACATTGACAGCAGCGATGATGACAGCATCGACAACTGAGGAGCACCCGCCACAATGATTATCGACCTACCGAACACCAGCACCCACATCATCAGCCAAAAACTCAGCGCCCTACGCGAGGAGCGCGGCGAGGTGGCCACCGGCCGCGTGCTCACGCTCATTGTCGTGGCATCCAGCGAGGACGACCTGCCCCGCATCATCGACGCCACGCACGAGGCCTCGCGCGAGCACCCCGCGCGCGTGCTCATCCTCGTCAACCACCGCAAGTCCGACGAGGTGCACCTCGACGCGGAGATCCGTCTCGGTGGCGACGCGGGTGCGTCCGAGATCATCGTGATGCACAACCACGGCGAGCTGGTGGCTCATCGCGCCTCGGTGGTTACTCCCCTGCTGCTGCCCGACACACCCATCGTGGCCTGGTGGCCGACGAACGGACCCCGCAACCCCGCGGCCGATGCTATTGGCATGCTCGCGACCCGCCGCATCACGGATTCTTTGCACGACGACGATACGGACGCCCTGTTCCGGCGGCGGATGACATACACCCGCGGCGACTCTGACATGGCGTGGAGCCGGATCACCCTGTGGCGCGGCCTGCTCGCATCATCCCTCGATCAGCCGCCCTACGAACCCATCGATTCCGTAGAGCTGACAGGCCCCGCTGATGATCCCTCGACGGATATCGCCGCGGGGTGGCTCGCGGAGAAGCTCCAGGTTCCTGTGACCAGGCACAACAGCGGAACAGATGCCATCCCCCGCGACGATAAGGGCAACAAAACAATTTCTATCGAAAAGGCTGTTCTGCACCGCGAATCAGCTACGGTTGAGGTGACCGTTGTCGACTCCGAGACGGTGTCGATGAAGGTCGGAGACAAAGAGTCGCTGGTGACGCTCGGGCGCCGCCCACTGGCCGACTGCCTCGCCGAGGAGCTGCGGCACCTCGACCCCGACTACGCGTTCGGGCATGCGTTGCGAGGACTAGTCCGAGTCAACCGACCCGAGCGCACTAACCGGCTGCCGAACTACCGTGGCGCATCGATCCCGGATGAGGCTCCCGACCGGTGGAGTGCATCCGTCGCCGATGACCACTTTGCTGAGCAGGAGTCCCGCCGATGAAAAACCCACCGCGCACCACCGAACCGACGATTAACCCCGATTCAGGCGTGGAACTTCGTGTTCGAGCATCGCAGGCAGCATTGGCCTCCTCAGTGGCCCGCGAATTTGTCTCTACCGTGGCCGCGTTGCAGCGCTCCGGCGATACCGTGACCGATGACGGCATGGTGCGAGTAGTTCTCACCGGCGGTGGCGCAGGCATTGCCACGCTGGCGGAGATCGCTGCGCTGGATCACGCCTCGCGCCAGACTGCGGAAGACTTCCCCATCGCATCCATCGATTGGTCGCGCGTGTACCTATTCTTCGGCGACGAGAGGTTCGTGCCCGCCGGGGATCCCGAGCGCAATGACAAGCAGGCGCATGATGCGCTGCTGCGTCACATCGACATTCCGAACCTCAATGTGTACCGCTACCCCGCAGTGCAAGAAGGACAGGACCCGAGCGGCTCGGCACTCGACGAGGGTGCCGAGTTCTACGAGAAGTTCATCGACTCCGTCGCACCGGATGGGTTCGATATTCACTTGCTCGGCATGGGACCCGAGGGGCACATCAACTCGCTATTCCCCCACACCAAGGAGCTGCTTGAGGCGCAAGGGTCCGTGGTGGCCGTGCGGGATTGCCCCAAGCCCCCGCCGGAGCGCATGAGTCTAACCCTGGACGCAGTCAATTCGTCCCGCCACGTGTGGCTACTCGTGTGCGGTGAGGCGAAGAAGGAGGCCGCAGAGCAGGTCTTTACCGGCGGCGACGCTGCCGAGTGGCCGGCAGCAGGTGTCCACGGGGTGGAATCCACCGTGCTGTGGGTTGATGAGTCAGCGAACCCACAGGGTTAACGCAAGCGGTCGTGGGTCTGCGACCCTAGCGGCCTCTCATACACCGGAAGGGGCTAGCCAAGGCGTGTAGTCACGCGCTTGGCTAGCCCCTTTTCCGTTGCAAAGAACCAAAGAACCTCCGAGCAATGAAAATGCCCAGAGGTTCAGCTCAGCTCGTTTTCTAGAGGTTGTAGTGCAGCACCAGGTTCAGCGCCATGAGGGCGATGAGCCAGATGACGGCGGTGGTGATCGTCAGACGATCGAGGTTCTTCTCCGCCACCGTGGAGCCGGAAAGGTTAGACTGCATACCGCCGCCGAACAGGCTGGACAGGCCACCGCCCTTACCCTTGTGGAGCAGCACGGAAAGCCCCATGAGCAGGCTGGTGATGACCAAGATGATCTGCAGAGTGAGGATCAATGTCCTACCTTTACACTTCTCGTTAACGCCGTGCGCACACATGTGCGAGCGAGCACACATGACCGCACGACAATAGTTGCTTGTAATCTAAGGTACAAATCTACCTGTCCCGTCGGGGCCGATGCAATCCACCACGCCCACTGTGTTCGCTGTGTCCACTGCGCCCTCTGCGTCGAGCACCTAGCCAGAGTTGCGCAGTGCCGTGGCCAGACCGTTCATCGTCAACTGGATTCCGGATCGCACCTTCCGAGAATCGTCGCCGGCGCGGTAGCGGCGCAGCAGCTCCACCTGCAACAGGTTGAGCGGAACCAGATATGGGAACCGGTTGCGCACCGAATTGGCGAGCTCTGGGTTATCCGTCAGCAGCGATTCGCGGCCGGTGATCTTGAGGTACATCTCCACGGTGAGCCGGTATTCCTTCTCGATGATGGAGAAGATACGCTTGGCGTCGTCCTGATCCGGCACCAAGTGGCTGTATAGCTCCGCAATGGCCATGTCCGCCTTTGACATCACCTGCGCCATGTTGGACAGCACGGAGTCGAAGAACGGCCAACGCTTGTGCAATTCGCGAAGGTAGTTCAGGCGTTCTTTCTCGCTCCCCGAGATCGACTGGCCATCGGCCAACCACTGCTCCAGAGCTGAGCCCACGCCGAACCAACCGGGCAGCATGATGCGCGATTGCGACCAGCTCAGCACCCACGGGATAGCGCGGAGATCGGAGATGTTCTTCGTCTCCTTGCGCGAGGACGGACGCGAGCCGATGTTGAGGCTCCCGATCTCGTGCAGCGGCGTGGAGGACGTGAAGTACTGGATGAATCCGGGGTCCTCGTGCATGAGCGCAGCGTAGGCTTTCTGCGACAGCGCGGAGAGCTCCCGCATCGTCTCGTAAGCCGGTTCCGGATTCTCGATCTCGTCGACGGGCAACAGGCTGGCTTCCAACGTGGCCGCTACCAGCGCCTCGAGATTGTGCCGGGCATTGACCCGGTCGCCGTACTTCGCGGAGATGATCTCGCCCTGCTCCGTGATGCGCACGGCGCCCTGCACCGCGCCCTCGGGCTGGGCGAGGATCGCCTCGTAGGACGGGCCGCCACCGCGACCCACCGTGCCACCACGGCCGTGGAACAGGCGCAGCGAGATGTCCGCATCGCTGGCGGCGGACACCAACGCCAGCTCGGCGTCATACAGTGCCCAGTTGGCCGCGAAGTACCCGCCGTCCTTGTTGGAGTCCGAGTATCCCAGCATGATCTCCTGCCGGTCCCCGCGCTGCTGCACGTAGTTGCGGTACAGCGGCAGCTTCCAGAGCTTGCGCATGATCTCAGCACCACCGGCGAGGTCGTCGATGGTCTCGAACAAGGGGATGACATCCACCGAGCCGGTGGGGGCATCCCGGTGCGCCCGAATGAGTCCCACCTCCTTGAGCAGAATCATGGGCTCTAGGATGTCGGAGACGGATTCCGCCATGGAGATGATGCAGTGCGGGATCACCTGCGGGCCAAACTTCCGCGCTGCGGCAGCAGCGGCTCGGAAGATGCCGAGCTCCTTAGCCGTGTTATCGCTGAACTGCGCCTCTGGATCAACGAGCGGACGGGGGCTCTGCAGTTCGCGGAGCAACAGCTCGATCTTGGCGTCCTCGTCCAGCTGTGCGTAATCATCGTGCACGGCGGCGTGCGCGAAAATCTCCGTGAGGACCTCCTCGAAGCTCTCGGAGTTCTGGCGCAGATCCAGCGCCGAGAGGTGGAACCCAAAGGTCTCCACGGCCTCGCGGAGGTCCGCCAGGGTGTGGTCGGCCAACAGCTCGTCCATGGAGTTGCGCAGCGAGGCATCGACCACGTGAATGTCGGCCAGCAACTCCTCGGGACCGGTGTACGGCTTGTGCCCCTTGTGCACACCACCGGCCACGACCGGCTCCCCCAGCGACTGCTTCGCCGTGGCCGCCACCCGTCCGCGCATTCCGTGCAGCGCCCGTCGGTACGGTTCGTCAGCCCGCGAGGGAATGTCGTTGTGCCCGCGATCTGCCAGGTCGGCGAGCTCATCGGTGACTTCCGTCAGCCGCGAGGACAAGCTCAGCTCGTGCTCGAGGTAATACAGCGTGTCCACGTAGTACTCGAAGATCGTCCGCGCCGCGCTACTCGTGGCCAGCTCCACCGTCTCCGCGGTGACGAACGGATTGCCGTCGTGGTCGCCGCCGATCCACGATCCAGGGCGCACCATCGGGGTGCGCTTTACTGCGTCGCCGTAGCGTTGGCACATGTGCTCATTCACACGCCGGTTGATCGCCGGGATCTCGGTGAGCAGGCTGATGCCGTAGTAGCGCAGGCCCAC
>DGYFJ06202__coassemble_1486_pt1 | contig 11869 bp, 10 predicted proteins | sample DGYFJ06202__metabat2_low_PE_020 | metagenome-assembled genome bin DGYFJ06202 | reverse complement strand
GCCGAGGGTAAGGCAGACGCCGCCGCAGCCCCCGCCCGCGCCGGCGACATCCACCACCTCCGCGCCGTGGCCGAGGGCGTGGCCGACATCCAGGGCGCGTACACACGCTTCATCCTCATCGGGCGCCCCTCGAAGCCCACGGGGCGCACTGGCCACGATCGCACCGGCGTGATCCTCACGTTGCAGAACCGCCCGGCGTCCCTGTTGGATGCGTTGGCGGAGTTGAGTACTCGTGGCGTCGATATGTCGAGGATTAGTTCGCGCCCGCTACGGCGAGAGGACGGCACCCGCATGGGCATGTACATGTTCCACGTGGCGATCGTGGGGCACATTGACGATGCCGCCGTTGCCGAAGCCCTCGCCGGCCTGTACCGGAGCACGGAGTCCGTGCGCTACCTGGGCAGCTGGCCGGCCGCCGATGAGGTCATGCGGCCAGGCGCCCACGACGGTTCCCGCGACCGCGTGAACCGCCATGCCGGTAGCGCGCCGCCCAGTTACACTGCTTCTCATCAGTGGATTGCGAATTTGCAAGAAGGCCGTCAGTAATGTCAGAAAGTTCCGTCCGTTCTCCCCGTCTGTTCCTGGTGCGCCACGGGCAGACCACGTCGAATACGATCCACGCGCTGGACACCGCGCTGCCCGGCGCTGACCTCACGCCGCTGGGCCGGGAGCAGGCCACGGAGGCGGGCGGTCGCCTCGCGGGGGTGAGTGACCGGGTGATGGTGTTGTCGTCGTTCGCCGCGCGGGCGCAGCAGACTGCGGTGAATGTGGCGGCGGCGCTGGAACGCGGTGGCGCGGACCTGGTGCCGGCTGATGTGCCTTCGGCTTCTCCTTTATCCGACGCCACAGCGCAGCAACTCGCCGATATCGCCTTCGTGGGTGCCGGGTCCGCTGGCTCCGCAACCTCGGATTCTGCTTCGGATTCTGCGGCACCAGTTCCGGCAGCGCAGCTGTCGCGAGAGTTGCAGGCGAAGCTGGCGATTGTGCCGGGTGTGGCGGAGATTGCCGCGGGCGATATGGAAATGCGCAATGACGAAGACGCCCACGAGATGTACCACTCCATCCTCGGCGGATGGCTGCACGGCAATATCGACGAGCGCGTCCCCGGTGGTAAGACCGGCACGGAAATCCTGCAGGACTACCTGCCGCGCGTGCTGGAGCTGTTGGATGCTGGGCGGCGCAATAACTGCGATGTGGCCCTTGTTAGTCACGGCGCCGTCATCCGCTTGGTTGCGGCGTTCCTCGGCGGCGTGGATCCGGACTGGGCGTACGGCGCCTACCTGCGCAATGCCCAGGTCATCACGGTGGAACCCGGCGCTTCCTCTTCTGCTTCCCCTTCTGCTGCTGCTTCGCTAACCGGTTCCTCGTCCTCCGATGCCGATGCGCCCGCCGCGTCTGGCTCGGCGGCATCTGATTCTGTGGTATCTGATTCTGCCCAGCAGACCGACGACCTGCTCGCCGAACTCCGCAACACCATGAGCATCACTTCCTGGGGCGATCACCCACTGTCCTGATCGGCCCTCGTTTCCCTGGTGCCAGGGTTGCCAGTATTCCGCACCCCGCACCCCGTATTCCGCACTCTGCACTCCGCAGCCCTGCTGTGCCCATCTGCCCGCCGGGTTTCCTGTGTGCCGGTGTACGAATGCCGCGTTTTGTGAGGTAGCAGATTTGACCACCTGGTCTTTTGCAATCGTGAATTCGTTAACACACGGCATTCGCACACGTTCCCCCCCTTCAATACCTTCGCCTGGCGCAGCAATACCACCGTCCGCAGGCCTCAAACCCGTGCGTGCAGGGCTTCAGCCTAGGCCTGCAGGGCTTCAACCCATGCTTGCGGAGCCTTTTGGGGGCTGCACTTGTGACAATGTTGTGTTTTGCGGGTTTCCAGAAATCGCGACCTGGGGTTTTGCGGAGCCGTTTTCCACAAAACACAACATTGTCACACTTGAAGCCCCAGTGGCGGGCGGAAAGAAGCTTGCGTGGGCCGGCGGAAGGCACTGCGTGTGATAGATGGGATTGCTGGGGTGCCTGGGGCAGCGCGGGTGGGAGCCGGGGAAGGGCGAGGTGGTTAGGCCCAGCCGAGTTCGTGGAGCCTGGCGTCGTCGATACCGAAGTGATGACCGAGCTCGTGGATCACCGTCACGGCGACTTGCTCCACCAGCTCCTCCTCCGTGTTGCAGACTCCGGCGATGGCGAGACGGTAGATGGTGATCTTGTCCGGCAGCGCGGACGTGTATTCGCTGGTCCGTTCGGTGAGCGCCACCCCTTGATATAGCCCGAGGATGTGCGGGCCGGCCTCGTTCATGTCCTCGGTGACGATCGCGACATTGTTGACGTTGCGTAGGAGGTCTTGGGGGATGCGGCGGAGGCCGGCGTCGACGAGCTCTTCGAATCGCTCCTCTGAAACCTCAATTGCCATCCGCTGACTCCTACCTTCCCTTTAGCCCTTGCCCTCTAGTCCTGCCACGAATCCAGCACCGCCAGCACCGCCAGCGCCAGTTACCTACCGGTTCCGCAGCGGGTTCCGCGGCGGCTGCTTCGCAGGCGGTTGTCCGTCGATGGTGAACTCCTTGCGCACGTCGCCCTTCAGCGTCGCGAAGCCACCGCCGGGGTGCCCGTACGTCAGCGCGCAGTTCACGGATCGCGAGCCGGCGTCCCACGATTGCTGCTGCAGCGTGGTCCAGAATGGCGTGAGCGTGGAGTTGTACAGCGCGTCATCGCCGCCCAAGTACGCCCGCGCGGCTTCGGTGCACACGCCGTTGAGGTAGTCGTTTTGCTGCTGGATCGTCGGCCAGCCTTGCGGGAAGTGTTCGCCGAGGTTCACCACGGAGGTCACTTGCCACGAGTGGTCTTCGTCGCAGGGCACTTCGTTCGGCACGTCGCCGTCCACGCGCACGCAGGTATCGGCGGGGAAGACGCGCGCTTGGTCTTGCTGAGCAGCGAAGCCTGTCGTTTCTACTGACCTGCCTTGCGCATCTTGGACCATGACGCCACACAGCATCGTCCGGTCGCCGTCGGCCCAGGCTGCTTGCGGCGGCAGGATCGGGGAGATGGAGTAGCGGCCTTCTGGGTCCAGTTTGCCCTGCAGGTATTTCAGGGTCGGCCCGGTGCAGAGTTCTTCGGTGAGTTGCTCTTGCCGGTTGAGGTCTGGCTGGGCAGCGTCGGGGCCGAATTCGCTGGTGGGGTATTTGGATAGGTCTTCGCGGGAGGAGACCTCGAAGCGGTGTGGCTGGGAGCAGTCCACGGTGGTGAATCCACTGTTCACGCCGTTGGGGCCGGGGGTCCAGTTGACGCAGTCGCCGGCGTTGGCGGTGGTGAAGGGCTCGACCTCTCCGGAGTCGTTTTTACCGTTTCCGCCTTTTGCCGAGTTGCTGGCGGAGGTGCTGGAGGGGGCGAGTGGTGTGCTGCCCTCGGGAGCTGCGGCCGCGAAGGCCGCTGCTGCCACGCCGCCGCAGAGCGCGGCCGTGAGGGTCACGCCCACGGAGCGGCCGCGGCGGGTGCGCTTGGCTGTGCTGAGTGACATTGCTTCTCTTCCCATGGTGGAGTGCGCGGGAGGGTGTGCCCGCGCAGCACGGTTCGTTCTACTATAGCTAAGCTAAAGGTCATGATTGATCTTAAGCTTCTGCGTGAAAATCCGGATGTGGCACGTGAGTCTCAGCGCACTCGTGGGGAGGACCCTGCGCTGGTGGACCAGTTGCTCGAGGCTGACGAGCAGCGCCGTGAGGCCATTAGTGCCGCGGACTCTGCCCGCGCGGAGCAGAAGGCCTTCTCGAAGGAGATGGGCCAGAAGATGCGCACTGCGTCTGATGAGGAGAAGCTGGCTCTGCGCGAGGAGGGCAAGCAGAAGGCGGAGCGCGTTAAGCAGATTGAGGCTGCGCAGAACGCTGCGGAGAAGAAGGTCCATGATCTGCAGATGCGCATTTCCAACATTGTGGAGGATGGCGCCCCGGCTGGTGGCGAGGATGATTTCGTGGTGTTGGAGCATGTTGGCGAGCCGAAGCAGTTTGATTTCGAGCCGAAGGATCACCTGGAGTTGGGTGAGTCTTTGGGCTTGATTGATATGAAGCGCGGTACGAAGGTTTCGGGCGCGCGTTTTTATTTCCTTACTGGCGACGGCGCACTGCTGCAGCTCGGCATGCTGCAATTGGCCGCACAGAAGGCTGTGCAGCATGGCTTTACACTGATGATCCCGCCGGTGCTGGTGCGCCCGGAGGTGATGTCTGGCACGGGCTTCCTGGGTGCGCATGCGGATGAGATTTATCACCTCGAGGAAGACGATATGTACCTGGTCGGCACCTCGGAGGTGGCGCTGGCGGGCTATCACTCTGATGAGATCATTGACCTTTCCAACGGTCCGGTGCGTTATGCCGGTTGGTCGTCTTGCTTCCGCCGCGAGGCTGGTTCTTATGGCAAGGACACCCGCGGCATCATCCGCGTGCACCAGTTCGACAAGGTAGAGATGTTTGTCTACTGCAAGCCGGAGGAGGCTCAGGCGCAGCACCAGGAGCTGCTGGCGATGGAGAAGGACATGCTCGCTGCCGTGGGTGTGCCGTATCGCGTGATTGATGTGGCCGGTGGCGACTTGGGTTCCTCGGCGGCGCGGAAGTACGACACGGAGGCGTGGGTGCCTACGCAGAACACGTACCGCGAGCTCACGAGTACTTCGAACTGCACCACGTTCCAGGCCCGCCGGTTGAAGACCCGCTACCGCGATGCGGACGGCAAGGCGCAGATCGCCGCCACGCTCAACGGCACGTTGGCGACGACCCGCTGGCTCGTGGCGATCCTGGAGAACAACCAGCAGGCCGATGGTTCTGTGGTGGTGCCGGAGGCGCTGCGTCCTTTCGTGGGTAAAGATGTTCTTGAACCCAAAGGAAACTAAGCTGTAGCAGCACCCGCACCCAGCGGCCCCAGCGGCACCCAGCCCCTCCACCCCTGCAGACAAGGAACAGCGAGCCTCACATGCCCGAGATCCACCTCCCCGACGATTTCACCCCAGCTCCCAAGCACCGCGAGGCCAAGGAGCCGGTGTACGGCCGCATCATCATCCCGTTGGCGAAGCTGTGGATGAAGTACGTGCAACGCCTTGATGTGGAGATCATCGGCGCGGAGAACATCCCCGCCGAAGGCGGCGCGATGATCGCGGTGAACCACACGGGCTACTGGGACTTCGTCTATGGCGGCATCCCCGCACACTTCAACGGTCGCCGCCTGGTGCGGTTTATGGCGAAGAAGGAGATTTTCGACGTCAAAGGCGTCGGCGCTCTCATGCGTGCAATGAAGCACATTCCGGTGGACAGGGCGGACGGTCAGGCGTCGGTCGACGAGGCGATCGCGCGGCTGCGCAAGGGTCAGCTGGTGGGGATTTTCCCGGAGGCCACGATTTCCCGCAGTTTCGAGATCAAGGAGTTCCGGCAGGGAGCGGCGAAGATCGCCCACGATGCCGGTGTGCCGCTGATTCCTCTGACGATTTGGGGTTCCCAGCAGGTGTGGACGAAGGGACATAAGCCGATTTGGCGCCCGAAGGATGCGAGGTTGGTGCTCATCGTCGGTGAGCCGGTGGAGGTCACCGACGACGCGGCGGAGACGACCGAGCGGCTGCACGACACGATGGTCAAGCAGCTCGAGCGCACCCGCAAGGTGTATGCCGATCGTTTCGGTGAGATGCCGAAGGGGATGTACTGGGTGCCGGCGTCTATGGGCGGAACCGCGCCGACGCTGGAGGAGGCCACGGCGAAGGACCGCGCCGACGCCGCCGCGAGGAAGGCGAAGCGCGCTGCGGAGCTCAAGGAGAAGCAGGAGCGCGATCACCGATGATGCAACCGCCGTTGCTGGTGGTCAGTGACGTGGACGGCACGTTGCTGACCAGCCGGGAGCGCGTGACCGACCGTATGAGGGCCGTGGTGCGCAGCATGAACCACCAGGGCACGGTGTTCACGATTGCCTCGGGTCGGCCTGCGCGGTGGTTGCTGCCGGTGTTGGAGCAGTTGCCCGTGCGGCCGGTGTGCGTGTGCGCGAATGGTGCGGTGGTGTATGACTCGTCGCAGGATCGGATCACGCACACGTTTGCGTTGTCTCCGGATGTGCTTGATCAGTTGGTGACGTCCATACGCTCCGCCGTGCCGGGGGTCGGCTTCGGTGCGGAACGCGCCGGCGAGGGCGAGCGGGCTGTCCCAGACGCGGGCGAGTTGTTTGCGGTGACTGATGGCTACGATCATGCGTGGGATTCGGATGAGCATACGCATGTGGATATGGCTGGATTGGTGGGCTCACCTGCGGTGAAGCTGCTGGTGCGCGACCCGCGGTTGAGCTCTGCGGAGCTGTACGAGAAGCTGGCGCCGGTGATCGACCCGGAGGTGGCCACGGCCACGTATTCCTGGGAGGGCGGCCTGGTGGAGGTCAGCGCGCCGGGAGTATCGAAGCGCTCGGCGTTGGAGTGGATCGCCGAAGACATTGGGGTGGACGCCAGCGAGGTGGTGGCCTTCGGTGACATGCCGAACGATGTGGAAATGCTGCGCTGGGCGGGTCTGGGCGTGGCGATGGGTAATGCCGAGGATGGGGTGAAGTCCGTTGCGGATGAGGTGACAGCGGACAACAACTCTGATGGTGTGGCACAAGTGTTGGAGCGCTGGTTTTAGCTTCGTTTAGGTAACGTTGCAGCCATGAGTGAATCTGGTAATCAAGGCACACAGGGCGAGAGCGGTACGAAGGGTACGAGCGACGCGAAGGGCGCGTATGACCTCATCGTGGTCGGCAGTGGTTTCTTCGGTTTGACGGTGGCGGAGCGCGCGGCATCGCAGAAGGGTGCGCGCGTGCTCATCGTGGAGCGGCGCAATCACATCGGCGGCAACGCGTACTCGGAGGCGGAGCCGGAGACGGGCATCGAGGTCCACAAGTACGGTGCGCACCTGTTCCACACGTCGAATAAGCGCGTGTGGGATTACGTCAATCAGTTCACGGATTTCACCGATTACCAGCACCGTGTGTTCGCGATGCACAAGGGCACGGCGTATCAGTTCCCCATGGGTCTGGGGCTGATCAACCAGTTCTTCGGTAAGTATTACAGCCCGGATGAGGCGCGCAAGCTCATCGAGGAGCAGACGGATGGTCTGAACCCGGATGAGGCGAAGAACCTGGAGGAAAAGGGCATCGCCCTGATTGGTCGCCCGCTGTACGAGGCGTTTGTGCGCGACTACACGGCGAAGCAGTGGCAGACTGATCCGAAGGATCTGCCGGCCAGCAACATCAGCCGCCTGCCGGTGCGCTACACGTTCAACAACCGCTACTTCAACGACACGTACGAGGGCCTGCCGGTGGAGGGCTACACCGCGTGGCTGGAGAACATGGCGGCGCACGAGAACATTGAGGTGCGCCTGGATACGGACTGGTTCGAGGTACGCGATGAGATCCGGGCGGAGTCGCCGGATGCTCCCGTGGTGTACACCGGCCCGCTGGATCGCTACTTCGACTACTCGGAGGGGCGCCTGGGTTGGCGCACGCTGGACTTTGAGACGGAGGTGTTGGAGACCGGTGATTTCCAGGGCACCCCGGTAATGAACTACAACGATGCGGAATTCGATTACACCCGTATCCACGAGTTCCGTCACTTCCACCCAGAGCGGGAGGATAAGTATCCAAAGGATAAGACGGTCATTATGAAGGAGTACAGCCGTTTCGCGGAGGACGATGACGAGCCGTACTACCCGATCAACACTCCCGCCGACCGCGAGATGCTGCTGAAGTACCGCGAGCGTGCGGAGCAGGAGACGAACGAGGAGAAGGTGTTCTTCGGCGGTCGCCTGGGCACGTACCAGTACTTGGACATGCACATGGCTATTGGTGCGGCGCTGAGCATGTTCGATAACAAGCTGGAGCCGCTGCTGTAGCGCTGCCAGCCACGTTGGTTTATCGCGTGAGCCATTTACCTGAGCCGCCGACACCCGGAGGACTAGCCGCGCTAGCCGCACCACGCTAGCCGCGCATGCCGCGCGCCCACTACCCGAGCTGGAATTATCCGCTCGGGTAGTGTCGTACTGAACCTCGATGCCCCACGTGGTGGATAATCGAGGTGTATTACTGTCTACTCGGAGGTTGGCTTCCAAGCTAATGACTGCACAGCAATTCGACGCGACCCGCCTGGCCCGCATCATCCTGCCCAAGCGCGGTGAGCCCCGCGACGTTCGATCCCTCTACATCGTGGAAAACGAATCGGCCACACCCGGCCGCGTCACGGCACGCTCCCGCACCGAAGCGGTCATTCCCGGCGGCACGGAAGTCTCCTTCGAAACCTACTTCAACGCCTTCCCGGCCTCCTACTGGCGCCGCTGGTCCCAGCTGGACGAAGTGCAGCTCCGTGTGGACCTCACCGGCGATGCCCGCATCGACATCTACCGCTCCAAGATCGACGGCTCCCGCATCGCCGTCACCGGCGGCAACGTGGAAGTCAACGAAAACCGCCGCGGCACCGCCGAGTTCACCATCTCCCTGGCGCCGTTCGAGGACGGCGGCTGGATCTGGTTCGACATCACCTGCGAATCCGAAACCACCATCCACTCCGCCGGCTGGTACGCCACCAAGGAAGCCGGCCCGCAGCACTTCGAAGGCCAGGAGCTGCCCGCCGCCGAGCCGAGGATCACCGTGGGCATCCCCACGTTTAACCGCCCCGCCGACGCGGTCGCTGCCCTCGAAGCTCTTTCGAGCGACGCCCAAGTAGACAGCGTCATCGAGGCCGTCATCATGCCCGACCAGGGCGACAAGCACCCGGCCGATGAGCCGGGCTCCGCCGCCGTCGCCGAGCACTTCGGTGACCGCCTGCGTATCATGCAGCAGGGCAACCTCGGCGGCTCCGGCGGATACAGTCGCATCATGTACGAGGCTCGCCACCCGGAGCGCGGCACCACCAGTCCGTACATCCTCTACATGGACGATGACATCGCCATCGAGCCGGACTCCATCCTCCGCAGCCTCGCCGCCGCCCGCTACGCGAAGTCCCCGATGCTCATCGGCGGCCAGATGCTCAACCTGCAGGAGCGCAGCCACCTACACTCCATGGGCGAGATCATCGACCGCGGCCGCTTCATGTGGACCGCCGCGCCGCACACCCACTACGACCACGACTTCTACCGCCACCCGCTGCGCGACCGTGGCGAGTACGGCCGCAACGCCTCCGGCGAGTACATCGACTCCAAGGACCTGCACCGCCGCATCGACGTGGACTACAACGGCTGGTGGATGTGCATGATCCCGCGCTTCGTGGCCGACCGCATCGGCCAGCCCCTGCCGCTGTTCATCAAGTGGGACGACGGTGAATACGGCCTCCGTGCCGGCGACGCCGGATTCCCCACCGCCTCCTGGCCCGGCATCGCCATCTGGCACATGGCATGGTCCGACAAGGACGACGCCATCGACTGGCAGGCCTACTTCCACCTGCGCAACCGCCTCATCGTGGCCGCCATCCAGCACGACGGCTCCCCGAAGGGCATCGTCAGCTCCATGGCGAAGGCCACCGCAAAGCACCTGCTGTGCCTGGAATACTCCACCGTGGCCATCCAGAACGAGGCCATGAAGGACTTCCTCGCAGGCCCGGAGAACCTCTTCAACATCCTCGAAACCGCACTGCCGCGGATCAACAAGATGCGCAAGAATTACTCCGACGCCATTGTGATCCCCTCTGCCGCAGAACTCCCACCGGCTACCGGAGGCCCGGCTCACCTGACGCGCATCCCGCTGTCGCCCTGGGCCAAGGTGAAGACCCTCACCCAGGCCGTGATCAACAACGCCAAGCCTGCCGACGCACGCCACCACCACGCCCCGCAGGTGAACCTGCCCCCGATCGAAGCGCGCTGGTTCAGCATGTCTCGCATCGACGGCGGCACCGTGACCACCGCCGACGGCAGGGGAGTGGTGTTCCGCAAGCGCGACCGCGGCCAAATGATCGCCCTGGCGCGCGAATCCGCCAAGCTGCAGAAGGAAGTGCTCGACCGCTTCGACGAAATGCGCGACCGCTACCGCGCCGCGCACCCGCAGCTCGTGAGCCGCGAGGCATGGGCGCAGATCTTCGAGCCCGGCAGCGACCTTGCCGCCGGTGCCGCGGGCTCTGCTGCCGCGGGCTCTGCTGGTGCGGGCACCGCTGGTTCTACTGCTGGCACCTCCAGCACCACCGAGGCGGGTGCCCAGTAATGTCCCACGTGACCGGCGACCCGCTCAACGAATCAGCGGCGCTGATCAACATCCAGCACGCCCTGGCGCACCGCCCCGGCGTGATCCCCGCAGCCAAAGCCATGAGCTTCTTCGGGGAACACGCCCTCGGCTGGCTCGGCACCGCGGCACTGGGCTACGGCGTGACCGTCGCCCAGGGCAAGCCCGCCAATGATCCCACCCGGATCGGCTGGCTCACCGTCGGCGCCTCCGCGTTCACCGCGCATGCGGCCAGCGTGGTGCTCAAGCGCCTCGTGCGGCGACCACGGCCACACCACCCCGACATTGTCATCGGAGTGGGCACACCATCTAAACTGAGCTTTCCATCCTCGCACGCGACCAGCTCCACCGCGGCGCTGGTCGCCATCGCAGAAACCATCCGAAACCCACTGCCACTCGTGGGAATCCCGGCCATGGCGCTCTCACGCCTGGTCCTCGGAGTGCATTACCCCACCGACGTTGCCATCGGCACCGCAATCGGAGCCACCACCGCGCAAGCCATGCGCCGCGCCATCTCCGCCTACTATGGGGAGAATGACGGTGGGGGAGCCTGGTGGCGTCGAGACAAAAAGAAGAACTAAAGGAGCACACGGTGAGCGAACAGCCAAGCGACCACACAGAACCGCTAATTGGACACGAACCGCACACCTCCGGCCTGGAACGCCCCGCGCCCGAAGACGTTAACAACAAGAAACTGCGCGCGCCGCGGAACCTGCCGGAAGCAATCGTCAAGGCGATGCGGCCCAAGCAGTGGACCAAGAACGCGCTGGTGCTCGCCGCGCCCGTGGCCGCCGGTGGCGACAAACTGTTCCACCCATCGGTGCTGTTCGACGTGCTCGTGGCGTTCGTGGTGTTCTGCCTGGCGGCGAGCTCCATCTACCTGATCAACGACGCGCGAGACGTGGAAGCCGACCGCGCACACCCCACCAAGCGCTACCGCCCCATCGCAGCCGGTGTGCTGCCCGTGAAGCTGGCGTACGTGCTGGCCGTGGTGCTCATCGCGCTGGCCGTGGGCGGATCGTTCCTGGCGACCTCCGGGTACGGGCTGTCCATCGTGGTGGCTGTGTACATCGCGCTGCAGCTGGGGTACTGCTTCGGCTGGAAGCATCAGCCAGTCATTGATATTGCGCTGGTGAGCTCCGGGTTCATGCTGCGCGCGATGGCTGGTGGCGTGGCGGCATCCATTGATCTGTCGCAGTGGTTCCTGCTGGTGGCGGCGTTTGGCTCGCTGTTCATGGCGGCGGGCAAGCGGTACGCGGAGCTGAAGCTCTCGCTGCGCAGTGGTGCGAAGATCCGCAAGTCCCTGGAAAGCTACACGCCCACGTACCTGCGGTTCGTGTGGACGCTGTCCGCGACTGCCGTGGTGCTGAGCTACGCGCTGTGGGGCTTTGACCTGTCGCAGCAGGAGAACTCCGGGGCTGCGGCCGTGTGGTACCAGATCTCGATGGTGCCGTTCACGATTGCGATTCTGCGCTACGCCGCGGATGTGGACCGCGGGCAGGGCGGGGCGCCGGATGAGATCGCGCTGGAGGACCGGACGCTGCAGCTGCTGGCCCTGCTGTGGCTGGCGTGTGTGGCGATGGCCGTGTACATCGTGCCGCTGTTCTAGCGGTTGGTGGCGGCTGCGACGGCTGCGACTGTTACATTTCACGCCACCGAGACGATGGTCTTA
>DGYFJ06202__coassemble_1436_pt1 | contig 12507 bp, 12 predicted proteins | sample DGYFJ06202__metabat2_low_PE_020 | metagenome-assembled genome bin DGYFJ06202 | reverse complement strand
CCCCCAACCTTCTGATCCGTAGTCAGATGCTCTATCCGTTGAGCTACGGGCGCAAGGGTAACTCCGACAGAATGCAACGCACCGGCACAATCCCAGCGGACCACCACAGGCGCACCACACGCCCCACAACACTGTCCGCGGCTGTGAACCCCGAAACCTCACCACAAGTCATCGGGCAGCTTTTTGGGCAGCTCTGGTGTATCGCATTCTGTCGAAGCTGCGGAGGCGACAGGATTTGAACCTGCGGTCCCTTACGGGACAACTCCTTAGCAGGGAGCCCCATTCGGCCGCTCTGGCACGCCTCCAGGTTGAGTATTCGGCTACTTTTGGGCAACCCAAAACTCGACCGGGATTTAGCCTACACAAGCGCTACTATCTCCCCCAAATTGCCCTGCAACTATCACCAACCACCACCAACTACCGCCAACTATGAACCCAGTCCCTTCAGCCCCACGACTGCAGCTCCTCGTACTACCCTGAAGATCATGGTTCGATCCGATCTGTCATCCCTCCCCGCCTACGTCCCCGGCGCGACCCTGCCAAATGCCCTCAAGCTGGCATCCAACGAGGGCACGTATTCCCCACTGCCCTCTGTCGCCCGGGCGATCGAGCAGGCCACCTCCCATCTCAATCGCTACCCGGACATGGGCGCGGTTGACCTGCGCCAGAAGTTTGCGGACTGGCTCAACAGCACCACGGGCACCCAGGCCCCGGCCGCCCAGACCGATCGCGGCGGCTCCGCCGAGGAGGCCGCCGCTGGCCTGAACCTCACCATTGATAACATCGCCGTGGGCAACGGCAGCTCCGCGCTGTGCCTGCAGCTCATCCAAGCCACTTGCGCGGCCGGCGAGGAGGTCGTGTTCGCGTGGCGCTCCTTCGAGGCCTACCCGATCCTCTCGCGGATCGCCGAAGCTACGTTCCGCTCACCGCCGATCAGCGCCATGACCTACCCGCTATGGTCGACGCCATTACGGACAACACGCGCTTGATCTTTGTCTGCAACCCGAACAATCCCACGGGCACCACGGTCACGGCCGAAGAGTTCCATGAGTTCATGGCCGCCGTACCGGATCGCGTCACCGTGGTCCTAGACGAGGCTTACGTGGAGTTCAACCAGGCCCAGGACGGCCCCACCCTCGCAGATGTATTCACCCGCTACCCCAACGTGGCGGTGTGCCGGACGTTCTCCAAGGCCTACGGCCTGGCCGGGCTGCGCCTGGGCTACCTCATCGGCCACGAGGAGCTCGTGCAGGCTGTGAATAAGGTTGCCGTGCCCTTCGGGGTCAACGCGCTGGCTCAGGCTGCCGGACTCGCCAGCCTGGACGCTCACGACGAGCTGCACGAGCGCGTGGAGGAAACGGTCACCCAGCGCAACCGCGTGACCGAGTGGCTGCAGGAGCACGCCTCGGTGCGCGTGTACCCCTCCGAGGCGAACTTCGTGTGGCTGGGCCTCGGCGACAAAGCAGAGGCCCTGGATGCGGCATTGAAGGAACACGACATCGTGGCTCGGTGTTTCGCGGGCGAAGGCGTGCGTATCAGCGTCACCAATAGGGAAGAAACCGACAGGCTCCTCGACGTGCTACAGAAGGTTGCCGCGTACCTGTAAAAGCTCCCGTATCTGCAGGAGCTACAGAACTCCTGGTTCCTACAGGACGAGCCCGAACACGGGGACAACCAGCAGGAACGTCACTGCCGTGGTGAGGAAGACGGCGATGGTGTTGAGCCAGAAGCCGCCCTTGATCATTTCGCCGATGGTGACGTAACCGGAGCCGTAGGCGATGGCGTTCGGCGGGGTGGCGACGGGGAGCATGAACGCACACGTTGCGGACAGAGCCACCGGAACCACGAGCAGCATCACATTGATATCGGCGGCGCTGGTCAGGCCGATGCCCACGGCCACACCACCCATGATGGGCAGGAAGGCCGCGGCGGTGGCGGTGTTCGAGGTGAACTCGGTGAGCACCAGGATTAGCAGGGACACGCAGAAGACCAGGATGACGATCGGCAATACCTCCAGGCCGCGGGCCTTCTCACCGATCCACAGGGACAGGCCGGAGATGGAGAACATGGAGGACAGCGCCAGTCCGCCGCCGAACAGCAGCAGCACGTCCCACGGCAGGGACTTGGTGTGCTCCCAATCCATCACGCGGGTGCCCTTCTTGTCCACGGGGATGAGGTACATGAGCAGGGCGGCGGCCATGCCGATGGCGGCGTCCGCGATCTTGATGTTCCAGTCGAACCAGTCGGTGAACAGAGGAATGAAGATCCAGGACAGGGCCGCACCCAGGAAGATGATGCCGGCGGTGATCTCCGCGCGGGTGACGGATCCCATGTCATCGAGTTCCTTGCGGATGAGCTCGCGGCCGCCCGGGATTTCCTTCATTTCCGGCTTGAAGACCGTGATGAGCACCAGCCAGGCCACGATGGTGAAGACCACTGCCAGGGGCACGCCAACGAGCATCCAGTCGAAGAATCCGACGTCGATGTTGTAGGTCTTGGACAGGTAGGCGACCATGAGGGTGTTCGGCGGGGTGCCGATGATCGTGCCGAGGGAACCGATGGAGGCGGAGTAGGCGATAGCCAGCATGAGAGCGGTAGCGAACTTCTTCTGGTTCCTAAAACCACCCACGATGTCAGCCGTGAGGTTCAGCACGGACATGCCGATGGGCAGCATCACCACAGCGGTGGCGGTGTTGGAGACCCACATGGACAGAAAGCCCGTGGCCACCATGAAACCTAAGATGAGCTGCTTAGGCTTGGTGCCGACCAGCAGGACAACATTCAGCGCCAGGCGGCGGTGCAAGTTCCACCGCTGCATGCCGAGCGCCAGGATGAACCCGCCCATGAACAGGAAGATTGTCGGTTCCGCGTAGGAGGGCGAGATGTCGCCGAAGTCCACGATCTGGGCGATGGGGAAAATCACCAGCGGCACGAGGGCCGTGGCTGCCAGCGGGATGGCCTCGGTCATCCACCATGCGCCCATGAGCACGGCCACGGCTGCCGTCATGCGCAGCGCTTCCTCGTTGAACGGGCCGTTCTTGTCATCCGGGTAGGCCGCGTTAACCATATCTGCGGCGTTGGATGGGAAGATGAGGTACACGATCACGGCCAGCGCAATGCCCACGAACAGGCCGGTCATGCGGCGGCGATTGAGCCGCTTTTCATTGTAGGTGGCCTCGTCTGCACTGGGTGTGGCGTGCAGTTGCCCCACAGTATCGGTCATTGGTCGTTCTCCTCTTGTGAGCCGGCCATCCAGGGTTGCGGCTGTGCCGCTCACTCGTGTTGTCACGGTCGCAGCGCGGACAACGTCAGGGTCTCGCGCCACCTGTGACAGGCGCGCGAGAATCCGCGCCCGATGACCACTTCTCCACCGCCCTGCCCACCGATCAGTGCTCGTCGATCACTGCATACCGATCGCCAGGCTGACCTGAGAAAAATGATCATTCACTCTCAGCTTAAGGGTAAGGAGTATTGTCTGGAAAACCTTCCACCGATGCGGGATGCACATTTCAACCCCGCAAGTGGTGGCCTGGTTTGTGCGGGTGGGATAATCCGTGGTGTGCCCCCGTCTTCACCGTCTTCACCATCATCAGCGTCTTCAGCATCGTCACCCGCCTCCGCGCCGGATCACGCGTCCGACCGCGCCGTTCCCGACCTCAACACCGCCCGCCCCGCCACCTACAAGGCGCTCGTTGGCCTGCTCCGCCAGATCCGCCTGGCCAACCGCGAAGCCAACCTAGACCCCGCCCTCACGGAACTCGCCAACGTCCGCGCCAGCCAGATCAACGGGTGCGTGGCCTGCCTGTCCGTCCACGCCGAGCAGGCGCGCCGGGCGGGCGTGGCGCAGTGGAAGCTGGATGTTCTAGCGGGCTGGCGCGGCGCCCACGACTTTTCCCCCGCCGAGCGGGCAGTCCTGGAGCTCACCGAGGTGTTGACGGAGCCGGGGCGGCATGGTGGCGTCGGGGTTAAGGCCGAAGGCAAGACCCCAGTGATGACCGCCATTGCCGCTGCTCAAGAGCACTTTTCCGCCGAGCAGATAGCCGCGTTGGAATGGTCGATCGTGACCATCAACGCATTCAACCGCGTGTCCATCGCCAGCGATCACCCGGTGGCGCGATGACCGAGCTCCACGACCCCACTCGGATTCCCGGCGTAGTCGGGGCGCTGCAACGCGCGTGGGAGGCCCAGCCGAATGTGGCGTTTCCGCAGCTCTGGGCGCAATTAGAGGCTCGCGGGGTGGGGTTCAATTCCACGGACGCCGAGCTGCAGCGCGCCTGTGCCGACCTGCTGGCCGAGCATCCGAGCTCTTTTGCCGAATTCGTGGTGGGCTCGGTGAGCTCTTCGTCGCTCGATGCCACCCCACTCCCCTCGCCCCGGCGTGTGTCGTCGGGTGACACGGGAGCACTGGGGCGCGGCCGCAGCAGCAGCGTTGTGGTGGAGTGCATCGTGGGCGAGACCAGTGCCGCGCCCGGCGGGGGAGGTAGCGCTGAGCAGCTTCTCACGCTCAGCGCCCCACATGGCGACGGTGCCGGTTGGGTGCTGGTGCGCCGAGCGGGGTTGCAGCCGGTGGTGTGGCGGTATGCGCGCGTGGTGACATGCCGCGCGGGTGGGCCGGTGATCATTGAGGATGTGGCGGGGAACCGGCATCGCCTGGGGTTGGCCTCGCGGTTGAGCGTGCAGGATTTTGCGATGGATGCGCCGGAGCTCGCCGACGAGTTGGGGCGGGCGCGGCGCTCCTCCATCGGCGACCGGGTGTACGTGGTGACCTGTGCAGATGGATCCATCGTGGAGGTGGATCACGGGCTGCGCGTGTACTCGCCGGGACGGCGGGACATGGCGCGGCAGAGCATGAAGTGGGCGCGGGTGGCGCGGGCTGCTGCGGGTGAGCCGTTGGTGGTCGTGGATGCGGGCGGCGCGGCCGAGGAACTGCCGGTGGTGGAGGCGGTCTTCCGCGCGGAATAGTGCCGGATTGCGGCTACGAAAAACCCCCGGCGAACCGCAGTCATCGTGCGGTTCACCGGGGGTGGGTGGCGGAAGTAGAGGGATTTGAACCCCCGGATGGTTTCCCATCGCTGGTTTTCAAGACCAGTGCATTCGGCCGCTCTGCCATACTTCCAGTACGCGACTGCTGTGGTATCCCGTGCGGTGTCCCGCAGCATGTCCGTGCGCAAGAAAGCATACATCACGGCCTGTCAGCGGCCGAACTCGCTCCTCATCAGCTGCTACTCAGTGCCTACTCGGCGCCTACTCGGCGCCTACTCGACCGGCACGCCGATCTTCCCGCCGGTGGAACGATCAGTGCACACCGCTGCCAAGCCGTCCGCATCCATCGCCGCGGCGGTGGGCATGTTGCACGACCAACCCTGGATCGTGCGCACGTTCGCGTTGCCGTGCATGCCGTCAGGCGGGGTGTTCACGTACTCATCCATGACAGACACCGCCTTGTCGCACGGCACGTCGCCGTTGAGAACGTTCACCGAGGCGCCGTCGAACGGGGGAAATTGCGTGGAACGAATGGTGCCGCAGCGGTTACCCTTCGCCTGTGGGCGAACCGCGCTGGTGGCTCCTTCACCCACGAAGGATGTGCCCAGCGGTGTTTTCATCGTGGTGATGGCGCGGTCAGCGCCCTCGATGGTGAAGCCGTTGTTGTCACCGCGCTTGCCCACCCAGCATTCAAGCTTGTCGCTGGTGAGAGTGCACTGCGAGGTACCCACGGTGATCCGCTCCCCCGGCTGCAGGGGCTTTTTTGCTGGCGGGACGCCCTCGAAGATGCCGTAGTCCGGCCCCTCGGAGTTGGCGAACACGGCACCGGGGCGCTGCTGCTCGAAGGGCGGCACCACCACGTCCGGCACGTCCTTGGAAACAGTTCCGGTGCAGCCCAGGCCGGTCTCGGCGACGAAGCATTCGCCCTTCTTACCGCCGTCGATCTGGTAGGTGAACAGGTACGATGGTCCGCTTCTAAAGTCGGCGGCGTTCACGTCCTTGATGGTGGGTGCTGCCGAACTCTCAGCCGTGCCCTTATCCCCCGAGCTGGCAGCGGCTGCAGAGGAGTCGGTGCCGTTCTGGGACGAATTGTCCCCGTTGCCGCACGCGGACAGGGCGACAACGGCTCCGATGCTCAGCACGGCCATGGCAATCCGCCCCGGGCGGGCGGGCCGATCGACGTTTCGGCGGTGGATGGTCATGGATTGGCTCCTCCTGTGCTGAACCGGGCTTGAGGGCTTCACCCTTCACTAGCCCTCGCTAGCTCTCACTGTCGCTTTCCAGTAGTAGGACGACCTCCAGACACCTCGCCCACGCTGCCGTTACACTGGCTGGCATGAGCATCACCACACGAGCCATTGTCCAGACCGATTCCAACGATCCCGCCTCTCTGGAGTGGAAGGAGACGGAGCTCGATGACCTCCAGCAGGGCGAAGCGCTGGTGAAGGTCCACTTCGCAGGCGTCAACCGCGCCGATACTCTCCAGGCCCAGGGCCACTACCCACCCCCGAAGGGTGTCACGAACATCATCGGCCTCGAAGCCGCTGGCGTGATCGAGCGCGCCAACGGCACCACTCGCCCGGATGGCACCCCCTGGGTCGATGGAGACGAAGTCGCAGTGCTGCTATCCGGTGGCGGCTACGCGGAGCGTGTCGTGGTACCGGAAGGCCAGCTCATGCCCGTGCCCGCCGGATTCTCCCTTGCGGAGGCCGCCAGCGTGGTCGAGGTTGCCTGCACCCTGTGGTCCAACATCATGATGACCGCCCACGTGGATAAGGGCTCCACGGTCCTGTTCCACGGCGGCGGTGGCGGCATCGGCATTTTCGGTATCCAGCTCGCCAAGGCCTTGGGTGCCACGGTTGCGGTCACCGCAGGTTCCCAGGAAAAGCTCAACGTGTGCTCCCGCTACGGCGCGGACATCCTCATCAACTACAAGGATGAGGACTTCGTGGAGGTCATGAAGGATCACGGTGGGGCGGACGTAATCCTGGATATCATCGGTGCGAAGTACCTGGACCGTAACATTGATGCCCTCGCCAAGGATGGCCACATCGTTATCATCGGCATGCAGGGCGGTGTCAAGGGCGAGCTGAACATCGGCAAGCTGCTCAACAAGCGCGGCACCATCTCCGCAACGGGTCTGCGCTACCGCGACCTGGACGATAAGGCCCGGATTGTTGGCGAGACCATTCGCCACGTCTGGCCCCTACTGGAGGACGGCTCGATCACCCACCACATCGACCGTGTCGTTCCCGTGGAGAAGGCCGCTGACGCGCACAAGGCGCTGCTCGATGGCGAGGTCACCGGCAAGATCGTCTTGCAGGTCGTCAACTAACGGGCTCTCGTGGCCGCTCGAGGTCTCCGCCGCGGCCACGTCCCCACGGTTTGCACCACGACCAGGGCTACCAGGACCATGACCATGCCCGCCCACTGCACGGCCGTCAGCGTTTCGCCCTTGAACACCGTGCCGATGACAGTCGCGGTCACCGGGGATAACACTCCGAGGATTGCGACATCAACGACGTCGAGCTTCGCAATGCCGTTGAACCACAGGCCGTAAGCCACCAGTGCCCCGATGATGGTCAAGTAGGCGAAACCCGCGATGTTTCGGCCGCTCAGGGTGTCCGGCAGCCCCTCGATGGCCAGCAGAAATGGGATCAACACCGCACCGCCGAACGTCAGCTGCCACCCGGTGACCACGAGTTGCGGCACGCCCTGGGGTGCTCCCCATTTCTTGGCCAACACAATGCCCGTGGCCATACAGATGCTGGCCGCCAGTCCCGCGAGCACGCCACCCATATTCAGCTCCGCCGAGGGTGTAAGTACCAGCGCCGCCACGCCGATCACGGCGATGATCCCCCCGATGATCTGCATGGACTGCAACCTCGTGCCCAGAAGCAGCGGGCTCATGGCGATCACCCACAGCGGCGCGGTATTCGTGACAATCGCGGCCACCCCGCCCGGCAGCAGGTATGCCGCAAGGAACAAAAATGCGAAGAATCCCCCGATATTCGCCACACCCAACGCCGCCGACTTCCACCACCAGGAGCCGTGCGGGAGCCTGCGGAACCACAGCAGCAAAAGGAGCCCGGCCGGCAGCGCGCGCAGCACCCCAGCCAGCAGCGGGCGGTTCGGCGGAAGGAAATCCGTCGTCACAATGTAGGTAGTTCCCCAGATGATGGGCGTCAGTGCGGTCAGCAAACGAGTCACAACAGCGCACCTTAGCGCACTAGCGCCAACCCTAGCGCCAACCCCAGCGCACCAGCGCTCTAGCGCAGGCTCGCCACCGCCCGCACCAGCTGGTCCACGTCGTAGGCCGTGTTGTGTGGCGCGAAGCCGATGGCCACCGCCCCGGAATCGGGATGGTATTCGGTCTGCCCGCTGAGGCTGCTGGCATTCTTGCGGCCATGCCGCCCGCGACGCGCCCGCCGCGAAGCGCCGATTTCCTCGAACACGCCCATGCTGGCCAGCAGTTCCGAATCGCCGGGCTTGACCACACCAGCCACCACGCCATTGGATAGCAGCCTGTCGACCACCACGGCGGCGGGCACACCTTCCACAATGAAGCTCACTCGGGGCACGCGCTCCACGGCGTCGAAGTACGGCAACAGTTCGGATTCACCATCCACGCCGATCACGTGCACGGTCCCCAGCGCCTGCAGGCCTTCCACAGCCCGGCGCGCCAGGCCGTTCATGTAGCGGGTGGCCTGCGGCAGCGCATCAGCCACGCGGTGCCTGCGAGATCCCAGCGCGAAATCATCCAATCGGGCCAGATGCTCCACGGCCTCCGGCACGCCGCCCAGCAGGCCCTCGGACACCCCGCCGACGCCCAGCACACCGCGCGGGTCGTTGAACGGAATGGAAGCCAGCACGGAGGAATCGCGGAATACCAGCGCGCCCACGGTCGGCCCGCCGATCGAGCTGATATCCAGCGCGAGCACGTCTGCCTGCATGTCGTCGATATCCACCACGCGGTAGGGGGCGTAGGAGTTCACGTCCACCACGAACAGCCCGCGGGACTTGTTGTGCACTGCCTCGCCCACTGCCCGCACGTCCGTCACCGAACCCACGTACCGGTTCGCCGCGGCGATGGCGACCACCGTGGTTTCCGGCCCCACGAGGTTGGCGAACTGCCACGCCGGCAGCACGCCCGTGGACAAATCCGGCTCTGCCCAGCGCACCCGCGCACCGTAGAGGTCCGCCGCGCGGCGCCAGGGGCGGATGTTCGCTGGGTCATCGATGCGGGAGAGCACCACTTCCTGCCCAAGCCGCAGGCGGCGGTACAGCACGCTGGCGAGCTGGTCCAGCAGCGCCGCGCGCGAGGAGCCCAGCACCACGTTGTCTGGCAGCGCACCGGTCAGATCCGCCACCGCGTTCTTGGCGGCGTCCACGAACTGCTCGCCGATGCGTCGGCCAAGCACCTTGTTATCCGACGCCACCCCATGGGGCGATTCCATCGGCTCCAGCAGAGGTGAGGCGCGGAAGGATCGGGAAACGGCCGCGGAGACGCGTTCCGGGACCTGCGGATAATCCTGGGCGTTCATATAGGTCCAGCCATCGGACAGCGATGCGTACAGGCCTCTCACCCGAGGGTTATCAAACACCGGAACTCCTTTCTCGACAGGCAACCTGGCGCGGTTGCCCCCGCCTCGGTCAGGCAATGATCCAAGCGGTGATCCAAGCAGTGATCGTTGTGCGACCGAAGTCGCATAGCGACGCGCCCTCGTACTGCTCGAATACAGCTTGTGACGATACTAGCGTGTTCGGTGGACAACGGATATTCGCGCATAACGAATCTTTGATGATCGCGCGGATGCTTGTGTAAAGGTGACAACCTTTCACTGTTAGGTATCCATCGTGACCCATTATGTCCGATTCCGCGACGCTCGGCATGCGTCAGGCATGCGCCAGGCATGCGGGAGCCTTCGGTCCCCGCATGGGCCGTTCATCCGGATGGAGTAAGTTGGACACACTACGACGAAGGAAAGGTGTGTTGTGGCCCAGACCGCAGATGTAGAACGCATCACCGCCACCACCGAGGTGCATGACATCCCGGCGAGCAAGTCAGAAACATTCTCTGCCGCGTGGAAGGACCTCAAGCGGGGTTTCGAGCAGCGCGAGCTGTGGCTGGCTCTCGGCTGGCAGGACATCAAGCAGCGCTACCGCCGTTCCACCCTGGGTCCACTGTGGATCACCATCGCCACCGGCGTGATGGCCCTGGCCCTGGGTCTGCTGTACTCGCTGCTGTTCCAGCAGGACTTGGCGCAGTTCCTCCCGCACGTGGCCGTGGGCCTGATCATCTGGGGCTTCATCGCCGGTTGCATCCAGGATGGCTCCCAGGTCTTCATCGCCAACGAGGGCCTGATCAAGCAGCTCCCCTCGGCTCTATCGGTGCACGTGTACCGCCTGGTGTGGCGGCAGTTCCTCTTCCTATGCCACAACCTGGTGATCTGGGTTGTCCTCATCGCCATTTTCCGCCCTCACCTGGGGTGGAACGTTTTCCTCGCCATCCCGGCGCTGGCGCTGTTGGTGCTCAACGGCGTGTGGGTGACGATGTTCTTCGGCATCATCGCCACCCGTTTCCGCGACGTGGCCCCGTTGCTCGATTCCCTCGTTCAGCTGGCGTTCTACATGACCCCCATCGTGTGGACCACCGCGACGCTGAGGGAGCAGGGCGGTGAGATCGCGAACCGCGCGAAGATCGCGGAGATCAACCCCCTGTACCACTACCTGGAGATCATCCGCGCGCCCATGATCGGCGAGCCGGTGGCCGCTTACCACTGGTGGATCGTGCTGGCCATGACCGGCGTGGGTCTTCTCCTTGCCCTTCTTACGATGCGCAAGTGGCGCTTCCGCGTGAGCTACTGGGTCTAGCACCTGCACACCCGCCGTCCGCTGTTCGTTTCTTCCCGCCCACCCTTTTAACGGAGGTCACCGTGGTTTCCATCGACACCTACAACGCCTGTGTTGATTTCCCTATTTTCGACGCCAAATCCCGCTCGATGAAGCAGACGTTCCTGGGTGCCGCGGGCGGCGCTATCGGACGTAATGAGTCGAATACCGTGATGGTCGAAGCGTTGCGCGATGTGAACTTGCACCTCAAGGACGGCGACCGGGTGGGCCTGGTCGGCCACAATGGCGCGGGCAAATCCACGCTGCTCCGGCTGCTGTCTGGCATCTACGAGCCGACGCGTGGGTCCGCCGTGGTGAAGGGGCGCGTGGCCCCGGTGTTCGACCTGGGCGTGGGCATGGACCCGGAGATCTCAGGGTACGAAAACATCATCATCCGCGGCCTTTTTCTGGGGCAGACGCGCAAGTCCATCAAGTCGAAGATGGATGAGATTGCGGAGTTCTCTGAGCTGGGCGATTACCTATCCATGCCCCTGCGCACGTACTCCACGGGTATGCGCATCCGCTTGGCGTTGGGCGTGGTGACCTCCATCGACCCGGAGATCCTGCTGCTTGATGAGGGCATTGGCGCCGTGGATGCGGCGTTCATGACCAAGGCCCGGGTGAAGCTGGAGGAGATGGTGAAGCGTTCCGGCATCTTGGTGTTTGCCAGCCACTCCAACGACTTCCTTGCACAATTGTGCGATTCGGCGTTGTGGATTGACCATGGAGAGGTCAAGAAGGCGGGCCCGGTGGCCGATGTTGTGGAATCCTATGAGGGGCCGGAGGCTGGAAACCTGGTTCGCAGCGTGCTGCGAGACCTCGGTCGCGCGTAAAATCGAGTGCGATTGTGTGATCTGGCTTAAATCCGAGGCATTTTTGCGAACTGGCTGACAATCCAGCGCGCGCGGGTAACCTCGGTAGCACGCACAAGAAGCATTAATTTTATACTCAAAATAACTTCCTCGATTCCACCTCTACACCCCCAACGAAAGCGCAGCTGACACCGTGACTTCCTCCACGCACAACTCCCCCAGCACCAGTGGCGATGACACCGCTTCCGAGGCCTTCAACTCAAAGAAGTGGCTCGAGCTGTACACCCCGTGGACAGCGCACACCATCGACCTCGAGGATCCGAAGGAGAACCCCCGCGGCTTCACGTTGCCGGAGATCTTCTGGAACGGTGTGCACGATTACAAGGACAACACGGCGTTCACCTTCTTCAACAAGTCCGTGACATACAAGGATTTCGGTCGCCACGTCGCCACCGCCGCGGCCGGTCTGCGCAAGCTCGGCGTGATGCAGGGCGAGCGCGTGGCAATTGCTCTGCCGAACTGCCCCCAGGCGCTCACCGCGTTCTACGCAACGCTCACCATCGGCGCCGTCCCCACCCTGCACAACCCCCTCTACACCGCGGCTGAGCTGACCCACCCGTTCGAGGATCACGCCGCCAAGGTCGGCTTCTTCTGGGACAAGATGGCCGGCACCGCCGAGCAGCTCCGCGACAAGACTCCGCTGGACACCGTCATTGCTGTGAGCCTGCCGGATGCCATGCCCCGCGTCATGCAGTTCGCCCTTAAGCTCCCCATCCCGCCCGTGAAGAAGCTCAAGGAGAAGCTCACCGGCCCGGCTCCG
>DGYFJ06202__coassemble_1431_pt1 | contig 12535 bp, 7 predicted proteins | sample DGYFJ06202__metabat2_low_PE_020 | metagenome-assembled genome bin DGYFJ06202 | reverse complement strand
GCCCGGCCCGCTGCGCAAGCTGCTGAACTATCGCCCCGATTTCCTCATCGTCGCGATCCTCACCGCCGTCGTGGTGGCTCTCCTCTTCCCCGTCCGCGGCCAGGCCGCCGACGTCGCCGACGTCATCACGAAGCTCGCCATCGCCTTCCTCTTCTTCCTCTACGGCGCGCGCCTAGCACCCAAGGAAGCGCTCAAGGGCCTCATGCAGTGGAAGCTCCACCTGGTGATCCTGGCCTTCACCTTCCTCATCTACCCCCTCCTCGGGCTGGCCCTCACACCGCTGAAATTCCTCATCGGTGAGCCGCTCTATCTGGGCATTCTCTACCTCACACTCGTCCCGTCCACGGTCCAGTCGTCAGTCGCGTTCACGAGCATCGCCCGGGGACACGTAGCGGCGTCGATCGTGGCGGCTAGTGTGTCCAGCCTGCTCGGTGTGTTTCTCACGCCCCTTCTCGTGTTGCTATTGATGTCTCATTCCGGGGGTCTTCACATCGACGCCACAACCTTCCTCGACATCGGCGTGCAACTGTTGCTGCCGTTTGCGCTGGGCCAGTTGCTGCGCCGCTGGGTGGTGAACTTCGCGAAAAGCCCGGCGACGAAGAAGGTGGACCAGATCTCCATTGCGCTGGTGGTCTACGTGAGCTTCTCCGACGGCGTGGTCTCCGGCGTGTGGAGCCGCGTGAGCTGGGTGGCCATCGTGGGGCTGCTGCTGGGATCCGTGGTGGCGGTGTATTTCATGCTGTGGCTGACCAGTGTGCTGTCGCGCAAGGCCGGATTCAACTATGCGGATCAGGTGGCGATTCAGTTCGCTGGCACGAAGAAATCACTGGCGGCGGGGTTGCCGATGGCGGCGGTGCTGTTCGGCGGGGCGAGCTTGGGGATGATGATCCTGCCGCTGATGATCTTCCACCAGGTGCAGTTGATCATCTGCTCGCTGCGCGCAAGTGCGTATGCGCGGAAGTACGAGGAAGCCCCGGAGGCTGCGCGGACCTGGTAGCGGGGGCGTGCGGGGCGGTTTACGGGGCGTTCAGTTCGCGGGGGGCGCAGGGCCGTAGCTTTCGGGGCCGCAGGACGCCGCAGAACTAGGTGCGCTTGGCGTACCCCATGCGAGGGCGGAAGCCGGCGGGGTGCTTGGCCTGCGCTGCGGCGTCTGCGATGACGAGGCGGAAGCGGGGCTGCATGGGCGGCAGCTGGCTGATGGGGAACCAGCCGACATCCACGGATTCATCGTCGGCGACGCGGGGTGTGTCGTCGGCGTCATCTACGACGCTGCAGCGCATGGTGGTGTCCATGTAGCTGGTGACATCACCGTTCGGATACTCCACCGGCCCCACCTGGCCGACGCCCAACAGCGCCTCCACCTGCACGTTCAACCCGGTTTCCTCTAGTACCTCGCGGACGGCGGCGTGGTGCGGCTCTTCGCGGGGATCCACGATGCCGGTGACCGGGGTCCACTGCTGATTGTCGGCGCGCTTGACCAGCAAGACCTCGGGGACCGCCCAGATCGGCGCGTCTGCTGGTGGTTGCTTGAGCACAATTGCCGTGACGCCGGGAAGCCACAGCTCATCGTGGCCGATGCGTTCGCGGAGGGTGAGGATGAACTCGGGGGTTGGCATGGTTCTCACACTACCGCGCACCTTCCGCCCCGCGGCATCGCTGCTCACCCACGCGATCCATCAGCGTGCGTCGCCATCAACACCGTCCGGCACACCCCCCGCATTCCCCCTCGACAGTAGCTTCACTGCTTCGTACCCCAACTGGCACCACCCTTCTGAAGCTTCACATGTGACAATGTTGTGTTTTGACGATTTGGCATTTCTAAAACCCCAGGTGGTCAAATGTGCTACCTCGCAAAACACGGCATTCGCACATCCAGACCGCTGCGCTAGAACACCACGTTCACCAAAACCACGTAGAACACCGTGCCCAACAGGATCGATAGCGTGGCCGAGCGCCGCCACACATGCAGCGCCACGGTGAAAACCAACGCGATCATCACGGGGACGAAACCAGTGGGAGAATCGCCGCCTTCAATCACCGTGTACAGCACGAGAATCGCCATGACGCCCACTGGCATCGACAGACCCAGCCACGCAACCAAGCGCGATTCCCGGAAAAAGCGCAGTGCCGCGAACGGCAAGGCACGCAGCCCCACGGTGACGAGGAAAATGGCGAACAGGATCGCTAGGGTCGGCCCGAGCTCCACGCCGTCGGGAAGTCCGGCGCTGGCCAGGGTGGTGCCCGGGGCGGTGGTGCCCGGGGCGGTGGTGCCTGGGACGGTGGTGGCCGAGGCGACAGCGGCGGCAGCGGCGGCAGCGTGATGGATCACTGGGACTCCTCCTCTGTGCCAGAAGCATCAGCCGTGCCAGCACCAACCGGCCGCGCCCCCACGCGCCACGTCAGCGCCTTATTCACCGGCGGCACGAAGAACCGCACCACCAGCAGCGCAAAGTACAGCGTCATGCCGACCATCAGCACGTTGTCCGGCGCGATCCACCACGCCACCAGCCCCAGCACCACAGCGCTCAGCGGCAGCGACAGGTCCCGGTTCGCCGCAAACGCCTCAATCATCAGCACGGTAAACAACGCCGTCAGGGCGAATTCCATCCCCACCAGCGTAAATGGCAGCGCCGAGCCGAACAGCGCACCCAGCACGCCGCCGCCGACCCACCCGGCCTGCAGCAGCGCTTGGATCGTGATGACGCGCGCGGTCGTCCAGTTCGCGTCGGCTCGCGCCGAGACAATCGCGTACGTCTCGTCCGTCAGCGCATACGCTCCGTATGCCTTCGCGAGCCAGCCCTTCACGCGATCCATCGGATAGTTGAGTGCGTAGAAAATGTGCCGGAAGTTCACCAGCAGTCCGTACAGCGCCGCAGACAATGGCGCCGCTCCACCCGTGACCAGGCTGATCGCCAGGAACTCCATCGAGCCAGCGTAAATCACCAGCGAAAACACCGGCGCCCAGTACCACGCAAACCCGATCTGCGTGATGAGTAGCCCAAATGCCAGTCCGAGTGGCACCATGCCTAGCGCGACCGGCCAGGCGTCGCCTATACCGGCTGTGACCTGCCTCTTCACCCTAGTTGCGCTCCGGGTTCGTCGCCCACGTGACAAACAGGTTCTCGGGGAAAGGCCGCCGCTTCATCAGCTGGCGCCAGGTCTCTGCAGGCTTTGCAGTAAAGACATCGTCAGGTGTTGCATGTTCGACGCCAACAAGCCCGCACTCCACCCACTTGTTTACTTGTGCGTGCGATACAGAAACGTAGCTGTGGAACAGGCGCATGCCCTGCAACCGGGATCCGTCACTGCTGCCGGTCGCGGCGGCTACCTGGTCCTCGACGCTGGGCGCTCCCTCTCCGGTGTGGATGAGGAGGAAACGGTTGTCCGGCCCGAAGCGCGACGGGTGCGAAGGCTGCGGAGCCTGCGATGCGGCAGCCGCGGGGTTGTCCGAGGCTGCCGGTTCCGGGGTCAGCAGCGCCACGGCCAGTACCACTGGTTCGCGGTGGCCGCCGATGAAGAACACCTTCGGCTTCGTGAGCTTGTCGGCAAGGTGGGGTAGGTGGTTGGCGACGGCTTCGGTGCTCATCAAGCCGAGCTGCACGGCCACGATGCCCGGGCCCTCACCCTCGTCGTTGGCATCTTGATCCGTCTGGAGCACGAGCAGGGCCTCGGCGCCGGGGCGCCCCGGTTGGTTGAGCTGGCCCGGTTCGGCGGAAAACGCCGCGATGAAGCTTTCCTCCGCGTCTTGTGGGATGTACCGGGTGGCCGCCAAGTTCATGGAATCGGCGACGACCTGCGGGGACTGGAAGATGATGTCTCCCGCCCGAACGGCAGTGGCGGCCTTGTCTGCACTGTCTGCACTGTCACTCATTGGTGCCCATCCTCCTTCTGCGTATTCGTCTTCGCGTCCGCGCCAGCACCGGACTGCTGCTCAGCCCACCACTTCTTCAACTCTGCCACGGCCTCATCCCGATCCAGCGGACCGCGGTCGAGGCGCAGCTCCTTGAGGAAACTCCAGGCCTTACCCACCTGCGGGCCCGGCGGCAGGTCGAGGATCGTCATGATCTCGTTGCCATCCAGGTCTGGGCGCACGGCCGCCAGATCCTCCTGTTCCTGCAGGTAGGCGATGCGCTCTTCCAGTTGATCGTACGTCTGCTGCAGCCGCTGTGCCTTCCTTTTATTCCGGGTCGTGCAATCCGCACGCACCAGGACGTGGAGGAGGGGGAGGAGGCTGCCGGCGTCGTTAACATAACGACGGACCGCCGAGTCAGTCCACGTGGACTCTCCAGCGGGCTTCGAGCCATCACCACGCGGGGCGTCCTGGCGCGGGCCACTGCCCTGGTCCATGGAATAACCGTGGAAGCGCATGTGGAGGAACACCAGCTGGCTGATGTCCTGAACGTGCTGCTTGGAAAACTTCAACTTCCGCAGGCGCTTGCGGGTCATCTTCGCACCCACCACGTCGTGCTGGTAGAACGTCACCGCGCCCGAATCGGTAAACGCCCTGGTAGCGGGCTTGCCGATGTCGTGCATCAAGGCGGCCCAGCGCAATTCCAGGTTGGGCTCCAGCCCGCGCTGCGCCTCCAACTCCACCGCGTTGCGGAGCACCTTCAGCGAGTGCCAGTAGACGTCCTTGTGCTGCCGGTGCTCATCCTGAGTGAGCTTGAGGGCGGGCAGCTCCGGCAGCACGTGGTCGGCCAAGCCGGTGCGAACCATGAGATCCAGGCCCTCCCACGGGGCCACGCCGAGCATCATTTTGTTGAGCTCCACGGCCACGCGCTCCACGGTGATGCGGGTGATCTGGTCGCTCATCTCCACCATGGCCTGCTGCACGCGGGGAGCCACCGCGAACTCCAACTGCGAGACAAACCGGCAGGCCCGAAGCATGCGCAGCGGGTCGTCGCGGAAACTGATCTCCGGCGCATCCGGGGTGTCCAGCACGCCAGCCACGACATCGTGCAGCCCGTTCAGCGGATCGCGGAACTCGTGCTCGCCGGTGGGGGAGAGCTCTAGGGCGATGGCGTTGGCGCGGAAGTCGCGGCGGATGAGGTCGCCATCGAGGCTGTCGCCGAAGGTAACCTCCGGGTTGCGGGATTGGCCATCGTAAGAATCGGCACGGAAGGTCGTGATCTCCAGGATCATGCCGTGCACCATGGCCGAGACCGTGCCGTACTCAATGCCGGTGTCCCATACCGTCTCCGCCAGGGGAGTGATGATCTCCACGATCTGCTCCGGGCGGGCATCGGTGGTGAAGTCGAGATCGTGCGACAGGCGGTCCAGCAAGGCATCACGGACCGAGCCACCGACGAGATAGATGGAATGCCCGGCCTGCGCGAAGGCGGTGGCCAGCGGCAGCAGTTGATCGTCCAGTCCGCGGAGGGTCTGCCACGCTGCGGCCAGCATGGCGTGCTCAGATCGCTCCGGTGCCGCAGTGACCGAGGAGGCTTGGGCGGGCTGGGGCTTAACTGGGTTTTCCTGCGGAGTAGTCACGTGTGGAGATTCTACTAGGTGCGATCGGTTCCACTTTGCCCGCAGCACAGACTATCGTTATCAGAATGAGTAAGGACGAAAGCACCGGAGACGGACAGCGCCGTCGTCGGCGCCGTCGGTCCAACAAAAACGCGAAGAATAACGCAAACAACAACTCGAAGAGCAACGCAAAAGACAGCGCCAAGAACAATTCCACGGGTTCGTCCCGCTCCAACTCCCGCTCTCACTCGCGTTCCACTTCCCGCTCGAACTCTCGGCCCAACTCGCGGTCCAACCAGCGCCCCAACTCCCGCCGCCACACCAATGCGTCCTCGCGGTCGGGCAGCAACCAGGCAGCCGTCTCCGTATCCGGGCCGAATGCCCGGCGCTCCCCGGCGCGGTCACTGTCCCACTTCGACAAAGACTCAGACCTGCCCACCAGCATCGAAACATCCGCCGGAGGCTTGGTCCTTTCGGGCCTCGCGGAGGCTGTGCAGCCGGACGGTTCGGTGGATCTTTCCACCATCTATGTGGCCCTCATCGGCCGCCTGGATCGCCGCGGGCGCCTGCTGTGGTCCATGCCCAAGGGGCACATCGAGCCGGACGAATCCCAGCACGCCACCGCCGAGCGCGAGGTATGGGAGGAGACCGGCATCGCCGGTGAAGTCATCGGCGACCTGGGCACCATCGACTACTGGTTTGTCTCGGAGGGCATCCGCATCCACAAGACCGTGCACCACCACCTGCTGCGCTACGTGGACGGCGACCTCAACGACGAAGACCCAGAAGTCACCGAGGTGCACTGGCTGCCGGTCAACCAGCTCATGGAGCGCCTGGCCTACGCCGACGAACGCCGCCTCGCCCGCCAGGCCTTCGATTCTCTGCCGGATTACGCCCGCGCTGAGGCCGAGGCAGGGAGGTTCACTCCCCGCTGACGCCACCCACGAGTCCACCCAGTAATCCGCCCGAAAAGCAGGTACAACGGTAAGTGTCATGGCACGCTCCCTAGGATCTCAGCGCCGCGCCCCGCAGCGCACACCGCGCACACTGCGCACCCAGCGCAACCAGCGCTCCCGCACGAGCATCACTGTGCGCAGCACCGGCCCCCGCCGCGCCTCTCGCGCGCTCGTGGCCAGCTTCGCCACGGTCGGCCTCACCGGCCTCACCACCATCGCCGTGCCTACGATTGTGCCCTCGATCCTGCCCACCGCCTCCGCCGCCACACCAACGAACCAACCCGCCGGCCTCGGCGTGTCCGTCTCCACATTCCCCTACAACCCCACCTCGGACACCGGCGCCGCGCAGTGGTCCAACCCCAACGCGCGCTCTACCGACCCGCAACAGTCCGTCACCGTGGAAGTCCTCTCGGCAACCCCCACCGTCGTCACCACGGACTCCAGCCACGTCAGCTACTCCCTGCGCATCACCAACAACCGCCTCGATCCCATCAGCGACCTCTCCCTGCGCCTGTTCTACGCCAACCCCGCCACGACCGGCCCCACGATCCGCCTGTCACAGCTCACCAACCAAGGCGAATTCCCGTTCTCCAGCAACCTCGACAAGCTCTCCGGTACCATCGACCCAGGCCAATCGCGCGACGTCACCGTCTCCATTCCTCTCGATCCTTCTTTTTCCGACGCCACAACGCTGGCCCTGCCCGCACCCGGCATATCGGGTGTTGGCGCCCATCCGCTGCTGTTCAGCCTCTCCGGTACTCCCCGGGACCAGGGCGGTAGCCAGCTCCTCGGGGTGACTCGGGCGACGTTGTCGCTGGTGGCGTCGAAAAAAGAAAAACAAGACCAGCAAGGACAGGCGGATCAGAAGCTACCCACGCCCGTGACGGTGATCTACCCGCTCGCGGCGGAGACGAACAGCACTGCGGGTGCCACGGGCGACGCCCCACAGCGCGCGCCGCTGTACCTCAGCAACGAGGAGCTCGCCGACCAGCTGCGGCCCGGCGGTCGGCTGCGCGACCTGCTCGATGCGTACCGGGACGCAGTCGCGAAGCCAGATGGCGCCAAGCTGCGCCAGGCCACATGCATCGGGATCGACCCGGAGCTGCTCGACACGGTCGACCGGATGGCCGGTGGCTACACGGTGGGCACGGAGATCCCGGACTCGGTGGAGGAACCGAAGCGGCTGCGCGACTCGTGGGGGGAGATCCTCGGCCGCGATAAGCCGAAAACTTCACCGGGGCAGGGAGCGGACGTGGCGGCGGCGTGGCTCGCCGACCTGCGCAGCCTCGTGGAAAACAACTGCTCGGTGGCGCTGCCGTACGCCGGAGCGGACATCAACACCCTGGCCGGGGCGAATAACGAGTGGTTGAGCGTGCTGGCCTACGGGCTGGGATCGGCCACGCTGGAGCGGGTGCTCGGGCAGGTGCCGATGAAGAACGTGGTGATCCCCGGCGGCGGGTATGTCACCGAGCAGGCCGTGCCGTTGCTGGCTGCGGGTGCCAGCGGGGGAGTAGACGAGAACGCGTCCAAGCGATTCGAGGCGACGGTGGCCGCGCAGTCGGCGTTGCCGACCCTGGGCGATGGTTCGGAGGTGACCACGCTGGTGGCGGATAACACCGTGCAGGTGACCACGCCGGGCAGTGGTACGGCTGATGACTCCGGTGACGGCGGCGCAGGCAACGGTGGGGTAGGCAACGGTGGCGCAGCTAGCCAGCGCCCCAACGACCTCGTCGCCATCGCCAACGGCACCCGCGCCCTGACCTATTCCGCGGACCTCGGAGCCGCGCTCATGGCCACCGGCACGCAGCCGCAGGTCGCGCCGTTTTCCAACCCCGACCTGCGCTACACCATGGAGCAAGATAGCCCGGCCAGCCGCATGAGCAACGCCATGGCCGTCCTCGACCAGCAGGTCTCCTCCGGCACGCCCGTGGTAGCGGTGCCCCCGGCGCTGTGGAGCGTGTCGAAGCAGGGCGCAACGACATTCCTCGATACGGTCGCGGCGCACTTCGCTGACGATTCGGCCACGCCGCGCCCCCTGTCCGCTGCCGTGAGCTCCCCGCCGGAGGGCGTGACGCTGCCGCAGGGCACCACGCTCGATCCGTACTCCGATGTGGGCGAGGCCAGCCCCGAGTTCGTGCGCGCCATCGGTGATGTTTCCCGCCAGGTGCGCGACCTCACGCTGCTCATGCGCAACGACCCGGCCATTGCCGTGACGCGGGAGGTCTACACGCGCCCGCTGTTCTCGGACGTGCTGCATGCCGCGTCGTCGTACCGCACACGGGTGCGGTCGCTATACGTTGCGTCGCGCCAGGCCGCCATTAACCGCCTGGACACGGTCGCCACAGTGGTGAGGAATCTGCGGTCCTCCATTGCGTTGTTGCCACCGGGCAATGTGTTCACGCGGACCTCGGACTCCTCCCCGCTGCTCGTGGTGGCGCGCAACGGCTTGCCGCTGCCGGTACCCGCGCAAGTTGATTATCATTCCGACGCCACCACGCCGGTCACCGTCACCCTCCCCGAGGAGGTGCAGTTGATTCCAGCAAAGGGGTCCATCACCTTGTCCCTGACCACGGACATGCAGGATCCTTCAGGTACCACGGACTTGAGCTTGTGGCTGGCCGCCCCGCCCGGGTCGGAAGAGGCCCGGGATCTCGCGGAGTCCGCGGGCGCTGCCAATGATCAGTTGGCGGAAGCCGACGCTCCCCGCGGCAGCCTGTCCCCGGATCAGGATCCCACGCGCATCTCCGCGCCCGTGGAGCTGCGTGTGCAATCAGTTCCGGGCATGTCTGGATTGTCCATTGCGGCGATTGTAGGCGGATTGGCGCTCATTGCTGTGGCCGGAAAAATTGTGTGGTCCAGGCGGAGTGGTTCCTCGTCGCGGCGGTTAAAGCGCCTTAATCGCTAAACCCCTTAATTATTGTTTTTTCGCACCGCACGGCGCTGAATGCTCAAAACTCCGCGGTAAAGATTAGGACACTCACCACTTATGCACCATGATTGCATTTGTGGATCATAGAGAACAGGACTCCCAGCCGACGTCGGGACAGCGCGGTCGCTTTCACGCGCCACTGCCGCCGGCGATCGTGCCCTCCAGTTCCAAAACTGAGCCTTCGGGTACCACTCCGCCCGGCTCGTCGCAGGCTGCTTCACAGGACTCTGGTTCGGCCCTGAGCCATTCGCAGGGCACCGAGCAGAAGGCAGCGCAGGCGACCGCAGACGCGCCAGCAGGCTCACAGAGGGAAAGCAGCGCTACTGGCGCCACCGATGCCACGGCAGACGCTGCTCCAACCCAGGGCAAAGCTTCCGCCGGTGCCGATACGGATACGAAAAAACACACCGCCGCGGATTCTGATGACAGTGCTATGCTCCGCACCGGCGGATCCATGGCCATTGCGACACTGCTGAGCCGTATTACCGGCTTCTTGCGCGCGGTCTTTATTTCCGCCGCGCTCGGTGGCGCTGTGTCTTCTGCCTTTAACACGGCGAATACGCTGCCGAACCTAGTCACCGAATTGGTGCTCGGCGCCGTTCTTACCGCACTTGTCGTACCCGTGTTGGTGCGCGCGGAAAAGGAAGACGCAGATAAAGGCGAGGCCTTTATTCGAAGATTGCTGCCACTTACCTTCAGCATCACCATTGTGGTGACCATTGCCTCCGTTCTTCTAGCACCAGTTCTGATCCGAATAAGCCTGCCGGAAGACGGCAAAGTCAATATCGAAATGGCCACGGCCTTTTCGTACCTGCTGTTACCGCAGATCCTGTTCTACGCCATGTTTGCCGTGTTCATGGCGGTGCTCAACACTAAAGGCATATTCAAGCCCGGCGCGTGGGCCCCGGTGGCCAATAACATTGTCACGTTGGCCGTGATGAGCCTGTATTTCTTCGTTCCCGAACAATCGCGCCTGCAGCCCACGGATAATGTGACATTTACTAATCCCCATGTGATGTTGCTGGGCTTGGGTACGACGTTGGGCGTGGTTATTCAGGCCGTTATTATGCTGCCTTATCTCAAAAAGGCAAACATTAATCTTAAGCCTTTGTGGGGCCTGGATGATCGCCTTAAGACTTTCGGCGGAATGGCCGTGGCGATTATTCTTTATGTCGCCATTTCCCAGGTCGGTTGGAACCTGAATAACCGCATCGCCGGTAATACTTGGGCCGTTGCGCCGACGATTTATATGCAGGCGTGGCAATTGCTGCAAATGCCGTATGGCGTGATTGGCGTGACGTTGCTGACCGCCGTCATGCCCCGCCTATCCAGGAATGCCGCAGACGGCGACGACAAAGCGGTGGTGCGCGACCTGACGGTGGCGTCGAAACTAACGATGATGGCACTGGTGCCGGTCATCGTGTTCTACACCTGCTTCGGCACCCTCATCGCCACAGCACTGTTTGCATACAAGAACTTCAGTATGGACGACGCCACAGTGCTCGGTTGGACCGTGTCGTTCTCGGCCTTCACGCTGATTCCCTACGCCATCGTGCTGCTGCACCTCCGCGTGTTCTACGCGCGCGAGGAAGTGTGGACTCCGACCTTCATCATCGCGGGCATCACCATCACCAAACTGGCGCTGGCCTACACGGCACCACACATCGCCACCGAACCGCGACTCGTGGTGGTGCTGCTAGGTGCCGCCAACGGCTTCGGCTTCCTCGCCGGTGCAATCATTGGCGACCGGCTGCTGCGCCGATCGCTGGGCAGCCTGCAGTTCCGCAAGGTTACGAAGACGGTGCTGTGGGCGCTGGGCTCCTCACTACTCGGCGCGCTCGTGGCCTGGCGAGTGGATGTACTCATTCACACTTACGTGTTCCCCGATGTGGCGAACCCGTACATGCTCTTCCGCCTGCTGATCTCCGGCCTGGTCTTCCTCGGCGTGACCGGTGTGGTGCTGCTGCGCGCCCCGCTGCCCGAGATCTCGCTGCTCCTCGGCGTGCTCTCCCGCGTGCCGGGCCTGGCGAAGGTGCTGCCGAAGCCGCGCCCCGCCGACGTGGAGGAGGAGAAGCCCTACGCGCCGCAGCAGGCCACCTCCGCCCAGGAGCTGGCCGCACGCGAATCCGCCAGCATGTCCGGTTCCATGATGGGCACGGCCCTGCCGCCGCTGTCTGCCGGCCGGGTGCGCGGACCGCGCCTCGTGGCCGGTGCGCCGATCCTGGAAGGTCGCTACCGCCTGCTCGCGGACCACGGCGGCTCCAGCAGCGCTCGGCTGTGGCAGGGTCGCGACGTCTCCGACGGCTCGATTGTTGCCCTGACGATCATGGACCCGTGCGCCTACGTCAAGGCTCACGCGGAGCCGGGGGAGTACATCAACCCCAACGGCGCGCGCGTGCGCAAGGCCAAGGACGACATCCTGCGCCGCTCCGCCAAGCTCAAGGACCTCGACGAGCCGGGCATGGCGAAGGTCCGCCGCGTCATCGACTACGGCACCCTCGTGCTGATCGTCTCCGATTGGATGCAGGGGTCCCCGCTGACCACGGTGGCAGAATCCGCTCCTGATCCCTTGGCCGCTGGCTATGCGGTGGCTTCCCTCGCCGACGCCGCCGCAGCCGCCCACGACGCTGAGACGTGTTTGGGACTGGACCACCGCGATCGCCTCCGTGTGACCACCCAAGGCACCGCCGTGGTGGCATTCCCCGGTGTGCTCCCCAACAACAGCACCCGGCAGGACACCCACGGCATCGCCGTGGCGCTGGGCCTACTGCTGGAACACGTTCCCTTCGAGGACGTGCCGGACGCACTGACGAATGCCTACCGCACAATCAAGGACCTCAACTCCTCGGACACCGACGCGGTGGACCTGCGCAAGGTCGCCAAGCAGCTGCGCAGCATCGCCACCGGCGAGCTCAGCGTGGCCGAGGATGACACCCCGGATCCCTCCAGCCGCGCCGGCTTCGGTGCCGAGCGCAACCGCCCCCGCAACCTCGTCATGGCCGGTGGTTTGGCGTTCGTGACCGTCGTGCTGCTGGCGGCTCTCATTGCCGGCCTGGTGAGCATCCTGGGCGGCAACCGCAACGATTCGCCGCTGTCGACGAACTCGCTGCGCCAGGGCGCTGAATCCATCGTCGACGGCGACCCAGCCCCCGTTACCCTGTCCAACGCGCGGGCGTGGATG
>DGYFJ06202__coassemble_1417_pt1 | contig 12804 bp, 11 predicted proteins | sample DGYFJ06202__metabat2_low_PE_020 | metagenome-assembled genome bin DGYFJ06202 | reverse complement strand
GTTCGGTTCCGAATCTTATCCCACTGGGCCAACCCGGCCGAACCCAGCACCCACGGAAGATACCCGTGGACGGCGACAACCCGCGGGGGTCACGGGGAGTCGTGCCGGAGGATCCTAGCGCATGAGCCACTGGATGAGGGTGCGGGCACCGAAGCCCGTGCCCAAAGGGGTGACCTCGTCATAGGTGGACTCCGCGCGGCCGGGCCCGGCGATGTCTAGGTGCACGAAGGGCACGTCGCGGGAGAAACGGCGCAGGAACATGGCTGCGGTCGTGGCACCCGGGCCCTTAGGGGTCTGCCGGACGTCCGCGATGGTGGAGTCCACGGATTCTTCCAGGTAGTCGGGCATGGGCAGGGGCCACCAGCGCTCCCCCACGGCCGAGCCGCGGCGGGCGAGCTTGACTCCCACGCCCCAGTTCTTCGCGAACACCGCGCCGGTGCGCAGGCCCAGAGCGACCTTTGCCGCGCCCGTGAGCGTGGCGATGCTGACGATCACGCCGGGCTTGAACTTCTTGGTGCCATAGCTGATGGCATCGGCCAGCAGCATGCGGCCCTCGGCGTCCGTGTTGGAGACTTCCGTGGTGATCCCGCCGTAGTGTTCCACCACGTCGCCGGGGCGGTAAGCGTTGCCGCCGACCATGTTTTCCGCGGTGGGGATGAGCGCCACGACCTTGCGGGGAACCTGGCGCTGCGCGAGGGTGCGGAAGGCCGCGATCACGCTGGCGCCGCCAGTCATATCGGTGCGCATGGTGTCCATGCCCTGGGAAGGCTTGATGCTAATGCCGCCGGTATCGAAGGTGACACCCTTGCCCACCAACACCACGGTCTGGCGCTTGCGCTTCTTGCCCACAACCTCTGGGTCCCACACCAGCTCAATGAGGTAGGGCGGCCGGGTGGAACCCTTGCCGACGGCGAGGATGCCGCCGAAACCCTTGTCCTTGAGCCAGGCCTCATCGCGCAGGCGGATCTTCACGCCTTCGATGCCCTGCACAACATTGCGCGCCTGGGTGGCCAGCCACTCGGGAGACTTCACGTTGGCGGGGGCATTGGCGAGATCGCGGGACAGGCTCGTGGCGGCGCCCAGCGCGGATCCTGCATCGAGAGCACGCTCGAGCGTGGCAGTCTCGCGGCCAGCGGGCAGAACCACGTGGACTCGCCGCACCTTCGCGGGGCGGCGGCGGTTCGTGGTGACAAAGGTGTGCCCGCCGACGGTCAGGCCGATGGCCAGCGAGCGGAGGTTCTCCGCCGTGGCGGTCTCCGGCACGGTGATCTGCACCAGGTGCTTCTTGGCTCGGACGGGGTGGTGCTCGATGACCGTGTTGAGGCGCCGGACGATTGTTGCACCAGCGGCGCGCCAGCCGTCATCGGCAAACTCGGAGCCCATGGTGAGGTCGATGGGACGGGTCGGCTTCTCCGGAACCTCGATGGCCCAGCTCCCGTCCGCCTGCAGCTCCATGTCCCCCGCGGTTCCCACGGTGATGGTCACGGGCATGACCTCGGAGCCGTCCTGAGGGGCACCCGAGGTGATGCGGACTACTTTCTGCGGAATGGACGGGATAGGGGTCACGATGAATATCCTCCGGGATTCGTATCCTGATTGCGCTGATTGTCCTGACTGCGCTCGAGGTGTTCCAATTCGGCCAGTCGTTGCTGCACCCGATCCAGAAAGTAATCAACTTCCTGGGGACTGTACCCGCGGGCGGACAACGTGAAAGCCACGTTGTTCATGCCTTCGGCGGTGATGGGCATCTGCTGCCACTGGCGGACATGCTCGCGGTCCACCACGGACTTTGCCACGGGCGGCAGAGCCTCGCCGCGCCCAAAGACCTTGCCTAGGAGGTAGGCCAGCAGCGCACCCACGATGAGGGCGCCCACCAAAGACATGATCCAGTACATAGCGTTTAATCTACCTTGCTCTCCATCGGAGGCTACCCACCGCGGTTAACCCTCGGTGGATTCTTCTTGTTCCAAGGTATCGAGTTCTTCAGCGATAGCTTCCTGCTGACGCTGCAGCTCGTACTGGCGGGTCTTGAGGTGTTCCACGCGGTCCTTGTGCGCCTCCACGCAGATGTTGATGGCTTCCTCCGGATCATCGGTGACGTGGAAGAGGTCCTCGTCCTCCGGTGAAATCATGCCCTCGGTGACGAGGCGCTCATGGATCCAGTCGGTCAGGCCGGACCAGAACTCCTTGCCGATGAGGATGATGGGGAACCTACGGATCTTCTCCGTCTGCACCATCACGAGCGCCTCGAAGAGCTCATCGAGGGTGCCGAAGCCACCGGGCAGGCAGATGAATGCCTGGCTGTATTTGAGGAACATCGTCTTGCGCACGAAGAAGTACCGGAAGTTCAGGCCCATATCCACCCACTGGTTGAGCCCCTGCTCCATCGGTAGCTCGATTCCCAGGCCGATGGACATGCCGCCGGATTCCTTGGCACCCCGGTTCGGCGCTTCCATAAGGCCGGGGCCGCCGCCGGTGATCGTGGCGTATCCCGCCTTGTTGATGAGTTCGCCGAGCTTCCGGCCCGTCTCGTAGTAGGGGTGATCGGGCTTGACCCGCGCGGAGCCAAAGACCGTGATAGCCTTCGGGATCTTCGCCAAGGCGCCGAAGCCGTCCACGAACTCCGATTGGATGCGCATGACGCGCCACGGGTCGGTGTGCAGCCACTCCACGTTGGTCTGCTGATCCAGCAGACGCTGGTCGGTGGTGGAAGCCTGCTTCTTGCGGTGCTGTTCGCCACGCAGCAGCAGCGGTCCCCGCATACTGAAATCACTGTTGGTCATGGTGGTGTGCCTTTCTTGCCGTCGCTGATCCAGTCACCGGTCTGGTCACCAGTCAAGTCACTGATCCAGTCACTGGCCTAGCTTGTGAAAACTTTGAATTGTTCCTAGTTGCTCTTCGTGGTCAAAAAGGCCACCAGCTGCTCACTGACCTGCTCAATATCGGCCACCGGGCAGCGCTCGTCCTTGGTGTGGCACAGGCCCGGGTTGCCTGGGCCGAAGTTCACGGCGGGCACTCCCAGCCCGGAGAATCGGGACACATCGGTCCACCCGTACTTAGGCCCCACGTTTCCACCTGTGGCAGCGACCAGCGCCGCAGCCGCCGGTTGATCTAATCCGGGAAGGGCGCCCGCAGCGGCGTCGTCCACCTCCACCGAAAAACCATCGGACGGGTGATCGGGCGTGCCGACCCCGAGCACCTCGAAGGTGTGGGCCAAGGCCTCGTCGACGGTGCGGTTCGGGGCGTAGCGGAAGTTAATGAAAGCCCATGCCTCGTCCGGAATGGTGTTCGTGGCCACGCCGGACTCCGCGACCACGGCGTTGAGGCCCTCGCGGTAGGTCAGCCCGTCGATCTCCACCTGCTGCGGCTCGTAATCCGCCACGCGCACCAGCACGCGGGCGAGGTCATGGAGCGCGTTGTGCCCCAGCCACGAGCGGGCGGAGTGCGCGCGCTCGCCGTGGGCGGTCACCTTCACGCGGATGGTGCCCTGGCAGCCCGCCTCGATCTTGCCTGCCGAGGGCTCCCCCAGCAGCGCGAGGTTGCCCTGCAGCAACTCCGGGGATTCCTCGGCCAAGTGGTGCAGGCCGTTGTACTTAGTGGCGACTTCCTCGCCTTCGTAAAGCACGAGGGTGAGGTCGCACTGCAGATCCGGGGAATTCGCCAGCGAAGCGAAGGCGTGGATGTAGCAAGCATCGCCGGATTTCATGTCCACGGAACCGAGGCCGAAGATCGTATCAGCCCCCGTGTCGGGGTCCGGGCCGCGGCGGGAAGGCACATTATCGGCCGGGGGTACCGTGTCAATGTGCCCGGCCAAGACCACTCTCTCCCCCAAATTGCGGTGGGTGCGCGCCACGAGCGTATTGCCGCGGCGAATGACCTCCACGTTGTCGATGGTGCGCAGAGCGGGCTCCAGCGCATCGACAATGTCCTGTTCATGGTGCGATTCGCTATAAATATCCACCAGTTGTTCGGTCAAAGTGACCACATCGGCATGGATATCGATCGCGTGGTTGGTGTTCGGGGATTGTTCTGAATCATTCATCCCCACAGATCCTAGGCTGAAATTTTGCAGTTCGCTTACTATCCCCACCTGCACGTGTGGTCTAATTTTACGTATGTCTAACTCCGCGCACTCGGGTGCACAACCCGCCTCAGGAGCCGCCACGCACGATGCGGCTGCAGAATCGAATCCCGCCGGGGCCCACCACGGGCCGAACCAACTGGGCAAAGGACTGAAGACCCGTCACCTCACGATGATGGGCTTGGGTTCCGCCATCGGCGCCGGTCTGTTCTTGGGTACCGGCGTGGGCATCAAGGCCGCTGGCCCGGCTGTGTTGCTCTCCTACCTCGTGGCGGGCATCATCGTCATCTTCGTGATGCAGATGCTCGGCGAGATGGCCGCGGCCCGCCCGGCCTCCGGCACGTTCGCCACCTACGGCCGCATGGCGTTCGGCAACTGGGCCGGGTTCTCCCTGGGCTGGCTGTACTGGTTCATGCTCATCATGGTGATGGGCGCGGAGATCACCGGCGCCGGTGCGATCATGGGCAACTGGTTCGGGGTGCCGGGCTGGATCCCGGGCCTGGTAGCCGTGGTGTTCTTCACTGCCGTGAACCTGGCTGCGGTGCGCGGCTTCGGCGAGTTCGAGTACTGGTTCGCCTTCATCAAGGTGGCCGTGATCATCCTGTTCCTGCTGGTCGGCATCGGCCTGCTGCTGGGTCTGTTCCCCAACTACGAGTCCCCCGGTCTGAGCCACTTCAAGGATTTCGCCCCGAACGGCATGTCCGGCATCGCCGCTGGCCTGCTGGCCGTGGCCTTCGCGTTCGGCGGCATCGAGATCGTGACGATCGCCGCTGCCGAGTCCGAGCACCCGTCCGAGTCCATCGCCAGCGCGGTGCGCGCCGTGATCTGGCGTATCTCGATCTTCTACCTGGGTGCGGTGTTCGTGATCACCGCCCTGCTGCCCTACGAGACCTTGGGCGAGGCATCCGGCGCGGCGGATTCCCCGTTCACTCGTGTGCTGGCGCTGGCCAACATCCCTGGCGTGGTGGTGTTCATGGAGATCATCATTGTGCTGGCCCTGCTGTCTGCGTTTAACGCGCAGATCTACGCCACCTCTCGGTTGATGTACAGCTTCTCCAAGACCGGCTACGCCCCCAAGACGTTCCGCAAGCTCAACCGCAGCCAGGTGCCGATCCACGCCGTATGGTGCTCGCTGGTCTTCGCGTTCCTGTCCGTGGCTCTGCAGATCTGGGGTCCCGCCAACCTCATCACCATCCTGTTCAACGCCGTGGGCGGTTCGCTGCTGGTGATCTGGGTCATGATCAGCCTGTCGGAGATCAAACTGCGCCCGCAGTTCGAGGCCGAGGGCTCCCTCAAGGTGAAGATGTGGGGCTACCCCGTGTTGCCGTGGGTCGCTGTGATTCTGCTGGCCGGCTTGGCGATCCTCATGCTCTTCGACGCTGGCGCCCGCATGCAGGTCATCACCGTGGCCGTGGCGTTTACGGTGCTGTGCCTGATCGGTGTTGTGGTGGATAAGCGCGGCGGAGTGCGCGCCGAGCACATCTAACCCACTCCCCTTCGCGATTCCCCATGTGGAACCCCGCCGAGCCCCGCGGCTTGGTGGCGGCCACATGGGGTTTGTTTATTCTCGACGCCGCCACGTGCCGATCTTCTCCCTGCCTGTTGGGTAGACTGAACCATTATGACTGGAGCAATCGGAAATGGTTTTGCAACACTGACGAACGACGGAACCGTGCTCGATGCATGGTTCTACGACTTTGACCTGACGGACGAGGCACCCCAGGGTGGCGCCAAGGGCACCGAGCGCCTGGACGCCGGAGATGCCAACGCGGTGGATCCGCGCTTCTCCGAGCTGGCCGGTGAGGATGAGCTGCGCGGTGTGACCCGCGCGGCGATCCGCACGGTCATCGAGGATCTCGACGCCGCCCCGGAGGATACCTACGATGCCTACCTGCGCCTGCACTTGATTTCCGGGCGCAAGCTCAAGCCGCATGGCTGCAACCTGGATGGCGTGTTCGGCAAGCTGAACAATGTGGTGTGGACCAACCACGGCCCCTGTGCTGTGGAGGGCTTCGAGATCGTACGCGGCCGCCTGGAAGCCCAGCGCGGACCTGTGACCGTGTACAGCATCGACAAGTTCCCCCGCATGGTCAACTATGTGGTGCCCACCGGCGTGCGCATCGGTGACGCCGATCGCGTTCGCCTGGGCGCTCACTTGGCTGAGGGCACCACCGTGATGCACGAGGGCTTCGTGAACTTCAACGCAGGCACCCTGGGCTCCTCCATGGTGGAGGGCCGCATCTCCGGCGGCGTGGTCGTGGGCAACGGCTCCGATATCGGCGGCGGCGCGTCGATCATGGGCACCCTGTCCGGCGGCGGCAAGCAGGTCATCTCCATCGGCGAGAGCTGCCTGTTGGGCGCCAACTCCGGTGTGGGCATCTCCCTGGGCGACCACGTCACCGTGGAGGCCGGCCTGTACGTGACCTTCGGCACCAAGGTCACCGTCTACGGCATCGTTGCCGAGGAGGCCGATGTGGAGGATGGCACCGTGGTGAAGGCCGCCGAGCTGTCTGGCCACAGCAACATTTTGTTCCGCCGCAACTCCACCACCGGTGCGGTCGAGGCCGTTCCGGCCGGTCGCGCGGTCACCCTGAACGAGGATCTGCACAAGAACTAACCTCTTGTCGCTCGCGCGGCCGCGAGACACCAATCTGAAGAACCCACTCGTGCAGTGGGTTCTTTTTGTGCTTAGGGTTGCTGTACAGTCGTTATTAGAAACTTATTGAAAATGGCTGGTCGATCACCGGCTCGGTGGCGAGGAGAGCGATTACCTATGACAAAGCACAGCCATTCCCACGATCACGGCCTATCAGCCGCAGGCGCAACCGCCAAGGGTCGCAGCCGTCTCACCGCCGTGATCGTTATGACCACGGTGGTGTTCGTCGCCGAGCTCATCGGCGGCCTTGTCTCCGGTTCGTTGGCGCTGCTGGCAGACGCCGGGCACATGCTCTCCGACTCCGTTGGCCTCGTCATGGCGGGGATCGCCATGTTCATCGGCACCCACAAACCAACCCGCCGGTCCACCTACGGCTTCCGCCGCGCCGAGGTCATCGCCGCAGCGATTAACGCCATCGCCGTGGCCGCGATCGCAATCTTCATCCTCGTGGAAGCCATCGGTCGCCTCCGCAACGCGGAAGCCCCCATCAACACCCTCACGATGGGCATCATCGCCACCATCGGATTGATCTCCAACATCATCGCCGCACTACTGCTGCGCGATTCCACCGATCACTCCATGAACCTCAAGGGCGCGTACCTCCACATTCTCGCCGACCTCCTAGGGTCCGTGGCGGTCATCCTCGCCGCCGTCGTCATCGCCTTCACCGGCTGGCGCGGGGCAGACACCATTGCCTCCGTCATCATCGTGCTCATTATCATTCCGCGGGCCTACCAACTCCTCCGAGAAGCCGGGAGGGTGCTGATGGAGCAGGTCCCTGACGGCGTCGATACCGAAGCAATCCAGCGAGACATCGAGGCCCTCGATCACGTAGACCACGTCCACGATCTGCATGTCTGGTCCGTCGACGGGCAACGCCTCATGGCCACCGTGCATGTCGTGTCCACTGCAGACACACTCCCGGGCTGCGGACTTCTCGACGAGGTGCAACACATCCTGGGATCAACCCACCACATCAACCACTCGACGGTTCAAATTGAACACCCCGATCACGTTCACCACGAGACCGGGGTGTGCGAACACGGCGAGAGCTAGTTGGTGAGCTAGATTCTCTCGCCGGATTCCGCATCGAAGTGATGCGTGCGAGTCGGGGTAATCCACAACGTCTCGCCGGCGCGGCGGCGCCTGCCGTTGATCATGAAGTGTTCGCGCAGCAAGCGCACCGCCAAGGTATCCCGAGTAGCAAAGCCACGGGATTCCACGGGATGACAGTAGGCGTACGCCTCGCTGCCCAGCTCCTCGATCTGCTCGATCTCGACTACCAAGGCGCCGGGTGTCTCCGTACTGTGGACCTCCCAGTCCTCACTGCGAATGCCCAGCTGATACCCCTTCTGCGCGGCATCGGCGCTCTGCGGCGCGAGCTGTTCGCTCAGCCACTCGGGGCGATCGCCGCCCGCGGGCATGTCGATGAAGTTCATCGTGGGTGACCCGATGAAGGAGGCGACGAAGGCGTTCGTGGGGGCGTCGTAAATCTCCTGAGGACTACCGACTTGCTGCAGCAGGCCATCTTTCATGACGGCCACCCGATCCCCCATCGTCATGGCCTCCACCTGATCGTGGGTGACGTAGACGGTGGTGGTCCCCAACCGGCGCTGCAAGTTCGAGATCTGCGAGCGGGTGGAGACACGGAGCTTGGCGTCCAGGTTCGACAGCGGCTCGTCCATGCAGAACACTGCCGGGTCGCGCACGATGGCGCGGCCCATAGCCACGCGCTGACGCTGACCACCGGAGAGCTGACCCGGCTTGCGGCCCAGCAACTCGGTGAGCTCGAGGATCTCCGCAGCCTCCTGCACCTTCTTCTTCACCTCGGGCTTGGCCATGCCGCGGTTGCGCAGGGCGAACCCCATGTTGTCCTCCACCGTCATGTTTGGGTAGAGGGCATAGTTCTGGAACACCATCGCCACGTCGCGGTCCTGCGGGGCCACACCAGTGGCATCCGCCCCACCGATAAGGATGCGACCCTCATCGGTGGGTTCCAGGCCAGCGAGCATGCGCAGCGTGGTCGACTTGCCACAGCCCGAGGGACCGACGAGCACCAAGAACTCGCCATCGGCGATCTCGAGGTTCATGGACGTCACCGCATAGTTGCGGTCTTTGCCCGACCGGCCGATCTTCTTGAGACCCTTGGGGGCGGACAAATAGATGCGGCTTGCGCCGTCGAATGTTACGGAGGCCATGGTGCGGGCCATCTCCTTTGGGTTGAACTGGGACTATTAGCCCTTGAGCTTGGGCTTGATCTGGGACTCGTAGGCCTGCTGCAGGTCGCTCTGCAGGCGGCCCATGGTGGACTCAATGTTGTCGCCATTGACCAGGATGGACTCGAACGCGCCGCCGATCTTCTGGTCCGCGCCGGGGATAAACACGCGAGCGTTATCCTGCGAGCGGGTGTGCGGCAGCTGGTCGATGGCGGTCTGGTAGTTCGGGTGCTCCTGGAGGAACTTCTTCTCCTCCGGGTCGTTGGCGGCGTTGGTGCGTACAGGCATGTAGCCAACCTCGCGGGACCAGTACGCGGTGTTGGTGTCATTGGTGATGAAATTGATGAACTTCGCGGCGTTGACCTTGCGCTCGTCGTCGATGCCCGAGAGGATGGCCAGGCCGGCGCCACCGGTCGGGCAGCCGCCGGTGCCGTTCGGGTTGGGCAGCGGTGCGGTGCCGACGTTGAACTTGGAGTTGCCCAGGATGCCGGAGAGGTCGCCGGTGGAGGCGATGGCGGATGCGTAGAGACCCGCGGAGAAGTCGTTGGCGATGGACTGGGAGATAGACGCGTAGCCGTCCTTGGAGACGGTGGACTTCAGCCACTCGACGGACTTGATGGTGCCCGGGGAGGTGAACTTCATGTCCCAGCCGTCGGAGTAAGCGCCGCCAAGGGTCCACATGGGGCCTTCGAAGGTCCAGGAGAGGTAATCCACTGCGTTGCCCCAGCCGTGGGCCTTGGCATCGCCGATGACGCCCTTGAGCTTGTTTGCCCATTCATCCATCTCGGGCCAGGACTCGGGGCCGCGGTCCGGCAGGCCGGCCTTCTGCCACATGTCCTTGTTGTAGTAGAACAGCGGGGTGGAGCGGGCGAACGGCATGGCGTAGTGCTTGCCGTCCAGGTTGTAGTCCTCGTAGAGGGACTTCACGAAGGTGCTGGTATCGATGCCTGCCTTCTGAGCGATATCCTCAACCGGGGTGATCTGCTTGTTCAGGGCGAAGTTGAACCACCAGACGTCCGAGAGCATCACGACGTCTGGCAGGTCACCGCCGGACAGGGCCGCGTTGAACTTCTGGGCGCACTCCTCGTAGTTCTTGCCTGCATCGACAAGATTGACCTTGAGGTCCGGGAATTCCTTCTGGAAGCGGTTGATCAGTTCTTGCTCGGTGGCCTTGGACTGGCCGGGGTGGGACGACCACCAGGTGATGGTCTTGCCGTCTCCACCCTGGGTGGAGTTGGAGCCGGTTCCGGCGCAGGCGGTCAGGGCCACCGAGCTGGCTGCGGTGACGCCCGCCAGGGCCAGGAAGCTGCGGCGGTTCACAACGCGGCCGCCGAATGGGGTGCGGGAGCGCAGGGCGTACGGGTGGAAGTTGGACATTCGAGTTTCTCCGTTTCGGTGTCGGATTGTTGAGGTTGGATTTCTTCAGGTCGGATTATTGAGATTGGATTGTGGGCTCGACCAGCAGGTTTAGAACACGCGGCTACCCCTTCACTGCGCCCGTGGTCAGGCCCTTGATCATGTACTTCTGCAGGAAGATGAACAGGACAATGATCGGGAGCATGGTCAGCAACGTGGCGGCCATGACTGGCCCCCAGTTGGTCACGCCGTCGCTGTTTTGCAGCAGTGTCAGGCCGACCGGCAGTGGGGCGACCTTGTCGGTGTCCGCCATGAGGTACGGCCACAGGTACTGGTTCCATTCGTTGACCACGGTGATCACGGAGAACGCCACCAGTGTGGGCCCGGAGATTGGCAGCAGGACCTTGAACAACAACTGCATGGAGCTGGCACCATCCATGCGGGCGGCTTCGATGAGTTCCTTGGGCAGGCTCAGGAAGTGGTTGCGCATGAGGAACGTGCCGAAGGCCACGCCCGCCAACGGCACGATGATGCCCTGGAAGGTGTTGCGCCACCCCAGGTTGGAGACCAACGCGTAGTTGGAGATCTGGGTGATCTCACTGGGAACCATCAGCGCCGAGATGACGATGATGAACACCAGGTTGCGGCCGGGGAACTTCAGCACGCTCAGTGCGTAGGCGCTGACAACGCCCAGCGAGATCTTGATGACGCACAGGATCACAGTGATGATCACCGAGTTGCGGAAGTAGTGGTAGAAGGGCACGCGGTTGGTGGCGTCGTCGTAGTTCTGGACGTAGACGTCGTGCGGGTACCACGTCACCGGCTTGCTGTAGATCTCCCCGTGGGTCTTCAACGATCCGATGATCGTCCAGTACAGCGGCAGGCCGATGAGAATGAGGATGAAGATGATTCCGGCGTAGCCGACGAGCTTTTTTGACAGGTGTGGCATGGGGGCTGCTCCTACATCTTCTCGTTCTTATCCATGTACTTGACCTGCAGCAGGGTGAAGAACAGCAGAACAAGGAACAAGATGGTGGCGATGGTCGCGCCGTAGCCAGCGCGGAAGTTCACGAAGGTTTCCTGGTAGATCTGGTAGACCAGCGTGGTCGTGCCGTTGCCCTGGGGGCCTCCTCGAGTCATCACGGAGATGATGTCGAAGACCTGCACGGAGTTCAGGGTGACGGTGATGGAGAGGAAGAATGTCGAAGGGCGCAGCTGCGGCAAGATCACCTTGGTGAACTTCGTCCACCAGCCAGCGCCGTCGATTGCTGCGGCCTCGTCCAGCTCACGGTTAAGTCCCTGCAGAGCGGCGAGGTAGATCACGAAGGTGTAGCCGAGGTTCTTCCACACAAACGTGAACGTCACCATGAACAGTGCCCATTTCGGTTCGCCGTAGAAGTTGGGCGCGGTGATACCGAACCAGCCCAGTAGGCTTTGCACCATGCCGAAGTTCGGGTCGAAGACGAACTGGAAGGCCAGGCCAATGGCTGCGCCGGAAATCGCGAAGGGTGCGAAAGCAATGGAGCGGGCGAAGTTTCGACCGCGCAGCTTTTGATCCAAGATCAGGGCGAGGAGTAGACCCAGAACCATGGATCCCACCACTGCGGCACCCGTGAATACGACGGTGTTGAACAGGATTGTTCCCGTGTCGTCGCGGGTGAACCATTCCTTGTAATTCGCCCAGCCCACGAAGGTGGCCAAGGGGGAGGAAATATTCCAGTCGAAGAAGGACAACCGGATGTTGTCGATCAGCGGCCGGTAGGTGAAGATGACCAGCAGGATCAGGTTCGGGGCAAGAAGGCCGATGGCCAGGAGGGCCTCGCGGCGCTTAGCTGCGCTAGCTTTCTTTCGCAGGCGAGCCACGTCGTTCACGTTGGACTGCGCCTTGTGTCCTGCTGTACGGGTGGCATCTGAGCGGCCATCAGGGCTGGTCAAGCCACTGGTCGGCGGGCCAGAGGTGCCGTCACTGGTTTCGATCACCAGGTCAATATAGGGGGCACGTTTTACGCGGAGCTGTCCTGAAAGTAAACACTTGTGTTCGTTGGCTTAACGCAACATGACCTATGTTTTTTAAGGCACAACGATGGGATCCGTCCAACTATGTGGACAACCCTAAGAATATCGGCGAGGTGAACGGGAAATATCGAGGTGATGAACAGTTTCACTGGCGGCATCCAGACGCATGGATAACTCCACGGCTCGCAATTGCAGGGGAACGTCCGGCCTCTCATCGGCCTCCATCGGGCGATAGACCGGGTATGTGTTATCTGCCACAATCGGCGCGCCCAGATGGTTCATCACCACCCGCAGCTGATGCGTATGACCAGTAGTGGGCCGCAACCGGTAAAGCCGGTAACCCTCTGTGCCCTGTGTGCTCTGTGTGCTCTGTGTGCGCTGTGTGGCGTGTTCGCCACGCACCTCCGGTACCTCCGGCACCCCCGGCAACTCCGGCAGCTTCTCCACCACCGTCGTGGTCATCACCGACTTCGGAACAG
>DGYFJ06202__coassemble_1413_pt1 | contig 12813 bp, 7 predicted proteins | sample DGYFJ06202__metabat2_low_PE_020 | metagenome-assembled genome bin DGYFJ06202 | reverse complement strand
GGACATTTAGAGTACAGAATCAAACGGCCTGATGTAGCAACATTCGAAGAAAAGTAGATCATCTACTCACATTCACCCAATTTAGGGGGATACCGCTCTCGCTGTTTTCAAGGCGTCTTCCTTTGGCCATTTGGTCAAGTCTGTAACTTGTTGTCGGTAGAGCTGCATGTGCGGCTAGCTATCTCATCACCGGTTGCAGAATCAGGATTGAGATGCACCTCCTGATTCTCGTTCAGATTCCCGACATATTTTCATGCTACATTTGTTACTGTTGCGTTTCCGAGCACTTACAGAAAATCGGTGACGTATCGTCAACCTCAATTCCTTGAAGGCGGGCACAGCACCGCCCTAGTCGAGAACCAGAAGCTACCCATCTGCCAAAAGTCAGCCAGACCCAATCGATGAGCGAAACATCGCACAACTCCATCTGCTCTTACACCTGCCCCGTATTGTTCCTCACGGATACCCTGGTGTGCCCAGTAACTAGGAAAGCCTGAATGCTGAGCGACGATAGGTCTCGGGATGGTCTGTGTCGCGAAACATCGGTATACCTCCGAGATCAATGATCATGTGGGGGCGGAGTGGCGCCGCCGTCGGCTCTACCTGATCTCACAGGCCTTCCACGATCCGGACTGTTTCCACCGCCACACGTGTGACCTTGCCGATGAGATCGACGATGTAGCGCGGGTCGCCCACCTCGTCGGCCCAGTCGTTGGGGTCGTTGACGATGCCCGAGGCCTTGTCCTTTTTTACCTGGTAACGGTCGATTATCCACCCCAACGCGGAGCGTGAGCCGAGCATGTATTTCTCAGCCTCCTCTGGGATACCGGAGATGGTCACCTTTGTGTTGTAGATGATTTTGGTGACGTCGTTGACCGTCTTTCCCGTTTCCGGATCCTTGCGTTTAGCCCACGTCATTTTGGCGACGCGCCACGTTTCGCGGTCGTCTTCGGAGAGCCCCTCCTTGACGTGCACATCCAGCGGGTACGGCTCCACGTCCTCGTAGCCGACGTGCAGAGCCATCAGCTCCCGGCCGGTCGCCGCCACCTGGTCAAACCGCTCCCGCGACTGCGGCGTCGCGATATGCGGCAGCATCTTCTTCAGATCGGCCGCATACTTCGCGCGGTACGCCGGGTCATGCAGCTGCCCGTACACGAAAGAGAAAATGTCGTCCTTCGTCACGTCCCCCAGCGCCGAGCGGTACTCCGCCAAAATCTCATCCGTCACATTGTCCACACGCCGGTAGCCGGAGAGGATTTCGCGCTCCCTGCCCTTCGTACTTGCCGACGACGACTGCCCCAACGCCAAATCCAACTCACCGTCAGAAACCTCGACACGCTCCCACGTCCACCGAGGGAAGAACTGTCCGCCGGAACCCGCACCAGTGACGTGAAGATCAGGTAGGAGGTTTGTCGCAATCACGCCGAAGGGCACAGCCGAACCCGCGCCGACCTGGTAAAAGCCAATATTGTCGTGTTCCGGTGTCGGGAACATGGACGTAAGTTGATAGACGCGGTGGTTCAGATATTGGTTGAAGTACCCGTATTCACGGCAGAATGGCCGATAAAGCGCAATAGTTTCGGCATCCTCTTTTTTGAGTTGAACACCGCGGTTGAGGTAGGTCTCCATGCTTGATGACCATTTAATTGCCGTACTATCAACAAATCCGGGAGACGCCTTGAATAGTTCTTTGGCCGAAAGATTCTTTTTTTCGGCTGCCTGTCGCGCGTTTTCGTAGGTTTGTACAAATGCTTGGACATTGTCGCTAAGTTTCTTAAGCGAAAAGTTGTAGACCCACGCATCACGATTGGTCTGCAGGCCAGCGGAGTAACTAGCAAAATACGTTTTGAACTGGGTATTCTTCTTATCGCCCAATACCGGCCAGGTCTCGAACTCCTCCGAACGTTTATTAATCCAGTCACCGTTTTCATTGGGCTCTATCTCTTTCCACGCCGGTGAGTTCGTTGAAGCGTGTTGAACCAAATCCAGTTTTTCTTCGCGTGTAGCCTCATCCGGAGTCTGAACATAATGCAGCGTAAAACCCTGCTTATTGGGGTCTTTCACGCCTAACAACACTGCGATCGTGGTCTGTGAACCAGCGCCGAAGATTTGGCCGCCTTCTGCACGCCAATCAGCGTTACGCATATTGCCGCGCAGATTGTAGACATAAACATCGCTGAAGTCCTCGGCCATAGCGAACCGCACACCGTCAGCCGTATTTCCGTCCAGCCAGCCACCATTCGACACGAACGCGACCACACCTTGTTCACCAATGCGGTCAGTGGCCCAACGGAAAGCCCGCAAATAGGAGTCGTACAACGAGTTCTTATTGACCGCCGTCGATTTCGCCGCGTAGGTCTCAGCAATACGCGCATCCAACGAGGGATACTTCAGATTCGCGTTGAGGTCATTTGCGCTAGTCTGGCCCACCGAGTAGGGCGGGTTACCCACAATCACATGGATGGGCGCCTCCATCTGCCGCTGGATCGCCTCGTTATTCTCCACGAACACGTCCAGGTCGAGGGTGTCACCCTCCTCATGCACCTGGAACGTATCAGCCAGTGCGATGCCTTCGAAGGGAACATACTCGGGAGAATCAGCTCTGTCCTCAAGCTGCGCCCGCTCCGCCATCAGCGCGTTGTACGTCGTCTCAATGTTCACGGCCGCCACATAATAAGCCAGCAGCATGATCTCCGTCGCGTGCAGCTCATTGGCGTACTTGCGCGCCAGATCCTCCGGCTTAATCAGGCCAGACTGCAACAAACGCACCATGAACGTGCCCGTACCCGTGAACGGATCCAGCACGTGCACGCCCTCATCAGTCAGCCCGCGCCCGAAGTGCTTCTTCAACAGGTCATCGGCACTGCGCAGGATGAAGTCCACAATCTCCACCGGCGTGTACACAATGCCCAGCGCCTCCGCCTGCTTCTTAAAGGCCTTGCGGAAGAATCGCTCGTACAGCTCCTTGACCACCTGCTGCTTACCGGAAGCGCTCGTGACCTCCGAGGCACGCACCCGCACGGACTCGTAGAACTTCTCCAACCCCTCCGTCTCCGACTCAAGGCGCTTATCCGCCAGCGCATCCACCATGCGCTGCATCACGCGCGAGACCGGATTGTGCGCCGCGAAGTCGTACTCCGCGAACAACGCATTGAACACCGGCGCGGTGATCAGATGCTGCGAGAGCATGCCGATCGCCTCGTCCTCCGAGATAGAGTCATTGAGGTTACCTCGCAGCCCCTCCACGAACGCCTCGAACTCCTTGCGCAGCGCGGCATCAGCGCTCCCGAGCAGGCTTCGGATGCGGGCCGTTTGGGCGTCGGCGATATCAGCCACGTCATCAGCCCAATCCTCCCAGTAGGTGCGCGTACCCACCTTGTCCACCAGCTTCGTGTACAAGGCCTCCTGCCACTGCTCCAGAGAGAACAGCGCCAACGTCTGCGCAGTCACCTCGTCGGCCGAATCCAGCGCGGCCGCTCGGTCGGTTGTGTTCTCGACGCCATCCAGTTTCCGCTTCTCCACCTCGTCCGGGCGTTCCACGTGCTCCACTTCAATGGGCAGCTCTTCGGGCGCGGACTCGTTCAAGCTGATGGAATTCACCTTCGCGTTGAAGCGGTCATCGTGCGCGCGCAGCGCGTTGAGAATCTGCCAGACCACCTTGAAGCGGCGATTATCGCTCAACACCTCCGAGGGGGACTTCCCCGGCGGCACCGCCACGGGCAGGATGATGTAGCCGTAATCCTTGCCCTCGGACTTGCGCATCACGCGGCCAACGGACTGAACCACATCCACCATGGAGTTGCGGGGGTTGAAAAACACCACCGCATCGAGGGCGGGAACGTCCACGCCCTCGGAAAGGCACCGCGCGTTCGAGAGCACGCGGGTCTGGTTCTCCGGCACGTCGGCCTCCAACCAGGACAGGCGGGAGTTGCGCTCCATCGCGTTCATCGCGCCATCGACGTGCCGGGCGGCGATCTCCAGGTCCACGTTGTGCAAGGAGACCTCGTTGAGGGCGGCCTTCTCGCGCAGGAGTTGCTGGTGAGCGGACACCAGCGTGGGATAGCTCTCCACGATCTGCTTTGAGGTCTTGATGTCCTTGGCAAACGCCACGGTGCGCTTCATTGGGGCGGCATCGATATCGAAGCCGTGCTTGGTGCCCTGCTCCTTGCCGGAGCGCTTCGCCAGGCCATTCCAGGCGCCAATCATCGCCGAAGCCAGCGAGAGGTTGACCTCCTGCGGGCCGCGGGACAGGGCCTCGGCGGCCACTTCCTCATCCACGGTCATGACCAGCACCTTGTAATCCGTGAGCAGACCCTTCTCCACGGCTTCGCCGAAGCCTAAACGGTGGAATTCCGGCCCGTACACGGCCTCATCGTCCATGGACGCGAGTTCCGCGGAATGCTCTGCGGCTTTGCCCTTCGTAGCGTCGTCGAACAAACGAGGGGTCGCGGTCATATACAGGCGGCGAGCAGCACGAATGTAGTCCGCGTCGTGGATGCGCACGAAGTTGGAGGCATCCTCGCCGGCCAGCGTCACGCCCGTGGTGCGGTGGGCCTCATCACAGATCACCAAGTCGAAATCGTCCAAACCAGCAGCCTGCGCCTCGTGGACGGCCGGGAGGGACTGGTAGGTGGAAAAGACCACCTGCAGGCCGGCGGCGCGCTTGCCGTGGGAGAAACGCTCGGCAATGTCCGCGCCGTTCGTAGAGACCGGGACTTCGAGGTCGTAGGAGGCGATATCCTCGGCCTTCTTCGAGACCTTCGTATCGGAGCAGACCGCATAGGACTTCAAATCCAAGCGGCGTTGGGCGGTCCACTCCTTGAGGGTCTGCGAAAGCAGGGAGATCGACGGCACGAGGAACAGCACGCGGGCGCGGTTACCGTTGAGCTCGGCGACCTGCTCGGCCAGGCGAAGGGCCGTGAACGTCTTGCCCGTGCCACAGGCCATGATGAGCTTGCCGCGATCGTGGGTGGCGAAGCCCTCGATGGCCTTGGCGATCGCGGTGGCCTGGTGCGGGCGGGGCTCGAAGGTCTGGCGCGGGGACAGATTGATCTCGATATCCGAGCCGGGGAAGGTGAGATCCCAGTCGATCGGCGCGTCCGCGATGGTGGCCGTGCCGATGCGGTTGGTGGGGATGCCCTGGTTCTCCAGCATGGCCTCAGCATTGGCCGACCACTTATCCGTGGTGGAGATGATGATGCGCTGGGCGAAGGACTCTGTGCCGTGCTCCGTGGTGAAGGTGCGACCCGAGGCCTCGAAGAAGGAATCCAAGTGCGACTTCTGGATGGAGGTGGTGGGCTTGTAAAACTTGCACTGGATCGCCACCCAGCGGTGATCCTCCTGGCGGCGGGCCACCAGATCAATGCCTGTATCGGCTTTGCCACCGTTGTAGCGCCAATCCGTCCAGCGACAGACCTGGTCGTACTCGCTGCGCAAAACCGGATCGGTGCGGAAATAATTGACCATCATCTTTTCAAAAGCCAGGCCGTACTTGCCCTGGGGTTGGTTATCGCGCAGTTGGCTCAGTGCTTCAGAAAAAGATGACATGGGGACATTATGGCAGGCGCGGTTATTATTGCGGTGATTGTTCCAGCAGCTTTTCCGCTTCGGCTCGACGGAACCTCAGCTCCCGCTGGGCGCCGTACAGGATAGAGCCCTCAAACGGCAGCTCGCTTGTATCCATGCCAGCGATCACCGCGAGCACTAGTTTCACTGCACTGCGCATAGCTGCAGGCGATAAACCAATAGTCGCGGCAAACTCCTCCCAGTGACGTGCACGCACATTCTTCGTCCTACCCGAGATGGGTAAGGCCAGTGTCATGTCTCGGTAGAAGACCGTCGATGGCACGTCGTACATCGGAGCAACGCCCCACACCCCGGCGCGATCGCGGAGCACAGAAATGTTCTTCGCGTGCAGGTCGCCGTTACCCGTCAACCAGGCGTAGAAGAACTGAATGAAGAGGTTCCGCGTTGCCACCAAGGGAGCCGCCACCACCTGTTGCACAGCACGGACCACGTCCTCGGAATCAACGTTGTATTTCCTGGCTGGAACGATATTGAGAATCTGAGCGGCATCCTCTAGGGGGAACCTGTGGCCGTTGGCGCCCCGATCGAAGCGCTTCACCAGCAAGCCGGGGAGGGAATTCTTATCTCTTACTACCTTGTGTTGTGCCACGGGAATGCGGAGCTTATGCGCATGCCGCAAGTGGAAGGCCTCGTTGAGAACAAGATGTGCATGCTCTGGTGGGTCCACTTTAAGAATCCCGTGGAAACCATCAAGTCGCACAGGGGTATTGACCATCGAGGCTGATGCCTTTGTTTGCACTCCCGGCAGGCCAACCCCATCGACAGAATCAGTCAGTATAGAAAAGTCCTGTTCTTCCACCGGGCCGTTTACCAGCGGCTTTTGAATGCCAGGAGAAACCCCGGCAGGCACCACTTGAACATCGCCAGGCACATCGCTACCGATTGCGAGCAGCAGGCTCAGCTCATCATCTGCTGATGTCTTCACCGCTCTGCGTAACACAGTGAGCCGGTGGCCTTCTGGCAAGAGCCCAGCAAAGAAGCTAGGAAGCCCGCCATTGGACACATGCACCGGTGATGTGGACAGCGGCAGGGTTGTGGCTACCGGTTCTCCTTGGTAGCTCGCTGCGTATGCAAAGGTGACGCCCCCCTGAGCATCCTTCGCCAGCGTGCCGGCCACACGACCCGCTTTGTAGACATCTGCGGTTCTGACCCGCTTGAGGTCTTCCATCATGAGATCTCCCACTTCAGCCCCAGCGCATCCATCGCCGCCAGCACCACCCCAACGCTGGGGCTCGTGCTTCCCTTCTCAATATCCCGGAGGGTACGGTCAGAGGTACCGATCAGCTCCGCCAGCTGCTGCTGAGTGAGCATGTACCCTTTGCGGGCATCCCGGATGGCTGCGCCTAGCTTCTCTGCGGATGTGAGGCCAGGGGCTGATGCGACGGTTTTATCGCCGCCCAAGTTTTCATCAGCGCTGTCATCGTGAGCGCTACTGTGATACCCAACCATAACCTCGGAAATATCCTTCCGTTTAGAGGTTTTCTGCCCTCATTGTAGGCTCGCATACCTCAAATAGGAAGAATATTTCCTACACTTCCCCCTAGAGATACTCGGCGAACAAGCGAAGCAATGGAAACTTCCACTCTTAAACGTGGAAACTTCCATCGTGCTCACCTGATTTCACGTCAGCACCTCCCCGTTTCCACCAGGAATGGCACGAGGGAACGCGGCATGGTGGCATCGAGAGAAAAAGGAGCGAAGCGACCACACCGCCGACAAGGCCCAGCCGTGGCGCGGATCACCCCCTCCGACCGTGACAGCACCAGCCCATCGCGTGTAGTTGTAGAGGGGAAGAATTTCCCCTCAACTAACCTTTAGGGACGAGAAAGCTTTGATTCGCAGTTCATTCCAGCACGCCACCCGCCGCCTCGCGCGGCTGCTGACCTTCCCTCACTTCCCCAGCGACTACGCCAACCTCGTCAACCCCCTCCACGGCCGGGAGTTGCGCGGCCGAGTCGTGGACGTCGCCCGCCACCCTGACCACACCGAAGTGACCCTCCAACCCGGCCCCGGCATGGTCACCGACTTCCACCCCGGCCAGTTCATCGGCCTCGGGGTGCGCGTCAACGGCCGCTGGGTGTGGCGCTGCTACTCCCTCACCAACGCGCCCGCCCCGGCCAGCACGCGCCACGACTCCAACCACAGCTCCGGCGCCCTCCTCACCATCGGCATCAAGCCCGTCCCCGACGGCGCCGTGAGCTCCCACATCTCCCAGACCATGCGCCCCGGCGACATCATCCGCCTCACCCAACCCGGCGGCGACTTCTACCTACCCACTCCTCTTCCCCACTCCATCGCGTTCATCACCGCAGGCGCGGGCATCACCCCCGTGATCTCCATGATCCGCTGGCTCGCCCAGGAACACCCCGCCGTCCGCGCCCAAGTGCCGGACATCATCCACGTCCACAGCGACTCCCGCGGCACCATCCCCGCCCCCTACCAGCGCGAACTCACCGACCTTGCCGCCCAACGCCGCGGCTACACGCTCCTCCCCTGGAACTCGTCCGAGCGCGGCCGCCTCACCCCGGACCGCCTCCACGACCTCATCCCGGACATCACCTCCCGCGAGCGCTTGGCCTGCGGCCCGCAGCCTTTTCTCGACGCCATTACGTCCGCCCTCCCCGGCACCCGCACCGAGTGCTTCCACAGCGAACTGGCCGCAGGGGCCACGGACGGAGGCACCGTCACCCTCGAGGGCACCAACCGCACCTTCGAGTGCAGCGGCTCCACCAGCATCCTCGAAGCGGCAGAGGCCGCCGGATACGCCCTCCCCCACGGCTGCCGCATGGGCATCTGCCACACCTGCACCGCGCACATCGTGGACGGTTCCGTGACCGACCTGCGCAGCGGACACGTCCACGGCGCCGGGGAAAACGTCCGCGCATGCAGCACCACGCCGCAGGGCGCCGTCACCGTCCGCGAAGCCCCCGCCTGACCCAGCCCTGACCCGCACTGACTGCACTGACTGCACTGACCCCGCCAGCAACCAACCCACCGACGGAGCACCCATGGCCATCACAGACATCCCCAGCTACGCCCACCTCAACGCCGCCGACATCGAAGAAATCGGCCGCCGCTTCGACGAGATCGAGCGCCGCCACCGCGAAAGCCTCGGCGACAAAGACGCCGCCTACATCCGCGGCCTCATCTCCACCCAGCGCGGCCTCGAGCTCGGCTCCCGGCTGCTCACCATCCTCGCCCCCGCCCTCACCCCGGTGGCCATCGCCGGGCAAGGCCTGTCCAAGATTCTCGAGAACCTCGAGATCGGACACAACGTCATGCACGGCCAGTGGGACTGGATGAACGACCCCGAAATCCACTCCGCCACCTGGGAATGGGACAACGTCGGGCCCGCCCAAGGCTGGAAGCACTCGCACAACTTCAGCCACCACACCTACACCAACATCCTCGGTATGGATAACGACGTGGGATACGGCATCCTGCGCGTTACCCGGGACCGGAAGTGGAAACCCTCCACCGCCGCCCAGCCACTGACCAACGTGATCCTGGCCTGCCTCTTCGAATACGCCGTGGCCTTCTACGACGTTGAACTCGGCCGCTACTTCGCCGGCCGGCAAAGCTGGGAGGAAACCAAACCCAGGCTGCTCAGCGTGATCAGAAAGGTTCGCCGCCAGCTCACCAAGGACTACGTGGCCTTCCCGGCGATCGCGGCAGTGGCCGCCTATGCGTTTCCGCAGTTGGGCGGCAGGTGGCGTCGGGATAAAAGGGCAAAGCCCACCCGCGGTCGCGCTGCGCTGCAAGCCGCCAAGCGCGCCGCCACCACAGCGCTGGCCGGCAACCTCATCCGCAACCTGTGGGCCTACGCGGTGATCTTCTGCGGACACTTCCCCGACGACGCCGAAACGTTCACCAAACGCACCCTCGACGAAGAAACGCGCGCCGAATGGTACCTGCGGCAAATGCTCGGCTCGGCGAACTTCCGCGGCGGGAAGGCGCTCACGGTGCTCTCCGGGAACCTCAACTACCAGATCGAACACCACCTCTACCCGGACATGCCAAGCAACCGGCTATCGGAGATCGGCGCGGAGGTGGAGAAGATCGCCAAGGAATTCGGGCTGCCCTACAACACGGACAGCTTCGCGCGACAATTCCTGCAGGTACAGCGGACGATCCTCAAGCTCACGCTGCCGAACTCGTGGCTGCGGGCGGAAAAGTTCAACGCCCCCGAAGTGCGCGCGGACGAGGCATTCGAGCGCTACCCGGAGGTGGCCGCGGCGACGGGACACAAGGAGCTGACCAAGGGGCTGGCACTGCTGAAGAAGATGAGGCCGCGGTTCTTGGCGTAGGTGGGGCTGGGTCTGGCTCTGGCCTAGGTCTGCGCTGGCTCTGGGCGGTTCCCGCAGGTTCCGTCTCAGACGCGCCTATACTTGGCAACCATGGGTGATGCAGTCAGTACCGAGTCCTACACGCCGCGCCAACGCACGCGATACCGCCAGCGCCTGATGGATGACCTGGAGGTGTTCGACCGGCACCTGCAAGAAGCCGAGTTCATCAACCAGGGCACCATCGGGTTAGAGCTGGAGCTCAACCTCGTGGACGAGCACATGCAGCCGAAGCTGTGCAACGCAGACGTGCTCGCGGAGCTCTCGGACGAATACCAATCCGAGATCGGCGCCTACAACGTGGAGCTCAACCACCCGCCGCTGTCCATCTCCGGCACGGGCCTGCTGGACCTGGAAGACGGGCTCAACGAGCGGCTGGGCATCGTCCGAGACGCCGCGAACAAGGCCGGGGCGGAAGTCGCCATGATCGGCACGCTGCCGAGCGTCACCACCGAGTTCCTCCAGGACCCGGATTGGATGACGCCCGAGAACCGCTACAAGGCACTATCCAACTCCGTGCTGGAATCCCGCGGCGAACTGGTCCGCATCGACCTGGAACGCCAGGAAAGCTACCACCACGACTTCGAGGACATCGCCCCCGAGTCCACGTGCACCTCCATCCAGCTGCACCTGCAGGTGGCACCGGACCGCTTCGCCGCGGCGTGGAATGCCTCGCAGGCCATCGCGGGCGTGCAGACGGCACTGAGCGCCAACTCTCCCCTGTTCGCCGGACATAAGCTGTGGCACGAGTCGCGCATCCCGGTGTTCGAGCAGTCTATCGACACCCGCACCCCGGAGCTCATCACTCAGGGCGTGCGCCCGCGCGTGTGGTTCGGCGAGCGGTGGATCACCAGCGCCTTCGACCTGTTCGAGGAGAACGTGCGCTACTTCTCCCCACTGCTGCCCGAGGACCGCGTGGAGGCGGGCACGCCCATCGTCACCGATGGCAAGCCGGGCCTGCACTACCTCAACCTGCAGAACGGCACGATTTGGCGCTGGAACCGCCCGATCTACGACCCGAACACGGAGCTCTCCCACATCCGCGTGGAAAATCGCCTGCTTCCGGCGGGACCGACCGTCGCGGACATCGTGGCGGATGCCGCGTTCTACTACGGCATGGTGAAGTACCTGGTTGGTCAGACCCGCCCGGTGTGGTCTCGTCTTTCCTACGACGACGCCACCAGCAACTTCTTCGCCGGAGCCCGCGATGGACTGTACGCCAGCATGACCTGGCCGACGCTCGGCACCATCCCCGTCGCGGATTTGGTGACCAATCACTTGCTGGAGCAAGCCGAGCAGGGCTTGGAGCAGCTAGAGGTGGACCGGAAGCTCATCGACAAGAACTTGGAGATCATCGAGGGTCGCGCGCGCAGCCACCAGAACGGCGCGACGTGGCAGCTCGTGGCGCTGAACCACGCAACGGCGGCTGTGGTCGGGGAAGTCGAGGACGGCGTGGAGGGTGCGGAGAGCGTGGATGGCCCCGACACTCCTGTCCGGCGCGAAGCCATCGCGCGCATGCTCAAGGCTTACATCGCCAACCAGAAGTCCGGCGCGCCGGTGCACACCTGGTCCACGGACGTCCACTAGTCACACGAGTCAGGGCCAGCCCCGACCCCCGGCGCCCAGTGCTCGCCTGGAGCGCCGGGTGCTCGGCCGCGCAGTGCTGCAGGTGTGACAATGTTGTGTTTTGTGCACTTTCGAAAAATGCGACCTGGGGTTTTGCAAAGCCGGAAACGCCAAAACACAACATTGTCACATTTGAAGCCCTGATTAGTGCCCCAACTGGACCCCTCCCAGAGCCCGGCGCCTAGGGCTCGGTACCCAGTGCCCAATCCGCGCCCGGTGCTCGACTCTCGATGCCCAGCTCTCGGACCCAGACCCGGGCTCGGCTGCGGTTTTGGGACCTGCGGATGTACGAATGCCGTGGTTTGTGCACTTTGCGTTTGCAAAACCCCAGGTGGTCAAATGTGCTACCTCACAAAACACGGCATTCGCACACAGGAAATGACGTGCCCCCAGTGGGACTCGAACCCACACTTGGCGGATTTTAAGTCCGCTGCCTCTGCCAATTGGGCTATAGGGGCCAATCCTCCAGCGCCGAAGGAAGCGCAGGCTAGCTGTTGCGCGCGACGACCTCCGCGAGGATCCCGTCCAATATATCCTTTTCGCTCACTGTGATATCAACCAACCCCTCATCAAGGGAACGTGCGTCGAAAAAGTATCCCCCACAATCGCCCCGCCACCAATTACATCGGCGCAACTAGCGCGAGGTTGACGCAAGCAAAGCGGGAGCCATCAGAGCCGCCAAACGATGTGCGCCACAGCACGAAGCCGTTCTTGTGGCGGTGCAGACACTTAATTCCTGGACGATTCCGACTTAATGAGGAACCGATTTGCGGCGAAACAAACGACTGTGACGAAGACGAAGAAAGCTAGACCAAGGAGAAATGAACCGTATCGGCTAGCGAGCATGAGCGCGAAAAACGTACCAAGGAAGAACGGGACGATTGCCTTGACGTGGATGTTCATCGAGCGCACCTCAATCCTCTGATGTTCCCTTTCTGCCCGAAGTCTACCCACAGAGCGGTCGGCACGTGAGACGGTCGGCACCGCACAGCCGCTGCTATCTGTTACGCGCTAGCTATTGCGCGCTAGCTGTTGCGCGCGACGACCTCCGCGAGGATCCCGTCCAAGATGTCCTTTTCGCTCACCGTAATATCAACCAACCCCTCGTCAAGGAAGCGCGTCGCGAACGCATCCACCACGATCGCCCCGCCACCGATCACATCAGCGCGGCCAGGGTGCATCGGCCCGAACTCGCAGCGCTGCTCCGGCGTGCGCCCCAGCAGCTCGCGAGCTGTCGCGCGGAAATCCTCCAACGACA
>DGYFJ06202__coassemble_1395_pt1 | contig 13054 bp, 6 predicted proteins | sample DGYFJ06202__metabat2_low_PE_020 | metagenome-assembled genome bin DGYFJ06202 | reverse complement strand
TGCCGATGCGGACATCGATCAGGTCGTCATGGACGAGTTCCATTACTATTCCGAACCCGATCGCGGCTGGGCCTGGCAAGTTCCCCTCTTGGAACTTCCCCGCGCCCAATTCTTGCTCATGAGCGCCACCCTCGGCGATACCACGTGGCTAGAGAAGGACCTGCACGAGCGCACGGGGCGCACCAGCACCCTCGTATCCGGCAGCACCCGCCCGGTTCCCCTTGACTTCCACTACGTCTACACCCCGATTCACGAGACCGTGGAAGATCTCCTTCACGATGGCAAGGCTCCCATCTACGTGGTCCACTTCAGCCAGCGCGAGGCGGTGGAGCGCGCCCAGGCCCTCACCAGCATCAAGCTGGTGACCAAGGAGGACAAAGAGGCCATTGCCGCGGGCATCGGGGATTTCCGCTTCACATCAGCCTTCGGCAAGGTGCTCTCCCGCCTGTTGCGTCAAGGCATCGGCATTCACCACGCGGGCATGCTGCCAAAATACCGCCGCCTTGTCGAAAGGCTGTCACAGCAGGGCCTGCTCAAGGTCATCTGCGGCACGGACACTCTCGGAGTGGGAATCAACGTGCCCATCCGCACCGTGCTGTTTACCGGGCTGGCCAAGTACGACGGCATCAAGAGCCGCATCCTCAAATCCCGCGAGTTCCACCAGATTGCCGGCCGCGCCGGCCGCGCGGGCTACGACTCCGAGGGCACCGTGGTCATCCAAGCCCCAGAGCACGAAATTGAGAACTTCCGCCTGCGTCAGCGCGCCGGAAGCGATCCCAAGAAGCTCAAGAAGCTTCGGAAGAAGTCCGCACCGGACGGCCAGGTCACGTGGAGCGAATCCACGTTCGAGCGCCTCACCACCGCAGAGCCCGAGGAACTGGTCAGCCAGTTCGCCATGAGCAACTCTATGCTGCTCAACGTCGTGGCCCGCAAGCAGTGGACGTTCGAGGCGCTGCGCCACCTCATCAGGACAAATCACGACACCCGCGCCAAGCAGAACAAGACCATCCTGCGAACCATCGAGCTGTATCGGGGATTGCTCAATGCTGGCGTCGTCGAAGAATATGCTGCGGACACGCCCAGTGGCAAGGATGCGCGGCTGGCCCAGGAGATGCAGCGGGATTTCGCGCTGAACCAGCCGCTATCGCCCTTCGCGCTGGCAGCGCTCGAGCTGCTCGATCCCGAATCGCCGACGTACACGCTGGATATCATCTCCACGTTCGAGGCCGTTCTGGAAGATCCGCGGCAGATCCTCGTCGCGCAGCAAAAGGCCGAACGCGGTGAGGAGATCGCGGCGCTCAAGGCCGAGGGTGTCGACTACACCGAACGCATGGCGATCGTCGAGGATATTACGTGGCCGCAGCCGCTGGCCGAGGAGCTCGAGGACGCCTACGACACGTTCGTGGAGGGCAATCCTTGGGCGCGTGACTTCACAATCAGCCCGAAGTCCGTGGTGCGGGACATGATCGAAAAGGCGATGACGTTCTCCGACCTCATCGCCACCTACGGCCTGGGCCGTTCAGAGGGCGTGGTGCTGCGCTACCTCACCGATGCGTGGCGCACATTGGAGCACTCAGTTCCGGAGCCCTACCGCACCGAGGAGCTCAGCGACATCCTCGTGTGGCTGGGAGAGCTCATTCGCCAGGTGGATTCCTCGCTCATCGACGAGTGGGTGATGATGGGCGACCCAGACGCCCCGCTCAGCGAAGAGCAGGTCCGCGAGCACGCCTACGGTGTCGAGGACACCAACGCGCTGTCCGGCAACCCGCGGGCACTCAAACGCATGGTACGCAACCACTTCTTCCGCCACGTGGAACTTTTCGCCTTCGAAAAGGAGCGGGAGCTCGCCGAGTTGGACAGCTACTTGGAGAGCCCGCCGGATTGGCCCGCAGCGATGGATGACTACTTCGATGAGTACGCCGATCTTGGTCTCGACGCCGAAGCCCGCTCGTCTCACATGGTGATTATCGGGGTGGACGAGTCCGATCCCCGGCGGTGGACGGTGCGGCAAATCCTCGACGATCCGGAGGGCGACCACGGCTGGGCCTTTGAGGGCGTGGTGGATCTGGATGCCACCGATGAGGCCGGCGAGGTGCGGCTGGCGGAGCTGCGGGTCGTCGCGGGCTAGAGCCGCTGGAGCTGCTAGAACTGTTAAAGCTTCTAGGCTTGCTGGAGCTGCTGCTCGAGAACCTCGCGGCTGCGCGCGGCAACCTCATCAAAGGACTTCGCCACGATCTCACCAAGAGCGGCGTAATCGTCTAGGCGGGTGGAGCTGGTGCGGAAGGCCATGCCGATGGTGCGGCCGGCACGCACCGCACCACCGCTGAAGGTGGCCAGAGAGATACCGGGGCGCTGACACTCCACGCCGATCGCGGACAGCGGCACGAGGGTGCACCCCAGGCCTGCAGCTACGAGCTGGATGACGGTGGACAAGCTGGCCGCGCGAGTCACGGAGTACCGCGGATCGTTAGCCATGTCCACGTGTCGGCACAGGTCGAGGACTTGGTCGCGGAGGCAGTGGCCGTCGTCGAGAAGCAACATATCCACGGTCGATAGCTCGTCGACAGTGAGGTCGCGACGACCGGCCAGGGGGTGGCCGCTGGGGACCACGAGAACGAACTCCTCGGTGTACAGATCGACCGTTTGCAGCCCGCCGCCCTCGCCAGGCATGCCGGTGACGGCGACGTCGATCTTTCCCTGCCGCAGGCCATCCATGAGGTGCGGAGTCTTTTCCTCAATGATGCGCGGCGACAGGTCGGGAGCGATGCTGGGCACGGCGCGGAGGAAATCGGGTAAGAGATACGGAGCGACCGTGGGGATCATGCCGATGGCCAGGGAACCCACAAGTCCACCGGTGGCGCCGCGGGCGTGAGTCACGAAGTGCTCAAGGCTTTCCAGGGTGGACTGCGCGTACGGCAGCAAGCTATGGCCAACGGGGGTGATGATGACCTTGCGTGTCGAGCGCTCAATGAGCTGCACGCCAAGGCCGTTCTCCAGCGCAGACAGCGCCTGGGACAGCGAAGGCTGGGAGATACCCAGATGGGATGCTGCCGTTCCGAAGTGGCCGTGCTCCGCGATGGTAACAAAGGTGCGGAGTTGCGCAATCGTTGGTCGATATTCTCTTTGTGTCACGAAAGTCACCTTACCTTAGTGCCCCTCCACAGTTGCAGCACACCCTCAATTTTAGAAAGGGATTCTCTGTTTCGGTGTCCAAGAAATGTTTTCTAGGTCACTGTTGTGCCGCTGTGTTCGCTATGCAATGGCGGCGTGATACCGAACGCGGCAACGCAGGCGACGTAAGTCGAGTGCGATCATCGGGCCCGCCGCTGCTCTAGCAGACGTAACCCAGCCAATGGCGGTGCGTTAGCGGATTCTTAGCGCCAGCCCATGCGGCTAGTGCACGGGGGTTGTGGCTAGTGCACGGGGATCTCAATGACCGATTCGAACGGTCTTAACGGCCCGAATGCCCCCTTTGCGTCACCGCGATACCTGATTGTGTAACGACCGGGTTTCACTCCAATTGTGGACCAATCAATAGTCACCGTCGTGGTGCCAAAAGAATTGCTAAAGGTCAATAGTGTGGATTCACTGGAATCGTCGGCAATGATCACTCCGCTGGCATCCTCGATAGTGAGGTATCCGGCACCATGGCGCAGGTTATTGTTCGGGTTGGCACCCACGACCTCCACGGAGACCTGCTGCCCGGCGGCGACCTCTTGTGGCGCCCGGAGAATATCGCCGAACCGCTTACCCAACGGCGGAATATCGACCCACGTGTAGCCTCCCGGAGCGTTCGGGATCAACCCCGTGAGGTCACCGGCAGGGCTTCCCGGATCCATCTTTCGCCCATCCTTGAGTGCTGTTGCCAACCGGTCGAACACCCCTTGGAAGGCGGGGAGTTGATACGTGCCGAAGATGGTGGCACCACCTTCGTAATTTTGCGCCTCGTATTCTTCGGGCGTGGTGATGTAGTGACCGTAGGAGTTTGTGTATCCCTGCACAACGATGGCGTTCATGGGTACTCCCAGCGCCTCCGAGATGGTGCGCCTGATCCGCAGCCCCGAGGTGATGGTGGGCTCGAATCCGAGGCTGGCCAACACGAGCCCTCCGATGCGGTGGATGAAGAATGGGTGCGTCTGCTGGATCATTCCTGGGATGTAGCCCATGGGCAGCAGGTTGTCTTTGGGGCGGTGGACCTCCATGACCTCTGGTGGCACCAGCACCTTATTGGCCTCGGCGATCCATGGGTTGCCGCCCCGCTCCCCTTCGTTGAGGTGCAGTTCCGACACGCCACCGCCGTCTTCTTGCGAGGAGGCCGCGAATGCCGCCCCGAGGATCGCAGGCCCTAGCCGATGCTGCTTGCCATCCGGGGTGAACCGCGCGTCTGCTGTGAGATTGGGGCAGTCGACCCACTGGAACACTCCATCGATGAGTCCGCCGAGGTTCCGCCCTCCGCTGGGGTTGGTTGCGGGAGCCATCATCCGCTCGCCCAAGATCCGTGCGGATTCATTGTCGGTGGCACCGGGGCCACTTCCCGGCACGAGCCCGTGGTTGGGAGTGATGTCTCCAGGGGTGGAGTTGGCGAACGCGGCCACGAATGGGGCGTGATCGGGTTCGCGGTGGTTGACTCCCCTGCTCTGCTCGGTCGCCCACGCGGCATACCCCTTGTTGTCGCCAGAGATGTGGCGGTATTCCGGTCCGAAGCTTGTGGGGTGGATCGAGTACCAGCTGATCAGGCCCACATCCGTGCCGTTCTTGGAGACATGGAGGGTGACGCATCGGTTGTCCACGCCACCGGGCAGTGCAGCCCTGTCCTCCGGCGGGTTGCGATCGAAGGACTGCTTGGAGCGGTTACGGCCGGCATCTTCCACGGTGTTTTCGGTGACCACGACCTCCGCCGGCGACAGGTCGCCGTGGGCCCGCACGATGGCATCCACAGTTCCGGCTACGGTCGCTTCGAAGGTGCGTGGGCGGAACCCTCCGTGGGTGATATCGACCATGAGGTGTTGCGAAGTTCCTCCGGGAGCCACATGTGTGTGCGTGGCGTGGAGCAGCACATTGTGCTGGCCGTACCGATCACCGAATATCCCGCGCAGCCTGCGGAGGACTTCTAGGTGGATGGATTGGAACATCAATCCAACATCGAGCGTCACGTGGACCACAGCGCTGGCCGGATCGTCCGCCGCAGCGAAGATAAACGCTCGAGCGTATTGCCTGCGCTGGATACCCACGGAGGTTTGATCCCCCACCGCATAACCGAACATCCCGGCGCCCCAGGGTTCGCCGGTGATATCCGCCATCGCTCGGCCGACGAGAAGCTGCCCGCTCCCCTGGTTGGTAGTGGGCCTTTCTTCCGCCGACGCCACCAGGCCGGCCCCGCTCGTCGCCCAGATCACGGTTCCGGAGACGGCTGCCATCCCGGCGAAAAAGTTTCTACGGCTAATAGTCCGGTGTGTTGTATTCACAGTGATCTCTTTTCAGGATCTTTTCTCAGGATCTCATTTCAGACTTCGTACCTTCGCGGGCACCAACGGCCCGTAGATTGTTATATTGGCAAAAACTAATCAGGTTGGTGGCGTTAACGATTTTTTCGGGTTGTTAAACTTCCATAAGTGATGTCTACTAACCCGTCCCACCGTCGCCGTCGTGGCGGACGCCGCTCCCGTTCCCGTGGTCAGTCCATGGAGCAGCGCCGCGTTGCTCCGGAGCGCTCCATTCCCCCGGTGACGTATCCGGATCTCCCGGTCTCCGATCGCCGCGCGGACATCATGGAGGCGATCGAGAACAACCAGGTGGTGATCATCGCCGGTGAAACGGGTTCAGGTAAGACCACCCAGATCCCGAAGATGTGCCTCGACCTCGGCCGGGGGCGCTCGCAGGTCATTGGCCACACACAGCCTCGTAGGATTGCCGCCCGCAGCGTGGCCGAGCGCATAGCTGAGGAGCTGGGCTCTCCGATTGGCGATCCATCCTCCGTGGTGGGCTACAAGATCCGTTTTGATGACACGGTGTCGAAGAACACCGCCGTGAAGCTGATGACCGATGGCGTGCTTCTTAACGAGATCCAGCGCGACCGGTTGTTGCGTGCTTACGACACGATCATTGTCGACGAGGCGCACGAGAGAAGCCTCAATATTGACTTCCTCCTGGGCTTTTTGAAGCGTTTGCTACCGAAACGCCCGGATCTCAAGGTGATCATCACGTCCGCGACGATCGACCCGGAGAGCTTCGCGAAGCATTTTGCAGATGCGGACGGCAAACCGGCGCCCATTATCGAGGTGTCTGGGCGCACATATCCGGTGGAGATTCGTTACCGGCCTTTAGTCACCGAGCGGGAAGACGAGGCCACCGGCGACATCGTTCGCACTGAGATTGATCCGCTCGATGGTTTGGTCTCCGCGTGCCGGGAGCTCATGCGGGCGGGCGATGGCGATATCCTGTGCTTCTTCTCGGGTGAGCGCGAAATCCGAGACGCGGCCGATGCTCTGGAATCTGAGTTCCGAGGGCGCGGGCGCTCCCAGGTCGATATCCTGCCACTGTTCGGTCGGTTGTCGAATGCGGAACAGCACCGGGTGTTTAACCCCGGACCCAAGCGTCGAATCGTCCTGGCCACGAACATCGCCGAGACGTCTCTGACGGTTCCCGGTATTCACTATGTGGTGGACACGGGCTATGCACGCATCAGCCGGTATTCGCACCGCACGAAGGTGCAGCGGCTTCCGGTGGAGGAGATCAGTCAGGCTTCTGCAAAGCAGCGCAGCGGCCGTTCAGGGCGTATCGCTGATGGCATTGCGATCCGGTTGTACTCGGAAGAGAACTTTGCGGCACGCCCGGAGTTCACCGATCCGGAAATCTTGCGCACTCACCTGGCCAGCGTCATTCTGGCCATGGCCGCCCTGGGGCTCGGGGATATTGAGGACTTCCCCTTCCTCCAGGCGCCTGACCGCAAATCCATCCGCGACGGTGTGATGCTGCTGCAAGAGCTCGGCGCCCTCACCCCTGACAAGGAAGCGGCCCTCACTCCAGTGGGCAAGGATCTATCCCGGATTCCCACTGATCCTCGGCTGGCGCGCATGCTGGAGGCAGGTCACCGCAATAACGTGGTGGAACAGATCGCCGTGATTGTTGCGGCGTTGTCCATCCAAGATGTTCGCGAGCGACCGTTGGAAAAGCAGCAACAGGCTGATGAGATGCATGCTCGGTTCGCTGCAAACTCGGATTTCATCAGTGTGTTAAAGCTGTGGAACTACCTGCAAGAGCAGCGCCGGCAGCTCAGCGGTAATCAGTTCCGGAAGCTGTGCCGTGATGAATTCATCCACTACATGCGCGTTCGCGAGTGGATGGATTTGGTGCGCCAGTTGCTCACGACGATTCAAGATCTCTCGTGGAAGATCCCCAATATTCCGCACGTCCGCGAGCTGGTCTTCGAACCCGATTCCATCGATGAGGATCAGGTGCACAAAGCCATCCTCACCGGTCTGCTCACCCACGTCGGCATGCGCGAGGGGTCTAGTAGGCAATTTACGGGCACCCGTAATACACATTTCGTCGTTCATCCGTCGTCGTATGTAGCCAAGAAGCCGCCTCAGTGGGTGATGGCTGCAGAACTCGTGGAGACGTCCCAGGTCTTCGCCCGCACGGTCGGTCCCATCGATCCGTCCTGGGTGGAGGCCGAGGCTCCACACATGGTGAAGTACACCTATTCGGAACCGCGATGGTCGAGCAAGCGTGGTGCCGCTGTGGTGGACGAGAAGGCGTTGTTGCTGGGGTTGACCCTCGTGGCAGGCAGGACGGTCAACGCTTCCCGTGTCGATAAGGAGCTGGCGCGAGAACTGTTCATTCGCCATGCGCTCGTGGAGGGCGACTGGAAGACTCGTCATCATTTCTTTCACGACAATCAGAAGCTTCTCGCCGAGGCCGAGCAGTTGGAGGATAAGGCCCGTCGCCGGGACATTATCGTCGACGACCAAACGCTGTTCGACTTCTATGACGCCCGCCTGCCCGAATCAATTGTCTCCGCGCGTCACTTCGATTCGTGGTGGAAGAAGGCTCGTCACAAGGATCCGGAGAAGCTAAACTTCTCCCTCGACGCGCTCATTAGCAGCGCGGAGGGCGCGGCTGCGGCCGAGGAGTTTCCCGACGTGTGGCGCCAGGGCAGCCTGGAGTTCGACCTCAGCTACGTCTTCCTGCCTGGTGATGCCGACGACGGCATTACCATGCGAGTTCCCCTGCCCTTGCTTGCGAATGTTGATGGACAGGCGACCCAGTGGCTCGTGTCAGGCATGCGTGAAGAGCTCGCAGTGGCGCTCATCCGCTCGTTGCCTAAGCCGTTGCGCACCAGCGTTGTTCCCGCTTCTGACTTCGCGCGCAAGGCCTTGGAAAAGATGGTTCCCTACGAGGGCGCATTTGATCTCGCGCTCGCCGACGCATTGCGGATGCTGGGTGGTTCGGGCATTTCCCCGTCCGATTTCGATTGGTCGAAGGTTCCGAACCACCTGCGTATGCAGTTTGCGGCGATCGATCGGCGTGGCAAGGTCGTTGATAAGGATAGGGATCTCGCGGCACTGCAGAATCGTCTATCGGGCCAGGTCACGCAGGCTATTGCGCAGGCGACAGCTCGATCCGGAGCGTTGGGTGCAGGCCCCAGTCCATCCGATGCTTCCATGCATGGTGGGCAGGGCGGCTCCGGTGGACGCGGCAAGCGCTCCTCACGGGGTGCAGGGGGCGAGCAAGGCACTCGGCCCGCACAGGGCGGCTCGCGAGGTTCCTCTGGTGGCAAGGACAGCTCGGGCCGCGGCGATGCGTCCGGCGGCAGTGGCTTGGGTGGTGTCCTGGCCCGCAGCGATTCATGGACATCTGAAGGTATCGGCGTGGTGCCGGATACGGTCGAGACGGTCATTGACGGACAGACTGTCCACACCTTCCCTGCGATCGTCCTAGAGAAATCGTCCGTGGTGCTGAAGGCCTTCCCCACGAAGCAGGCAGCTGACGCACAACAGTTCAAGGCAGTACTGACTCTCATGACGAGGGCGTGCTCGGTGAACGCCAACCAGATGGTGAAGGGTCTTTCGCTGCGCCAGCGGGTGGCGATGGATTCACTTCCCAATGGCCCCGGGGGGTTGATTGAGGACATTGTTGCTGTGGTGTGTCGCGACATGTTGATTGCAAAGGGGCCGGTCATTAAGGATCCGGATCGCTGCGACGACATGATCGAGGCCGCGCGTTCTGAGGGGCCAGGCAAGGTGCGTCAGTATGTGGTGGCTGTGGCTCCGGCTGTGCTCGCTGTGGCCGATATGCGCGCCGAGTTAGCGTCGTGGACTGGCGACGCCATCGATGACATGCGAAAGCAGTTGGATTTCTATCTAGGTCCACATGCGATTGCGCGCAATGGAATGGCGGCAATGCGGCATGTTCCCCGGTATGTTGCTGCGATGCAAGCGCGGCTGGAGCTGATGTCGTCCGATCCCGATAAGGAAGCGGACTTGGACGACCAAGTTCGTGAGGCTGAGCAGATGTATGAGGCGACGTTGCGCAAGCTTCCGCAAAATAGGCAGGCCTCTCCCCAGATGAAGAAGGTTCGGTGGATGATCGAGGAGTTCCGGGTGAGCTTGTTCGCCCAGAACTTGGGCACGGCACAGTCTGTGTCTCTGCAACGCATCCGCAAGCAGCTCGATAAGGCTCTGAGCGCTCGCGGCTAGCAGCCGGTTTGCCAGCTCAGTTGCTCTCTGCGTTCTGTTCGTCCTGTACGTCCTGTGGTGGAGCCACCTGTTCGGCGGCGTTCTGTAGAGCCCTGTGAGCTCGATGCGCGCGAAGGGATTCAATTTCCTGCTCGAAGTCCTCGGCACAGTTAAAGGACTTATAGACGGAGGCGAAGCGCAAGTACGCAACCTCATCGAGCTTCCGGAGCGGGTCTAGGATCGCTAGGCCGATCTGATTGGCTTGAACCTGCGATCCGTGCTGCACACGGATCGACTGCTCTACTTCGTGAGCAAGCCTCTTGAGGGCATCGTCAGATACTTCTCGCCCCTGGCAGGCGCGTCGCACGCCCTTAATCACCTTGTCACGACTGAATTCTTCGGTGACTCCATTGCGCTTTGTCACGAGAAGAACGGATCGTTCGATAGTGGTGAAGCGGGTATGGCATTGGCTGCATTCCCTACGGCGGCGAATCGAAACGCCTTGTTCTACAGTGCGCGAGTCAACAACGCGAGAGGAATCGGAGCTACATGAAGGGCACAACACGTCTCCATGTTATAGCGAATTGTGGGTTTCCCGAATCCGCTCATTGTCTGGTGTTCCGGGCGGTGCGAGTCCTTCCACTCGTGACCTACTGCCGTGGGGCCGAACTATTGGCGCCGTCGCCCGCAGCGGGAACGTGTTGCGCTGCGTCGCCCTGTGCCGAGCCCGCCGTGGAGCTCACGACCTGGCTCGGCCCCTCGGGAAGATCGTCGAGAACGAGAGGGCTCAGCCCCAGGCTTAGTACAACGGTGAGCGTGGCTACGAGCACAGCTCCAGGGGATTGAGCGATGGAGCGAGCCCGGTAGCTCAGTCGCGACCGCGTTCCCCTATCGAACGACCACTGCGGGTTCTTTCGAATACGCTCTGATCGCTGCAGTGAGGCGCGGGAGGGGTTCACGACCTTACCACTGCCTCGCGTGTTCGATTCACTACTGCTACCAACATCTTCCCACCGTGGCTTCACCACGCTGGGAACACGTGGCACCGCTCCTCGATTGGTGCGAGACGGAGGAACGACACCCCTCCGGGCGGCCTCCGAGCCATTCGAGAAGTTAGCGGTTTTGGCGTTGATCGTGAGGTTATCCATTGCGATGTCCTTAAATTTCATTGGGTGGTGATGCACTTCAACACTGACGGGATTGCTCGCATTCCCTTAACTCAATCGGGTTCGCATCCACGCTGCTTGCCGTTTCAACTTGCTACGCTAGTTAAACATCCAGGGTGGACAGCGGAACCGAAACGAGCATCTTTTTAGATGTTCTGTTCTAATCTTCTTTCGAACATGAATCTAGCACACCCGTTCGGTTTCAATCAACAGTTTTTCAATTTTTTCGAACGTGTTGGTCAACATTGTCGCAACGATCATGTAGGCTGAGGTCACTAGCCGGACGAAGCACACACGTCCCGCACAGGAACCGACCACCAGACCGTTGCACGTCACGTGAGCCCACGACCTCAACTAATCGACCCTCAACCAACCCACACAAGCGACGACAAGGACCACGAAGAACAGTGAGCACTGACAAGACGAACGAGACCAGCACCCAGCCCAACCCACTCGCTCCAATCCCATCCGACACAGAAAAGACACCTCCCCGTCGGCGCCCAGGCCGGCCGAAGAAGTCCGAGGCCGAGAAGGAAGCCGACCGAGCCGCAGCCCGTGCCGGCAAGAAGAGCCGACTCACCGACCGTCAGCGCCGCATCCTCGAAGTCATCCAGGATTCCACGGTGCTGCGTGGCTACCCGCCAAGCATTCGCGAGATTGGCGATGCCGTGGGGCTTCACTCCACGTCGTCTGTGTCGTACCACCTCAACCAGCTCGAGGCGAAGGGGTACCTCCGGCGTGAGGAGAAGCGTCCTCGCGCGGTTGACGTCCGCTCCTACTCCGGTAGCGATGAGGACATCGCAGCCCGCCCCAAGCCTGGGCGTCAGGTCTCCAAGCCTGCTCAGCGCGCTCAGCTCGATGACGGTGCGGAGCTGCCACCGGCAACGTATGTGCCGGTCGTGGGTCAGATTGCCGCAGGCAACCCGATCCTTGCCGAGCAGAATGTCGAGGCTCACTTCCCCCTTCCGGCCGAGCTGGTTGGTAACGGCGAGCTCTTCCTGCTGCAGGTCGTCGGCGATTCGATGCAAGATGCGGGCATTCTGAATGGCGACTTCGTTGTCGTGCGTTCTCAGGCCGTGGCTGAGTTCGGCGACTTTGTTGCCGCCATGATCGATGGCGAAGCCACCGTCAAGGAATTCCAGAAAGATTCTCAGGGGCTGTGGTTGGTTCCCCACAACGAGCTTTTCGAACCCATCCCGGCCGAAGACGCACAAATCCTCGGTAAGGTGGCTGCGGTCCTGCGCAAGATTTAGCGCACAGCGCGCCACGGGGCACGACGACGCCCCGGCGGGGTCGACGTGCGACGACCCCGCAATCATAGCCCCGCATGGGGTGAGATTCGGACATGAAGCCCCTTGCTGCGGGCATTAGGCTCCCCTGATCGCGTTAGAATAAGTCCGGTCCTTGTTCGATCCAGCCATTGTGGAGTGTTTAGTCCGTGAATTCAGCCGAGCGCCGTAGGCAAATCTCATCCCTGGCCGCCGTCCACGGTCGCGTCACGGTGGTGGAGCTGGCCGAGAAGTTCGGCGTCACGGCTGAAACTATCCGCAGGGATCTCGCCATCCTCGATCGTGAAGGCGAACTATACCGAGTCCACGGTGGAGCGGTTCCCGCGCACAACTACCGCACAGACTTCACCACGTTGGAAACTAGGTCGAAGTCCTCCCTCGCCGCGAAACGCGCCATCGGGAAAGCGGCTCTCAAAGTGCTCCCGCCCGATGGGAGCACCGTATTCTTCGACGCAGGCACCACCACCGGCATGCTCGCCCGCGCTATCGCAGAAGCCAACAGCACCCAAGACCCTGACCTCATGGCGCCAAAGCTCAACATCGTGACCAATTCGCTCACGATCGCCACCACCCTGGCGGATTCCCCACGCTGCGAGGTTCAACTCATCGGCGGTCACGTCCGCCCCCTATCGCAAGCCATCGTTGGCGACATCGCCACCCGCTACCTCGGCGTTCTCCACGCAGACGTCGCCTTCGTCGGAACAAACGCGCTCACGATGGATCACGGACTATCGACCCCGGATGCCCAAGAAGGTGCGATCAAGCGCGCCATGGTAACCAACGCCGACCACGTCGTCGCCCTCTGTGACTCCACCAAATTCGGCCTCGACTACCTCGTCAGCTTCGCCACCCTCGATGACCTCAGCCACGTCGTCACCGACCAAGCAGCGCCGGAAGGCTACGTTCACGCCCTGGAGGACCA
>DGYFJ06202__coassemble_1386_pt1 | contig 13205 bp, 11 predicted proteins | sample DGYFJ06202__metabat2_low_PE_020 | metagenome-assembled genome bin DGYFJ06202 | reverse complement strand
CTGTGTCCTTAGTGCCGTCAACCTGGTCAGCTTCCACGTCAGCATTAGCCCAGACCACAACGAGATCGCGAACCTCATCCCCGTCACCCACCACGAGGTTCGATCCGCCGCCGACCACGAGGAGGGGCTGGCTGTTGGCGTCGAGATAAGAAACAACGGACCGCAGCGCGTCCGGGGTGTTGCAGGCCACCACACCGGCCGGCGTGCCGCCAATGCGCAGGGTCGTGAGTTCCGCGAAGGAGCAGTGCATCACGTGCGCACCGGGGACCGCGCGGGCACCGGTGAGAGATTCCAACAAAACTTTTGGGCTGTTAGCTGAGTGCGTCACACCACTAACGGTATCCTGTAGAGCATGACGACTCACAGTGAGAACACTGCAACGATCAAATTCCCTCTCGAGAAGGTCTACAAGGCACTGTCTTCCAAGGACTACTGGGAGTTTGAAACCAAGAACATCGGCGACGAGCCCGGCGAGGTCCACTCCTTCACCGAGCAGCCCGTCGAGGCCGTTCTGTACGAACTCCTGCCCAAGGCTGCCCTGCCCGAGGCCGTGCGCGCCATGGTCTCCCAGGACCTGAAGCTCAAGCGCGTGGCATCCTTCAACGAGCCGGAGGACAACGTGGCCACCGGCACCGTCACCGGCGACATCAAGGGCGCGCCCGTGTCCTTCAACTCGGACGTGACGCTTTCCGGCGAGGGCGAGACCACCATCCTCAAGGCCGAGTCGGCCATCGAGGTGAAGATCCCCATGATGGGCCCCGTGCTGGAGCCCAAGGTCGCCGGGTTCGTGGACGAGTTCCTCGCCCGCGAGGCCAGCATGATCGAGCAGTGGATCGGCGAGAACCTCTAAACCCTCCCCGGCTGTACCCCTGTTATCCCTGCGGTGGTTGACCACGCACATAACCTCAAGGCCCGTTCGTGGACTGCGGACGAGCCTGTTGGCGTACCCACCCGCGGAACCACGGGTTTCAACCGGCTGCGCAAGTCCGACCGCTGGCTCGTGGCGCAGCCTCAGGTGCAGGCTCTATTGCGCCAGGCCGTATGGGAGGGCCGGGCTCCGGTGGCCGTGGACGTGGGCTACGGCGCATCCCACACCACCACCGTGGAGTGGGCGCGCTGGTTGCGCACGATAACCCCGTCGGTGCAGGTCACCGGACTAGAGATCGAGCCGAGCCGCGTGTTACCGCCCCGCGACGGCGTGACCTTTGCCCTTGGTGGTTTCGAGCTCGCGGGGCTGCGCGCCGACGTGGTGCGCGCGTTCAACGTGCTGCGGCAATACGACGTTGACCAGGTCCACGCCGCCTGGGAGACCATGCAGGCCGGGCTGCATCCCGGTGGCGTAATCATCGAGGGCACCTGCGACGAAATCGGCCGCCGCGCCTCCTGGGTGCTGCTGGATCGCACGGGCCCGCTGAGCCTCACACTGGCGTGGGACCCGTTCCACACCCCGCGCCCTTCGGACGTTGCCGAGCGGTTGCCCAAGGAGCTGATTCACCGCAACACGCCTGGTCATCGCATCCATGACGTGCTGGGGGAGCTCGATGCCGCCTGGGATCGCGCCGCGCCACTGGCGGTGTTCGGTCCGCGCGTGCGGTGGCGGGAGGCTCTCGGTTTCTTTTTCGACGCCACCAGCATCAGCCCGAAATTCAGCCCGCGAAGGAAGCTCCAGGACTGCTCGGTGACACTGCCGTGGGATGCGGTGATGGACTAGCCAGCTGGCGATTTTTCCTGTGCAGGACTTGGCGCGGGTGGCGGTTTTGCGGAAAACTGGTGCAGGTGACGAACTCCAACAACACCCCTCCATCATCTTCAGGCTGGCCCGGCAGCGGCTCCCAGGGTAACCAGGGTAGCCAGGGCAGCACCGGCGGATATGGCAATCACAGCGCCGATGATCAGAACCACACTCTGGCTTACCCGAGCCAGCCCGGTCAGACCGGTCAGCCCGGCCCCAGTGGCTGGGGCACGCCGCAGGGCGCGGGCCAGGGCTCCCCTAAGAAATCGGGTAAGGGCTCAGGCAAGGGCTGGAAGATCGCGCTCGCGGTCATCGCCGTCATCGTTGTGCTGCTCGGGCTGGGCGAGTTCGGTGCCCGCACCTACTTCGCCAACCAGATCACGAATTCGGTGAAGGAAGAGGCGCAGAAGAACGGCACCCAGATCGAATCCGATCCCAAGGTGAGCTTCGGCTCCTCCCCGGTGCTGCTCGCGCTGGTGACCGGCACGATCGGCTCGATGGATCTGCAGCTGCCTTCCACCTTGAACATCTCCTACCAGGATGCCGATAAGTCCAAGCCCATCGTCAAGGGTTACCCTGCCGTCCACATCGACGCGCACAATCTCAAGCCCAGCGACAACGGCGACGATATGACGATGGGCGAAGTCACCATCGATACGTCGGTCCCCAACGACCTGATGCTGGCGCAGGCGCAGAAGAGCACTGAGCAGAGCACGGGCGATCTCGGGTTCCTCTCCGGCCTGCTCCGCGTGACGGATATTCAGCCCAACCTGGAGCGCCAGACCATGGAGTTCCAGATTGGCGGCGGCCTGGCTACGTTGCAGATGAAGCCGGTCGTATCCAACGGCAATCTGATGTTCGACATGGATAGCGCGCAGATCCTCGGGCAAAACCTGCCGCAGCAGTTCGTCGATCAGCTCAAGGGCTCGCTGGCAGGCACCACCGTTGCCGCCGTGGGTGGGCTGAACTTCGAGAAGGTCTCGGTGACCCAAACCGGCCTGGAGGTCACCCTGCATGGAACCAACGTGGACATGAACGAGGTCGGCAAGGCCTTCGACGAGCAGGCTGGTAATCAGCCAGCCCAGCGTGCGCAGAGCACTCCCACCCCGAATCCCTACGACCAGTCCGGAGCCGTGGGCTCTTCGTAGGCCTAGGAACTCTTCGTAGGTGTCAGAGTGCGTTGTAGGCCGCTCTATACCGCAGCCAGCCGCTACGCTTCCCGGGGAACGATCGCGCCGGCGTGGGAAACGCCCAGCCGCGTGGCCCCCGCCGCAATCATGGCCACCGCAGTATCCCAGTCGCGGATTCCCCCGGACGCTTTGATGCCCACCAGGCCCGCCGCCTGACGAGACTGATCATCCACGCCGAACGGCGCGAGCACTCCCATGCACCGCAGCTCGTCGGCCATGATTCGCACCGCCTCCACGGTCGCCCCACCCGCCGGGTGAAAGCCCGTGGAGGTTTTTACGTAGTCGGCCCCCACCTGGGCACACGTCCGCACTGCGGTGCGCAGCTGCTGCTCGTCCAGCACAGCAGACTCCACGATCACCGAAAGCACCACCGGCTTCGGCACGGCCTCGCGGATGGTCATGAGCTCAGAGATGAGCGCCGAGGTATCCCCCGCCACGGCAGCGGCGAGATCCACCATCACGTTGATGTCGTGGGCTCCCTGTTCCACTGCCCACCGTGCCTCCGTGGCTTTGACCAAGCTCGCGTGCTTCCCGCTGGGAAACCCGCAGACAGTCGCGAGCCGTAGGGTGGCGTCGGAGGAAAAGAGAGAACCGACCGGCAACATCGACGGCGACACGCACACCGCCCCACACCCCAGCTGCTCGGCTTCGCCGATGAGGTCAGCGACCTGTTGGCGAGTAGCTTCCGGCGCCAGCAGCGTGGAGTCGATCGCCGCTGCCACCTGATCGCGGGACAGAGCAGAAGCTTCCATCGGTGGCGTCACCACGAACCGCTGGCGTTACCCAACACATCCTTGATCGCCGGGCGGATATCCTGCCAGTAAATGCCCACGATGACTGCGGCGATGACCCACAGCAGCTCCATGTTCACAAACAAGCTGAGCAGCCCGAGGGCACTCGCGCCGCCGAGGAGCATGAGCCAGTTCTCCTTCTTCCTGTCGATCACGGTAAACGCATCATTTCTCGTGCTCGCAAGCTGGATCAAGCCGATGATCGCCAACGCGAGCACAACAAAGCCGAGGAAGAGATTGAGGTAGAAGTAGGCTCCACTAACGACCAACAAGACTGCATTCATAATGGCTATGCTATCGCGAAAATGAATTCTGTCAGAGTGTAAATCGCTAGGCCCGCCAAGGCGCCCACCAAAGTACCGTTGACGCGGATGAACTGCAGGTCCTTGCCGACCAACAATTCGATGCGATCGCTGGCCTCTTGGCCATCCCACCGCTCCACCGTCTCGCCGATGATGCTGGTGACTTCCCCGGCGTAGTTATCCGCAAGGTAGCTGGCGGAATTGACGATGCGCTGATCCAAAGAGCGCTGCAACTCCGGTTCGTTTTGCACGCGGCGGCCAAAGTCCTCCACCCACGTGGCGATGCGGGTGCGCAGCACAGACTCCGGATCGCGAGCCATGGTGGTCAAGGTAGAACGGATGGCCTCCCACATGCGCCCCGGCAGGGCGCGGACGGGAGTGGAATCCATAATGTCATCCTTGAAGCGCTCCACTCGCTCGATCATGGCCTGGTCATGCTGGAGGTCTTGCGACAGCTGCTTGACGAACGTGCGCAGCTGGTGGCGGGCATCGTGATCCGGGTTGCGGCGAACATCGGCGGTGAAGGCGGTCAGTTCGCGGTAGACCTTGTCTCCCACGAGGTCACGGACAAACCGCGGCGCCCAGGTGGGGGTGCGCTCGTCAATGAGGCGAACCACGAACTCCTCGGAGTTGCGGGCTTTGTCGTCGAGCCAAATCACGATGGCATCGACGACCGGCTCGGTCCGGCCTTCCTCGATGAGTTGCTCCAGGCCGCGGCCCAGCGGCGGAGCCCAGTTCGGCTCGCGGGCTTTGTCGATCACCAGGGCGTTGATGACCTGCTCGGCCTCCTCGGGGGCGATGCCGTTGACCACCAGGTCAATGAGCTTGCCTGCCTCCTGCGACACGCGCTTTGCTCCCACGCCGTCGACGACCCAATCCGCGAGGCGCTGCGGGATGTGCGCCTTGCGGAGCTTTTCGCTGATGAGGGTGGCGTTGAGGAAGTTTTCGCCGACGAACTCGCTGAGGGCGTGGCCGACCTGATCCTTCTTGCGCTTGATGATGGCCGTGTGCGGAATGGGGATGTGCAGCGGGTGGCGGAACAGCGCCGTAACCGCGAACCAGTCCGCCAGCGCGCCCACCATGCCGGCCTCGCTCGCCGCCCGGACGTAGCCAATCCACGCCCCCGGGTTGCCGGTGAACTCCAGCCAGCGCATGGCGATGTAGATCGCCGTGGCCATGACCAGCAAGCCCGTGGCAATGACCTTGTGCTTGCGCAATTCGGCACGCTTCTGCGCCTCGGTTTCCGGGTCCGGGCCGGGAACCTCGAGAAGGTCGGGGCTGGTATTTGGTTCGGTGGTGGAGTGGTGCTTATCAGTCACCTGGTCATTATTGCACTAATGGCGCTGAGCTCAGATTTTCCCGCCTTCCTCTGGCGCTAGTGCACCCAGGTCTCGTTCTCGCCGACGACCTCGCCCTCGGCGTTGTAGATATAAAAGCCCACGCCGGAGTTTCGGCCGGAATGCCCCGCCTCAATTTCCGCTGCGAACTTCTTGCCTAGCTCACGCAGCGTCTCGTCCTCGTTGTGCGCCAACGTCTTGACCACCACGTTGAAGCCCACCACGTCAATGATCTCGAAGGGGCCGAATTCCGACCCGGTAGAGATCTTCCACACCTTGTCGATGTCCACCGGCTTAGCGTGTCCGCGCGCGAGCAGAGACAGCCCCGCGTCCATGAAAGGAATGAGCAGGGAGTTGAGGATGTAGCCCCGCAGTGGTTTGCGGATCACGGCCGGCACCATCCCCAGATCCTCGGCAAACGTGGTGGCACGGTCGAAGGTCTCCGCCGCCGTCGACTCCTGCCCCATGATCTCTGCAATGTTGAATCGCCAGATCAGGTTGGCGAAGTGCATGGAGACCAGCCGATCACCGGCATTCATCTGCGCGGCAATCTCAGCGGGCAGGAAGGTCGAGGAGTTCGTCAGCAGCAGTGCATCGGGTGCTGCGTGGCGTTCGATCTCCACAAACATGCGCTGCTTCGTCTCCACGTCCTCCACTGCGGATTCGATGACGATATCCGCCCCGCTGACGGCCTCCGCTAGGTCGCCGGTGCGATCGATTGCGGCACAGTTGGTGCGGAAGCTGGCGGCGTCGAAAGTATCGAAAAACTTCGTGTACTCGCCGCCGATCCAGGCGAGGTAACGGTCGAAGGTGGTGAAATCGTTGCGGTGGTTATACACCGTGACCAGGAAATTGTGCCGGATAGCTTGGGCCGCGATTTGAGACGCCAACAGCCCCGAACCGATCACTGCAATGCGTTGGGTCATAACCGTCTCCTTGCCCCGCAGCGGGACACATGTCGTGTGTGAATAGTGGAATGCTCACGCTGGCGCGTGAGCGCTAGAACGGGTGTGCTGAGCCTGCGGAAGTGCTAGGCCTGCGGAAGCAGGCGCGGCACAACCTTGCCGGAATCGTTCCGGGGAAGTTCGGACACGCGGATGATGGAATCCAGTGCACTGAACTTGCTCACGCCGGCGAGGACGGCGTTGTTGAGGTCCTCATCGGTGATCTCCTCGGCCTCGATGATGTAGGCGGTGAGCTTTGCGACGATGTCATCCTGATTGCCGATGACGAAGACGTCGTCGATCTGCGGCAGGGTGAGCAGGAACTCCTCGATGACGCGCGGGTGGATGTTCTCGCCGCCACGGATGACCATGTCGTCTGCGCGGCCGCCCACGTAGAGCCGGCCCTTGGCGTCCACGAAGCCTTTGTCGCCGGTGGAGAGCATGCCATCGACCACATCGGTGGAGTCGGAATCGGACAGGTAGCCGACGGAGGTCATGGAGTTGGAAGAGTAAATCACGCCGGTTTCGCCGGGCGCGACCGGCTGATTGTCCTCGCCGATGATCGCCAGGCGCACGCCGGGGCCGGGGCGACCGGCGGTGGTGGGATCATCCAGCATGTCCTCGGCGGTGGCCACGGTGATCTGGCCGTGCTCGGTGGAGCCGTAGAAGTTGTGCACCACGCCCTTGCCGTCGCCGAAGCGCTTGTTGAGGTGGAACACCAGCTCCGGCGGGATGGCGTTGCCGGCGGAGACGATGAAGCGGACGGTGGAGGCATCGACGCCGGTCTTTTCCACCTCGTCGAGCAAGTCGCGGAGGTACACGGCTGCAGAGATGATCGCGGTGACGCGGTACTTCTCCATCTCGGCGGCGTCGCGGACGGGTTCGATGATCCGGTGAGTGATGAGGGTGGAGCCGGTGGCCAAGCCGATGTGGAGGTTGAGCCAACCCCAGGCGTGGAACATGGATACCGACAGCTGGATCACGTCGTTGCGGCGGAAGGGGATCTTGTCGAGGATGCTGCCCAGCACCTTCGGGGTCTTGGGAACGGGCAGCATGACGGCCTTCGGTACACCGCGGGTTCCGGAGGACATGATGACGGTCGGCTGCTGCTTCGGGTGCTTGGGCAGCGCGACGTTGCGGTACTCGGTTGCGCCGCGTTCGATGAGGTCGGAGGCGCGGGCGTAACCAGCCACGCTGGGGGCATCGGCATCCTCGGGTGCAGAAGACTGAGCAGTGATGATCTTGTTCTCTACGTCGAGCCCGGCGATGACGTCCGTGAACTCGGCATCGATGAGCGTGGCATCGCTGGGGTATTCCAGAGCGATGTTCTGCAGCTGGGTTAGGGACGATGCCGGGTTGAGGATCTTGGTTTCCATGCCGTTGTATGCGGCAGCGATCAGGCCCAGCACCATGTAGCGGCTGTTGCGGACGATCAGCGACATCGAGCGCAGGTCCGAGCCATCTGAGGTGGACAGGGAGCGCAGGCTCTTGGCGAGTGCGCGACCTTGGTCGCGAACTTCGGTGAAGGTCAGGGACCCGTCATCGTCGATGATGGCGGTGCGGTCTGGGTACGATGCTGCACCGGTCTCCACGAGGGCTGCCAGGGACATGCCCCATCGGTTCGTCGCCCCGATGAGAGTCTTGGACTCCTTGAGCCCGCCGGTGCGGATCACGCCCGCACGCATGAGGGGCTTGAGGGATTTCAGCATCTGGCTGACGTTGAGCTGGGCAGAGACGTAGGTGTTGTGCTTATGCATGGTGGGATCTTCACTTCGGGAGTCGGTGTGTGACGAGGCAGCAGGCAGGCCAGCTGGGCAGCGTAAAAGACCAGCTGAGCAGGCCAAAAGAGCGGGGCGATGAGTTAGGCCCGTCGCCCCGGCGAGGAACGTTGTCTCTAGGGCGTCTTGAAGACGAGGTTCCTAGAACGTGCCGGCGATGACCTTGGCCGTGTGGGCGACGCCGTTGTTGGTCATGTGAACAGGCAGGTTGTAGCCGGACACGTTGGTGGTGTCGATGACACCGGCGATCATGCGACGATCGTCGGGGGCGCATTCGCCGGTGCCTTCGGTGCTATCGCGGATGTCGGCGAACACAACGTTGTCCTTCGCGCGAGCGTTGACGAGGTCCTTGGCCCAGTTGTGGATGTTGACCTCGGCATCGCGGATCCAGAATGCGGGGATTCCGATATCGCCCGGGAGCATCTCAACGTGGACGAGGCACTGCTCGGCAGTCTCCGTCTTGGAGATCGTGGGGTAGTCGGCGATGGTGATCTTGGCATTCGGGGCTGCCTGCTTGATGCGGTCGATCGCGGCGTTCATCGCGTTGGTCCACAGCACGCGCTGCTCGTCGTAGCGCTGTGGGAGGGAGAGGAGCATGTCCGGCAGACCGCGGGCGGCGACCTGCTGGGACAGCCAGGTGTAAGAATCGTTGAAACCGAACTGGATGACCACGTTGCTGGTATCAGCGTTCAGGGCGTGGTCGTTGAGGGCGTTGTTGATTTCGCCGTCCAGGGTTGCGGAGGGGCCGCCCTTGACGTAGGCCATGGCGCCCGGGCAGGAGTAGTCACGCACCTCGAGGTTCTTCATCTGGCCGATCTGGCGAGGAGCATTCGTGGGAGACTGGCCGCAACCATGGGGGGAGTACTGGGTGAGGTTGGCGCCGATGGGGTTATCCAGCGGGATGCCGGCCGCTTCGGCGTTGGCGCGCACCTTCGCGCCCACGGTTTCTGCGGGGGTCGGGTTGGACAGGTACGAGTCGCCGAAGGTGACCAGGTTGTGTGGCTCAGCGGCGGAGGCGGTGGGGGCGGCCAGGCCTGCAACACCCAGTGCGAGGGTGGCTGCCGTTGCGGCTGCGGCGAGTGGTGCCTTGAAGCGAGAACCCGTGGTGCGAATCGTCATGTAATGCTCCCTTCCAGAAGTGATGCACATGCAGTTATTCTGTTCAGTTTTCAACGTGGCCTTTTACGGCCTTATCCAGACCCGAATAAGAGTAGTCCGAAAGAATGGCTTTCCCAACTGGTTTTCTGCATCTCACTGAGGCCATAGATGCTGCATGACGTGCCATTTAGCTTTCCTGAACCTAGGTTCAAAACTGAAACTATTTTGCCGAACAATTTGTTTGTTCGCCCGACGCACGGCTGCAATATCTCCCCGAGAACATTCACTAAATCAGCAGCTCAAAGCCCATTACCACCCAATTCCCACAGCTCCCTCCAGCGCTCTCGGATACACCACACCTCTGAACACAAACAAAGATTTATGAATTTTCTTCTTATGTTTTATTAATGTTTTTCATCCACTAAACGATGTCCTCCATCAAGCCCCGCCATCAGTAGCAGATCTTATGGTGTTGTAGATCACAGAAAAATCGACCGCGAAGCACCTCCTCTTGAGGTGGCTTCGCTACCTCACAATATAGAGAAAGTGTCTCACGGTCGATCGTCTGCGACAGCCGCTCGGGAAGCTATCCCGTCAGTGCCCCTCCCCCAGGGCCACTGACCCGGTCCCTACCTATTCGACGGTGCGGCGGCGCGGGGTTCGGCGTCGAACAACGTTGTTGTCTGCCGGGAGCACATGCTCGCCGGTGGTATCCAACGTTAAGGCCAGGGAGGACACATAGAGCGTCTCGCCATTGGGGCCGGTCTTGGCGGAGGCCACCATGTCCGGACGCTCCACCTCTTCACCCGTGATAGCGCAGGTGAGCTTGTGGTCACTGGGGTTGCCGTGCTCATCGAACATCGGCACATCGATGCCATCGTGGGAACGGCGCAGGTAGTAACGGCCCTTGGTGATGACGGCCATGAGCGGCGTGACGATGACCGCGATGATCGCAGAGAACAGCGGGCTGAACGCCGCGATGCCGTCGCCAAAGGCTCCGAAGAACATCGCCACGGAGATACCACCAGCAGCCAGCACAGAAACAACACCGACGGGGTTGACGTTGTACAGCATGCCGCGGCGGAACTCCGGCTCCAGCGGCGAGAGCTTCAGCAGGTACTTGTTGAACACGATGTCCGCCGCCACGGTGAAGATCCAGGCGATGGCGAAATTGGAGTAGAAGCTCAACACGAAGCCGAGCACCTGGAACATGTTGAACTCCATCAGCGCCAGGGCTATGCCCACGTTGAGCACAACGAAGGTGATGCGGCCCGGGTAGCGCTTGAAGGTGCGGGAGTAGATGTTTGTCCACGCCAGGGAACCGGAGTAGGCGTTAGTCACGTTGATCTTGATCTGGCTGACCACCACGAGGAACACCGCCAGCGCCACGGCCAGCCAGCCGGGCATCATTTCCTTGTACATGCTGAGGAACTGGTTGACCGGCTCCATAGCCATGTCCGTGCTCTGGTTGAGGTTGGCGATGATGTAGACGGCCAGGAACACCCCGATGATTTGCTTGGCGGCTCCCAGGAATACCCAGCCCGGGCCACCGAGGATCACGGCGGTCCACCAGCTGCGCTTGTTCTTAGGGGTCTTGGGCGGCATGAACCGCAGGTAGTCGATGTTCTCCGCGATCTGCGCGGTCAGGGAGAGGCACACGCCGGCGGCGAGCATCATGGAGGCGAAGTTCACGCCCTCGCCGTTTTGGCCGGAGTAGGCCATGAAGGTGGAAACGGATTCCGGCTCCTTGATCAGCAGATATGCCAGGGGCAGAACCATCATGATCAGCCACAGCGGGTTGGTCCAGGACTGCAGCTTTGCCAGGATCTTCATGCCATACATCACAAGCGGGATGATCATGAGCGAGCTGACGAGGTAACCGGCCCACAGCGGCAGCCCGAAACCGACCTTGAGGCCCTGCGCCATGATCGCACCTTCGGTGGCGAAGAGGATGAAAGTGAAGGACACGAAGATGAGGTTCGTGAGGATCGAGCCCATGTAGCCGAATCCGGAGCCGCGGCTGATGAGGTCCAAGTCCACGTTGTAGCGCGCGGCGTAGTAAGCCAGCGGGAAGGAGCTGATGAAGATGAGCACCGCGGCGATGAGGATGCCGCCGATGGCGTTGCCCGTGCCGTGTTGGATGCCGATGGAGGCGCCGATGGAGAAGTCCGCCAGGTAGGCAATGCCGCCGAGTGCGGAGCCTGCCACCACGGCTGGGGTCCAGCGGCGGTAGTGGCGGGGAGCGAAGCGGAGGCTGAAGTCCTCCGCGCCCTTAGTTTGCTTCGCGTTCCGGGCCTCGTTGGGGGCGCCGGCGATGGTCGTTGGAGACTGTCCCGTGCTGGGGGCGGTCGCTTGGGCCGCTGGTCCCGGGGGTGTATCTAGCTTCGTCGGTGGTGTCATGGGGAGAAATTTACGGTTTCCATATTTCCCCTGATCGCCAGTTTCGTGACAGTTATGTTTCTAGTTTCGTTTCTGGATTTCGGTGCGGTTACGGCCGCTGGTGCGGTCACGGTTGGCGGGTGGTGTGGTGGTTTTTCGGGTCGACGCCACCAGGAAGGCACATTCACACCCCATTGAGGTGGCTGTGCGATATACCTTGTCCTGTATGCCGTCTCATATGCCGCACCATCAGCCTTCCCTGCCAGCAGACGTGATCAGTACAGCCGTGATGCCCTGGCTGTCGCCAGCCGTGCGCTCATGGTTACCCTCCGACAACCCCACTGCTCCCGTGACGGAGTGGCTGTCCGAGGAGGTATGGCGTATCGACAACGCGGAGTTCGCCGGGCAACTCGATGCAGCGATTCCCGTGACGGTGTCCGATCCAATGCTCTGGGCCAACCGGGTCTTGGATGGCCGCGCTCAGCACGCTGATCAGCTGTGGACGGCGGGATCTGAAGGCACTCCCTGGATTCTTGCTGCGTCGCGAGCCCGCGATCGAGATATTGACCGAAGCTATGTGGACATCATTGCGACCGATCTGCCCCCATCGCTAACTACCTTTGCTGTGTTGGCCGACCCCGAGTCGGGACCGTTGCACTTCTTTAAGGAATTCAGTCCGCGCTGTGTCAGGGTATTCGTCGCGGATCCTGAATCGACCGCGACAGCAATCAATGATTCTGGGTTAGGGCTGAGGGCTGACATAGACACGCTTCTGCTCGCCGGCCCGGTCGATACCACCGGATCCAAGGAGGCACACCACCCGACAAATCTCACCACCTCTCTCACCACGTCGGAACGCGCGCAGCTCCAGCTTGTTCCTGCGCACGCAGCTGAGGCGGCCGAGGGAATCAGCGCCATGTATGATGCGATCAAACGAGAGGTGCCTTCCTTGCGCTGGTGGGCCCGGCCCTCCGATGAGCCTGAGCTTGAGGAATGCGAGGAAGCTGGGCTTCTCTTCGCATTGCAGGTGACGGAGGATTCCCCACAGCCGGAGCTACCAAGTGCTTCTTGCCTGGAGGGCACAGTAGGTTTCATCGCTGCCCGCCCCAACAACGCCTTCGGACTGACGGGGTGGGAGATGGTGGAAAAGTGCATTCATCCCTCCCATCAGGGCAACAACTATTCAGCTGTCGCGACGGCACTCTTGACCCAGTGTCTCCGTTCCTTCGACATCCCCACGGCACCCGGCGATTCGTCGGGGCGCGCCACGCCTGTCCTGTGGGGAGAAATCGACCCCGCAAATCGCCCCTCCCTTGGCACGGCAAACAAAGTAGGCCGAACGATTGTCGGCGGGCATCTGTGGCTGACTCCAGCAGGGTTTCCGGGAATGAACTAAGCCGCTCTCGCAGCGCTGCGCCAAGAAGGTTGGACCATCTGCCAAAGGTAAGCTGGGCTACAACATCATCGCGACTGAGGGAAGCATTCTTGCGGACATGCCCATTGCGTCAGCGTTGAGACCTCTTCTTAGTCCTTTTCTATCCTGCCCCGCTGGGCTCCCAAGGGTGTCGTGTAAGAGCTCATCTGAGTGCTGTGCGAGAGCTCAGTCCCTGTGTCCCGTTTTCTCGACGTTTCAGTCTTGGAGTGCGTTGTTCAT
>DGYFJ06202__coassemble_1317_pt1 | contig 14284 bp, 11 predicted proteins | sample DGYFJ06202__metabat2_low_PE_020 | metagenome-assembled genome bin DGYFJ06202 | reverse complement strand
ATGTCAACGGCATCGTCTCTGTGTCCGCCAAGGACAAGGGCACCGGCAAGGAAAACACCATCAAGATCCAGGAAGGCTCCGGCCTGTCCCAGGAAGAGATCGACCGGATGGTGAAGGACGCCGAGGCTCACGCTGAGGAGGACAAGAAGCGCCGCGAGGAGCAGGAAGTCCGCAACTCCGCAGAGTCCATGGCATACCAGACCCGCAAGTTCGTCGAGGACAACAAGGAGAAGGTGTCCGAGGAGACCCAGAACAAGGTCGAGGACGCAGCTAAGGCTGTGGACGAGGCCCTGAAGGGTGACGACCTCGAGGCCATCAAGGATGCAGTGGAGAAGCTCTCCGCTGAGTCCCAGGAGATGGGCAAGGCTCTCTACGAGGCCGAGGCCGCACAGGCTGGCGAAGCCGGTGCAGCTGGCGCCGCAGGTGCTGAGTCCGGCTCCGAGGATCCCAACGTTGTAGACGCTGAGGTCGTTGACGAAGACGACGACAAGAAGAGCGACAACAAGTAAGCCTTCACCGCCCCGGGCCCAGCTGTGGGCTCGGGGCGTTCAGCTACGTTGAGAAATAGAGGAAGACGATGAACGAACGAGATTTTAGCCAAGACCCCGGCGCCCCCGAGGCGACCGATCCCGAAGCTACCTCTGCCGAGCGCGCTGAAGCTGCCGCAGCGGAAGCCGCAGGTGAGGGCCGCGACGAGTTTGCTGGTGAATTCGCTGGCGAGAACCCGGCCTCCGCAGGTGCCGGTGCTGGTGCAGCGGGTGCGGACGGTGTCGGCGAGCCAATTATCGAGGATCCGGAGGCGGACGCCGCCGTGGAGGATGTCCTCGACGGTGAGGCCACCGGCGACCTCGAGGCAGCCCAGGACGCCGCCGTGGATGCAGCCGAAGAGGATGCCGCCCGTGCCACGGGTGACTCTGGCCTTCAGCAGCAGCTCAATGAGCGAACCGAGGATCTCCAGCGCGTCACTGCGGAGTACACGAACTACCGCCGCCGCGTGGAACGCGACCGCGTTGCCGTCATCGAGGGCGCGAAGGCCGATGTGGCAAGCAAGCTGCTGCCCATCCTGGACGACCTCGACCTGGCCGAGTCCCACGGGGACCTCACCGGCCCGCTGAAGTCTGCAGCTGACAAGCTGCAGGGCGTGATGTCCGCCATCAAGGTGGAATCCTTCGGTGCCGAGGGCGAGGAGTTCAACCCTGACCTGCACGAGGCTGTGCAGGACACCAGCTCCGGCGACGACAAGGTGCTGGGCACCGTGCTGCGTAAGGGCTACCGCTTGGGCGACCGTGTGCTGCGCCACGCGATGGTGATCATCGCGGACGCCTAAGAGCTGACGCTCACGGCTAGCGTGTGGTGCGCGCAAGTCCGCGCACTGGCTAGGCGTGGCTCTGAGACAAACCTAAGGGGCGGCCGCCCTACCTCGTGAAGGTAGGGTGGCCGCCCCTTTGTGCTGTGCTGCGCAGTCGGAACCGGTTCGCTGCCAGCGGCGGGGCGCCTAGTCCCTAGCCGCTAGTTGCTAGCCGCTGGCAGTGAGCCGTTAGGCGTTCTTGCGACGGCTGATCAAGGCAGCGCCGGTGGCCACAGCGGCTGCGCCGATGAGCAGCAGCGGGAAGGTGCCGATACCGGTGTTAGCCAGGTTGCCTCGGCTGCTGGAACCGTGCTGGCCACTGGAGTGGTTGCTCCCGGAACCGCCATTGCTGTTGTTAGAGCCACCAGCGTTGGAACCGCCGTTGCCGCTGCCGGAGCCACCGTGACCGTTGTGCGAACCGCTGCCGGGCGTCGTGGTGTCGGTCTCACCGGGCTTAGAAGGCTTAGAGGGTTCTGGCTTCTCCGTTCCTTCGCCAGGCTTACCGGGCTCAGTGGGCTCGGTGGGCTCAGTGGGCTCGGTGGGCTCGGTCGGGTCGGTTGGCTCAGTCGGGTCGGTCGTATCGGTGGGGTCAGTGGGCTCAGTCGGGTCCGTCGTCTCAGTCGGCGGCATGACCTCGTCGGGATCGCAGCCCTCTTCGTTACCGGTGAGGTACTCGTTCAGGACATAGGCTTTGGCGTCGGCGTCCGGCGTAGCCGGCAGGGTGATAGCGAAAGCGGACTGTGCGGGCATGGAGTCGATGTGCAAGGTGATGGTCTTGCCGTCGTCGGAGACCACCGGGGTACCTGCACCGACAACGGGCTTGGTGTAGCCGTTGCCTGGCAGCTGGCCCATTCCGCCCTCGCCGGGGGCGAGGCCGGTGATGACCTTGATCTCGTCCTGCTTGCTGAAGGTCAGGCCTTCTGCGACCTTCACCGTGTAGTCGACGTCCTTGAGGTCCACGTCAGCCGCGCCGTAGAGGCGGTAGTACATGGGGTTGCTGTCCCAGCTATCGGCGTTGACCTCGCCGAGGGGCGAAGGATCCGTGCGGACGTAGTCATCGGACGAATCGTCGTAGTTGTTGGTCAGCCGGATTGCGCCGTTGTTGTCCCACTTATCGCGAGCAATGACGTCCCTGCCGCCGGGCAGGCGAACCGTCTGTCCGACGAGATTCACCACGCACTTTTCGCTCTCCGGAAGGGTCGGGGGAGTGATTCCGCAACCGTTGCGGTCCGGGCCGGACTCGCCGGTGATCGTTCCGGCGGCGACGAACGAGTCATTCTCGTTCGCTTGCGGAATTAGAACCGAAGCCACGAAGGTCGTGGAGGAATTCGCAGGTAGGTTGCCGAGGTCGACCACCCCGTCCTGGGGAACTGGGTTATCCAGGAGGTGCGGGGTGGTGTAGGGCAGGCCGGCCGCCGGAGCGAAACGAGTCGCTCCCCAGTCGGTGGATTCGTAGTTCCACTGGCCATTACCGGGGACATCGGGCAGATCGAGCTTGAGCTTCGCATTGTCCACGGCGTACTGGGTGCCGATGTAGTAGCGGAAGTTGAGCCGGAAGTTATCTCCACGGCCGGTGAAGTAGTGCTGGACCTCAAACTTTGCGGGGGAACCGTAGACGGGGCTGACTTCCTTGATGAAGCCACCGTTGCTGTAGTGCACGGGGTTGCCCTCGAGATCGACCCAGAGGTCATCGACATTGCCGTTGTAGTAAGCGCTGATGTCAGCGGGATCGACCTTTTTGTCCGCATCCATGACCGCGGATGCATACCAGTCGACCGAGCACTTCTGGCTGTTGTCGCCGGAGGTCGTGCCGGTGTTGGTGGCGTGTGCGGACGGGATGGCGAGGAAGCTCAACGGGAGCGCGAGCAAGCTGGCAGTTGCCAGGCGTGGGAATTTCTTCATTACTGATAAACCAAGCGTGTGTAGGCGGGTGGAGCGTGTGAGTGAGTGCTCCGTGACGCATTGCACGTTACTTGGAGAAAGCTGACAGTTCAACAGATAAAATTAAGAAATATCTAATATGGAGCCTATCAAGTAGTTTTCTTTCTGCAGATATCTGCAGAGACGGCGCTGAGGCGCCGCCCGAACTCGCGCCTAGAACGGCTCCGGGCCGCCACCCGACCCCTCGAGTCCTTCCGGCCCCTCAGGGCCGTCCAGTCCTTCGTTGATCTTCGCCATGAGGTACGGGCTCGGCTTGACCTGAATCTCGGCCTGGCGCTCATCGTCGCCCCAGATGATGTCGGTAAACGTCTCCACCTGCCCCTCGTGCCACAGGTGCAGCCGAGGGCTAATCGAGCCCGGCTGCGACGTGTACTGTTCCGCGGCGATCGAGACCATGAGCCCGATGGAGTTCATCAACGACGCCCCGTTGGTCACCTCCCGCACCAGCGTGAGGTGGCGGTGCGGCATGGCGAAAATCAAGCCCTTGGAACGATCCACCTCCGGCGCGTACCGCTCCATAATCTCGTCCAGGAACAAGGGGATTGACCCGCCGAAGAAGCTGGAGGTTTCCAGCAGCCAGCAGCTTTCCTCCGCATTCGCGTCCTGCATCGACGGCGGCAGCGTACTGGCCTGGGACGCACCGAACCGCTGCTCCTCGCTGGGCGTGAATCGCACGGCGCTGAGGTCGGAGTCGATGAGCTCCTGCCAGAGGTTTCGGTAACCCATGCGGTACAGGTCCTCGACCGGACCGCGATCCTCCAAGGAGGAGGGGTTGAGGTTCTCCACCGATTCCTCGCTGTCGAAGCACAGCCGAACGATTGTATCCTCGCTCCACGGCTGCACCGGCGAATCCTTGGTGAATAGTGGCTGTACGACTTCCGAATCAAGCTGCACATCATCACCGGAGCCGCCGGAGTTCCCCGCGCCACCGGCACCCTGTGTGTCACCCTGGGCTGCCGTACCGATCCCCCCAGACTTCGTGCGAAACAGCGGCTGCGGGCCATTCTGATCCGATTCTGTGCGCAGGGTCACCGGCAGCCCCAACGCGTCCATGGCCCACTCTTCCCACTCCAGCGAGTCGATCGGCTGCAGGCGTACGCGCATGCCGCGGAAGAAGTCGGCGTCGCGGTAGCTGGTGGCGGGCCGGACACTCAGCAGGCTGGAGACGAAGGCGTGCACCACCTGCAGCATGTCCGCATCGATGTTCCGCAGGTTCGATACCTGGAGGTAGAGGTTGTCCAGGTGCACCGTGGAGGGCCGCCCACTCGGCGGGGTGATGCGTACGTCTTTGCCATTGACCTCGGCGTGGTAGCCGCGTTCGTTGAAGGCCTTGACCAGGGTCTCCTCAAGCATGAGCCCCTGGTTCATCTTGAGTTTGTCGAAGACGGGGTGCGGCCGTTCCAGCTCGTCGAGGATTCCGTCTAACGGCTCGCCGCTGCCCGGGTCTTCCGGCGTGCTCGCGCCACCTTGCGGCTCTTCGTGACCGAAGAGCTTGTGCAGCCAGTTCCGCTTCTTGTCAGACATACTCTCTACTCTAACTACTTGTCTTTTCCACCGAATATTTCTCGTCGACGCCACTACGCGCCATCTGTCTTCCACCCAGCTCAGTGACCCTCGTGCAGCGACCCGTAACGGGCATGGGGTGGGAATAACCGTGGGGTGGCGTCGTTATAAAAAATAGGCAAGAAAAGTTCAGCGGGGTACACTCAAGATTGAGAGCAACACCCCAGCGTGAACAGCGATTTTAGAAACGACAAAAGGAGTGACCCATGGCACAAAGAGAATGGGCCGAGAAGGACTACTATGGCGACCTCGGCGTGTCCTCCACCGCCACAGCGGAGGAAATTAAGAAGGCCTATCGCAAGATAGCGCGCGAGGATCACCCGGACAAAAAGCCGGGCGATGCGGCGGCGGAGGAACGCTTTAAGAAGGCGTCCGAGGCCTATAGCGTGGTCGGCGATAAGGAAAAGCGCGCGGAGTACGACGAGCTAAAACAGATGCTCGCCAGCGGCGCGTTTAGCAGTGGCGGACCCGGATTCGGCGGCTACAGCAGTGGCGGCGGATTTAGCAGCTACGGCGGTGGCTTTAGCGGGGCCGGCAGCAGCGGCTTTAGCGGCGGAACGGGCGGATTCAACATGTCCGACCTGTTCGGCGACGGCGGCGGAGGGCTCGGCGACATGTTCGGCGGACTGTTTGGCGACGACATGGGCGGTGGTCAGCGCGGCCAGCGTACCCAGCGCGCAGGGCGCCAGCAGCGCAGCCGCGGTGCGGATGTCGAAACCGAGCTCACCCTCGACTTCCGCGAAGCTACCAAGGGCGTGACCGTGCCGATCCGGCTCACCAAGCCGGAGCCGTGCGAGACCTGCCACGGCTCGGGCGCTAAGCCGGGAACCTCGCCAGTGACGTGTAGTACCTGCAACGGCTCGGGCATGACAAACGAGCAGCGCGGCGCATTTGGATTTTCGCGCCCCTGCCCGGACTGCGCCGGAACCGGCACGGTGATTAAGGACAAGTGCCCGGACTGCGGCGGAACCGGCCGGGTGACCAAGGCCCGCACCATTACCGTCCGCGTTCCGGCTGGCGTGGTGGACGGACAAAAGGTTCGTCTGGCCGGTCAAGGAGCCGCAGGCCAGAATGGCAAGCCCGCGGGTGACCTGTTCGTCACGGTGCACGTGCGGCCGGACAAGGTGTTCGAGCGCAGCGGTAACGACCTGAAACTCACCGTCCCGGTGAGCTTCAGCGAGCTCGTGCTCGGCGGTGCGGTGACCGTGCCCACCCTGGATTCCAAGGTGCGGGTGCGCATCCCGCAAGGCACCCAAGACGGCACTACGCTGCGCGTGCGTGGCCGCGGCGTGCACAAGCGCAACGGCACCAGCGGCGATCTGCTCGTGACCGTCAAGGTGGCCGTGCCTAAGAACCTGGACGAAGGCGCGATGAGTGCATTGCGCAAGTTCGCTGAAGAAGAAAAGCGGTCCGGGTTTGACCCTCGTGAAGGATGGGAGGGTAACTGATGAGTGACAAGGATCGCGGGGCGAAGCGCGAGGTGTTCGTGATCTCCATGGCTGCGGAGATCACGGGCATGCATGCGCAGACCCTGCGAACGTACGACCGGATGGGGTTGGTGACCCCGGAGCGGACACGCGGCGGTGGCCGCCGTTACTCCCGGGAAGACATCGACCGGCTCATGGAGATTCAGCGCCTGTCCCACGAAGAGGGCGTGAACCTCGCGGGCATTAAGACCATCATTGACCAGCAGTCGCGCATCGACCAGCTGGAAGATGACAACGCTGCCCTTCGGCATCGGCTGGCTGAGGCGCAGGAGAAGATCCAAGCGCTGCTGGCCCAGGCTGGGCAGGGCGGCCAAGCTGGTCAAGCCGGGCCGGGTGGTTCGCCCGGCTCCGCTGTGGAGCGGCGCCGTGGCGAGATCGTCCACGTGCCACGGTCCACCGCCGTGGTGATGTGGGAGCCGCGGCGTCGGCGGCGGGGGAACTCGGGCAGCTAGCCCCAGTTACCCTTCCGCGCCGGGCAGCGGCTGTGGGGGAGTGCGGTACTCCACCGGAGTCTCGGAGAAACTGATGGGGTTGCGCACGCTCTTCTCGCCGTCGATATCCACGATGGGCGCCAGGCCCTCGGCCTCGGCGAATGCGAAAGCATCGGCCACGTTGTTTACCGGCCCTGCGGGCACACCCGCCTCGCGCAGCAGCGCGAACCATTCCTTGGACGTCTTCGTCCCCAGCGTGTGTTCCAGCTCGGCCACGAGATCCAGCCGGTGCATCACGCGCGAGGAATTCGTGGCAAACCTCGGCTCGGTAGCCAGATCCTCCCGGTCCATGCAGCGGCACAGCGCTTGGTACAGCGAGTCGTTGCCCGCCGCGATGGCGATGGATCCGTCAGCGGTGCGGAACACTTCGTAGGGCGCAATGGACGGGTGCTTATTGCCCTGCGCCACCCCGATTACGCCCGCGTTGAGGTACGCCGAGGCCTGATTGACCAGCGACGATAGCGCCGTAGAGAGCAAGTTGATCTCGATGTGCTGGCCTCGCCCGCCGCTATCCGGGTTCGCATCGCGGTGGTGCAGCGCCGCGAGGATGCCCATGCCCAGGTGCAGGCCGGTGAGCACGTCGATGAGTGCCACCCCTGCCTTCGTGGGTTCATCCGGGCTCGGCCCAGTAATGGACATCAGCCCGCCCATGGCTTGCACGACGAGGTCGTATCCACCCAGGTCGCGGCCTGGCCCGCTGCCAAAACCGGAGAGGGACGCGTAGACCACTGCGGGGTTGAGCTCCCTGGCGGCGTCGAACCCCAAACCCAGCTTGTCCATCGTGCCGGGCCGGAAGTTTTCGATGACCACGTCTGCCTCCGCAATGAGGTCACGCGCCGTGGCCAGGTCGTCCGGGTCGCGCAGGTCCAGCGCCACCGTGTTCTTGTTGCGGTTCACGCTGGCGAAGTAGGTGGAGATACCGCTATCGGTGACGGGCGGGGCCCAGTGACGGGTGTCGTCGCCCACTCCCTTGCGCTCGATCTTCGTGACGGTCGCGCCCATGTCCGCCAGCATCATGGTGGCGTAGGGGCCCGCGAGCACGCGGGAGAAGTCTGCGACCTTGATTCCGCTGAGCGCTCCCATTTACCGGAATGCCTCCTCGTCGGTGAGGGCCTTGCCGATGATGAGCTGGTGCATCTCGGCGGTGCCTTCGTAGGTGAGGACCGATTCCAGGTTGTTGGCGTGGCGCAGCGGCGAGTATTCCAGCGTGACACCCGAGGCGCCCAACATGGTGCGGCACTGCCGGACGATGTCCAGCGCAGCGCGGGTGGAGTTGAGCTTGCCGGTGCTGATCTGGTGCGGCGCGGCCTTGCCGGAGTCCTTGATGCGGCCGATCTGCAGCGCCAGCAGGGTGGACTTGTTCAGCTCCACGGCCATGTCGGCGAGCTTGGCCTGGGTGAGCTGGAACGCGGAGAGGGACTTGCCGAACACCTGGCGCTCGTGCACGTAGTCGATGGTGGTTTCCAGGGCGTCGCGCGCGGAGCCGATTGCGCCCCAGATGATGCCGTAGCGGGCCTCGTTGAGGCAGGTCAGGGGGCCGCGGAGGCTGTGCACCTCGGGCAGTCGGTTCTCCTCGGGCACGCGGCAGTTGTCCAGCACGATTTCTCCGGTGATCGACGCCCGCAGCGACAGCTTCCTGTGGATCTCCGGGGCGGTAAATCCAGGGGTGCCCTTCTCCACGATGAAACCGGCGAAGCCTTCGTCAGTGCGGGCCCACACCACGGCCACGTCGGCGACGGGGGAGTTGGTGATCCACATCTTCGCGCCGTTGAGGACCCATTCGTCACCGTCGCGGGTGGCGCGGGTCTTCATGGAGGCGGGGTCGGAGCCGGCATCGGGTTCGGTGAGGCCGAAGCAGCCGATGAGCTCGCCCTTGGCCATGCCGGGCAGGTACTTCTGCTTCTGCTCTTCACTGCCCCAGCGGTAGATGGCGTACATCGCCAGGGAGCCCTGAACGGAGACGAAGGAGCGCAGGCCGGAGTCCACGGCCTCAATTTCCATGCAGGCCAGGCCGTATTCCACGGCGGACATGCCGGGGCATTCGTAGCCTTCGAGGTGCATGCCGAGGGCGCCGAGCTCGCCGAACTTCAGGCCGAGTTCCTTGGCGGGCAGGGTGCCCTGCTCGAACCAGTCCTGGATGTTGGGGCGCAGCTCGCGGTCGGCGAAGTCGCGGACGGTGTTCTTGAGAAGCTGCTCGTCATCGCTGAGGAGCGAATCGAAGTTGGTGAGCTCGAGGGTGTGGATCATCCTTCAGTCTCCTTACGGATATAGGTAAGTGCGTGCGATATTCTGTAGTGTAGCTTACGTCACTAGTTTCGTCTTGGGAAGCAATCGGAGGTAAACATGTTCCCCTTCCCCGAGGACCCCACCCCGGCACGGCCGAATCACCGCACGGTGGATCGCATCGCGGGCATCCTAGAGTTCGTCGCGCGCGAACGAGAGCCACAGAGCCTCACGAAGATCGCGCAAGCCGTGGGAGCGCCGGTCAGCTCCGTGCAGTCGCTCGTCAATGGGCTCACGGCCACGGGGTATCTCAAGGAGCAGGGGAAGGCGTACCGGTTGGGGCTCGCGCCCTATTTCCTCACGGCCCTGGCTGGACAGCAGCTCGTGACGACGGTGACACACGAGATGCTCGAGGACATCGTTGCGGAAACCGGCTTCATCGTGGTGTTGGCCGTGCTCATCGGGGAGGACGTCTACTACGTGGATTACGCCTGCTCGGACCCGGCTTTTGAATACTTGGCGCAGAACAGGCTGAAGCGCCACCCGCTGGAGACTTCAGCGGGGTGGGTGCTGCTGTCTGGCCTGGACGTGCCCACGGCATGGAACTATCTCGCCGCCGCGGAAGGGAAGCAGGAGCTTGTCGACCGATTCCAAAGGGAATATCCCACTCTTCGACAGACCGGCGAGTGTGTGGCTCCTGGGGTGGCGTCGAACGGGGCGGATGGCGTGGCCGTTGCGGTGCGCGACAGGAGCGCCGACCGGAGCGCAGGCAAAGGCGCAAGTAAAAGCGCAGGAACGGGCGCCGGTGCGAGCATCGAGGGCACGGCCGTGGCGGCGGTCAGCGTCATCGCGACCACCGAGGAGATCAGCGCGAATTCGGAACACATCATCGGCGTGCTCCGCAAGCACGCGCACCGTTGGAACTCTTAGGAGCTCGAGGACTCTTAGAGGTTGATCTGGCCGTTGGCGATGAACACCAGCGCCAAGATGGCCGATGCCACGATGAGGGTGGAGATCACCCACTCGAAGGCGTTGAAGATGCGCTCGCTGGCGCTGATGCGCGTGAAGATGTACACAATCATGCCGGGCACGATGAGCAGCGTGCCGAGCAGTACGAACTGCAGCTCGGCGGCGTACAGCAGCCATAGCGAGTAGCCGAAGGCCACCGCGGAGATGAGCAGGTGCACGCGGTTGGTGGAGCGGGGAACCTCTGGGCCGGTGAGGTCGAACTTGCGGCCGGCGTCCGGGTGCGAAATGCCGCGCCCGCGGGTGGCGAGGAACAGCAGGTACAGGCTGGCGAACACGTAGGGCACCAGGTACAGCGACGTGGCGAGCTGCACCATCGTGGTGTACGTGGACTGGTTGAGGTAGAACACCACGATGAAGATCTGGATGACCAGCGCGGAGACGAACTGTGAGACGTACGGCGCGCCCATGGAGTTGGTGCGGCCGATGATCTTCGGCAGCAGACCATCCTGCGCCATGAGGCTGATCGGCTCGGCACAGAGCATCTGCCACGACACATAGGCGCCAAGCACGGAGATACACAGGCCGATGGAGATCAGTCCGCCGCCCCACGGGCCGACTACCTGCTGCAGCACCGCGCCCATGGAGTTATCGCCCATGGCCGCAAGCTCCTCGCGCGGCACCACGCCATAGGAGAGGAAGCTCACGGAAATCAGCAGGAAGAATACGGACACGAAGCCCAGGAACGTGGCGATGGAGACGTCCTTGCGGTGCCGTGCGCGCTTGGAGTACGTGCTGGCGCCCTCCACGCCGATGAAGGCCCACACGGTGAACAGCATCATGCCCTTGACCTGGTCGGTGACGGACATGGCGGTGTCCTGATTTTCGCCGAAGGTGGCGGCGCGGCCCCAGAAGTCAGAGGTAAACACTTCCGTGTTGAAGCCCAGGAAAGCCACGAGCACAAGGAATGCCACGATGGGCAGGATCTTTGCCACCGTGGTGATCACGTTCATGATGGCGGCCTGGCGAATACCGCGGGAGAGGACTACGAAGATGCCCCAGGTTAGCGCGGATACGCAGATGGCCTGGATGAGCGGCTGGTCGCCGTTGAAGACGGGGAAGAAGAAGCCCAGGGAGCTGAAGAACAGCGTGGCGTAGCCGACCTGCGCGATGATCGTGCCCAGCCAGTAACCCCACGCGGAGGCGAAGCCCACGAAGTCACCGAGCCCGGCGCGCACGTAGGCGTACACACCGGAGTCCAGGTGCGGCTTGCGCAGGGCGAGCGCCTGGAAGACGTAGGCGATGCACAGCATGCCCACGCCGGTGATGAGCCAGCCGATGAGGGCCGCGCCGGGGGATGCGACCGAGGCGATGTTCTGTGGCAGCGCGAAGATACCCGCGCCCACGGTGGAGCCGATGATGAGGCTCACGAGGGTGCCCATCCGCACGGTGCGCGGATCGTCCTTGACGAGGACCTCGGGCGTGGAGGCGTTGGGTGCGTAGGTGTCGGCGCTCGCGCTGTCGTCGATCACCGTCTTCTTCACAACTCCGCCAGTTGCTGGGTTATCCCCACTATCTGTCTCTTTCACGGTTGTTACCGTACCGTGAATCAGCCCCGAGCACTACTGCGTTCTAAGTATTTCATCGCTTCTCGGCCCGCGCGTACTCCGGCCCTGTTCGCGCCCACCGTAGAGGCTGTGGAGCCGTACCCGACGAGCTTGACTCTCGGCTCCCGCGCCACGTCTACTTCCGAGGCCATGGTGATCCCGCCGCCGTGCTCCCGCAGGTGGAGTGGGCGCAGGTGATTGAGCGCGTGCCGGAATCCCGTGTTCCAAAAGATCACGTCGGCCTCGATGGTGGTTCCGGCGGGGTATGGCTGCCAGCTTTCGGGAATCGCGAGATCCTCCGTGGGCTCGGGTTGGGCCTTGTTATATCCGACGCCACCAGCCAGCACCTCGCTAAACATCCCATGGGACACCAAGGTTCCCCGCTGCACAGCCCGAAGGTAGGCGGGTGTTTGGGGAATGCCTGTTGTGCTGACGACCGAGGGCGGGGTGTGCCCACGGAAGGTGCGGCGCCGCACTGTTTCCTCAACGTGGTGGCCCCATTCCAGATCGAACGGGCGGTAGGAGAAGTTCGGTGCGCGGCGGGTGGCCCATGTTGTGGTGGTGACCTGCTCCAGTTCTAGGAGGAACTGCACGGCCGACAGTCCACCGCCGACGACTATGGTGTGTTTGTCGCGGAAGTCCTCGGCCGCGCGGTAGTTGACGGTGTGCAGCTGGGTGCCGCGGAAGTTCTCCATGCCGGGGATGTGGGGGATGTACGGCTGGGACCATGTGCCGGTGGCGGATAGCACTACGTCCGCGCTGATGTGGATGGAGCGCGGGGGTGCCGAATCGGTGCTGTTTCCGGGCAGTTCCACGGTGAGGATCAGCGGCGCGGGAGAGGATTCGCCGGCGGGGGAGGAGTCGCCGGCGGGGCGCGGGGAGGAATCGCTCACCGCGGTGACGTGCGCGGGGCGGATGATGGGCAGCTCGAAGGTGTCCTCGTAGCTGCCGTAGTAGTCGGCCACCACACTGGAGGCCGGCCGGTGGGTGTCTGCCTCCCCCATGGGCATGCCGGGCAGGTCGGCGATGCGGTGGGCTTTGCCCAAGGTGAGGGAGTCCCATCGGTGCCGCCATGCCCCGCCGGGGCCGTCGTTGGCATCGAGCACGATGAAGTCTTCCCACGGCGTCAGCCCACGCCGCCGCAGTTCGTGGGCGGCGGCGAGCCCAGCCTGACCGGCTCCGATGACCACGGCGGCGAAGCGGCGGTCGTTGTTCTGCGCGAGCCACGCGGAATTCTGAGCATTGCTCGTCATAGCTCACACAGTAGTGCAGTGGTGCAGTCGTGCATGAACAGCGGAGCTGCGCAGTGGCGCACGCGCTGCGGAGCAGCGCCTGTCGGCACTCGTTGTCCTGCCATCAGGGGCTCACCTGCGGATCAGCGAGGTAAGAGCTGTGGGCATCGCTTTCGCCGCGGAAGCACACCAGCGCGTCCAGTATCTTGCGCCATGCGTACGAGTCCCACCCGGGCTGCGATTCTGCCGGCGACCCCTGGCCGGACTGTGGCGGCGAGCTGTAATTCGGCGCCGCTGGATCGGGGCCATGTACTCCGCCGAATGGCCCGGTGGTGAAGCTGATCATGTCGCCAGGCTGCAGCGTTGTTTCCACTCGACCATCGCCAGGTACGCTGCCCTCCCGTGTGTGCAAATCCAGTTCGGACGCCGAGGGAACGCGCGTTCCGGGGCTGCCCCAAAAGTGAATATTGTCGGCCGTGAGCCCTTGTTCTGCCGCGGTGCCCGTGACCACGGATCCGTAGCTGTATCCCACCACCGTGAGCTGCGCGTTCGGGTTGGCGGATCGCAATCCGCGCTGGAACTTTTCCAGCGAGCCCGATGCAGCGTGCGCAGCGAAAGGCAAGGATCCTACTGCTGTGTTCGAGGGGGCCTTGTAATCGTGCCACGCGACCACCGCCACGGAGCGTCCCTGCGCTGCCGCCTGCTCTACCTGGGTGCGAGCCCATGCGACCGTTCTCTCCGTCGCGCCGGGTTCGCTGGATCCCACGCCGCTGACCAGTGTGATGATCTGGTCTGCTTTTTCGACGTCGCCGACGGTCACGATCGGTCCGTTGGCTCCTGTGGTTTCCACAATCGGCACGCCACCGCCCGCGACTGCCTCGTGAGGGATGTCGCGCGCTGGCCCGGGCGCGGGCGGCGCTCCGCTCAGCATCGCGCGCAGCGCTGCCCCAGCGGCGGCGTCTAGGCCGGTGATGAAGGTGATGGCTGCGCGAAGGATCACACCAAGCGTCTGCGCCATCGCCGACAAACTGGATCCGACTGTAGGGAGAAGTGCCAGCGCCCCCGCGGATACATCGCCCGCTGGGCTGACGGTGAACCTCAGACCCCGCGCCACCGTCATCGCAGCCTGCACGGTTGTCCGGGCCCCACCCAGGGCCGACGCCTGGGCGTCCGTGACCGCTCCCGCCGCGGATACCGTGAACCCCAGCGCCTCCAGCGGGGCCGACGAGGTATCCGCCGCCCGCGACGCCGCGTCCGCCGCACTTCCCGTCCATATCTCGCCCCACTCGGCGGTGTCCCGCGCCCACGAGGCATCGTCTTGCACGCCGTCACCGAAGAAGCGTAGTTGTTCGGCGAGCTTCGCCAATCCTGCGGCGTCGCTGTGTTCGAGGTCCGCTACCGTAATGCTCATCGCGCACCGTCCAGG
>DGYFJ06202__coassemble_1303_pt1 | contig 14577 bp, 12 predicted proteins | sample DGYFJ06202__metabat2_low_PE_020 | metagenome-assembled genome bin DGYFJ06202 | reverse complement strand
CGGCGACGGCAATCGTGCGCTCGGCCCGGACACCCGGCACCGTGACATTCACCGGTTCTGGGTGCCACGGTTGGCCCGCCACCACGGCGCTTGGGATCGGTTGCTCGCTCACCTGACCCACGCGGGTCCCGCCCGCCTGATCCATCGCCGCGGTGACCGCAGCCAACGGATCGACGACACGCAGCGGCTCCGCCATGTCTCCCACCGCGCCGCCGAGGGCGGCGGAATCCACGAGGATCGAGCGCACCTGTTCCGCCGTCGCCCCAGGATCACGCTCCCACACGAGCGCCGCCGTGGCAGAGACGAAGGGGGCGGCAAAACTCGTGCCAACAAACGGCGCCGGATCGCCCACGATCGTGTGCACCTTGCCACCCGCGCCTCCCACGGCGAGCTGTGCAGACACCGGCCCACCCGGCGCGAACACATCCACCACGGAGGTCGGCGCACTGTATGGCGCCGGGATGCGCCCGGCATCGGCGCTGTCCGTCGCGAACGGATCCTCCACCGCGCCCACCGCCAGCACACCTTCCACACCGGCCGGATACGGCACCGTCCCCGGCTCACACTGGCCGGTATTTCCCGTCGACGCCACCACGAGCGCCCCGCCCTCCATCGCCCGCTGGAGTGCTGCGGAGAGCTCGGGCGTGCCGCTGCACGCGACCATGGAGATGTTGATAATCCGCGCCCCGCCAGCCGCTGCCGCGTTGATGGCGCCAATGAGGTCCGCGACGGTGCCCTGGGCGCTCGTGGTCTGCGGAGCATGCCGGATGCTGGTGACGGCCGCGCCGGGTGCCAGTGCTTTCACCACGCTCGCCACGGCGGTGCCGTGCAGGTAGCAGTGGTTGTCATCGCCTGTCACACCGGGAACGGATGCCCCCGTATCAATCACCGCCACGGGCACATCCCGCCCGGTGGTCAGGGCGTGAATGTGCTCTAGCGCGTGCTGGTCGGCCACGGGATCACCCGGGCCCACATCCAGGGGAATCGCGCTGCCCAATGTGGGCTGCTGGCACGAATCCTGCGTGCCATCCGGTCGGATAATCACGAGCCGATCCCCCTGATGGCGTCGAAAACACCAGTCTGCTCCAAGGCCAAGGGAATCGCCGCGCAGAAGGCCAGCGCCTCGATCCAATCAACGACGCGACCGACCGTGGGCGAGGAGATGCGCACCGCAGGCAATCCCACCAGCACGAGGACCGCCACACCCCACGGCACATGCAGCGCCAACCACAGCAGGATCAGTGCGCTGGTCGAGGCCACCGCCATGGCGTGGACCGGGCGGGTCGATCGGGCGCTGAGCCCCATCACGGCGAGCACGATGAGCAGCGCACATGTCCACCCATCCAGCGGAGCACCCCACGGTGCGATCTGAACGACGCACGCGAGGATCACGCAGCACAGTGCCACGACGATCGCCGAGTGCACCGCTACCACCGCGCCAGCGCGGGTGGCCGTCGGCGGGTGGAACACGCCCGTGGCGGGAACCTTCGGCAGACGAATTCCGGCAATACCGATGGCCATCTGGCCGGAATAAGCCAGCGCAACAAGAGCCAGCGCCAGCGTGAACCCCGGCCACACATTCAGTGCCGCGAACACCGCCACCACAACGCACCAGATGCGCACCGGACCGGAGCGCCACACGAGCAGCGCGGCGCACACCGCGGCGCAGAGTACGTTGATGTGCAGACCTGCGCCGAAGCCCAACACCGCTGCCAGCAGGTGAAAGTTCCGGATGTGCAGCGAGGCCGCCGCACACGCCAACGCCGTGAGCGCCGTGATACCCAGCACCGCCGAGGACATCAGCGGATGGGTGGGGGACTGCCACGGCAACACCTGCGGCACGTCGATCGGGCGCCAGCCGATCCCCGAGGTCCGGGCGGCAAAGACCGCGGCCGATGCCACGGAGAACAGTGCGACGATGAGCGCCGCCACCCACGTGGCCGGGTTGGGCCCCACCGGGCCGGTGAGCTCCTCCACCGCCTCCTGCGGCGGGGCGGGCGCCTGCGCCACCGCCAGGGTGAGGAGCTCGCCCGGATGCACACCCGCTTGAGCCAGCGTGTGTTCCGGGCGGACCTGACCAATCGCACGGTGCAGCACCCAGTGCTCGCCCGGCTGCGGCTCCACCAGGTGCGGAATCAACTCCGCCACCGGAACGTGATCGGCAATCGCAGCGTTAATCGTTGTGCCCTTCGACGGCACGGAGATGCTCAACGCGAGCATGAACCCCCACTTTCATCGGTAACAATTCCCTCCCAAGGGCACCGCCCGGTACCCAACCGGCGATGTCCCCATACGCCGCTAGTGTAAAGCATGGCGTGGGGTGGCGTCGGGAGAAAAAGAGACCAACCCCCACGACCACACCCCGGCAGCACGCGATCCCCATGCGCGAAGCCGCCGAGCGTGGCACACTATCCACCACAAGGGGTAAAAAAGTGGACCTCACTGGGGTTATGTCAAGGGGGACACGACTGTGCAGACTCAACCACCACCCACGCTGCCGAAAGACAAGCAGCCATTCATTCGCCTGCTCATGCCCGCAATCATGCTGGTCGCCGTGGGCGGAATGATCGCCGCGATGGTGCTCTCCGGGATGGGGAGGAACCCCATCAGCTTCATCTTCCCGCTCATGATGCTCGGGTCGATGGCGATGATGTTCCAACCCGGCACCAATGTGGACGAAATGCGGCGATCCTTCCACCGCCACATCGACGCGCTCGCGGACACCCTGCGGCGCAAGCGAGACCAGCAGCTAGACAGCATGCTGGCAGCACACCCGGCACCGGACACGCTGTGGACACACATCGTGACCGGCACGGACGTGACCGCAGATCCCGGAGTGGTGCGCATCGGCACCGCCATCCAGGCACCGGACGATCCGCTGGAAATCCCCGTCAGCGCCCCGCCCGAGGACCTCGAGCCGGTGAGCGCCATGAGTCTGCGCAGCCTGGCAATGGCCTACGCCACCCTGGAAGCCCCCGTGTCCGTGGACCTCACCAGCTTCCACTGCGTGGTGATCGAAGGCGAGGGGGCTGCCGGCCTGGCCCGAGCCATGCAGGCACAACTGGTGATGCAGAGCCCCGAGGCGCTCACGATCGTGGGACCGCACGACGAATGGTTGCCCCACGACGGTCCGCGGAAAATCACGGTATGCACCGGAACCACGCCAGTCACCGCCGGTGCCGTGGTCACCGACCCCTCCCCAGAATGGGTTGATACCGCCCGCGGGCAGGGGCTGCACCTCTTAGTCGACGGGGTGGACGATGGCTTCCGCGTCAGCGCCTGGACAACCGACGGGTGGGCGCCGTTCGGCGTGGCCGACCAGCTCAGCGACGTGGAACTCGCGCGGATCTGCCGGGGTCGGTCCACGGTATCCAGCACCACCTCACTGCTGGAACTACCCGGTGGAGACCTGCGGGCGCCCATCGGATTCTCGGGAAGCCCCGTTTATTTGGACATCAAGGAATCGGCCGAGGGCGGCATCGGGCCGCACGGGCTGTGCGTGGGTGCCACGGGTAGTGGCAAGTCAGAGCTGCTCAAGTCCGTCGTCATCAGCTTTGCGCACCAGCACAGCGCGAAGGAACTGAACTTCGTGCTCGTGGACTTCAAAGGCGGCGCGAGCTTTCTAGGCATGGAGCGGCTGCCGCACACCTCCGCGCTCATTACCAACCTCGCCGACGAAGCGGGCCTGGTGGATCGCATGCAGGACAGCCTGTTGGGAGAGATGCATCGCAGGCAGGAGAAACTGCGCCGCGCCGGGATGCGCACGGCCGCGGAATACAACGCCGCCCACCCCGGCGAGATGCCGGCGCTGTTCATCGTGGTGGACGAATTCTCCGAACTGCTGCACGCCAGGCCCGAGTTCGCGGATGTGTTCGCCGCCATCGGCAGGTTGGGCCGAAGCTTGCGGATGCACCTGCTGCTGGCCACCCAGCGGCTCGAGGAGGGGAGGCTGCGCGGGCTGGAATCGCACTTGAGCTATCGCATCGCGTTGCGGACTTTCTCCGCGTCCGAATCGCGCCAGCTCATCGGCTCGACCGCCGCCCACGAGCTTCCCGCCACACCGGGTGCGGCCATCCTGGCGGCGCACGACAAGATCCGCTTCCAATCGGCTTACGTCTCCGGACCGGAATTGCCACGGGACCAGCGCCTCGTGCGCACCCTCGGGGCAGAGGTGACGGCGGAAACCACGACCCTGCAGATGGTCATCGACCGGCTGGAAGGGCCGAACCTCAACCCAGTGTGGCTACCGCCCCTGCCAGAGGTGCTCGCCGCCAGCGAGATCATGACACCCGTGCGCCCCGGCGTGGCACGGGTGGGGATGGAAGACCTGCCGTTTGAGGGCACCCAGGTGCCGCTGGACGTGGACATCAACCGCAAGCACTGGGCCATCGTGGGCCAACCAGGCACGGGAAAGACCACGCTGCTGCGCACCCTCGTGTTGGGCTTGGCGCTGAGCACCCCGGGCCTGGCGATCTACGTGTTCGACCCCGGCGGATCGCTTGCGGCGTTGACTCGCTTGCCGCAGGTCGCGGCCGTGGTCGACGAGGAGGGGCTGCCCCGCATGCTCGACGAGCTCGACAACACCACCGGGCCACGATTGCTCCTCCTCGACGGAGTGGACCAGCTCGGCGAACAGGAACAGCGCGTCATCCGGCTCACCACCACAGGCCTGGAACGCGGGCTTCACGTGGTGGTCACCGCGCTGCGCTGGAACTTCCGCCCCGCGTTGCGCGACGTGCTCACCGGGCACATGGAACTGCGCATGACCCCGCTGGATGCCCATTTCCGAGATGCACAGAAATCGCTGCCGGACCTGCCGGGCAGGGGAGTTTCCCCGCGTGGCAAGCACACCCAGTTCGCCCTGACCACCGCGCAGGACATCGAGCATGTTCGGTCCGTGTGCGCCAGCCGCGGCGAGGAGGTTCGCACGATGCGCGTGCTGCCCGATGTGCTCACCGCCGCCGAGCTTGCCAACCCCGCAGCGTTTGCGCTGGGCGGGCCGCAACTGGCGCCCGTGGTGTGGGACTACCGTGTCTTCCCGCACTTCGTGGTGGTTGGCCAGTCCGGCGCGGGCGCGACCACGGCCCTGCGCGCCCTCATCGGTGCCGTTCGGTCCGGGCAGTCCCGTGCCGCAGAACCGTCCGCAGAACCGGCCGCAACGCCGTCCGCAGAGTGGTTGGTCACCGATACCCGCCGCGGGTTGTTGGACCAACCGGGCTACCGGGTGCCGGAGGATTTCCGCGCCGAGCTGCGCAGGTGGGCCGACGTGCTCCGCGAGCGCATTCCCGGCCCCGAGGTCACCCCACAGCAGCTCAAGCAGCGCACCTGGTGGGAAGGACCGGAGCTGTTCGTGGTCATCGACGATGCCGACGCCGACCCCGGCCTCGACCCCCTTGTGCCGTTGCTGCCCTACGCCTCCGATATCGGCCTGCACGTGGTCATGGCCCGCCGGTCGGGCCCGTTCGCCCGCGCCGCCTATCACCCGGTGATGCAGGCCATCCGCGACCAGTCTGCGTGGCTGCTGCTCTCCGCTCCGCGCGAGGATGGCCCCATTGCGGGTCACAAACTTGTTCGACGCCAACCCGGGCGTGGCCTCTACGTTCATAAAGAACCGTGGGTGGTCCACGTCCTCGCGGCCACGGGGGACGACTCCCCTGACACGCCCGAAGGGCCAGGTGACGAGGGGGATTCTGGTGGCGCCGAGGCCAAGGGCGCAGTGAACAACAGCGAGAGTGAGAAGTCAGCGACCACAGCAACAACAACCAAGGAGGGGACGAAATGACGGCGACAACGACGCAATCAATGGGGATGCTCGCTGACGCGGTGGCTCTGCAGGAATCGGGGATCCTCGTGGCGGGGATGACAGTGACGGATCTGTCTTCCGGGTACGTCGCGGCGGGGGAGGCGGTGACGCAGCACCCGGATTACCTGCTGTACAACACCGATGCCGATGGCGGTGCCGATGGTGCCGGTGGTGCTGGTGCCGATGTGCGGTTTAAGCGCACGGACCTGAGCCTGGGGCGGCTGGAGGAACTGTACGAGCTGGTGGACGAGGTTGTGCAGCAGCGGTATGCAGACCCGGAGCCGTCGAGCATGAATCCGCGCGAGCCCCGGATGCGCTTTCCGTTTGGCGTGGGGATGCGGCATCCGGAGATTGTGATTGCGGGAGCGCACGCGGATGTGGTGGCGCGATACCTGCGGTTGATGGGGCTGCGGGCACGGCCGCTGGAGATGGAGCTGGTGTGGAAGGTGGCCGCGGAGCTGGAGGAGGCGCGTGCGGGGCTGGAGGAGTTGATGTACGGCGTCGTTGATGATGTGGGCGGCGCTGCGATTGGCGCTGCGGAAGACGTTGCGGGGGATAGTGAGGACGGTGCTGCGGGCGAGAATGCGGCCGAGCCTTCGCGTGGGGAAACCGTGGCGCCCCGAGTGAGGTGGGTGAGGCCGGTGTTTGTCACCGTCGCCGTGCTGATCTGCCTCATGGGTGGGGCGATGGTCGGCTGGAGCCTGTTCAGCTCGGGCCGCGTGCAGCCAGAATCCGTAGCGCAGGCGGAAGCCACAACCGACCAACCGTCCGAGAAAGGGGAGACGATGGGGGAAACGCAGGTGGAAGAACCACCAGCTGAGTTCGATAACCACCGGCGCGCCGGGGAGGAACCGGAGGTCTCAGCCGAACGTGCCCAGATCCCCGTTGCGATCGCTGTCCCGGGGTGGGCGCGTGTGGCTGCCACACAGGGACAAGAGGAGTTCCGCAATGCCGATCCGGGAATGCGGGTGCTCGTTGCTGCGAAGCCCACGCCGCTGCTCAGCCAGGGAGAGCTCGACGCGGCGGTGCAGTCGGCCCTCACACAGCATCCAGATGTGCAGGTGGTGAGCACATCACCGGTCAGTTACGTGGAGCGCTTCCCGGAATCCACGACGGTGTGGCACGTGCGGTGGGTCAACGGGCACCAGATGTCGGTGGGGTGCCAGTACCGGCAGGTCACGGCAGAGCGCGAACGGGAGTGTGACGCCGTGGTGCGAACGGCACGGCCTGAGTAGGTGGGGCGCGAGGAAGAAGATGTGAACCTTCCGTGGCGGCTGGGGATCTAATACCTGTGATGATCGCGGCTCGGGGATACGAACGAGCAGGTCATACTTTTTGAATCTGTTTCACCATCATTTTTCAAGGGAGGGGACTCGAAGATGAGTTTCAGAACAAATGTCGACACCATGAACCAGGCCGCAGGCAACGTGGACCGCGTGAACGGCGAAGTGCAGGGGGAGCTGAACCGACTGCGTGGAGTGGTTGAGGAAGTCTCCGGCGCATGGAAGGGCCAGGCCCAGGTCAGCTTCTACGGCCTGATGGAGCGGTGGAATGACAGCGCCAAGCAGCTCAACCAGGCTCTGGCCAGCATCTCGGAGAACATCCGCGCCAACGCCAGCGCCTTCGACCAGACGGAAATGGACAACGCCGCGGCATTCAACGGCTAGCGCTCAACCCTTGCGCATCCACACCTTTTTCAGACTCTTCAGAATCTAAGGAGAATCCACCGTGATCCAGTACAACTTTGCGAGCATTAACCAAGCCGCTGACGACATCAACCGCACCAGCGCATCCATCGATCAGCTCCTCGGCGACCTCAAGCGTGATCTGCAGCCGATGGTGTCCGAATGGGAAGGCAGCTCGGCGGACAGCTACAAGGCCGCCCAGCAGAAGTGGGACAACGCGGCCCAGGAAATTAACGAGATCCTCGCCCAGATCTCCGTTACCGTCCGCCAGGCCAACGACCGCATGAGCGAGATCAACACCAACGCGGCCAACAGCTGGGCATAGGAGCCTGACGCTCGCAACAATCACAGCAAACCACAGCAAACCACAGCACCGAGACAAAGGGAGTTCTCGGTGCTTGTCCTATTTCATCCTGTGCCTCAACCAGGGACGATTTTTGGCCTCAGCGCAGGTCTGTAGTAAATTAACGCAGGTTGTAATAAATTCCGTGTGCCCACGGCCAGCTCAACGATGCTGACCGGCGCGCAGAATGATGAAAATGTCCGCGGGTCACAACCGGCCGCCGCGGACAGCCACCGCTTCGGCACCGATCGCGGACCTGTGGGTAACGGGAACGTGGTGGCGTCGAAGATAGAGGTCACAACGCTTGGCTGGCAGTTCCAAAGACGACATGTAAAGGGGTCCACAGTGACTACTTTCCACCCAAAGAGCGGTGACATCACTCGTAAGTGGTACGTCATCGACGCCACCGACGTGGTGCTGGGCCGTCTTGCCGTAACCGTAGCTGACCTGCTGCGCGGCAAGAAGAAGCCCTACTACGCACCCAACGTTGACTGCGGCGACAACGTCATCGTGATCAACGCCGACAAGGTTCACATCTCCTCCAACAAGCGTGAGCGTGAGATGCGCTACCGCCACTCCGGTTACCCGGGTGGCCTGAAGTCCATGACCCTCGGTCGCTCCCTGGAGCTGCACCCCGAGCGCGTTGTGGAAGAGGCAGTGAAGGGCATGATGCCGCACAACAAGCTGTCCCGCGCTTCCATCAAGAAGCTCCGCGTCTTCGCGGGCTCGGAGCACACCTTCGAGGCCCAGAAGCCTGAGACCTACGAGATCAAGCAGGTGGCACAGTAATGAGCGACTACAACGAGAACGTTGAGAACACCGAAGAGAACTTCGGCGAGTACACCGCAACCGACGCCGTGAACGAAGAGTTCGTGGCCACCATCGGTGACGCCATGGTGTCCGAGGAAGAGACCACCGAGGCTGCAGAGCCCGTGCTCTTCGAAGGAACCATCCAGACCGTCGGCCGCCGCAAGGAGGCCGTGGTTCGCGTGCGCATGGTGCCGGGCTCCGGCGAGTTCGTGTGCAACGGCCGCACCCTGGAAGACTACTTCCCGAACAAGCTGCACCAGCAGCTCATCAAGGCTCCGCTGGTCCTGCTGGACCGCGAGAACCAGTTCGACATCCAGGCTAACCTGACCGGTGGCGGCCCCTCCGGCCAGGCCGGCGCATTCCGCCTGGCTATCGCCCGCGCTCTGAACAAGTACAACCCCGAAGAGCGCACCGAGCTCAAGCGCGCAGGCTTCCTGACCCGCGACGCTCGTGCCGTGGAGCGCAAGAAGGCCGGTCTGCACAAGGCCCGTCGCGCACCGCAGTACTCCAAGCGCTAAACCCGCAAAGCCGCAGTATTCGAGCGGCTGGGCCCTGTGCCCGGGCGCTCAGAATCTGGCGAACATGGCCCACCCGATCGCGGTGGCGCAGAATCCTCAGCTCCGAGGTCTGCGCTGCTGGGACGGGTGGGTTTTTTCATGTGCAGCACACGCCCCACCGCACACGAGTGGTCGCGTGCCAACCTAGTAAGCTAGTTGGCCATGGGAAGATTGTTCGGAACAGATGGCGTACGTGGCCTAGCAAACAAGAAGCTGACCGCGCCGCTGGCACTGCGACTTGGAGCAGCCGCAGCACAGGTACTAGTGGACCAGGACAACGTCGGTGGCAGGCGCCCCACAGCAGTGGTCGGCCGCGACCCGCGCGTCTCCGGTGAAATGCTCACCGCAGCACTGTCCGCGGGCATGGCCTCGCAGGGCGTGGACGTGCTCAACGTGGGCGTGCTGCCCACCCCGGCAGTGGCGTTCCTCACCGACGACTTCGGCGCGGACATGGGGGTTATGATCTCCGCGTCGCACAACCCAATGCCGGATAACGGCATCAAGTTCTTCGCTGCAGGCGGGCACAAGCTCGACGATGAGATCGAAGACGCCATCGAGGAATCGATGTTGCAACTGCCCGAAACCGGCCCGACCGGCGCCGGTATTGGTCGGATTATTGAGGAATCCGAGGACGCGCTGGAGCGCTACCTGGCCCACCTGCGCACCGCGATTAACCACCCGCTCGATGGCATCCGCGTGGTCGTAGACTGCGCGAACGGTGCCGCCTTCCGCGCCGCTCCGGAGGCCTACCGCCAGGCCGGAGCCGAGGTGGTGGCCATCAACGACCACCCCAACAGCTTCAACATCAACGATGGTGTGGGCTCCACCCACATCGAGGTCATCCAGAAGGCCGTGCTGGAGCACCAGGCAGACCTGGGGCTCTCCCACGATGGTGACGCAGACCGCTGCCTCGCGGTGGATTCGGAAGGCAACGTGGTCGATGGCGACCAGATCATGGCCATCCTGGCGCTTGCCATGAAGGAAAACGGCGAGCTGAAGCAGAACACTCTGGTCGCCACCGTGATGTCCAACCTGGGCCTGAAGTTGGCGATGCGGGACAACGGCATCAAGGTGCTGGAGACCAAGGTGGGCGATCGCTACGTCCTCGCCGAGCTGCGCGCTTCCGACCTGTCTTTGGGCGGCGAGCAGTCCGGCCACGTGGTCATTCCTGAGCACGGCACCACCGGCGACGGCACTCTCACTGGTCTGAGTCTCATGGCGCGCATGGCGCAGACGGACAAGCCGCTGTCCGAGCTCGCCGCCGCGATGACTGTGCTGCCGCAGATCCTCATTAACGTGCCTGTCTCCGATAAGTCTGCGATCATGCACGATTCTCGAGTGGTAGCTGCCGTGGAGTCTGCCCGGGAGGATCTGGGCGATACCGGCCGTGTGCTGCTGCGCCCGTCTGGCACGGAAGAACTGTTCCGCGTGATGGTCGAAGCTGAGGATGCCGATACCGCTCGCCGAATCGCAGGCAAGCTCGCCGCGGTGGTTGCGGAGGTCTAGGGGTAGGTTTCCGCAAGCCTCGGTAGGCTTCCGCACGTTTCTGCGAACCATTTCATCGGCACTCCGGTCTAACGGAGTGTCGATTTTTTGTTGGTCGTCCGTTGTTGGGCGGGGAGGATGCCGTTTCTTCTGCGCTTCGCCCCTACAGCGAGGCAGACGGCACGGCAGGAACTACACGAAAGATGAGGGGGAAGCCATCCATGGCCATGTTTGTCGATCCGGATTCGGCGCGGGATCAGGCGCGGAACCTAGCTGAGTCACAGCAGAACTGGGAAAGCCATCTTGCCGCCAACCAACCGCACGTGCCCGTCGGGGCCTTCGGGGTGGGCCTGGCTGCACAGGCTCAGCAGTTGCAAGCGTTGGTCGAGCAGGCGCATCGGGTGCGGGTGAACCACGCCCGTCGCCTTCGGGAGGCAGGCTTGGCCGCAATGACTCTCGTGGACACCATCGTCAACGCGGATGACTCGAATGCGTCCTCGATGCGCGGGTCCACGAATCGCGGGAGGTCGTAGACCGTGAGCATGATGTCGCAATCCCGCCTCGATGCCGCCTTGGCAGGCATGGCCGCTCATGGTGCTCCTGTTGGTCCTGCGGTTACAGCCGCCGCGTTTACCAAGGGTTTTGATCTCGACGCCATCAGGGGCGCCCGGTCCCTGAGCGAGCTTGCTACCCAGTCTCCCGGTCGACGAGGGCAGCCGATGATCCCCGTGGGCAAGCCGCTGTCGAGCATCTGGGAGGCACTGTCCACCGCAGGTGGTGTGCTGAGTCTGTTTGATCAGCTGGCGGGTGGATCTCCCAACGGCTCCACGACTGATGCGTTCAATGACCAGTGCGAGCACGAGCGTGAGGTCGAGCGCGCTCGATGTGCGGAAGCCTCGGCGCTTGATGCGTTGGAGCGTGTCAACGATGCCTGCATTGTCACGGTTGTGGCAATCGCCGAGAAGATGCAAGGGGCGGCGAAAGCGTCGCTCAGCGTGCTGGGGGTATCCGCGGGGCCGCTGATCTCTGCCATGGGGTTGGCGGCGGTATCGTCTGTGACCGGGCTGTTGAGCATGCGTAACAGTGCGATGTCTGGGCTCTTGAGCAAGCTTCTGGTGGATATGGCCCCGCCTGCGGACCCGGGTTGCAGCGACGATCCCGTGTGCAAGAATCCACGGCCGGAGTGTGGGGAGGAGCCGAACAAGCCGGACGAGCCTAAGCAGGAGTGCCCGAAGCAGAATCCGGATGTGGAGGAACCCGGTACTCCGGCTCCGCAGCAGCCGCAGCCACAACAGCACGGACAGCTGCAGCAGCAGGGGCACTCGCAGGGGCAGCAACAAGAACAGCAGCAAGAACAACCCAAGTGCCCGGATACGTCTCCTCCACAGACCGTGCCTTCACAGTCCGCGCCCTCACAGGGGGCAATGGTGAATCCATCGTCATCGTGCCCGCCACCAAGCCCTCCCGGAGCGGGTGTGGTTCAGTCGCTCGTGGGAGAGATCTCAGCAGGCGTAACGGCAGGCATCTCCGCCGGCATTACGGCTGGGATCGAGGCCGCAGCTGGGACGTGGAACGAAGCCGTAACCACGGTGGAACAGGCGGTACAACACAGTGTGCCGGCTGGTGAATGCCCTCAGACACCGGCGTGCCCGGAGCAGCCTCCGGTAGAGGAGTGCGTGCCTTCTGCAGTTGCGGACGAGTGCCCACCTGAACCCGGGCCTGAGACAGAGCCCGAACCGGAATCCCCACAAGAGTGCCCACCAGAGACTCCTGAAACACCGGCGAATCCTGCGGTGCCTCCGGAGGAACCGCCAGCCGAACCACCAGCGGAGTCTTCAGCGGAGCCACCAGCGCCCGAAACGTACCACGGCTTCGACAAGACTCAGCACCCCTCATACCCAGGCGTGACGACTGCGGGGGAGGGGCATGCAGATCAAGCACCCATCCCGGAGCCCCCTCAGGGCGGTGGTGACGATGTGTGGACGCCAGACATCTGGGTGGGGGCGTCCGCCTCAGCTTCGGTGGAGTGGTCTGCCTCGACGATACCTACGCAGGAGGCCAGCACGGCGGGGGCTGGTGGCGTCGACGTTGAAAGGAGCGACAGGTGGTAGAACACAATCGCGGTGGGGGCAGAGACCATGCAGGGCATGCAGCACACGCAGCTCATCCAGACGATCTGGCCGCCGTGCAGGACAAATACCAGAACGTAATGGAGCAGTACTTGGCGGCGGTGGCGTCGGCAAGTGTGGAGTTCGATCAGGTTATCCGAGAGTCCATGCAGCAGATCGAGAAGCTCGCCAAGGAACTGGACCCCAACCCAGAGTCCGGCGATGACCCAACACATGGAGAAACCCACCACAGCACCCGCAAGCCCGCGGGTGGTGGTGGGCCGAGACTCTTCGATTAACGGCCGAGCAACCGGAGTGTGACTACAAGTTAATGTTGGACAGGAGCTCGTCCAAGTCCGCATTCTCCGGCAGAGCCTTGTAGAGCTCGTGCTGGGTGGCGGTGACAGTGTGCTTGAGCTCGGCGCTGTTGTTGCGGAACTCCTTGTACTTCTTGTCGTTCTCCGCGAGCACGAAGCCGGTCATGAGCGCGCGGGCGACTTCCTGCTGGGCGAACTCCGGGCGGCCCAGGCCAACCAGGAAATTGCGCAGGTACTTCTCGTGGAAGCCGGAAGAAGTGGCCTTGTCCAAGCGGCGGTAGATCGCATCGCCCTTCCACTGAGCGGCCATGCGGCGGGCATCGCCCTTGGCCAGCTCGCCGAACTTGCCAGCATCGAGGATGAGCCCCGGGGCGTCCACGTACTTTGCGGCCTCGTAGGCGCTCGGCGAAGTATCTGCGGGGTAGATGGCCATCACACCGGCGAGGGTCGGCTGGTTGGTGTTGCGCTCGGCTTCGGCGCGGGACACGCGGCCGGTAGCCGCCAACACGGCAGCGGAAGCACCCATGCCATGGCCAGCGAGGTAAAGGTCGTTCGGCTGAACAGTGATGTTGCCCTTACCAAGGCGCACACCGGCGAGGATCTGCAACGCGGACTCCAGGTCGGAGGCGAAGCCGCGGTGGTTGGGCATCATGCCCTTCTCGGTATCCGGGGCAGCGACGGCGAAACCCCAGCTCGCGAGGTGGCGCAGCGTGGCGTGGTAGTGCTCCACGCCGATGCGCCAATCGTGCCCGAAAGCGATGCCGGGGATGCCGGTGCCTTCAGCAGGGGTGTACACGCGGCCCGGCAGGCCAGCGAAATCAAGGTCGCCGGTGAGCACCCGGTGGGGGCCACGCTTGCCGAGTCGGGGAACGAGATTCTTCAACTTGTCAGCCACAAGTAATCAGCCTACAAGACTGGCAAGGCTCAGGAGAATATAAGCGACTAAAGAACACAAGCAACGACAACAAGACGGCAATGAGACGAAGATCGGCTGGGCAGAGCCGACAGCGCGTGCTGGTGAATGGGAACGAGGGGATGGTTGTGTATCGTTTTGTCTATGTGTGCAATCGTTGGCTACGTAGGTAAATCCGACGCCCTCCAGATCGGCTTGGATGCGCTGCAGCGGATGGAGTACCGGGGATACGACTCCGCCGGAATCGCTGTAGTGGAGCAAGGCTCCATCCAGATTGAGAAGAAGGAAGGCAAACTCGACAACCTTCTGAAGCAGATCGACGAAGTCGGTCGCGACAAGTTCCAGGGAACCACCTGCATCGGCCATACCCGCTGGGCCACCCACGGTCGACCCAACGACCTCAACGCCCACCCGCACAAGTCCTTCGACGGCAAGGTGGCCATCGTCCACAACGGCATCATCGAGAATTTCTCCAGCCTGCGTGACGAGATCGAGGCAAAGGGAATCGAGCTGACCTCCGAGACGGACTCCGAGGTTGCGGCTCACCTGCTGGCGC
>DGYFJ06202__coassemble_1290_pt1 | contig 14783 bp, 12 predicted proteins | sample DGYFJ06202__metabat2_low_PE_020 | metagenome-assembled genome bin DGYFJ06202 | reverse complement strand
AAACCAGTTGAAACTTTAACAACGCCTGGCCCTAAAAACGGGGTCCACTCAAGATCATCAAAGTACTGGGTCACTTCTCGGCGTGCCATAACTTCATGCCCTCCATGTGTTCTTTAAAAGATGGCTTTGTCTGTTTCCAAACCCATCATACGTTTGATGCGTTAAAAAACAAATCATATTCGACAAGTCACACAGTAGCTGAGGGATAAACCATATTTTATTAGCTTATTGCTCTGATTATTAAACAGAGTTTTAGGCGAGGCTGGCAAGAGGCTGGCAAGAAGGTTGCAAGGCTGTGTGAGCTGCGGGCATAACCGGGCATAACCGGACATAACTGGGCATAACAATGGGGCCAGGGAAAAGATCTTCCCTGGCCCCATTGTGCGGATCTGTGCCTAGGCGTGCAGAACTGTGCAGAACTGTGCCGTTTAGCGTGCAGAGTGCACAGCGGGGTTAATCGCGCCCATGATGGGGCGGATGCCCTGGCCGTGCGCGGCACGCGCGGACTGTGCGTAGTGCAGTGGCGCTCCGGCGATGAGCTTGCCGTCCGGCGCCTGGAACAGCCAGTCTGCCTGCACGAAGTCAGGAGTGATCTGCACAACCGTGTAACCGTGGGAATCCATATCCAGGTACTGAATGTGCTTATTCAGATTCGTGAATGCCAATTCAGCGCCCTGGCTCAGCGGATTATCCTCCGGGAGTTTCAAAATATCGTCAATATTAGAAGACGTTAAGGAGGGGCATACAATTTCCACAGCAGCCGTGCCGGAAGCGGGGTAGGTCGCGGGCTCCACAGGAACATCCACGGCCCAAGAGGTGTGAATATCGCCCGTCAACCACACGGTGTTGTTGATGTTCTTGTCTTGGAGGAATCGGATCAGCTTGCGCCTTTCAGCCGCATATCCGTCCCATTGGTCGAAATTGTAAGGCATGCCTTGTTCGGGAAGGCCAAGGAGCTGAGTAACAGCGGCAGTGGTTTGCGGATCCAGTGGCGGAATAAGGACCGGGCTAATCATCACCGAATTGCCGATCACGTTCCAGCGAGCGGTGGATGAAGCCAACTTCTTAGTGAGCCAACCGAATTGCTCGGAACCCATCATGGTGCGGCTATCGTCGTCCACCACCTTGGAATTCTTAAAGCTTGCCTGCTCATTGCGGTAGGTGCGCAGATCCAGCATGTTGAGCTCCAGCAGGTTGCCGAAACCCAAATTGCGGTAAATGTGCCCGCCCTGGGATACCGGGGTGGCACGGATTGGCAGCCATTCCGTGTAGGCCTGCATGGCGGCATTGCGGCGTGCAGTGAAATCGCCCTCCTCGGGCGAGTGGTTCTCCGCACCGCCAGACCAGGCATCGTTGGCGACCTCGTGGTCATCCCAGGTGACGATCCACGGGCAGGCGGCGTGGCCGGCCTGTACGTCCGGATCGGTGTGGTGCAGGGCGTAGCGCTGGCGGTAGTCCGCCAGGGACACGATCTCGTTGGCGGGCTCGTGGTCGCGCACGGCGCCGGTCTTGCCGGTGTATTCACCGCGCTTGTACTCGTAGATGTAATCGCCCACGTGCAGTGCGTAGTCGATGTCGCCGCGCTGGGACATGTCTCGGTACGCGTTGAAGTAGCCGGCCTCCCAGTTGGAGCAGCTAAACAGGGCGAAGCGCAGCTCGGACATGTCCTGGCCGGAGGCCGGTGCGGTGCGGGTGCGGCCTACCGGAGAGACCTGGCCCTTCTTCTCCCCATCGGCCACGGTAAAGCGGTAGAAGTACGGGGTATAAGGCTGCAGGTTGGCGGCCTCCACCTTCACTGTCATGTCAGTATCCGGAGTGGCGGTGGCGGATCCGCTGCTCACGATCGTCCCGAAGCCCTCATCCGGGGCAACTTCCCACGTCACGGCCGTGGGCGTGCCTTTGCCGAGGCCGGGGTAGTCGGCGTCGTTACTGGTGATGCGCGTCCAGAGGATCACGCTGGTGGGGTAGGGGTCGCCGGAGGCAACGCCGTGCTGGAAGGCTGAGCCGGCGGACCCGGGAGCAGGGGCTCCGGCGACGGGTGCGGCAGGGGCGTTGGCTGAGGCGGACGGGGGGAGGGCAGCGCTGAGGCCCAGCGCGGCGGCGCCCACGGCGCCGGTTTGGAGCACGCGGCGGCGGGGAACCGCAGAACGCGCGGAAGGAGAGGTGTCAGACATGCCTAGAATCACACCACATGCGCCGAGCTTTTGCAGGTTAAGGGGCGCTAAGTCTGAAGCTCTAGTTCAGGCTTAGGAATCGCCTCGGCGCGGCGGTAGCGCTAGGACTTCTTCGTGGACACCTGGGCTTCGATGAGGTCCAGCTCGCGATCCACGGACTTTAGCACGTGGCGGGCCTGGTTCTCGGTCATGGAACCGGAGTTCTTCACCGCATCGTCCAGATCGTCGAGGCGCTCGTCAATGTCCTTGGCGAAGCCGCTGGGCACGCCCTTATCCAGGCTGTCGCGCACCTGATCGATGCGAGCGCGGTATGCCGCTGCAGCCTCGTCCTGGCCGGAGTACTTCGCCAGCGCGTCGCGGTTCACACCGGCACGCGAGGCGGCGGTGGCCTCGGTGGCGCCACGCAGCTGGGTCAGCAGGCGGTACACCAGCGGCACGGCGATGGGGGCTGCCACGCGGGACGCGGTGGCGTAGCGGCTAATGGTCTGCGCGTTAAAGCGCCCGGCCTTGAGCTGCTCCACAGCGGACTTCGCCATCTTCTGCTCGTGCTTGCGGCGCGCCTTCATCTCCTTGGCGTCGATCTTGCGCACCTGCTTGGCGGTCTTGCGCAGGTAGGCTTCCTTCCGCTTCTCCAGTTCAGCATCGGCCTTGACCTGTGCCTTTGCCTTGTAGCGAGCGGCCTTTTCTGCCGCCTTGCGCTCCATGCGGCGCTTGCGCATCGTGCCGAGCAGTCCCATAGTCCCTGAGCCTCTTCCGTCTAATTTCCGATTGAGTCCGTCTAATTTCGGTATTTTTCCCCACCCACCTTACTGCAGGGGGTTTGATCTGGGCACCTTTAACTGCCTGCTAGTCGCCCGTGGCCAACAACCCTCGCATAAACTACAAGGCATTGTGACTAGTGACCATCGTGATGCGCCCACCGCCCCGGCAGCCCTGCCCGCGCCGGTCACTCCCGCAGATATCGTGGGTTGTCGTCACCGTGCGGTGTTGCGCCGCGCCTCGTGGCCGTTGCCGCGCATGTGGGTGCGCCAGGATATCGAGTCCGAGGTCGAGCGCCTCTCGCATCGCATCACCACCGCCGCCCGCCGCCAGGTGGTCTTCGATTGCCTCCCGGATCGCCCGCGCATCGGCGACAAGCTCTTCCCCTCCCGCGTGGACATCACTCCGGGGCCCAACGCCGTGGAGGACACGCTCGAGGCTATGGCCTCCGGCGCGCGCCTGATCACCCGCCCGGCGCTGGAGCACGGCCCGCTGCATGTGGAGGCGGACCTGCTGGTTCGCCACGATCGCGGTCACGGCGTGGACGAGTTCATGACCTACACGCCGGTGGTCGTCTCCGGTCACTCGGTGGCGCGCAAGGCCCGGTCGGCCGCACACGCCGATTGCCGCGTCACGGACGTCAACGCCCTGGGCTTGGCCGTGCCGGCTCCGGCGCCGTGGCGCCACCGCGCCTCGGCAGGGGAGTCGCAGAAAGTGGCGATGGCGCATGTGGTGCTGGAGCAGCTCGGTTTCGCCTCCGGCCAGGTGGCGCTCATCGGCCGTGCCGGCACCACGCGCGTTCGCTGTTTTTATTTCGACGCCACCACGGTCCTCCCCGGCCTGTCCGCCGCGTTGGCCGAGCCGGTTCCCTCTGTCCCGAGCCGGGTCAAGGAATGCAAGGTCTGCGAGTTCCATAACCATTGTCGCGCGCAGTTGCTGAGCTCGCTGGATATCTCGCTGATGCTGCCCGGGGATAAGAACCGCCTGCTGCGCGAGGACGGCATCTCCACGCTGCCGCAGCTGGCAGAGGCCGACCGCGGCGAGGCATCCGCACTGGCCGCGGCCTGGATGCGTGGGGAGTCGGCGCTGCGGCGGCCGCTGCGCCGGTGGATCACGGATCCGATGCTGTGGGGCGGCCACGAGTTCGTCATGCCCGCGGTGGGTACCCGCCCGATGGAGCAGCAGCTGGCAGACGTGGTGGATGTGGACGTGGACATGGAGGCGCACCCGCACCGCGGCACGTTCCTGTGGGGCACCTTCGACGGCTCCCGCTACATTGGCTTCGGCGATTTCAGCGCTGCAGGCGATGACGGGCGGCACGTCGCGGAGTTCTGGGAGTGGCTGGGCCAGCAGCGCACCCGCGCCGAGGGCGCGGGTAAGCGCCTGCGCGTGTGGGTCTACTCGGAGCAGGGCGAGAACTACTGGCTGCGCTTCTACGCCGAGCGCCACGGCGGGCAGATCTACACGCTGGCTGATGGTCGCACCATCACCATGCCCACGCTGGACCAGGTCAACGAGTTCATTGCCTCGGAGGTCTGGTGCGATTGCTTCCAGTTGGTGAGAAAGGCCTTGGCGCCCACGGACTCCCTGGGTTTGAAGACGGTCGCGCCCCTGGCCGGGTTCTCCTTCAGCCAGGAGGGCGTGGACGGCAAAGCCGCCGTGCACCTGTTCGAGCAGGCCATTTCCGGTTCCAAGACCACAGCGCAGGCGGCGCGGCGTACGCTGGAGCGCTACAACGCGGATGACTGCGTGGCAACGTCTGCCGTGCGCGCCTGGCTGCGGCGGGGCGCGCCGGGAATAAAAGAGGTATGAGGGGAGCTGAACAGACCATGAGCAGCTTGTTTGAACGAATGATGGCCCTGAACACGCGCGGTCCTTTCCGCGCCGAACGGGTGGGCGCCAACTCCGCACTCAAGGGCGGCAAGCACCCAGTGCTGCCCAACCCCCAGCCGAACGCGGTGCTCGGCACGCCGCTGGCGGGCGCCAATGATCCCGCGTGGGAGGGTCGCGCCCTCGATGAGATCGTGTTGGGCATGGGTTGTTTCTGGGGTGCCGAGCGGATGTTCTGGGATGTCGACGGCGTGGTGGGAACCTCTGTGGGATACGCCGGTGGGTGGACTCAGAACCCCACCTATCGCGAGGTCTGCACCGGCCGCACCGGACATGCGGAGGTCGTCCGCGTGGTCTTCGACCCGGAGGTGGTGAGCGTGGAGGAGATTTTGAAGATCGACTTCGAGAACCACAATCCCACCCAGGGTGATCGCCAGGGCAACGATGTGGGCTCGCAGTACCGTTCTGCCGTGTACACCTCGAGCCCCGAGCAGCAGAAGCGCGCCGAGGCCGCCGTTGCGGCGTGGAAGCAGCGCTTCGTCGATGCCGGCCTGGGCGAGGTCACCACGGAGGTCAGCGAGCTGGTCACCACCGGCAATGGCCACTACTACCTCGCCGAGGATGAGCACCAGCAGTACCTGCACAAGAATCCCGGCGGTTATTGCAACCACGGGCCGAATGGCGTGAGCTGCCCGGTCGGTGTGATCTAACCGCTCCGCGACCTCATCAGAGCAGCATAAAAAGGGGCCGCATCCTCACTCCACAATGGAGAGGATGCGGCCCCTTCTTCAGGTCGTGGCCGAGCCGAGCAGCGGGGCTGCCCAGCGCTAGCGCGATGGTGGCGCAGTTGCCACCACTTACTGACTACTTAGCAGCAGCCTCGTAGCGCTTGGCGACCTCGTCCCAGTTGAAGACGTTCCAGACAGCCTTAACGTAGTCAGCCTTCACGTTCTTGTACTGCAGGTAGAAGGCGTGCTCCCACATGTCCAGCATGAGCAGCGGGGTCAGGTCGACAGACAGGTTGCCCTGCTGGTCGGTCATCTGCTGGATAACCAGGTTGCCAGCGATGTGGTCGTAACCCAGCACAGCCCAGCCGGAGCCCTGCAGGCCCAGTGCGGCTGCGGAGAAGTGCTCCTTGAAAGCCTCGAAGGAGCCGAAGTCGCGGTTGATGGCCTCTGCCAGCTCACCGGTCGGCTCGCCGCCACCGTTGGGGGAGAGGTTCTTCCAGAAGAGGGAGTGGTTGGTGTGGCCACCCAGGTTGAACGCCAGGTCCTTGGACAGGCCGGTAACAACGGGGCCCAGCTCGCCGTTCTTGCGAGCCTCAGCCAGCTTCTCCAGAGCGGTGTTAGCACCGTTAACGTAGTTCTGGTGGTGCTTGGTGTGGTGGATCTCCATGATCTCAGCGGAGATGTGGGGCTCTAGAGCGTCGTACGGGTAAGGCAGATCGGGCAGTTCGTACTTCTGCATGAAAAATTTCCTTTCGGCGTTTGCTGTGATTCCTACAATAACAAGTGTTACGCGCTTTAGGTGAACCTGCAAGCTCCAATTCTGAAGTAGCAGGTCGTTGGCCATTTCTTCATATTCGACGCCACCATGCACCCCCTTTCCCATGTCGCCTATCGGTGCACCAGGGCTGGGTTGTCTCTAGGGTGGAGTCGCACAGAAGTTGCACAGAAGTCGCACAGTACCGGTGACCAGTGGAGGGCACATGACAACGTACGTACACGCACACGGCCAGTCCGCGGAAGCGGATGCACAGGGCTCAGGTGTGGCGTCGAATAAAGAAAACACCAATACAGGCGGGGCAACGCTGGGCAGCAAGATCGTGCTCATCGGGGCGGGGGACGTGGGCGTGGCGTACGCGTACACGGTCGTGAACCAGGGGTTGACCGACCACCTCGCGATTATTGACCTCGACGAGCGGAAGACGTGGGGGCACGTTCAGGACCTCAACCACGCCGTGCCGTGGTCGCACCACAACACCCGCGTGACCGTCGGCAGCTACGAGGACTGCCGGGACGCCGCGCTGGTCGTGGTGTGCGCGGGTGCGGCGCAGAAGCCGGGTGAGACGCGTCTGGACCTGGTGGCGAAGAACACGAAGATCTTCGAAAAGATCATCGGTGACGTGATGGACAATGGGTTCGATGGGGTGTTCCTGGTGGCGTCGAACCCAGTGGATATCCTCACGTACGCCACGTGGAAGATCAGCGGGCTGGATTCCAGCCGGGTCATCGGTTCCGGAACCATCTTGGATACTGCGCGCTTCCGCTACGGGCTGGGGCAGTACTTCGACGTGGCGCCGACCTCCGTGCATGCTTACGTGATCGGTGAGCATGGGGACACGGAGCTACCGGTGCTGTCGGCCGGATCGGTGGCGGGCACGTCCATCACCCGGCGGCTGCAGACGATGGGGGAGCAGTCGAAGATGGACATGGATGACATTTTCACTCGCACGCGCGACGCTGCCTACGAGATCATCCAGGCGAAGGGCTCTACGAGCTTCGGCATCGGCATGGGGCTGGCGCGGATTACCCAGGCGGTGTTCGGTAACCAGGACGTGGTGCTGCCCGTCTCCGCGCTGCTCGAGGGGCAGTACGGGTTCAGTGACCTATATATTGGTACGCCTGCGGTGATCAACCGGCAGGGCATCCGGCACGTTGTGGAGCTGGACCTCGATGAGACCGAGCGGGAGCAGTTCGCGCACTCGGCGGAGGTGCTGGCCGGGGTGATGAAGGATACCGGGCTGAACTAACGGGCGTTGGTTTCGGTGCTGCCGGTTTCGCCGGCGCGGGCGTTGGTTTCGCCGGCGCGGAGGAAGTCCACGATGGCTGGCGTCTCGCGCCGGGCCTGCTCGAGACCGCGGGAGTACGCCTCCTCGAGGCGCTTGCGGTTCCTGTTGCCGTTGCCGATGGTGATGAATTCCGGGGTGAAGATGTAGGCGCGGCCCTCGCGCTCCATCTCGAGGAGGTGATCCTTGGTCTGGTTGTAGCGCTCGTGCCGGGTGATGATGGACTCCGCGAGGTGCGGGTAGGCCGCGAAACGCTTGCGCACGAGGTAGTCGATGTGGCCAGGGGCTTTGCGGTAATCGCGGGTGCGGGTGGTGGCCACGAAGACGCGATCGAAACCATCCACGGCCGGGGAATCGAGCGGCAGTCCGCCGGTGGGGCCGAAGGCACCGTCATACCACGGGGCACCGTCGATCCAGACGGGTGGCATGAAGAACGGCAGGGAAGACGACGCACGGGCGCGCAGGTAGAAATCCTTGGGGGAATGGATGTCCTCGCGCCCCCAGTGCTCGGTGTGGCCGGTGAGGGCGTTGAACCCCGTGATGCGGTAATTCACCGGGGAATTGTTGAAGGCATCCCAGTCCATGTTGAGGGGATGGTCGGGCTCGGTGGCGCGGCCGAAGACGAACTCCGCGTTAAAGAACCCGCGGCCGCGCGCCCACGCCCTGAGTCCTCCGAACTCGGGGTGCGATGGGAACGTGGTGAACGTCTGCCGCATCCGGTCAACATCCTTGGTGATGTAAAACGCGACGTGGGACGTGGAGGCCGAGTTGCCGTAGACCCAGCGAAAATCCACGTCTGCCTCGATGAGCGCTTCCACGAGTGCGGCTGAATACACCGCCCGCATGGCGCCGCCTTCGAAGACGAGCGCGGTGTTGTTGACCGTAAGCACGTGGAACAGGGTACCGCGTGGTTAGCTGAGACGCAGCTGAGACCCGCGTGCGGGGGTTGGGGTGTGGACTGGCAACTGCAGCGGTGCGTGAACTGACACTAAAGTGAACTGAAAGTGAAGTCTTGTTGGCGGAGGGCTTCTCGACCTGTCATTTTCTCCCGAATGGGGTCACAATGGAGGTCATGAAGATTATTGCCCACCGTGGGGCCTCCGGGGAACGCCCCGAGCACACCATGGCCGCCTACGAGCTCGCATTGGAACGCGACGCCGACGGTTTCGAGTGCGACATTCGCCTCACCCGCGACGGCGAACTGGTGTGCATCCACGACCGGACAGTGGAACGAGTCTCCGACGGCACGGGCGCCGTGAGCGAAATGACGCTCGCGCAACTGCGCGAGCTCAACTTCGGCACGCCCGAGGAGCCCGCCGAGGTGCTGACGCTGCGGCAACTCCTCGAATTCTTCCGAGACAGTCGGGAACGTGGGGGCGCTGACGATAGGGAAATCTTCATCGAAACCAAGCACCCCAACAGGTACGGGCCCCGTGTGGAATCAGCGCTCAACCAGGAACTTCGTTACCAGGGGCTCGACGCCGACTCGGGCGTGCACCTCATTAGCTTCAGCCCGCAATCGCTGGTGCGATTCAAGCTGATTAACCCGAAGATCCACCGGATTCTGCTGCGCCGCGAGTACCAGCGGATGCTCAACCCCGGGCTGCAGGCGCTGCACGTTGTCGATGCGCACGGGCTGTCTGTGGCGCGTGGCAAGGTTCGCCCGGACATTATTGGTCGTTACGGCGACGGCACCTACGTGTGGACCGCCGACAAGGAAGAAGACGTGCGCTGGGCCGCGCGCCGGGACGTGACCTGGTTGGCGACGAATTATCCGGGTCGCGCGAAGATGTGGAGCGATGACGAAGCGCAGGTGCAATACGCGCGGTAGCGGCGCCGGGGGAGCGCCCAGGTAGGATTGGCCGCGTGGCTAAGAAGAAAAAGAACCAAGAAAACCTGCCCGAGGGCATGAGCCGGCGCCAAGCGAAGCTGGCCGCCCGCGCCGCTGAACGCGCGAAGCTGCAGAAGGATCCCCGCCCGTACGACGGGTTCGCGATGGAAGCCGACCTCATCGCGCTGCAGGAGTTCGTGCCGTCCGCACACTTCACCGCTGATGTGAAGGGCACCGACCGCACGGTGCGCATCGTCACCGTGCTGCCCGGTGCTGTGGCTGCGCTGGTGCGTTCCGAGGAAGACTCGAACGGCTCCAACGGTGCCGTGGAGGCGCTCGTGGCGCTGCAAACCCAGCGCCGCGGCGACAACCCGAACCGCGACCTCGCCTACAAGCTGAACTGGGCGATCAACGCCAAGCCGGGCGAGTCCCTGGACACCGGCATCGCCGACGGCAGCGAGCCCGCCCTCACTGATCTGCTGGATAAGGACATGGACGAGCCCATTACCGTGGCTCAGGACTTCAACTGGTGGCTCACCGAGGACCAGCGCGACAACCCGCAGGTCGTGGCCACCTTGCAGCAGGCCAACGATTCCGTGCTGCCTTCCGAGAAGGTCGCCGCGGAGATCAATGGCGTGGCGTGGTGGATCAACCCCTCTGAGAAGGCTCACATCCGCTGGGTGCGCCAGGAGAAGGAAGCTGATCTGCTGAACGTGCTCGCTCGCCTGCACGCTGCTGGTGAGTTGAACCTCGGTGAGGGCTCCAAGTTCGCTGGCGTGTTCCGCACCCACGGCGTGCTCGTGCCGGTGTGGGACTTGGACAACACCAAGGATGCCGACGATTGGGCCGCAGGCCTCGAGGCTCTGGACAAGAAGTTCGCCGAGAAGCTGGCCGCTGAGGCCGATGGCTCCGCCCCCGAGCTCACCGGTGATGAGCACAAGGCGAAGCAGACGATCGTCTCCCGCCAGGTGACGATCCGCTAGCCCGCTAGCGCAGGCTCTGGAACAGCTGCTCTGCGGCGCCGTCGTCCCAGAGCAGCACGTTGCCCGCGTCGGTGTCCTCGGTGCCGGACGTGGGCACTGTCTCCTGCTTCGCGCCGCGGATGCCCCATGCCAGCCGGGCCAGGTTCAGCACGTTGTCTGAGTTATCGACGGTCAGGCTGGCCGTCACCGTGTCGATAACCTTCACGGCACGGAACGGGTTGAGCAGTGTGCCCGGCGAGGCGATCTTGTCGCTCAGCGCGGTGAGGAACTGCCGCTGCCGCTGCACACGATCCAGGTCACCATTGGCCGAGGCGTAGCGCGAGCGCACGTATCCCAGTGCCGTGGGTCCATTCATTTTCTGGCACCCGGGCTGCAGGTTGATGCCCGCCATGGGGTCGTCGAGCGGGTCCTTCACGCAGATCTCGATGCCGCCCACGGCGTCCACCACGTTGGCGAATCCGCCGAAGCCGATCTCCGCATAGTGGTCGATGTGGATGCCCGTGGCCTGCTCGACCGTGCGCTGCAGCAGCGCCGGCCCGCCGAGGCTGAAGGACTCGTTGATCTTGCTCTGGCCGTAGCCGGGGATGTCCACGTAGCTATCGCGGGGGATGGACAGCATCGTGGCTTGGCCACCGAAGGTGGGCAGGTGCACGAGCATGATGGTGTCGGTGCGGCCCACGGTGTCGTCTAGCTCGCCGGCCATGAGCCGGTCCGCGTCCGCCTCCGTGAGACCTGCGCGCGAGTCGGAGCCCACGAGCAGCCAGTTCGTGCCGGATGTGTTGCCGAGGCGGCCGTCGTAGTTCTGGATCGCGTCCGTGCGCTGCAGCTTGGAGTTGATCCACACGCCGGTGCCCACGGTCAGCGCCACGATGACCACGAGGACCGCGGCCAAGATCCGGCCGATTTTTATCCGACGCCGCTTCGGGCGGCCTTCCCCGCGTGCCACTCGAGCGGACCGGCGGGAGGAGCGACCCGGGCGCTGCTCGGGCGCCTGCCATCCTTCCATGCGCTCCGGAGCGTTGGGGCGCGGCGGCGGGTATGCGCCGGCGGACGCGGCGGCGCCTGCGCCAGCAACTCCGGCTGCTCCTGCGGCTCCGGCTGCGCGGCGGCGGTAGTCACCGCGGTTTGGAGCGTAGGGCTGCTCGCGATTCCTCAGTTCACGGTCGTGCTGCTCGCGGCGCGAGTACCGGGGAGGCTCGGGGACTACGCCCTCGCGGCGGCGGGGGGAATCGGCGTTGCGGTCGTTGCGTTCGTAGCCGCCGTAGCGGGGGTTGCGCGCCGCGCGATCTGATCGATCTCCCCGGTCAGCCCGGTCAGCCCGGTCAGCACTGTGACGCGCGTGAGCGCCACCCGCGCTGTGAGCTCCGCGCTCACCGGAGTTCTCCCAGGCCCGTGGTTGGTCGCGCAGGCGGCGTTCCAACCACTCGGGGCGTTCACCGTCCGGGGCAGCGTGGCGGCCGCGCGGGCGCTCCTCGGAGCCCGCGGCGCCAGTTCCTGTACCCACTCCAGCGCCCGTCCCCTTCGACGATGGTGGCAGCGGACGACGCCGAACCGGCCGCCCGAAGCGGTCCAGGATCGGTTTGCCATTGCGGTCCCGTGCCACATCGTCGCGTGAATCCATGAAGGACATTCTAGCGGTTCAGTGAGACAACAACTATTGGAGAACTAACGGATAGCCCACAAAAGCGACCGTGTCGATCAGCGCATGGCCGATTACGAGGGGCCACACGCGCCCCGTTTTCTTGAAGTACCAGAGGTAAACAACCCCCATGATGATGTTGCCGACACCGGCGGAATAGCCCTGGTAGAGGTGATAACTGCCCCGCAACACAGCGGATGCCACAAACACCCACACCCAGTTCACACGCAACTGCCGCAACCGCGTGGCCAGCCAGGCCACCACGATCCACTCCTCGGCGAAGCCATTGGCCCACGCATTGACCACGAGCAGGGGAATCTCCCACGGCGAATCACCCAACCCGGTGGGTACAACCTGCTTGCTCAAACCCAGGGCAACAGCCCCGAAGTAGAACACCAACCCCGGCAGGCCGATCACCGCCGCCAGTCCGGCGCCGTGGAGCCAGTCCGCGAGGCGCATCCGCCACGCAATGTTTGGCGCCCCTGACGACAGTGCCCCTGCATCGCCCACGCGCACCGGGACGTGCCGCAGCAGCAGGAAAATCGCCAACCCGCCCCACGCGATCAGCACGCCACTGCTGATGAGCTGGAACAGTGGATCCAGCCACGGTAGTACCGACTGGCGTTGGTTGAGCGTGGCCTCCTGGTCATTGAGATTCTCCGGGCGGGCGGCGGCCTCGATGAGGCGCAGCACGGCCCGCACTCCACTGGTGCCGAACGTGATGGTTAGGACGATCAGCAGCTCCCAGCGCAGCGCCCGCCGGTCAGCCGTGGTCATGCGCACCCTCACCGTGGCCATGCTCGTCACCGTGCTCGTGCCCGTCACCGTGCTCGTGCCCGTGCTTATGCGAGTTATCCGGCTTCCGCAGGTAATCCAGCGCCTCCACATCCCCCGGCAACTCCAACGAGAGGCCTTCGGCGGGGAGGGAGCTGGTGGCGTCGGAAATAAAAGAAGCCAACGAGAGCAATTCGCCAGCCGACACCCGCGAACCCACCGCCCCGATCATCAGCGAGATCGGCCAGCGGCCCGGGACGCGCGCCGGGTCGACGAGCGGTACGGATACCGCGGCCCAGCCGGTGATGTTCCACAGGGTGCCCCAGGGCGTCCACGCTGTTTGCGCCTGGAAATTGCGCGCGGGCGGCAGCGCCGAGAACATGCCCGGCGGCGGGGGAGCGCAGGCGAGGGTGGGGGTAAGGATGACGTCCAACTCTGACCACGCCTCCATCGGGTTAAGGCCCAGCAGCTGGTCCTCCACGCGCATGCGGCGCCAGGAGGGGATGTCTCGGCCGCGCTTTCGGAGCCAATCGGTGAGCGGTGTGAGCTCGCCGGGGAGGTACGCGCAGCGGGCGGCGAGCATCTCGGAGAACAGGTCGAACATCGCCGGGGGATACGGCGGTGGCGCTTGTGAGACCGACTCCACGCCTGGGTGCGTGGCCGCCAGCGCCGAGGCTGCGGCGGTTGCTGCCGCGATGGCGGGGTCCACGCGGCTGATGGAGTGGAAGGGCTGGTTGGTGTAGCCGATGCGCAGGCGTGGGGTGGGGCGTGCTGGGTTGGTCACGTCGGCTGCGCTGGCAGCGCCCGCGCCGAAGTCCTCCGACAGCTCCACGCCATACGCCCGCGCCGTGGTGGCAATGTCCTTGGCGATGAAGCCCTGCGCCGCCGGAGTGAAGTGCCCCACCGTCCGATCGTGCGCCGGCTTGAGCCCCGGAAGGCCCACGCACGCTGCAGGAATGCGGATCGACCCGCCGCCGTCCGTGGCATGCGCGACGTCCACGAGCCCCCGCGCCACCGCCACCGCCGCGCCACCGGACGACCCGCCGGTCATCATCAGCGGACTAATCGGATTGACGGGGTGGTCCATCCCCACCGGCTCGGTGTAGGCGGTGGTGCCGAACTCCGCGCTCGTGGACATTCCGACCAACCGCGCGCCGGCTTCGAGCAGCGCGTAGGCGGCGGAGTCGTAGTGCGGCGCGGTGAATTGTTGGTGCACGGAGCCCATGGTGGTCACTTCGCCTTCGACCTGGTGCAGGTCTTTGACCAGCACGTCCATGCCTTGCAGCGGCCCGGTGGCGTGCGGGTTGTGGTGCGGCGTGTCGAAGACGCGCGCGATCCCAAGCTGTCCGGGGGTCAGGCCCGTGCGGTCGCTGAGGCGCTGCACGGATCGGGCGAAGGTGTTCATCGTTGGTAGTCTAACGCGTGTCTCGGGGTTCAGTATGGTGGGTTTTATGAACAGCGCCGCCTCTTCTTCTTCGTCTTCGTCCGACGCCGCCACGCCCGCACCTTCTTCCGATACCGCTGCTGCGGCTGGGCCAGTGCGCGTGGCTTACCTGGGGCCGGAGGGGACGTTCACCGAACAGGCCCTGCGCGACATGCAAGAAGAGGGGTTCGTGCCCGCGGATGCGGAGGCCGTGCCGGTGACGTCGCCGCGCGCTGCGCTGGACATGGTGCGCGCCGGGGATGCGGACTACGCCTGCGTGGCCTTGGAGAGTTCCGTGGACGGGCCGGTGTCGCAGACCGAGGACGCGCTGGCGTACGGCGAGCCGCTGCAGATCTTCCACGAGGTGCTGGTGCCGGTGGTGTTCTCGATCCTCGTGCGCCCTGGGGAGGGCGGTGCCGCCGCCGACCTGTCCAGCATCTCCACCTTCACCACCCACCCGGTCGCCGAGGCCCAGGTGCGTAACTGGATCGCGGAGAACATCCCGAACGCGCGCTTCATCCCTGCCTCCTCGAACGGCGCGGCCGCCCAGGCCGTGGCCGAGGGTAAGGCAGACGCCGCCGC
>DGYFJ06202__coassemble_1263_pt1 | contig 15453 bp, 11 predicted proteins | sample DGYFJ06202__metabat2_low_PE_020 | metagenome-assembled genome bin DGYFJ06202 | reverse complement strand
GATCCCGACGACCCGGAGGATGCGGAACCAGAGCCGAAGTATTCCACGTCATCGCCCTGCAGCGACTGGTCCATCACACCCTTCCAGATCTGGGAGGGCAGCTGGGAGCCGTACATCACTCCGCCGTAGGCGTTGCGCAGGGGAGCACCGTCAGCGGTACCAACCCAGACAGCGGTGGCCAGCTGCGGGGTGGCACCGATCATCCAGGCATCCTTGTTCTCGCCGGTGTCACCCAGCTGAGACGTACCGGTCTTCGCAGCCGAGGGGCGGCCTCCGGCCAACGAGTTTCCGTTGGAGTATGCGGCGATGGGTTGCATCGCGGAGATGACTCCCTGAGCAACCTCCTTGTCGATGACCTGGTCGCCCTTGAGCTTGGAGTTGTCCAGCAGCACTTCGCCCTGAGAGTTCTCCACCTTCTGCACGAAGTGCGGGCGGTAGTACTTGCCTTCGTTCGCGAGGGTGGCCAGCGCCGAAGCCATGTCCACCGGGCGGGTTTGGTACATGCCCAGGGTGATGCCTTCGAAGGGGGCGCCACCGTTTTCGCTAAGGGTCTTGTCGATGCCGGGGATAGACTCTGCCACGCCGAGGCGGTGGGCCATGTCCGCAACGTCTTGGGCGCCACCGTTGAGCTTGCGGGTGAGGCGGATGAAGCTGGTGTTCAGCGACATCTTTAGCGCCTGCGCGATGGAGCACGTGCCACAGCTCATGTTGTCGACGTTCGTCACCGTGGTCCCGCCGGTAGTGACGGGGGAGGAGTCGAACTGATCGTAGATGCTGCCGCCCTGATCCAGGTACGCGGCGAGGGCCATGATCTTAAAGGTCGAACCGGTCTGCAGGCCCGCATCGGCGTAGTCGAAGCCCACGGGGTCTTCGCCGCCGTACCAGCCACGGATGCCACCGGTCTTCGGATCGATGGACACGACGGCATCAAGGATGCCCTCCTGCTCACCTTCCTTCTTCGCTCGCGACACATCAACCGCGGCGTTTTGCACCTTGGGGTCGATGGTTGTCGTGATGCGTAAGCCACCGGTGTTGACCTGATCCTCAGTGATGCCGGCCGCTTCCAGTTCCTTGATGACCTGAGTCTTGATCAGACCGTTGGGGCCATCGCTTTGCGTGTTGTTGGCCGTGGTGGCCGGATCCAGAACCTCGGGGTACTTCGCATCCTTGCGCTGCTGCGGGGTGATGGCACCGGTTTCTTCCATGCCGTTCATCACGTAGTTCCAGCGGCTTTCAGCACGTTCGCGGTTGGTCCACGGGTCCAGCGCAGAGGGAGCCTGGATGGTGGCGGCCAGCACCGCGCCTTCCTCGATGGTCAGCTGGCTGACGTCCTTACCGAAGTAAGCGTGAGCCGCCGAACCGATGCCATAGGCATTGCGGCCAAAGTAGATGGTGTTGAGGTAGGCCTCAAGGATCTCATCCTTGCTCCATTCCCTCGCCATCTTTGCGGAGATCACGAGTTCCTTGGCCTTACGGACGAGGCTGAATTCGTCACCAACCAGCGCGTTCTTGACGTACTGCTGGGTAATGGTGGAGCCACCGCCCGCTCCTTCGCGGCCGAGAAGCTGGCCCAGTGCGGCGCGGCCGAAGCCCGTGATGGAGAAGCCGGGGTTGGAATAGAACTCGCGGTCCTCGGCAGCCAGCACGGCCTGGCGAACGTGCAACGGGATCTGGTTGAGCGTGACGTTCTGGCGGTTACCCTCCGGCGGCACGATACGGGCCAGCTCGGTCTGATTGTCATCGGCCATGATGTAGGAGATCTGGTTGTTCACCAACTCTTCCGGCTCCGGAACCTTCGTCACGGAGTATGCGGTGAAAAACGCCACCAGTGGCACGATGATGATGACCGCCATGATCGCCGCCAGACTAGCGAGAAGTTGCTTGCGGAAGTGGCCATCGCGCCAATTCTTCTTCTTGCGAGTCCGCGCGGTGATCGGTCCGTTCTTGGCGACCCGCGCTTCGTCCTTCTTCTTTTTTCTCGACGCCGCTGCGGCCGCACTGGCAGCAGCGGCCTTGGAGCCGCCACGGCCTGGTCGCTTGGCAATGGGACGAGTGGAGGCAGACTTCTTCGCGGCACCGCCCTTTACCGGGCCTTTGCCCTGGGCCGAGCCGCGTCCCTGCGGACGTCCCTTACCGTTACCGTTGCCGTTGCCCTTGCGGCGGGGAGGCTTTCCGTTGTTGGAAGGGTTCTGTGATGGCTTGTCGTTACTCAACTAATCGAGTCTCCCGGTCGATTATCAAAAGCGGAACCGGATCCGATGATGTCTTCGCGGATCAGGAAGTTCCACCTGCAGGTCATGCAGACTTCCACGGTGTGGATGGTGAGCTCCGGAAAGGCCTCCACCACGCCGTCTATTTCTCTTACACTACGCGCTGTACCCGACTTTTCACCTAATGCTGCGCCATGAATCCACAGGGTTTCCCGAAGAGTATGGGCACCACACAACGGGCACGCGCGCTCGACCACTGTTCCCAGGACGTCGGCGGAAGACATGAGGGAAGGTGTTGCATTTCGCACCTGGCCGGCGGAAATGTCTCCGCTGCGGACACGCCGAAGCACCCGCTGGCGATCCAGTTGATGGTCAATGACCTTCCTGGGGCGCCCGTGTGGTGAAAGTGACGCGTGGGAATCAGTGGGCATGGACAACATGATAAATGCTGACGGCGAGAACACCGCAACGCGCGCCTGCCGCACCGTCGCACTAGCACCGTCTCCGCCGACAGCAAGCAGCGGACTTAATCGGTTAACCACCACCGCTTAATCGGTCAACCCTGCGTTCAGTGCAGGTCACCGCGCCGGTCGCCCTTATGTTGGGATTCATGAGTGAAAATACCTGCAACATTGCCATCGTCGGGCTGGGCAACTGCGCCACCAGCCTGATCCAGGGCATCCATCTCTACTCCGAAGCCACCGCTGACCAGGACATTCCCGGCCTGATGCACACCAAGTTCGGCCCCTACGCCGTGGGCGATGTCAAGGTCGTCGCTGCGTTCGACGTGGACGCCGACAAGGTCGGCAAGGACGTCGCCGACGCTATCGAGTCCGGCCAGAACTGCACCATCAAGATCGCCGACGTGCCCACCACCGGCGTGAAGGTTCAGCGCGGCCACACCCACGATGGCCTGGGACGTTACTACCAGCAGACCATCGAAGAGTCCCCCGAGGAGCCCGTCGATGTCGTGGCCGCTCTCAAGGAAGCCAAAGCGGACGTTGTTGTCAGCTACCTCCCGGTGGGCTCCGAGGAGGCAGACCGCTTCTACGCACAGTGCGCCATCGACGCAGGTTGCGCCTTCGTCAACGCCCTGCCCGTCTTCATCGCTTCCGACCCGGAGTGGGCGCAGAAGTTCCGCGACGCGGGCCTGCCCATCGTCGGCGATGACATCAAGAGCCAGGTCGGCGCAACGATCACCCACCGCGTGCTCGCCAAGCTCTTCGAAGACCGCGGCGTGCGCCTGGAGCGCACCATGCAGCTCAACGTGGGCGGCAACATGGACTTCAAGAACATGCTGGAGCGCGAGCGCCTCGAGTCCAAGAAGGTCTCCAAGACCCAGGCTGTGACCAGCAACCTCAAGAAGAGCCCGCTGGCCGGCAAGATCGATGACCGCAACGTGCACATCGGCCCCTCCGATTACGTGGAATGGCTCGATGACCGCAAGTGGGCCTACGTGCGCCTCGAGGGCTCCGCGTTCGGCGAGGTCCCGCTGAACCTCGAATACAAGCTCGAGGTATGGGATTCCCCGAACTCCGCAGGCATTATTATCGACGCCGTCAGGGCCGCGAAGATCGCCTTGGATCGCGGAGTTGCCGGGCCTGTCGACGCGGCATCGAGCTACCTGATGAAGTCCCCGCCGGTTCAGCTCCCCGACGACGTGGCCCGGGCACAGCTCGAAGAGTTCATCAACGGCGCTTAAAGCCAGGGCCGCATGGCGGCGTCAAGAAATGGGACAGTTCCCATTTACATCCAAAACTGTTGTAATTTGGTATTTATGGCCTCTACTCCACTCGAGATCGCATCAAAGCTCCGCCCATCCCTCACGCGGTTGTACTTGCTGTACTTCCGCCAGGCGGAGAACTCCACCATTAGCATGGCCCAGCTGTCCATCATGATGATCCTGGACGAAAAGGGTCCCATGCGGATTAGCCAGATTGCCTCGACCGAGGCAATTCGCATGCCCACGGCGTCCAACGCTGTTAACCAGCTGGAGACGATGGGCCTGGTCACCCGAGTGCGCGACATCTCGGATCGCCGCGGCGTGCGCGTCGACCTCACCGACAAGGGCCGCGAGGAGCTCGAAAAGCTCAGCGAAGAGCGCGCCAACCAGTTGGCCGGCATGCTCGAGGGACTCAACGATGAGGAGCTGGAGCGCACCGAGGAAGCTGTGTCGCTGATCGATGAGATCCTGCACAGCTACGCCGCCTCCATCGAGGAAAAGTTGAAGGCTGAGCACGAGCACGGCGGGCGCAGCGCACACTAGGCGCACGAAGCCCGACCGTGTCTCGCCATGCCTGCCATGTTTACTAAGCCCGAGATGGTTTTTGTTCCTTTAGGCCACGTGAATCGCTCGGGTTACTCAGTTCTCCTACGGTTGACTAAGGTTTACGCCCTGTGAGCTCTCTTAGCAGTCCTTCATCGCAGCCGCTTCGCCTCATGATGGCATGGCGGCCGCAGTCCCCCGGTTCGGAGGCGGCCCAGGTCGTCGCATGGTTGGGGCGCACGCAAGCCATCACGGCTCGCACGGCCACGGTCATCCCGCGGGCATGGACCGTTCAACCCGAGGCAAAGAACCTCGAGAAGCTGAAGCACTGGGCGACGAAGGAAGCGAAGGCCTGCTCGAAGGCCGCTCTCGGCGCCCTCGATCACGCCAAGTTGCCGCACTCCATGCTCGATTCCGAGCAGGCATCCGTGGTGAGCGTGGATCACTCCGAAACGCGCGCTCTCATCGCTGCCGCAGAGGATTTTTCTGCCGATGCAATTGTCGTGGGTTCGCACCCCGCCGCGCCGCAGGAGCGGTTCCGGATTGGTTCCACAGCGGACGCGCTGCTGCATTGTTCCCCGAAGCCGCTGTTGTTGAGCCCGCGAGCTCCCCGGCTATCCAAGCGGGGCGTTACCCGCGTGAGCTGCGCGTATGTGGATACCGATCAGTCCCACGAGGCCTTGCGCTCAGCGGCTGACTTGGCTGCCCGCTGGCAGATACCGCTGCGGTTGGTGGCGTTTAGCCCGCGGGGCGTCACGATGTACCCCACGCAAACGCCCTTCGACGATGAGTCGGAGCAGATGGTGGAGTGGCGCGAGCAGGCCCTTGCGCTGCTGGATCGGGGCCGCGACCGGGCGCTGGCCAGGCACGCCGACCTTGTTGTGCAGACCGAGGCCGGCAGCGGCTACGGCTGGTCTGGTGCCATGAACGCACTGAAGTGGAAGAAGGGCGACCTGCTGGTGCTGGGGTCCAGCCAGCTGGGGCAGTTCCGCCGAGTGTTTTTGGGCCCTTCCACGAACCAGATTCTGCGCCACAGCCCCGCGCCCGTGCTGATCGTGCCGGTGTAGGGGCGGTGCCGCTGCGGCCCCCTGGTTCCGCCTCTTCTCTGCTCACCAGCCACCGCGTAGCATAGAGGCATTATGAGCACGCATGATGACTATGACGAGCTGCATCCTCGCGACCGCTTCGATGTCTATCCCCTCGACGAGCACTCCGACTCGGCACCGTCGCGGCCCAGCGACCTCGACTACGAGGCTGACCCGCTGCTCCGTCTGGAGCGCAACAATCGCAGCTCCACCCAGGCCATCGTGTTTTTCTTCGGCATCATTTTCGCCACCACGATTTCTGCCATCATCATCTGGGTGCTGTCACTCACCATGGGCGGGCCGTACTGCGATCGCGACGATACAGCGCAGTTGTGCAGCCGTGGGTTCCAGCTGATCTTCTCTTTGGTACCCACGTCCATCGCCATGTTTGGCCTGTTCGGCGGCGCGTTCATCGCCTACCTGAAGTGGCGCAGGCACGAGCGCTGGCGCCCGTGGATCGCCGTGGTCTGGTTCATCATGCCGTTCTCCATGGCATGGGTCACCTCGATTGGTGCCATGCTGATCCTGGGACACAGCGTGGCGCCCTAGCTCCCCGGTCCCCGGCGCGGCACCACCGTGCCGTAGCAGCTCCCCGCTGCGGCAGCTCCCCGTCACGGCACGGCGAATGCTACTTCGCCACGATGTTAACCATCTTGCCGGGCACCACGATGATCTTGTTCACCGTCTTGCCCTCCACGTGCGCGGCCACGTTCGGCTCGGCCAGCGCGGCCGCCTCGATGTCCTCGCGGCTCGCATCGGTGGACACGGTGATCCGCCCGCGGAGCTTGCCCATGACCTGCACCGGCAGCTCGATGGAGTCATCGACCAGCCACTTATCTTCCCACGTGGGGAAGGGCACGTAGGTAATTCCGCCTTCGTGGCCCAGGATCTTCCACATTTCCTCCGCGATGTGCGGCGCCAGCGGCGAGAGCATCTGCACGAGGGGCTCCACGGCCTTGCGGGGCGCCTGAGCTGCCGCGCCGGAGGTGCTGTAGTTCTTCGTCAGGTAGTTGACGTACTCGATGAGCTTTGCCACGGCCGTGTTATCGCGCAGTTCTGCGAAGTCCTCGTACACGCCGGCCACGGTGCGGTGCAGCGCCTTGTTGTCCTCGTCAGTCAGGTCGGCCTCAGTGACGGTGGCCTCGCCGGTGTTCTCGTTGACCACGAGGCGCCAGGCGCGCTGCAGGAAGCGCTGTGCACCGATCACGTCCTTCGTGGCCCATGGGCGGGAGGTATCGAGCGGCCCCATGGCCATTTCGTAGACGCGCAGGGTGTCGGCACCGTAGTTGTCGCAGATCTCATCCGGAGACACGGAGTTCTTCAGGGACTTGCCCATCTTGCCGTATTCCTGGAACACCTCTTCTTCCGCGCCTTCTTTCACGCCCTCTTCCGCGCCGCCCTTGTCCGCCGGGCGAATCCAGTAGAAGCGACCATCGCGCTCCTCGACCTCGGCAGCGGGCACGTACACGCCACGGGAATCCGTGTAGGCGTAGGCCTGGATGTAACCCTGGTTGTACAGGCGGTAGTACGGCTCGAAGCTGGAGACAATCCCGAGGTCGAACATCACCTTGTGCCAGAAACGGCTGTACAGCAGGTGCAGCACGGCATGCTCCACGCCGCCGACGTACAGGTCCACACCGCCGGAAGGACGACCCTCGCGCGGGCCTACCCAGTAGCGCTCGTTCTCAATGTCCACGAGTGCATCGTCGTTCGTGGGGTCGATGTAGCGAAGTTGGTACCAGGAACTACCGGCCCACTGCGGCATCACGTTGGTGTCGCGGTAGTAGGTCTGCTCACCGTCGCCCAGGTCGAGGGTAACCTCCACCCATTCCTTCGCCTTGGCCAGCGGCGGCTGGGGCTCACTGTCCTTGTCTTCCGGGTCGAAGCTGACGGGCTTGTAATCCTCAACCTCGGGCAGCTCGACCGGCAGCATGTCGTTCGGCAGGGCGTGGGCCACACCGTCTGCGTCGTAGACGATGGGGAAGGGCTCGCCCCAGTAGCGCTGGCGGGCGAAAAGCCAGTCGCGCAGCTTGTACTGAATCGTGCCCTCGCCGGAGCCCTGCTGCTCCAGCCAGGCAATAGCAGCATCGATGGCCTCGGTCTTGCCCATTCCGTTGAGGTCCAGGCCGTTGTCGTTGGCGCTGTTGACGTGCGGTCCGTCCTCGGTGAAGGCCTCCTCGGCCACGTTGCCGCCCTGCAGTACCTCCACGATGGGCAGGCCGAAGACACTGGCGAACTCGTGGTCTCGGGTGTCGTGGCCCGGCACAGCCATGATCGCGCCGGTGCCGTAGCCGGTCAGCACGTAATCAGCGATGAAGATCGGCACCTGTGCGCCGTTGACCGGGTTGATGGCATAAGCGCCGGTGAATACGCCGGTCTTGTCCTTGTTTTCCTGCCGCTCCAAGTCGGACTTTGCGGCAATGTCCGCGCGGTAGGCCGCCACGGCCTCGGCGGGGGTTGCCTTACCGTAGGTCCACCGCTCGTCGATCCCCTCGTAAGCCGCGGCAGCGGAATTGTCGGCGGTGGAGCCCGTAGCGGCGTCGGATACCAACACATCAACGAGCTCATGCTCCGGAGCCAAAACCACATACGTGGCGCCGAACAGCGTGTCCGGGCGGGTAGTGAACACGCGGATCTCGTTGCCACCGGGGGCGGCGAAGGCCACCTCGGCACCGCGGGAGCGGCCGATCCAGTTGCGCTGCATGGACTTCACCTTGTCCGGCCAGTCCAGATACTCCAGGTCGTCGATCAGGCGGTCGGAGTAGGCGGTGATGCGCATCATCCACTGCTGCAGATTCTTGCGGAACACGGGGAAGTTGCCGCGCTCAGAGCGGCCATCGGCGGTGACCTCCTCGTTGGCCAACACCGTGCCCAGACCCGGGCACCAGTTCACCGTGGAGTTGGAGCGATACACCAAGCGGTAGCCATCCAGAATCTCCTGCTTCTCAGCTGCGGTGAGCTCAGCCCAGTCAGCGCGCTCGGCGGCCAGCTTCTCCTCGAGCTCAGCGATGGGGCGGGCCGCACCCTTTCCACCGGCGGGGTTGGTGGCCTCGGGATCGAACCAAGAGTTGAAGATCTGCAGGAAGATCCACTGCGTCCAGCGGTAAAAGTCAGTGTCAGTGGTGGCGATGGCGCGGCGCTTATCGTGGCCCAGACCCAGGCGGCCGAGCTGGCGCTCCATGTTGTCGATGTTCGCCTGGGTCGTGGTGCGCGGGTGCGTTCCGGTCTGCACGGCGTACTGCTCCGCGGGCAGGCCGAAGGCATCGTAGCCCAGGGTGTGCAGCACGTTCGCGCCCTTCATGCGGTGGAAACGGGCGAACACGTCCGTAGCGATGTAGCCCAGCGGGTGGCCCACGTGCAGACCCACGCCGGAGGGGTAGGGGAACATGTCCTGGATGAACTTACGATCCGTGGGGAGTTCCTGGCCCTCGACGTGCAGGGAGCCCACTGGGTTGGGGGCGTTGAATGTGCCGTTCGTTGCCCAGTACTCCTGCCACCGCTTTTCAATATCGGCGGCGAGTTCCAGGGTGTAGCGGTACGGGGTCTCTGCCGAGGGGTTTGTTCCAGGATTCGTCATGTGTCCTAAGTGTAGTAGGCGCTGGGACGGCGAGTTATTCCACCAGTAGCTTTCGCGGCCGTATCGCTGGTTGGTGCTGGTTGGTGTTGCTGGTTGTGGTGGGAATAGACTGGTGAGCATGATCGTGCTGAGCGTTATCCTGTGCATTATCGGCCTGGCAATCCTGGTGGTGGGTGTGTTGGCGTTGACCAACAAATTGCCTGGTAACTCGGTGGTGGGGCTGCGGATCCCGGAGGTCCGCCAATCGCAGGAGAACTGGACGTTGGCACACCGCATCGCCGGGCCGGGGTGGATTGGTTCCGGTCTGGTGATGTTGTTGGGCGCTTTGGTGAGCTCGTCGGCCTCGGGGTGGATGTGGCTGGTTGTCGCAATGTTGGTGGTGGGCTCGCTGGTCCTTGCCGGTATCGGCTCGGCCATGGCGGCTCACGCTCTTGCCCAGGTCGACGCCGCCAGGCAGCGCGAAGAACAGGCCAATTCATCGTGCTGTAGCGCGGGCGCTGCCGGCCAGGAGGATGCCGGCGCTGCCGGCGGGTGCTGTAGCTCTGCGGACGGCGAGCCCACTGCGGAGCAGTGCGCCAGCGGTCAGGCGTGCGGCAGCTGCTCACTCAATGGCGCCTGCGAGGGCGGGGGAGCGGCCTTCGACGCACGCTCTACCAGCGCACAACGGACGAGCCCTGCGGTGGATGTAGATGCTGCGCGACGGGCGGTTGAGGCGCAGGATCAGCGTTAGGGGAGTGGGCGCCCTACCTCCAGACCCGCGGACCCCTAGTACCCTCGGGAAGCATGAGAGACTCTAACGCCACCGTTGTCGTTTCGGGCACCGTCAACATAGACACTTTCGTGGGTGTCGATAATTTCCCCCATCCCGGCGAAACCGTCATCGGCACCCGAGGAATCGAAGGCCTCGGCGGCAAAGGCGCCAACCAAGCCGCTGCCTGTGCTCACATGGGCGTGCGCACCGTGTTGCTCTCTGCCGTGGGGCAGGATTCCCAGGGCGAGCTCGCCATCACCGAGCTGAAGCGCCACGGCGTCAACACTGAGCACGTCGCGGAAACGCGCCAGCCCACCGGCCAGGCGTTCATCATGAACGACAGCTCTGGGGAGAACATCATCATCGTCACCTCCGGGGCCAATCAGCTCGTCAGCCCGGCCCAGCAGCGCGAGACCGTGGACACCCTGCGCTCCCAAGGGCCCGTCCCGGTGGTCCTCGCCCAAGGCGAGCTCACCCCCGAGCACAGCGCCGAGCTGCCCAAACTCGTCCGTGGCACGGACACTCGCCTGGTTCTCAACCTCGCCCCCGTGACCACCCGCGATCCCGATCTGCTCGCCGCTGCAGACCCGTTAATCCTCAACGAGGGCGAGGCCGCGGACGTTCTTGACGTGCCACGTTCCACCCCGCGCGAGGAGATCTTCGATCTGCTCCGCCCCATCGCCCGCTCCGTCGTCGTCACCCTCGGCGCGGAGGGTGCTGTCATTCTTTCGGGCGACGCCACCCTGCGCGTCCCCGCCGTCCGGGTTCCGTCGGTCGTGGACACAACCGGTGCTGGGGATGCCTTCTGCGGCACCCTCGCCGCAGCTCTCGCGCAAGGCGAAGACTTGGAAAACGCCTGCAAACTCGGCGCCGCCGCGGGAGCACTAGCGACACAGAAGAAGGGCGCAGCGGGCAGCTACGCCTCCGAAGTGGAGGTTCGCGCCCTCGCCGAGGAATAGCTAACCCTTTACCCACCCCCCAATCCCCGCGAGAGGACTCCCATGGATTCAGGCAAGACTGACAACACTGACAGCACTGGCAGCACTGGCAACACCGGCGACACCGGCACGACGATGCGCGCGGTCGTCTCACGCGCCGGTGGGTCACTGGGAACCCCCGGCTCCCTGGTGGATGCCACCGTGGATGCACCCGGCAGGCCTACGGGGCGGGATCTGCATGTTGGCGTCGAAGCGATATCGGTGAACCCGGTGGACACGAAAACGCGCAGGAAAGACAACCCGGACGGCACGGACCGGATCCTCGGATGGGACGCGGTGGCAACGGTGCTCGCCGTGGGCGACAGCGCTGAAGGATTCGCGCCCGGCGACCGCGTGTACTACGCCGGGTCGATCGCACGCGCCGGAAGCTATGCGCAACAACAGCTCGTCGACTCGGCACTCGTCAGCCTGGCCCCGACCACGCTGAGCAACGAGGAGGCGGCGGCGCTACCGCTCACCAGCCTCACCGCATGGGAAGCACTGTTCGACAAGTTCCAGGTCGGTGCGGACAGCCGCGGAACACTACTGGTCATCGGCGGCGCCGGGGGAGTGGGGTCGATCCTCATCCAACTCGCTAAAGAACTCACGCAGCTGACGGTGATCGCCACGGCCTCGCGCGAGGAATCGGCAGCATGGGTGACAGAGATGGGCGCGGACGTAGTGGTGAACCACCACGATGCTGACGTGATTGACCAGATCCTCGCCCACGCACCCGGCGGGGTGGACTACGCCTTCAGTGCGCACAGCGAAGGCAAGACAGAGTTCTTTAGCCAGGTCATGCGCGCATTCGGACAGATTGTTTCCATCGATACGGCCAGCGACCTAGATCTGTTTGCCCTGAAGAACAAGGCCATCACGTGGCACTGGGAGTACATGTTCGCCCGGGCGTTACACGACTACCACCCCGAGGAGCAAGGGCAAGCGCTGCGCCGGATCGCGGAGCTTGTGGACGCCGGCAGGTTGCGCACAACGCTGCGGCGTTCGGTGGAGCCCATCAACGCGGACACGATCCGCGCCGCCCATGCCGAGCTGGAAGACGGGCACGTGATGGGCAAGATCGTGCTGAATGGATGGGATAGTTAAACGCTCAGCGGGTTACTCGGGGCGGTCGGCGGCCTCGAGGGCATCGCGGAGCTCATCCTCCGTGGCGGGGTGACCCGGGCCCATGTCCAACAGGGATGTGGGGTTCGTACCCGGCTGGATGTACGGCTTACCGTAGGCTGGCTGGCCATTATCGAAGCGCCAGCCTTCCGAGAGGTCACCGGCATCGTAGGTGCCGTAACCAATGGAGTCCAGGAACTCGCTGACCTGCTTCTTTGCCTCAGCGTCGTTTCCAGCAATCACGAGGGACGTGCGCTGACCGTCACCGGCCGGGCGAGCCAACTCGCCGAGGTGGGCGAAGTTGATGTTGTTGAAAGCCTTCACGACCTTGGCCTCCGGCACCCGATCTTGGAGGATCTGGGAGGTAGTAATCTGGCGCTTATCGAGCTTGTCGATGAAACCATCCCGCTGCTCGTAGTAATTGCTGGTATCGATCACGGTCTTGCCCTTCAACGGCTCTACCGGAATATCGTCCAGGGCACCGAGGGGAACGGTGACCACCACGATGTCGCCAGCTTCGGCGGCTTCCTCGCGGGTGGCTGCGCGAGCCCGCGGCCCGAGCGCTGCCACGATAGGAAGCAGGGTCTTGGGGTCGCGCGAATTGCTCAGAACAACGTTGTGACCAGGCTGAACGGATAGGCGGGCGACGGTGGAGCCAATCAGGCCGGCTCCAATGAAACCAATGGTGCTCATGTATATTCCTCAATTCTCAGACAGCGAGCCCTCAGGTGAACAGTGATGACCGAGGGTCATCGCTAACCACCCTTAACGATCGGCGCTCACTGTGCCGTGGTGGATATGTGGAGGCTTCGGCGTTGCAGAGGTCTCCCTAGGGCAAAGCGCTTGCTTCACCCTGCCCCACACCCAACGGCTGCGGTGCGGGGATTATTCCGGGATGGGTGCGCGGAATAAGCGCTCTGCGGAATGTGTTGAACAGGTGTGGAAAGACGGCTGATGGCGATGACAACACTCCTCTCGCTATCGGCCGCAACGTCTCGCACTATCACCCTCAAGGAGTCTTCTGACATGTCCCTCACACGCAAGGCACTGAGCAAAAACGCTCGCACCAAACTCGCCCAAGCGAAGGATCTCTACCTCGGCGCAGCGCCCAAGGCCACGACCTCCCAGACCGTCGCCCGCCTGGCCTTGGGCGGCATGATGACGTTCGCCGGAGTGTCTCACCTGACGTTCAACCGCGAGGAGTTCCAGGCTCAGGTTCCCGATTGGTTCCCGATGGATGAGGACCCCGTGGTGTTGGGCTCCGGAGTGGCCGAGATTGGTCTGGGTCTGGCGCTGCTCACGCTGCCCCAACACCGCAGGGCCGTGGGTACGGCGTTGGCTGCCTTCTACGCGGCCATTTTCCCGGGCAACATTGCGCAGTATACGGAGCGCAAGAACGGCTTCGGCTTGGATACGGATGGTAAGCGCCTTGGTCGACTGTTCGGCCAGCCCGCGTTGATCGCGGCTGCACTGTGGGCTGGGGGTCTGCCCGAAAAGAAGTAGTTTCTTATGATTACTTCAGGAACCATGTAGCTTCTTGCACAAGGACTCGGGGGTGCTCGGTGGGGTAATAGGGCTAGGCAACGAACCAGCAGCCTATTCACAAATCCATCCGAGCACGTCAATCCCTTTTTTTTGGCCTCACGCGGACAACTAACATTAGGCACACTTTAGTTTGGTAAAGCGTTGCTTAACTTACGGTTGCCTTACTTTAAAAATGTGGATAGCCTGTGACTTCAGCATCCCCATGCCGGGACGCCAACCTGAAACCCATTCCACACAAGATCGAGAGCCGAGGCATGAAGCTATCCAAGATTGCGGCAGTAGTGACCGTCGCAGGCCTGACCCTCACCGCGTGCGGTGACAACAACGGATCTACCAACAACGACGGATCCTCCCAGTCTGCATCGACAGACTCCACGAATTCCGCAAGCAGCGACAAGAAGACAGTCACCGTGGAAGACAACTACGGTGAAGTCACTATCCCTGTCCCAGTTGAACGCGTAGCCTCCACGGACAATCGGACCTTCCAGGTCTTGGAACAGTGGAAAATTCCACTCGTAGCTGCACCGAAGAAGCTCATTCCCAAGACTGTCACGGCATACAACGGGGACGATGTCGCCGACATGGGTATGCACCGCGAACCGAACCTTGAGGCTCTGGTAGCCGCCAAGCCCGATCTCATCATTTCCGGCCAGCGGTTTTCCCAGTACTACGAGGAGATGAAGAAGCTTAATCCCGGGGTTCCCATCGTGGACTTCGAGCCCCGCGACGATAAGGACTTCTTCTCCGAGATGAAGCGTGAGGTCCTCCAGCTGGGCAAGGTCTTTAACAAGGAAAAGGATGCCGACCAGCTCGTCAACGACTTCGACAAGGCAGCGGAGCGCGCCAAGAAGGCCTACCAAGACCATGGCGATGGCAAGGACACCGTCATGGCAGTCAACGTCTCCGGTGGCGATATCGGTTACATCGCGCCAGGGGTTGGCCGCACGTTCGGCCCCGTCTTTGATCTGCTGGGGCTCAAGCCGGCCCTCAAGGTAGATAAGCCCTCCAGCAACCACGAAGGCGATGACATCTCGGTGGAGGCCATCGCCGATTCCAACCCGGACTGGATCTTCGTCATGGACCGCGATGGCGCCATCAACGCCGATAAGCCGGACTACAAGGAGGCCTCCAGTGTCATTGCAGATTCCGAGGCTCTCAAGAACGTCACTGCGGTGAAGGACAAGCACCTGGTGTACGCACCGAAGGACACGTACATCAACGAGTCCATCATCACGTACACCACCATCCTCAACAACATTGCCGATGCCTTCAACAATCAGCAGTAAGCAGCACTGATCAGCACTGATGCCTACCATCACAACCACGCCACCGGCCCCGCGCGCTCGCACGCGGGGCCGGTTGGTCACGCCTGGACTTATTGTCGCCACCCTGATCGTCATTGGGCTCCTCGCCCTATCGCTCATGGTCGGCGAGTACGATATTTTCACCGCTAACGGGTTCTCCGAAGACGGCGGCCACATGTTCGCCACCACTCGCGTTCCGCGCACCATCGCGTTGGTCCTCTCCGGCGCGGCAATGGCGATGAGTGGCCTGGTCATGCAGCTGCTCACCCAAAACCGTTTCGTGGAGCCCACAACGACGGGCACCACGGAGTGGGCCAGCTTGGGGTTGTTGCTGTGCATCATCGTCTTCCCACACTCGAGCATCCTGCTGCGCATGGTGGTCGCGGTGGTCTTCTCTTTCATCGGCACGATGGTGTTCTTCGGTTTCCTGCGCAGAGTTAGCCTGCGCCAGTCCCTGGTGGTCCCGATCATCGGCATCATGCTGGGCGCGGTCGTGAGTGCAATCACGACGTTCATCGCTCTCGAAGCCGATGCCCTACAGACCTTGAGCATCTGTTTCCAAGGCAGCTTCACCTCTGTGTATAAGGGTCAGTACGAAGTCCTCTGGGTCGTCCTT
>DGYFJ06202__coassemble_1254_pt1 | contig 15647 bp, 12 predicted proteins | sample DGYFJ06202__metabat2_low_PE_020 | metagenome-assembled genome bin DGYFJ06202 | reverse complement strand
ACCAGCAGCCAGAACACCGCACGCCAATGGAACACCCCGGCCACGGCCGCGCCGATGAGCGGCGCGATAACGGGAGCAACACCCACCACGGTCATCATGACGGCGTACGCCTTCGCCGCACGGGCGCCAGATACCCGGTCGCCGACGATCGCGCGCGCCAGAACCACGCCCACGCCGCCGGCGGTGCCCTGCAGCAAACGCCCCGCAATAAACACCTCGATGGTCGGGGCAACGGCGCACACGATCGACGCCGCCACGGCCACGATCATGCCCGATATCAGCAGCTTGCGCCGGCCGCGCTCGTCGGATAGGGGGCCGATGAAGACCTGCCCCAAGCCCATGCCGAGCATGAAGAAGGTGATGCCCAACTGAGCCATCGGGGCCGTGGTGGAATAGTCCACGGCAATCTGGGGAAGCGAGGGCATAAACATATCCATGCCTAGCGGGCCAGCCGCTGAGAGCAGAGCTAGCCCCAACAAAACAAAGATCCCCATCCCCGGGCGGGGATGGGGCTGCCGCGTCGAATCGCTTTCGCCAGAAACCATAATAGGCTTACCTTACCAAGCGGCATGGGGTGGCGTCGAAGTGACGAGAGACCCCAGGGTTAGGCATCCCGCTTCTGCAGCGCGACCACACCGGCGATGAAGATCACCGCGGCGATCCCCGCAAAGTAGGCGATGCTGCCGACCTGACCCCACGGCGCATCGGGAGTGTCCATCATCAACGTGGCGTTTTCCATGTTCTTGAAGGGCATGTAGGGCGGGAGGTAGTCCCGAACCTTGGGGAGCAGCTGCACCAATGTCTGCTCGATCACCAGCACCCACAGCAGAATCAGGGAGATGCCACCGGCGGTGTGGCGCACGAGGTAGCCCACCCCGATTGCCACGGCCACGGCCAGAACGGCATAGAGCACGCCGCGGCCGATCATGGTCCAGGCGCTATCGGCGCCGAGGCCAACATTGGTGAGCATGGCGGCATCGTCGATCTTGGTTCCGAGCGTCCACTTGTACACCATCATGGAGCCCGCCATGCTGACGAGGGCAATCACCGCCGCGATCAGGCCGTACACCAGGAATTTCGCCACCGGAACGGGCCAGCGCTTAGGGGAGGCCAGCAGGGTTGTCTTGGAGGTGTTCGAACCATAGTCGCTGGTGACGGTCAGAACACCCTGAATGAGGATGACCATGAGCCCAAAGATGAGGAAGCCGCTCAGGGCCGAGGAGTTCTTCAGCGAATTCATCATCGCCGAATAGATATCCGGCTCCTTGGCCGGGTCAGTGTTGGCCAGGGTGCTGCCGGTGAGAAGCCCCATGAGGAGGGTGAACCCGAGGGAGAACACGATGACGAGAGCAGAGGTCCACCACAGAGACTTGGTGGTGCGGAGCTTGATCCACTCGGAACGTGCGATTCGGAGCATGTTTATCGTCCTTCCGGTGGGGTGGGCTGGTTCTGGTGCGGCTGGTTCTGGCGCGGCTGGTTCTGGCGCGGCTGGTTCTGGCCCGGCTGTCCAACGCTGGCGTGGTACTCCACCGCGTCGCCGGTCATGCGCATGAAGGCATCTTCCAAGCTCGGGCGGGTCTCCGACAGCTCGCGCAGCAGCAAGCCGTAGGTGTAGGCCAAGGCGCCAACCCAATCCGAATCCCTATTGGGGATGAGCACGGTGGTGCGACCCTCGGCGTCCGTGCCCAGGCTGAAGCGCACCTCTTCCTCGCGCAGCGCTTTCTGCATCTCCTCGAGGTGATCGGTGCGCACCACGGTGGTTGCTTCGGATGCGTTCTTGATGAAGTCGTGTGTGCTGGCGTTGGCTACCAGCTTGCCCTTGCCAATGACGATGAGGTGGTCGGCGGTCTGCGCCATCTCACTGAGCAGATGCGAGCTCACCAACACGGTGCGCCCCTCCGCCGCGAGGGCGCGGACGAAGTCGCGCACCCAGCGGATGCCTTCCGGGTCCAGGCCGTTGACGGGCTCGTCGAGCATGAGCACATCCGGGTCGCCGAGCAGCGCCGCTGCCAAGCCGAGGCGCTGACCCATACCGAGGGAGAACTTGCCCGCCTTGCGGCCAGCAACGTCGCTGAGGCCAACCAGCCCCAGCACCTCGTCCACGCGCTTAGCCGAGATGCCGTTGGTGGCGGCGATCCATTTGAGGTGGTTGGCTGCCGAGCGGTTGGGGTGCATCCACTTCGCGTCGAGCAGCGTGCCGACCTTCTCCAGCGGCCGGGAGTAGTCGGAGTAACGCTTCCCATCGACCAGGGCTGTGCCGCGCGTGGGTTTATCCAACCCCACGATCATGCGCATCGTGGTGGACTTGCCCGCGCCATTGGGGCCGAGGAAGCCGGTGACGATGCCGGGCTTAACCTCAAAGCTGAGGTCATCCACAACTGTGGTGCCACCATAGGCTTTGGTCAGGGAGCTGACAGTGATCATGCGATCCAGTGTGCCACACGCACAAGGAAAATTCGGGGTAGGTTCACCCAGCGGCGTATATACTTTTGGCCATGCCACCTGTTTCCGCGTTCGACGCCGACCGTTGGATGGATCGCGATGATTCCCCAGCCGGTCGCAATGGGTCGATTCGCGGGCTGGTGAATCCGGCGCTGGAAGCTCCCCGCCGGTTCGCCAGTTTCGCCCGGACCACGCCCGGCTTGCTCACCATCGTTTCCACGATTTTGGTGATCGCGATCCTCGCCGCGGGCGGCGCAATGGTCTTTAGCGCCGGTAATCGTCAGTCGCAGCTGGACACTCTGGTCTCCCGCACCGAGCCGCTGTCCAATGCTTCCCAGGAGCTGTTCAACTTCCTGTCCGTGGCCGATTCGGTGGCGACCACGAGTTTCCTGCAGAAGAACACCGGCGATTATTCCTCGGTGGAGGCCTATCACAAGGCCATGCGCGATGCGTCCTCGGCGATCGTCCGCGCCACGAGCGGTATCAACGATAACCAGTCACGCGAGATGGAACTGGTGCTCAAGATCCAAACGGCCCTGCCGGAGTATGTGCAGCTGATCACCACGGCCCAGACCAACGATCGCCTCCGCAACCCGGTCGGCGCTTCGTATCTTTCCCAGGGCTCGGTGCTCATGCAGGACACGATGCTGCCGGCCGCGGAGGAGCTGTATCAGCGCACGTCCCGACAGGTCTCGGACCAGGAGGCTCGGCTGGTCACCCCGTTGTGGTTCCCTCTGTCTGGCCTCGTGGCCGCGGTGATCATGTTGATCATCGCCCAGTTCTGGCTGGCCGCGATGACCAACCGCCGCCTCAACATCGGTTATCTGCTCGCCACGGGTCTCATGATCTTTGCCTTGGCGTGGACCTCCGTGTCGTCGGTGCTGCTGTGGAATGCGGGCACGAAGGGTGTGCAGGGTACGGTGCAGCCGTTGGAGCAGCTCACGCAGGCTCGCATTGAGGTGCAGCAGGCCCGCACGCAGGAGGCGCTGGGCCTCATCGAGCGCGATTACGGCTCGGGCCGCCAGGCGGAGTTTTCCAAGTCTGTGTCTTCCATCGACACCACGTTGGATAACCTCCGCGATTCCGTTAGCACCCCCAGCCGCGTTGACCAGGCCCGTGAGGCGTTGGTCGATTGGGATAAAACCCACGCGCTCATGGTGTCGCAGCTGCAGAATGGCAATTATTCTCAGGCGCTCGATACGGCGCTGCAGACCAATGACTTCGACGTGGTGGATCAGCAGCTTACCGAGCTCATTTCGGACACGCGCAAGGATCTCCGCGACTTGCTCGTGGAGGGCCGCGCCGCCGCCGGCCGCGTCACGGGTCTAGTCCTCGCCCTGACAATCATCTCTGGTGTCTGCGTAATTCTCGGCACTCGCCCCCGGTTGCAGGAGTTCCTCTGATGTTTTCTTTTCGACGCCACCAGCTCGCCCTGTATTCCACCGTGTTATTGGCCGCCTGCGCAGCGTGCTCGGCACCAAGCCCGGCGATGCCGCAGTGGCCGGAGCCGCAGGATCAGGCGAACAATGCTCTGCCCGTGGGGGCGCAATACGTGTACCCGGGTGAGGCGGATGGTTCCGGCAGCAAGCAGCAGCAGAATAAGCCTCCGTTCGGCTCGTTGCGGCCGGACGATGCCACGCCTGAGGAGCGCATTCCGGCAATCGTCAAGCGCGGTCGCGTGATCGTGGGTGTTGCCCAATCGCTCAACCGGTTGGGATTCCGCGATCCGGTTACGGGTGATTTGGCGGGCTTCGAGGTGGACTTGGCTCGCGAAGTCGCCCGCGATATTTTCGGCGATCCGTCGCGGGTGGAGTTCCGCTACGTGGAGACGAGGGATCGCGAGGAGGCCCTAGACCAGGGTGATGTAGACATGATCATTCGCACTATGTCGATCACCCGCCCGCGGCAGAAGCAGTTGGAGTTTTCCATTCCCTACCTCAAGGTCAATCCGCGACTGTTGGTGCTCGACAATTCCGAGATCAAGAGCTTCAAGGACCTCAAGGGCAAAACGGTGTGCGTGGCCCGCGATTCCACCTCATTTAATGAAGCGGAACGTCTGCAGATCGGTCGGATCATGCACACCCGCACCTGGACTGATTGTTTGATGGCGATGCAGCGTTTCCAGGTGGATGCGATCTATACCGACGACGCAATTCTGTCCGGCCTTCAGGCGCAGGATCCGTACACCACGCTGACCGGCGATTACGGTGAGGATTCCTACTACGGCGTGGCCTTCGCCCCGCCCACCAAGACCCGGGACACCGCGGGGCTGGTGCGGCAGGTCAATAGCACGTTGGAGCGCATCCGCAACGATGGGACGTGGAAGAAGCTGTACGACAAGTGGATGGCCGAGTACCTCGGACCGGCACCGTCGTTGCCGATGACGTACCGCACCCCAGAGCAATCGGCGGAGCTGGAGCAGATGCGAGGGCAGGTGAATTCCCATGAGTGATAGGGATAACCTCAGGGACAACCAGAGTGACAACCACAGTGAGCCCACCGAAGTCACCGAGGCGGTGCCCTTCGACCCGTTTGCCGATTCCGATGGGGAGACCACTACGGCGGCGGTCGCGTTTGACCCGTTCGCGGATACGGACGGTGATACGGACGCGAGCGCGGGAGCGAACGCTGAAGACACCACGGATGTCAACACCGACCCCGTTACCACGACGCACAGCGCGGAGGATTCCGACGAGCGCTCCCGGCGCGAGGCTCTCAGCACGTTCCGCAAGCGCCGCGGCACACATCGCCAGGGAGCGACGGTGGCTGGCGGCATGGTGCGCCTGCCGTTCGTCTCTCCCACGGAGCCGGAAACGGCCGTGGTGGATCCCAGCGAGGAGATCGCCCGCGGGGTGGAGGCGCCGTCGCTGAAGAGGGGCGACATCATCGCCGGCCAGTACGAGATCCTGGGCCCCATCGCCCACGGTGGCCTGGGCTGGGTCTATATCGCGATCGATCACAAGGTGGCCGATCGCTACGTGGTGCTCAAGGGAATGATGGCCACGGAGAATCCGCACGAGGCCGCGGTGGCGGAGTCCGAGCGGGCGTTTCTTGCGGATATCACCCACCCGGGCATCGTGAAGATCTTCAACTTCATCGATGATCCGCGCAGCCCCGGCGGGTTCATTGTCATGGAGTTCGTGGGCGGCCCGTCGTTGCGGTCGCGCCGCAGGCGCCTGTCCAGTGGGGTGTTCGACGTGGACATCGCCATCGGTTACATCCTGGAGATCCTGCAGGCGCTGGACTACCTTCACTCCCGCGGGGTGGTTTACAACGACTTGAAGCCGGACAACATCATCATCACCGAGGACCAGGTCAAGCTCATCGACCTGGGCGCGGTGACCGGCATCGGCGCCTACGGTCATATCTTCGGCACGAAGGGTTTCCAGGCCCCGGAGGTGGCGCAGACCGGCCCGACGGTGGCCACGGATATTTACACGGTGGGCCGCACGCTCGCCTCCCTCGTCGTGAAACTGCCAGTCACCAACGGCGCCTACGCCGACGGCCTTCCCACCCCGGATGAGGAGCCACTGTTCCGCGAGTACCTGTCGCTTTACCGACTGCTGTTGCGCGCCACGGATCCGAACCCGGATGTCCGATTCAGCTCGGCGACGGCCATGACGAATCAGCTCATGGGCGTGCTGCGCGAGGTGTTAGCGATCCGCGACGGGCGGCAGTATCCGCACCTCAACACGCGCTTCACGGCGCAGCGCTCCACCTTCGGCACAAAGCACGCCGTTTTCCGCACCGACCAGCTCGTCGACGGCATCGAGCGCTCCGCTGAGATCAGCGCCGCGGAGGTCATTGCAGCACTGCCCACTCCCCTGGCGGACTCCTCCGATCCGGGCTTCGGGCTGCTATCGGCGACGAGCTACACCGAGGCGTCCGACCTACTCGATACCCTTGCGCAGTCGCTGAAGCAGCCGAACCTGTCGAACTCCGTGGAGATCCCCCTGGCGATGGTGCGCGCCCGCCTCGACCTGGGGCAGACGCACGAGGCCCGCGAGCTGCTGCACGAGCTCGAGCCGCGCCTGCGCAACGACTGGCGTTTCCACTGGCATTCGGGCGTGGCTGCCCTGCTCGGCAGCGATTTCTCCGCCGCGCAACGCTTTTTCAACCGGGTGCTCTACATCCTTCCCGGCGAGCCTGCGCCGAAGTTGGCACTGGCCGCCACCGATGAGCTCATGCTGCAGCAGCAGGGTGTGAACACGCAGCAACTTCTTTCAGCCGACGCCGCCCGCGTGGCCTCTGCCCTGGCGTATGCTCAGCGAGTTCCCGTGGATGATTACTCGGCGGTTCCGGACTGGAACCACCTGACCAACGATCCCGAGGCGCTGCGTTTTCACGCGATGCGCCTGTATGGCCTGGTGTGGGCCACGAACCCCACGACAGTGTCCAGTGGCTTCGGCCTGGCCCGCCAGCTGGAGGCCGAAGGGTTGGTGGATAGCGCCGTGGCGGCGCTCGACCGCGTGCCATCCTCGTCTCAGCACAGCCGGTTGGCACGGCTGACCACGATCTTGATGCTGGTTAACGACCATGCCAGCCTCACGGAGTCGCGCATTCGGCGCGCGGCCCGGCGCTTGGAGATCATGCCCACGAACGAACCCCGCCTGCCGCAGGTGCGGCTGGCTGTGCTGGCGGCGGCCCTGAGCTGGCTGCGGGACCAGAAAGCCACCCCCAGTAATGATGCCCCGCTATTCGATGTGGAGTTCACCGAGCGGGGCCTACGCACCGGCCTGGAGGCGGGCCTGCGCTTGCTTGCGCGGCAGTCGCAGTTCCCCCGCCACCGCTACCGGCTGGTGGACATAGCGAATAACATCCGCCCGGCCACTTGGTTCTAACTCTGGGGTTCTAACTCACTAAGCCTCGTCAGCCAGCGCCTTAGCCTGGCGGGCAATGGCGAGCTCTTCGTTGGTGGGCACCACGAAGACCTTGACCGTGGAGTCATCGGTGGAGATCTCGCGTGCTCCTTCGATGCCGTCCTCGTTGTTGTTGCGGGCCTCATCAATCTTGATGCCGAAGTTCTCCAGGTTCGCCATGGCGTCTCGGCGCACGTTGACGGAGTTTTCACCCACGCCCGCGGTGAACGTGATCGCGTCCAACCGGCCGAGGATCAGCATGTAGGAGCCAATGAAGCGACGGAGCTGGTGGATGTACACACCGTAGGCCAGGTTCGCGTTCTCATCACCGGACTCGATGAGCTCCTTGAGCTCGCGGAAGTCATTAACGCCCGAAACACCCTTGAGACCGGAGTTGCGGTTGAGCAGCGTGTCGATCTCGTCGACCTTCATATTGGCCGAGCGTTCCAGGTGGAAGATGATGCCCGGGTCGATATCGCCGGAGCGGGTGCCCATCACAAGGCCGGCCAGCGGGGTCAGACCCATGGACGTGTCCACGGCCTCGCCGCCGCGGATCGCCGCAGCGGAGGCACCGTTGCCCAGGTGCAGGGTGATCTGGTTGACGTCCTCGGCCGGCTTGCCGAGCAGGCCGGGAACCTTGTCGGAGACGTAGTGGTGGCTGGTGCCGTGGAAGCCGTAGCGGCGAATGTCGTACTTCTTCGCCACCTCGCGGTCGATGGCGTAGTTCGCCGCGTCCTCGGGCAGGGTGGAGAAGAAGGCGGTATCGAACACAGCCACGTGGGGGACGTGCTCCAGCAGCGCCCGGGCGTTCTCGATGCCGTCGATGTTGGCGGGGTTGTGCAGCGGTGCCAGGGGGATGAGGCCCTTGAGCTTGCTGATAACGGTGTCGTCGATAACAACAGGCTCGGTGAAGGTGGCGCCACCGTGCACCACGCGGTGGCCGACCGCAGCGAGGTTAAGATCCTGCGGCCCCACGCCGAGTAGCGTCATCATGCCGAAGGCGCGCTCCAGACCCACGGAGTGGCTGAGGATCGGGCGGCTGTCCTCCATCTTCGAGGTTTCCGTCTTAATGGCGATGTGACCGCTGGATTCGCCGATGCGTTCCACGATGCCGGAGACGAACGGGTCCTGGGCAGCATCTGCCGCGGGGTCGAGAACCTGGAACTTAATGGAGCTAGAACCGGAATTGAGAACCAGAACGTACGGAGTGTCGGACATGTCTTTCCTTCGCGAGAATGAGTGGGGCTGAGTGAGTGAGAGTAAGAGGGTGTAAGAAAGTACTGCCTAGCCAGCCTGGATCGCAGTGATGGCTACGGTGTTGACGATGTCCGGCACGGTGGCGCCACGGGACAGGTCGTTGACGGGCTTGTTGAGCCCCTGGAGGATCGGGCCGACTGCCAGGGCATCGGCGGTGCGCTGTACCGCCTTATAGGTGATGTTGCCGCTGTTGAGGTCGGGGAAGATGAAGACGGTGGCCTCGCCAGCCACGCTCGATCCCGGCATCTTTTTCTGGCCGACGGAGGGGACCACGGCGGCGTCGAACTGAAGGGGGCCATCGAGTTGCAGATCAGGGTGATCCTGCTTCGCCTTCTCGACGGCAGCGGTCACCGCTTCGACGTCCTCGCCAGCACCCGACGTGCCGGTGGAGTAGCTGAGCAGGGCGACCTTCGGGTCGATGCCGAACTGCGCGGCGGTCTGCGCGGACACGGCAGCGATCTCCGCGAGCTGGTCCGGGGTGGGGTTCGGGTTAACGGCGCAGTCGCCGAAGGCCCAGAGCACACCGTCCATGACCATGAGGAAGATGGAGCTGACCACGGAGGAGCCCGGCGCGGTCTTGATGATCTGGAAGCTCGGCTTGATGGTGTGCGCCGTGGTGTGGGCGGCGCCGGAAACCATGCCGTCAGCGATGCCCTTGTGGACCATCATCGTGGCGTAGTAGCTGATGTCCTTCATGGTCTCGCGGGCATCGTCCAGGCTCACGCCCTTGTGCTTGCGCAGCTCGGCGAACTCCTGGGCGAACTCCTCGAGCTGGGTGCCCTGCGTGGGATCCGTGAGCGTGGCGCCCGAGAGGTCCAGGTTGAGCTCCTTGGCGCGCTGGGCCATCGCATCGGGATCGCCAAGGATGGTCAGCGCGCACACCTTGTGCTCGAGGAGCTGGTGGGCAGCGGTGAGGATGCGGTCATCGTCGCCTTCCGGCAGCACGATGTGGGCCTGCTTCGCCCGGGCCTTGGCGATGAGGTTGCGCTCGAACAGTTCGGGGCCGATGACGGGAGTGCGGCGCTCGGCGGAGCCGATGGATTCCAGAGCCACGAACTTAATGGCCTGCCCCTCAGCTTCGAGGGCGTTGGAATGCCCCAAGGTGGCGTCGAGAATACAGATCCCTGCGGGCCGCACACCGGAACGAACGAGCTGGCCGCTGGCGAGCTGGAGGGTGGTGATGTCCTGGGAGGTGCCGGCGACGAGGAAGTGCGCGGCGCCGGAGGCTGCGGCAAGGCGGGAGTCAAAGGTGATTTCGCCGGTGCCGACGAGGACGGGCGCGGAGGTGGAATAGGCGGCGTCGAGTGCCTCGGCGAAGTCCGGGGTGGACGGGCGGATGTGATCGAAGATATCCGCGGCGTTGGTTTGCTCAACGATGTCGCTGCGGCGGGCGGTGGCCGTGGCGAGCGGGGAGATGACGGCACGAAGGGTAGCGTCTGCTGGCACTATTCCAACCTTTCACTGAAGAGATACAAGATATACGAGATATCTAGGCCATCCTCCATTGTGCCCGGAAACACAAAGACGGGCACGAAATTGTGCCCGTCTCAGTAAAAGTGGTGGGAGTTTGGGGGTTATTTATGCCCCTTTCTACCCCGTATTGTGACCGATATCACTTATAACGATATTCGGCGAGAATTTTTTCATGATCGGTGTGCGGGGGCTCTGGGGTGGTGTCGGTGGCGGTGCTATCAGCGGTGTCGGAACCGGCGTCGTCACCAGCCAGCGACCGAGCCAGCAGCGACCGCTTCCGTACCAGTACGAGAGCGACCACCACGGCCAGCCCCAGCAGCAGGACCGCGACCACACCGGCGAAGCCGAAGTAATTGATGAGGCGCGTGGAGTTGAGGAACATCAGCAGGGCGCCGACGACCGCACCGAGTACCTCCGGCTTGATCACGGTCACCGCCCACGCGGCGATCGGCGCGGCAATCGCGCCGCCGATGAGCAGGCCGAGGACGGGCTGCCACGACTGCACGAGGTCGTTGCTCATGCCCACGATGAAACCCGCCGATGCGGACGCCGCCACGAGGAACTCAGCGGTGTTCACCGTACCGATGATGCGACGCGGCTCGTCCTTGCCCACGCTCATGAGGGTGGAGGTGGTGACGGGACCCCAGCCACCGCCACCGGAGGCGTCGAGGAAGCCACCGGTCAGGCCCAACACCGACAGGCCCAGACGCGACCGGCGCGTGGTGGACGCCGGCTGCACCTTATCCGCACGGCGCCACGGCACCGCCACACTGCGCACCAGCACGTACGCACCGAGCAGAACCAGGATGGTGGAGACGACTGGCTCGGCCGCCTTCGTGGACAGGTTGGACAGCAGATACGCACCGGCAAAAGCGCCGATCGCGCCTGGCACGCCGAGGGCCACCACGGTGGGCCAGTGGACGTTGCGCAGCCGCCAGTGCGACAGGCCGGAGAACAGCGTGGTGCCGAGCTCCGCGAAGTGAACGGCGGCGGAGGCGTGGGCGGGGCCCAGGCCGGAGAAGATGAGCAAGGTGGTGGCGGTGACGCCGAATGCCATGCCGAGGGCACCGTCCACCATCTGGGCGGCGAGGCCAACGAGAGCGAAGATGAGAATTTTCATGAGGGTCTACCCTTGGGATTTTCGGAGAGCTAGTGGAGAGCTAGTGCTGTGCTTGAGCAATCACGGCTGGCGCGACCGCCGCACCGAGGTGCGGCGCACGAGCCAGTCCGCTGGGCATTCGTTCACAGAGCTGGTCCCACAGCACGCCCGGACAGACGAACAGGGGCACCACGAGGGTGTCCGCCGGGTCGGCGTAGGCCAGCAATTCGTCGCGGTCGTTGAGGGAGAAACTGCGGGCCTCGCGTGCTGTGGTGGCGGCGGCGAGGCGCTGAGCAAAGTCGGGCACGGGCTTGCCCACGTTGAACAGGGCAATCTTCGTGTGCTGCGGTTGCAGGTAATTGCGGATGTGGTCGGAGACGACGCGCACCATGGTCTCCCCCGTGCCCAGCCCCTTGGCGAGGTGCAGGGTGATGCCGGTGGCAGCTTCGGCCTCGTCGATGGCCGCTGGCACGTCGTGGCGCATATGGAACGCGTCAGTGAAGAGCAGCGGAACCACGGTGGCCTCGTCGTATCCGTCGGCGCGCAGTAGGTGGGCAACGTTGGTGAGCGTCCGCGGGTTGAAATCCAGGTAGGCCGGATATGCGCCCGCACCACTGCCCTGCCGCACGGCGTCGGCGATCTCCTGCACGGCCTGGTCGGCGTGCGGATGCCTGGATCCGTGAGCGAAGCAGATGATGGGGCGCGCCATGGTTACTTCACCAAACCTGCAGTCAGGGTGTCGCCGGTCTGCGGGTGGACGATGAGCAGGCTGCCGACCTTGCCGCTGCGACGGTAGGGCTCCACCGGCAGGGGCTCGGCCACGGTGATGCGGACGGTCGCGATGTCGTTGAGCTGCAGCTGCGTGCGATCGCCGTCGATGGAATCGACCCGGCCGCGCACCAGAGCGCTGCCGTAGCGGATGAGCACGTTGCCCCGCACCTGCACGGGCGTTTCGGATAGGTGGAACACGGTAGCCTCGAAGGTCTGCTGCGGCGCGGGCACGTCCGCGCCTGCGGCGATGAGGTCGCCGCGAGACAGGTCAATGTCGCGGTCGAGGCGCAGGGTCACGGACTCGCCGCGGATAGCAGTCTCCTGCTCCCCCTGAGGGCCATCGATGCCCTCGATGACGGCTTCCAAGCCTCCGGCACGGACGACGTCTCCACGGCTGACCTGCCCGGCTGCGACCCGTCCGGCGTAGCCGCGGTAATCGGTGGCATGGTCCCGGATGACGATCTGAACAGGGAAGCGCAAGCCGCGCTGAACGTCCTGGGAGTACTGGGCCGGCTGGGCGGTCTCCAGCAGTTCCAGCACGGACGGCCCGGTGTACCAGGGGGTGTTGGAGCTGCGCTCCACCACGTTGTCCCCGAGCAGGGCGCTGGTGGGGATCACGTCCACGTGGGCGAGGCCGAGTTCCTCGACGAGGGCCTCAACGTCGCGCTTGACGTTGTTGAAGACCTCCTCGGAGTAGTCCACCGCGTCGATCTTGTTGACGGCCACGATGACCTGGGAAATCTTCATCATCGCAGCAACCTGGAGGTGGCGGCGGGTCTGCTCGATCACGCCGTTGCGGGCGTCGACGAGGACGATGACCAGCTCAGAGGTGGACAGGCCGGTGACGGTGTTGCGGGTGTACTGCACATGGCCCGGGGTGTCCGCGAGGATGAAGCTGCGCTTGTCGGTGGCGAAGTAGCGGTAGGCCACGTCGATGGTGATGCCCTGCTCGCGCTCGGCGCGCAGGCCGTCAACGAGCAGCGAGAGGTCCGGGTTTTCCAGGCCCTTGGCGGTAGACGCACGCTCAACGGACTCGTACTGGTCGGCCAGGATGGACTTCGTGTCGTGGAGCAGGCGGCCCACGAAGGTGGACTTGCCGTCATCGACGGAACCGGCGGTGCACAACCGTAGGGTCGGCAGCTGCTGGGTCAGGGTAGCGGTCATCAGAAGTAGCCTTCCTTCTTGCGGTCTTCCATGGAGGATTCACTGAGCTTGTCGTCGGCACGGGTGGCGCCGCGTTCGGTGGTGGTGGAGCTGCGGATCTCGTCGATCACGTCAGCGATGGTGGTGGCGGTGCTTTCCACGGCGCCGGTGCAGGACATGTCGCCCACGGTGCGGTAGCGCACGGTCTTGTCCACCAGCTCCTCGCCCTCCTTGGGGCCGCCCCATTCGCCGGGGGTCAGCCACATGCCGCCGCGGTTGAACACGGTGCGGGTGTGGGCGTAGTAGATCTCCGGAACCTCAACGTTGCGGTCGCGGATGTAGTCCCACACGTCCGCCTCGGTCCAGTTGGAAATGGGGAACACGCGAATGTTCTCCCCGGCCTGGTGACGGCCGTTGTACAGCCCCCACAGCTCGGGGCGCTGACGGCGAGGATTCCAACCGCCGAAGCTATCGCGAACGGAGAACACGCGCTCCTTCGCGCGGGCCTTCTCCTCGTCGCGGCGAGCGCCACCGAGCACGGCATCGTAGCCGCGGTTCTGGATGGTCTCCACGAGTGGGATTGTCTGCAGCGGGTTGCGCGTACCGTCCGGGCGCTCCTGCACCGCGCCGCTATCGATCCAGTCCTGGACGTGGGCGACGTGCAGCGACACCTTCGGGTCGGCGGCGATCTTGTCGCGGAACTCGATGACCTCGGGGAAGTTGTGCCCGGTGTCCACGTGCACCAACTCGAAGGGCACGGGCGCGGGGTGGAAGGCACGCTTGGCCAGCTCGAGGACAACGACCGAGTCCTTGCCGCCGGAGAACAGCAGCGCGGGGCGGTCGAACTGGCCGGCTACCTCGCGCAGGATCTCGATGGATTCGGCCTCGAGCGCTGCGAGGTGCGGGGAAAGGGAAGTATCGATGGTGGTTGGAGTGCTCATGTGTGAAGTCCGCATTCTGTCTTGGAGGAACCGGCCCAGCGGCCGGAGCGTGGATCTTGGCCTTCCGCAACGGGCAGGGTGCAGGTGGCGCAACCGATGGAGGGATAGCCCTGGGTAGTCAGTGGGTGGATGATGAGGTCGTGATCGGCGATGTAGCTCTCGACCTGCTCGTCCGACCACTCCACGAGAGGGTTGATCTTCAGCCGGCCGGTGCGATCGACCTCGAGGACGGGAGTGTTGGCCCGCAGCGCGCTATCGACGCGACGGATGCCGGTGATCCACGCCTCGAAGGGGTCGAGCATCCTGGCCAGCGGCTCCACCTTCCGCATGCGGCAGCACGCGGTCGGGTTGGTGGAGTAGAGCCGGGGGCCGTAGACCTCGTCCTGTTCTTCCCGGGTGAGCACCGGGGTGATGTTGCGCAGGGGAAGCTCGTAGCGCTGCTCGACCTTGTCGCGAGTCTCGATGGTCTCCGGGAAGTGGTATCCGGTGTCGAGGAAGACGAGCTCGGCGTTGTCCAGCTTCCCGTCGGTGAGCTCGGCGAGGATCGTGTCTTGCATCGACATCGTTACGGCGATGGGGCCAGTGACGTGCGTGCTGGCCCAGTCGATGATCTCCTCGGCGGTCGCGCCTTCGAGCTGGTGATTCCACTCCTCCACCAGGCGCTCGTGAGCCTGTCGCTGGTCAGCGGACAGTGGCTCGGTGGTGGTGGAGGCACCCTCCGGGCTGAGCTCTGGGTCCCGGTAGTCCGCCGCCTTCCCACCGCTGCGAAACAGGGGTTCCATTGCGCGTCCTCTTCTGTGTTTACTATGTCGTCTACTGTGTCGTCGTATCTCACGGCGCGCTCGTCACGGCCGCAATTTCCGAACAGACTGTTCGGTCTATACAGAGCCTAGACCGATCGGTTCACTTACGCAATAAAAGCAGCAAAAAAGGGCGAAAAAGTAGACTAGCTTGTCTACTCTTTCGCCCTTAGGCAGCGGTTCCTAGAACGCCGGAGAGTTACCAGCGCTCGACTGATCCGACACCCGATAGAGGTGCTCGTTGACGAATTCGCCCACACCCCAACGGGCCAGCTCGCGGCCGTAACCGGAACGGCCGATACCGCCGAACGGCAGGCCCGCGGCCGTCACCGAGGCCTCATTGACGAAGGTCATGCCAGCGCGCAGGCGGCTAGCGACCTCCTCTGCCTTAGCCAGGTCGGTGCCCCATACCGAGCTGGACAGGCCGTAGTCGGAGTTGTTCGCGATCTCCACGGCCTCGTCGGCATCCTTGGCCTTGTACACGATGGCCACGGGGCCGAAGATCTCGTTGCAGCCCACGTCAGCGGTAGGGTCCACATCGGTCAGCAGGGTGGCCTCCATGTAGGCACCCTCGCGGTCGATGGCCTTGCCGCCGACGCGCACCGTCGCGGTCCCCTCTTCCGCCGCCTTGTCCAACCGCTCGACGATCTCATCGCGAGCACCCACGGACGATAGAGGGCCGAGATCCGCGTTGGCGTCGTCCCACGGACCGACCGAAAGGTCGGCGATCTTCTTCTCGAGGGTCTCCACGACACGGTCATAGAACTCGTCCATGACGATGAGGCGCTTCGGAGCGTTGCAGGCCTGGCCGGAGTTGTACATACGGATGCGCACGAACTGGTCGAGGACCCAATCGAGGTTG
>DGYFJ06202__coassemble_1117_pt1 | contig 20027 bp, 15 predicted proteins | sample DGYFJ06202__metabat2_low_PE_020 | metagenome-assembled genome bin DGYFJ06202 | reverse complement strand
TTGCAGTTGGGGTCGTTTCACCAGCCCAGCGATCACAATGTGGTGTTCCAGCGGTCGTTTAGCCCCATTCCCGCCCGCTTGCTGGATATCGCGGTCATCGCCACGGTGTTCAGCCTGTCCACGGTGATGTTCGCGGGCGGCGGCTCCAACCTCAATCAGATGTGGGGTTTGCCCACGTGGGTCGGGTCGGTGCTGCTCTTGGTCCTGGTCCTCATCGCGGGCAACGCCCCCAGCGAGCGCATCAGCTCGGTCATCGCGTGGACGACTCCGCTGATGGTGATCCTCATCATCGTCGCCTTCGTCTATTCTGTCTGGACTTTTTCCTCCGACGCCACCACGAGCCTCGATTCCCTCAACGCCGCTGCGGCCAGCACGAGCAGTACTCTGCCCAATGTGGTCATCGCGGTGATCAGCTACCTGGGGTTTTCCATGATCGTTATCGTCTCCATGGGCTTGGTCATCGGCGGCGAGTTCATTAACACCCGCGTGGCTGGCATCGGTGGTGTGGCGGGTGGCTTGTTGTTCGGCATCCTTTTGGTCATGGTGGCCTTCACCATTTATGTCAATGTGGGCGACGTCGGAATGGACCAATTCCCCATGTTGTCCTCGGTGACTATCGTCAGCGGCGCGGCTGGCACGCTGATGTCTATCGCGATTTACGCGATGATCTTCAACAGTGCGCTGGGCATGACGTACGCGTTCACGTGCCGTTTCGTGGAGGATCGCACGAGCATGCGTTTTCATGTGGTGTACAGTGTCACGGCGGTGGTGGCTTTTGGGCTGTCGTTCTGGGGCTTCAGCAATATCGTGGGTCATGTGTTCCCCGTGCTGGGTTACATCGGGGCGGTGTTGTTCCTGCTGCTCAGCGTTGAGTATCTGCGGCGCCGGACCCAGATCAAGTGGGTGAGTAACTTCCGCGTGCGCCGGTCGTGGCCGCTGCGCAAGGGGCAGAAGGGTGGCTCGGGCAACACATCCGGCGCGGCCGACAAGAACAGCGCGACAGGTACGAGCAGCGCGGCTGATAAGGCTGAGTAGCCCCCTCCCCCGCGCATCTACCCACCGGCTGCGGTATGAGAGATACTAATGTACATGACCAACAGCTCTCCGCAGTCTGCTTCTCCTTCCCCGGATGACTCCGGCGACATCTCCCCCGTCGCCGACCAACTCGACGGCACCCACACTGAGCCCGCCCAGCCCAGCTCCCCGGACTCCGACAGTGCGCACTCCGATCCCGCGCACATTGAGCCCGCCCAGCCCAGCTCCGTAACCACGGCTCCCCCTACGTCCCACCGCGAGCTCGTCACTGCCCTGCGCAAGCTCGGCCTCCCGTCGGTTCTTTCCGCCCGCGACCGCGCCCAGGACCTGCTCCGCCGCGTGGCCGTTCCCCTGTGGCTCGTCGCAGGCTTCATGATCACCATCGCCTTGCTCAATCGAGCCATGGTGATCCTCGCCGACTCCCCGATCACGGACGGCGAGTCGGACCTGGACCTCCCCGAGGAGGTTTATGCCCCGCTGGGTGGCGCGGTCATCTTCTTCGTCGCGACCCCCATTCTCGGCATCATTGCCGCGGTGCTGACCAGCCGCAAGCGGTCGCACGCCTTCGCCTCCGCAGTGGGCGTGGCCGGCGCGCTGGTCACGATCCTGCTGCCGGTGTTCCCCTCGCCGGATAAGCTATCCGCTTTGTTCTGGGGCGTCGCCATCACGGCGGTCATCTTCGGCGCCACGTATATCGGTATCGGCTCGGTGCTGTCCTGGTCGATCCATCGCGTGGGCCAAGAGCTTTTCAGCCTCGGCCCCATGATCGCGCGTACCTTGCCCCTGTTCACCCTGGCCAGCCTTTTCCTGTTTTACAACGCCGAGATCTGGCAAGTCATGTTGCCACTCACGTGGCCGCGCATTCTTCAGGTCGCGGCCGCCCTGGGAGTGCTCACTCTGTTGCTCGTGTCCGTCACCACCCGCGACGAAGTCCAGGAGCTCCTCAGCAACCACGCGGACGATCTGCGCCGTTCCGAGCGGCTCAACATTGTTCTCATCCCCAGCCTGGTGACGATTATTCAGTCCCTCTTTTTCGCACTGTTGGTGTTCCTGTTCTTCCTTGCTTTTGGCCAGCTTTCTGTATCCGACGCCACCATTTTCCAATGGACCCAGGCCCAGGTGGACAAGACGTTGTGGGAGCACTACCGGATTCCCTTCGCGCCGACCCTGATCAAGGTGTCGTTCATCCTTTCCGCGTTGGCTGCCTTGAACTTCGCCGCCAGTGCTGCGTCTGACTCGAGCCATCGGCAGCGATTCGTGGCTCCGCTGATCTCGGAGGTCGCCATGGGGTTGGATACGCGCGCAGCCTATTTAACGTCCCAACGTGTTACCCCCGTTCACTAAGCCTGCCCACATCCCCTGATAGTCGCAGATCAGAAGCCCAAAGCGGGGGAAACGTGGCGTGGCGTCAGGCTAAAACTACACCCACATTAATTAGGTTTAACCTATAGGCGTGCAGAGACGTGAAGGTAATGGCTATAGTTGGTGGTGTCAGCGGAACCGACAAGCAAACAAGGAGAACGCTATGTCTCTGATCAACACCGAGATTCTCGACTTCAAGACCCAGGCTTTCCACAACGGCGAGTTCGTTGAGGTCAGCAAGGACGATGTGCTGGGCAACTGGTCCATCTTCTTCTTCTACCCCGGCGACTTCACCTTCGTCTGCCCCACCGAGCTGGGCGACCTGGCTGATTACTACGACCAGCTGAAGGACCTCGGCGTGGAGGTCTACTCCGTATCCACCGACTCCCACTTCGTGCACAAGGCATGGCACGAGAGCTCCGAGGAGGTCGGCAAGGCCAACTACTACATGCTCGGCGACTCCACCGGCCAGCTGACCAACAACTTCCAGAACATGCGCGAGGGCGCCGGCCAGGCCGACCGCGCAACCTTCCTGGTCGACCCCGAAGGCGTGATCCAGTACATCGAGCAGACCGCCGAGGGCATCGGCCGCTCCGCTGCCGAGCTGATCCGCAAGGTCAAGGCTGCTCAGTACATCGCTTCCCACCCGGGCGAGGTCTGCCCCGCTAAGTGGGAAGAGGGCGAGGACACCCTGACCCCGGGCATCGATCTCGTGGGCAAGATCTAAGACAGATCTCACCGAGCAGGTCTGTGATCAGGGCCTGAGACAACCCTTCCTCGGTCGGCATCGCGGGCAACCGCTCGTCGGCTGAGCTGGCGGGCGGGCCTGGTGCCCGTCCGCTTTTGTCTTGCCAGCGCGGGACCGGTGTGGGTCCGACGTGGCCCCCGCACGGGCTCCACCTGGCGCTGTAGCTAGCACTAGCTTTTTCCGCTCCTTTTCAATCGCTCACCGTCTTGCGCCGTGGTCCGCGGTGGTCCGCGGTGGTCCGCGGTCGCACACACGCCGCAACTCGCTCTCAACAACACACCAAAGAAACTCACCGAAAAACTCAGCTAACCGAACACTTAGGAGACCCCATGGCTAAGCAACTTCTCGATGACAACCTCAAGAAGCAGCTCGGCTCCCTGGTGCCCCGCATTACCGAGGACATCGAGCTGGTCTACAGCCTCGACGACCGCGATGCGTCCGCCAACCTGGAGAAGCTGCTGCAGGACATCGCCGAGCTGTCCGACAAGATCACCGCCCGCCAGGATGACGACGCGCACGACCGCAAGCCCTCCTTCACCATCGTGCGCAGCAACGACGAGAACATCGCCGTGACCTTCGCCGGCATCCCGATGGGGCACGAGTTCAGCTCCCTGGTGCTGGCCCTGCTGCAGGTCGGCGGCAACCCCATCAAGGAAGACCAGGACGTCATCGACCAGGTCAAGGGCCTGGCCGCGGATGGCAAGGACCTGGAGTTCACCACCTACATGTCCCTGTCCTGCCAGAACTGCCCCACCGTGGTGCAGGCACTGAACACGATGTCCGTGCTCAACCCGCACATCAAGCACACCGCCGTGGAGGGGTCCCTGTTCCAAGACGAGGTCAACGACAACGGCATCCAGGCCGTGCCGACCGTGTACCTCAACGGCGAGGAGTTCACCTCCGGCCGTACCTCCATCGAGGACTTCGTGCGCATGCTCGATTCCGGCGCCGCCGCTCGTGAAGCCGCGAAGCTCAATGAGAAGGGCGAGTTCGATGTGCTCGTCGTGGGCCAGGGCCCCGCTGGTGCCACCGCTGCTATTTACGACGCCCGTAAGGGCCTCAACGTGGGTCTGGTGGGTGAGCGCTTCGGCGGCCAGGTGCTGGACACGATGGCCATCGAGAACTTCATCTCCCAGAAGTACACCGAAGGCCCCAAGCTGGCCGCTGCCCTCGAGGAGCACGTCAACGACTACGAGGTCGACGTGATGAAGGCTCAGTCCGCGACCGGCTTCACGCCCGCCGCCAACCCCGGCGAAGCACACACGGTTCACTTCGGCGACGAGGCTTCCTTGAAGGCACGTCAGGTCGTCATCGCGACGGGTGCGAACTGGCGCCTGATGAACGTGCCGGGCGAGTCGGAATACCGCAACAAAGGCGTGACCTTCTGCCCCCACTGCGATGGTCCGCTGTTCAAGGGGAAGGACATCGCCGTGATCGGCGGCGGCAACTCTGGCGTGGAGGCTGCTATCGACCTCGCAGGCATCGTCAAGCACGTGACCGTGCTGGAGTTCGGCGAGCAGTGCCGCGCGGATGACGTGCTCATGGACAAGCTGAACTCGCTGGACAACGTGGACGTGATCACCAGTGCCGCCACCACGGAAATCGTGGGTGATGACAAGGGTGTGACCGGCCTGAAGTACACCGACCGCACCAACGACGAGTCCAAGTCGCTGGAGCTCTCCGGTGTGTTCGTGCAGATCGGCCTGGTGCCGAACACCCAGTGGCTGAAGGACTCCGGCATTGAGCTGAACAAGATGGGCGAGATCGTCATCGACAGCCACAACGCGACCAACATCCCCGGTGTGTTCGCCGCCGGTGACTGCACCGCCATCCCGTTCAAGCAGATCGTGGTCGCCGAGGGTGCGGGCGCAACCGCTGGACTGTCGGCCTGGGAGTACTCCGTGACCGGACCGGCTCCGGTGGAGGCTCCGGCCCAGTAGGCTCCCAAAGCCCCCGGTTCCATAGGACCTGGAGTACTTTTCCCTGCACGTTCGCTCGGATTTGTTTAGGCACAATTAAAGCCCGGCCCCTGTATCAGGGGCCGGGCTTGTTGTCGTTCAGGTGTCAGGTCTGTGCCGGTGCCACATCTGTGCAGGTGTCAGGTCTGTGCCGGCGCCAGCTTTCGCGAACCGGACCTACTTTCCCGACTCGGCGACCTTCTTGATGGCAGCCAACGTCTCGGGGATGCCTTTGATAGCGGAGTTGCGCCGCTCTTCTGCCTCGGATGCGCCTCGGTCGCCCCACTTCTTGAAGAAGGCGTCGCGGCCCGGCTGGTGGAAGTCCCAATCCTCGTGGAGTCGTGTACCAGCATCGATCTCTTCGACGCGGTACCCCCAACGGACAAAACCGCCCTCAACGGCGTCGGGGCCAACAACCCAAGCGAACTCGTGCGGGCGATCTGCAGCAACCACCTCGGATTCGGTTTCCCAAGTGCGCTCCGGGGTCTCGTTGTGCCCCTTGAATCGGCTGCCGACCTTGCCAGCTTCGCCGAGCCATTCGCACCACTTGCACGTCGGCGACCATTCCCCGGTGCGGGTGACATCGGAGATGAGGTCGTAGACGTGCTCGGCTGCGGCGTTGATATCGACGGAGTTGCTGACCTTCCAATGGTCAGCACCATCGGCGGTATCAGCGAAGTTGGTGGTGTTCGTGCTGTTGTTCTCTGTGGTACTCATAACCCCAGACTAGCGAGCTCGGGCGGTCTCGTCATTGTTCCAGACCTGCATAGCGCCTTCGTGACCAGTCATGATGACCGTGACGATCACAGCGATGGCGGCAACGATGGTCAGCACTCGAACTAAGGTGAGCAGCCAGCCGGGCATAGCCACGAAACGGCTGATCACGAAGAACCCCAGCACCACGGCGCCGAGGGCGATCACGCTGCCCGTGAGGTAGTTAGCGTATTCGGCGTGCTTGGCCAGCGGGCCCGGGTCTTCCTCGGTAAAGCCCTGCATCTTCAGCAGCGTCTCACCCGAGGAGCGGGCGAGCCAGGTGAAGCCGAGGGATAGAAGGTTGACGGCTGCGGCGGCGTAGCCGAGCGTCTTGGCTTGCGGGCGAATAGCCCACGCGATACTGATGAGCGCAGCGAGTGGGGCAAACACCACGGCTGCGTGGACAAACAGGGGGTGCGCAGGCACACCGGCAATCGTTGATAGCATGCCACAAGTTATAGAGATGGCATTTCACGGTGACAACCAATCTCATGCTGCCCTAAGCGAATCGCCCCTAAGAAAAGCAAAGACGCCCTAAACGAAAAGCGGCTCCGGAGAAGGAATCACACCTTCTCCGCAGCCGCCCGCACTGCCTAAGCTGCGCTGCTACTGCGCTGCTACTTCGCAGCCTCCACGCGAGCCTTGAGGTCGTTGAACTCGTCCCAGACCTCGGAGGGAACGCGGTCGCCCAGGAACTTCAGCCATTCCTCATTGTCGGCGATGTCGGCATCCCAGTCGGCCGGGTTCACGGACAGTGCCTCGCGGATGTCCTCCTCGGTCTCCTTGAGGCCGTCCGTGTCCAGGTCCTCGTAGCGGGCGGTGTAGCCCACCACGGTCTCGTCGGCTTCCACGCGGCCTTCGATGCGGTCCACAATCCACTTCAGCACGCGGGAGTTCTCGCCGAATCCGGGCCACAGGAAGCGGCCGTCTTCGCCGCGGCGGAACCAGTTGACCAGGAAGACCTCGGGCATCTTGTCGCCGCCCTTTTCGCCCATGTCAATCCAGTGCTGCAGGTAGTCACCGGCGTTGTAGCCGATGAAGGGCAGCATGGCCATCGGGTCGTGGCGCAGGGATCCCACTGCGGCCTCGGCAGCGGCGGCAGTCTGGCCGGAGGCCAGGGTGGCGCCGATGTAGGTGGCGTGGTTCCAGGAGCGGGCTTGGGTCACCAGCGGCACGGTGTCGGGGCGGCGGCCGCCGAACAGGATTGCGGAGACCGGCACACCCTTCGGGTCGTTGAACTCCGGTGCGGCCGCGGGGCACTGCTCGATCGGCACGCAGTAGCGGGAGTTGGGGTGGGCGGCCACGCTGCCGTCTTCGGGGGTCCACTCGTTGCCGAGCCAGTCGATGAGCTTCTGCGGCTCGCCTTCCTTGGACTCCCACCACACGTCGCCGTCCTCGGTGAGGGCAACGTTGGTGTACAGCGCGTTGCCGGGCTCCATGGTCTTCATGGCCACGGGGTTGGAGGCGTAGTTGGTGCCCGGTGCCACGCCGAAGAAGCCGTTCTCCGGGTTCACGGCGTACAGGCGGCCGTCCTCGCCGAAGCGCAGCCATGCGATGTCGTCGCCCACAACCTCGGCCTTCCAGCCTTCGATGGTCGGCTGGATCATGGCGAGGTTGGTCTTGCCGCAGGCAGAGGGGAATGCGGCGCAAATGTAGTAGTCCTTACCCTCTGGGCTGATGAGCTTGAGGATGAGCATGTGCTCGGCCATCCAGCCCTCATCCTTCGCCATGGCGGAGGCGATGCGCAGTGCGTAGCACTTCTTGGCCAGGATGGCGTTGCCGCCGTAGCCGGAGCCGTAGGACCAGATCTCGCGGTCCTCGGGGAAGTGGGTGATGTACTTGGTGTCGTTGCAGGGCCATGCAACGTCTTCCTCGCCGGCCTCCAGCGGAGCGCCCACGGAGTGCCAGCCCTTGACGAACTCGCCGTCGTCGCCGATCTTGTCCAGGGCTTCCTTACCCATGCGAGTCATCACGCGCATGGACATGACCACGTAGGGAGAGTCGGTGATTTCCACGCCCAGCTTCGGCTCGGGGCCGCTGATGGGGCCCATGCAGAAGGGCACGATGTACATGGTGCGGCCGCGCATCGCGCCGGAGAAGTGTTCGCGCATCTCAGCGCGCATTTTCTCCGGGTCGACCCAGTTGTTCGTCGGGCCCGCATCGCCCTCGTCCTTGGAGCAGATGAAGGTGCGGGACTCCACGCGGGCCACGTCCGCGGGGTTGGACCGGGCGAGGAAGGAGTTGGGGTTCTTTTCCTCGTCCAGCTTGATGAGGGTGCCATGCTCCACGAGCTGGGCTGCAAGTCGATCCCACTCTTCATCCGAACCGTCACAAAAAACTACGGAATCGGGCTGGAAGAGCTCAACGCTCTCCTCAATCCACTTCAGCAGCTCCTTGTTGTTCGTGGGTGCCTCGCCGACAAGCCCTTTAATGGTCATCGCTGTTTCTCCCTCAAGGTTTTGAGCGTTGATAGGTATGTGGAACGTTTCCTACCCTCTACTTTAATTGCGAATGGGACTGTTATTAGAAGGTTTCGCGTTCGCCACATATGGTTCTCAACACACCCTAGCCCCAGTCCCCCCGTTCCACACATTTCCACGTTTCCGTTTTCCACTCTTGCTGACCACCATCGGGGGTAGCGGGGGGTTGCTCGCTATCGCTCGTCTTTTCTTCGACGCCACCAGCCTCCTCGTCCTCCACAGCACTCCAGGCTGACCATCCTCCCTGGAAGCAGACGGAAGACAGGTAGTCGACCCGCCCGTCTCCGTTCGTGTCGGAGAGGATGTTCATGGTGGTGTCGTCCGCCAATGTGATGGATTCCACAGTGCCAGTTGTGGTAGGGGCTCCCACGGCGTACCGCTGGCCGTTGTAATCAAAAAACAGATACGCCATCTCACTGTTGACCTCTCCACCCGCTTCGGGGTGAGGTGCGAGCTGGACGTGGGGGCTGTTGATGAGGTGCTCCAGGGGGTTCGCTGGCGGTGGCCCCTCGGGGATGATGGGGGGTCGGATGCTGGTGGCGTCGGAGGGGTCATCAATGCCGCCGAGCGGGTCTACCAGGAAGCCGTGGTTGCCGTAGCTGGTGGTGAGGCCGTCGGGGCCGATGGGTTCGAGGGGAGCGAGCGGGTCGTTGAATCCGTCGCCGGAGAAGTCAAAGTAGTGCTCAACGGGCATGGGTGTTCAGTCCTCTCGGGAGGGTCGGGATGGTGTCGGCGATGCGGGGGATGTGGAGGCGGGAGATGACGTCCGCGACGAGCGCGATCCACACCTCGCGGAGGCGTTGGGCGTTGGCACGCCGCTGGGCTGCGCGGTGTCGCGACCGGACCAGCCACAGCCGTACTCCGACCAGCGCGCACCACACGAGCAGCGCTGCCACGATGGCCGCGAAGGCGCTGCCGGTGATGCGGTACGTCAGTGCTCCCACCCCCGCCGCGCCGGCCAGGCCACCGGCGGCGGCGAGGGCCCAGCCGGAGATGCGTTCGCACGTGGGTCGCGGGGATGAGTGGGGCGGGGTGGGTGCGGTAGATGACACAACCGCGGCGGACAAAGCTGGGCTCCCCGTATCCACGCGCGGAAAACGCACGCCCTGCTCCGCCACCGCGACGCGCAGCCGTTGCACGAAGCGGTGGTGGAGCTGCTCGGCCTCGGACTCGCTCACGCCAGCGCCCGCGCCCGCACCGCCCTGCCTGTCGCGCGCCTTCGCCTGCTCGCCCGGAGGCTCCCCCAACACCTCCCCCAGCAGCTCCGCGGAAATCCGGTGCGAGGCCAGCCGGATCGCCATGCGCACCCGTTCGAGCCGCTCGGCATCCGCCCGTTGGGCATCGCCGGCCCAGGCAGTCAGATCCACGCACGCGCGGTTGACCAGCGTGGCCGCATCCTCAACGGATTCCACCGAGTGCCACCCGGGATAGTGGGGCCAAGGCCGGGGTGTGGCGTCGACAATAAGAACAACAAACCCCACGGACTCAGAGACCGCCTGTGCGATATCCACATCCTCGGCCGTGGGATCGCCCACGACCGCCACGACAACATCCGGCCGCGTCTCCGGACCCGCGCCCACGATGACCGTAGTGCCGGGGCGCACGAGCTCCCGCAGCTTCTCCGCGCACGCAGTCACCCGTGCGCTATCCGGGCCGATAATTGAGACCGTCTTGGTCACAGCTTCCCCCACTTTCCCCCGTACATCTGCCACAATGAACGGGATGAATAATTCTGATAAGAGTCCCGATAAGACAGATAATGATGCTCGTTCAACCGGTTCCCTACCCCAGGGCCGGCCACTGCAAACCGATTTTAACGATGGACGCGACTATCCGCGACTGGGCAACTTCAGCTTCCGCCGCGGCACTCTGACCGACAACCAGGAAGCACTGTGGGAGCAGCACTGGCCGCGGCTGGGCACTGTGCTCTCTGACAACGTCATTGACCTGCAGGATTGGTTTGGTCGCGACGCCGAAACGATCGTCGAGATCGGGTCCGGCACAGGTACTTCCACGGCGGCGATGGCGCCGCTGGAAGCGGAGACGAACATCGTGGCGGTGGAACTGTACCGCCCGGGTCTGGCGAAGCTGCTGGGGTCCGTGGTGCGCGGCGATATCGACAACGTGCGCATGGTCCGCGGTGACGGCGTGGAGGTGCTGCAGCGCATGTTCGCGCCGGAGTCGCTGGCTGGGGTGCGGATTTTCTTCCCGGATCCGTGGCCGAAGGCGCGTCACCACAAGCGCCGCATTATTCAATCGGGCACGTTGCACCTTATTGCCTCGCGGTTGAAGCCCGGCGGGATTCTGCACGTGGCGACGGACCATGCGGATTACGCCGAGTGGATCAACGAGCGCGTGGAGGTAGAGGAGCAGCTGGAGTACCTGGGCTGGCCCGATGCCGAGGGGATGAAGGACATTCCGGTGCTTACGGACCGGCAGGTGATCACGAAGTTCGAGGGCAAGGGTCTGGATAAAGACCACGTGATTAAGGAGTACCTGTGGCGGAAGAAAGCGGGCGCCGCAGAAGCAGAGGGAGAAGAGCATGCTTGATTACGACGAGCCCACCACGCCCCGGCTGTTGCTGGTGTGGGACGCGCCGAACATCGACATGGGGCTGGGCTCCATCCTCGGCGGGCGTCCCAACGCAGCGCACCGCCCGCGCTTCGACGCAGTGGGGCGCTGGCTGCTGGATCACTCCAAGGAATTAGAGAACACCTTTGGCGAGGCAGTGGAGCCGGAAGCCACGGTGTTCACCAACATCGCCCCTGGTAGCGCGGATGTTGTGCGCCCGTGGGTGGAGGCACTACGCAACGTTGGTTTCGCCGTGTTCGCCAAGCCAAAAGTCGACGAGGATTCGGATGTGGACCCGGATATGCTGGCGCATATTCGGCTGCGTCGCGAACGAGGAATGCTCGATGGACTTGTGGTGGCCAGCGCTGACGGGCAGAATTTCAAGGATCTGTTGGAAGAGCTGGCGGATGAGATCCCCGTGTTTGTGCTGGGTTTCCAGGAACACGCCACGTGGGCTGTGGGATCACCGCTGCTGGAGTTCATAGACTTAGAGGACATCCCTGGGGTGTTCCGCGAGCCCTTGCCGCGCGTCAACCTGGACTCCCTCCCGGACGAGGGCGCGTGGCTGCAGCCCTTCCGGCCGCTTTCCGCTTTGTTGGATTAATCGTGGATTAGTCCGCACTAGTCCGCATTAGTCCGCACCCCACCAGCGTGGTGGCACCACACCGCGCACCCAGGTGGTCGCCACATCACACGACCGCCCAGCCCAGTCTGACCCGAAGGAGGACCCCACAGTGTTCATGAGTTGGGGCGATACCGCATACCGGTTCCGCCGATTGATCCCCCTGGTGATCATCTCTGCCGTGGTGGCTCTCTATGCCATTTTTGGGCTGCAACTGGGCGACCGCATGAGCCAGGAGGGTTGGGACGATCCCAACTCGCAGTCCACCCGCGCTGCGCAGCTGGAGCAGGAGAAGTTCGGCCGCGATGCCAACGGAGACGTCATCGTGCTGGTCAACGGCGACCAGCCGGGATCGGCCACGTCCCCTGCGGTGAAGCAGGATATCGGCGCCCAGCTCGATGCGCTCAAGGCGAACCATCCCGATGCGGTCGCGAGCATAACCAGCTACTTCAACGGTGGCCCGGCCGTGCTGGCCAATGAGGACGGCACAGCGGCCTTCGCCATTGTGTCCCTCCAAGGCGTGGAAGACGATGTGCTCATCAACTTCCGCAAGATCAAGAGCGAGCTGGAGTCCATCCAGGCCCCCGGTGTGACCGTGGAGATCGCCGGTGCCACCGCGATCTCCGATGCCCTCGATGATGGCATGGCCGGGGATATTCACCGCGCGGAGATCTTCGCCCTGCCCGCGGTGGGTATTTTGCTGTTGTTCGTCTTCGGCGGCGTGGTCGCTGCGCTGATCCCGCTGCTGGTGGGCGCGCTGTCCATCCTGGGATCCATGGGTGTGCTGTCCATCCTGGCGCAGTTCACGCAGATCAACGTGTTCGCCCAGTCCGTGGTCACGCTGCTGGGCCTGGGCCTGGCCATCGACTACGGCCTGTTCATGGTGTCTCGCTTCCGCGAGGAGCTGGAGGAAGGCAACGACGTGCGCACGGCCGTGCGCAACACCACGGCCACGGCAGGTAAGACCGTGCTGTTTTCCGCAGCGATGGTGGCCGTGGCACTGTCCGGCCTGTTGATCTTCCCGCAGGCGTTCCTGAAGTCCGTGGCGTTCGGCGCAATGTCCGCCGTGGGCTTGGCCGCGCTGCTGTCCGTTGCGGTGCTGCCGAGCATCTTCGCCCTGCTAGGCAAGAACATCGATAAGTTCGCCATCCGCCGCCGCCCGCGCAAGCGCGCGGAGGTGGTGAGCGGCATGTGGGGCAAGATCCCCGCCTTCGCGATGCGTCACTCGAAGAAGCTCACGTTCCTCGTGGTCGCTGGCTTGCTGGCCCTGACCGTGCCGATTGCCGGGATCAAGCTGGGTGGCATCAACGAGACGTACCTGCCGCCGACTAACCAGACCCGCATTGCGCAGGAGCACTTCAACGAGGAGTTCCCGAAGTTCCGTACCGACCCCATCAAGCTGGTCATCGAGGGCGATAACCAGGCCATCGCTGCCGTCTACCAGAAGACCTACCAGATCGAGGGCCTCACCGGACCGTTCCAGGTCACCCGTCCCACCAAGGACAATGTCACGGTACTGTCCACCGGCATCGTCAACCGTGAGGATAACGGCCGGATCGTCCGCGAGCTCGAGAATCTGGACGTACCCGGCGCGACTGTCCTCGTGGCGGGCACCCCGGCGCTGGAGGTCGAGTCCATCGAGGCGCTGTTCCACAAGCTGCCGTGGATGTTGCTCTACATCGCGGTGGTCAGCTTTGTGCTCATGGCGATGATCTTCGGCTCACTGATCATCCCAGCCAAGGCGGTGATCATGAACATCTTGGGCATCGGCGCCACGTTGGGCATGCTCACGCTGATTTTCGTGGACGGCATGGGCGCGGATCTGTTCAACTTCACCCCGGGTCCGCTGATGAGCCCTGTGCTGGTGCTCATCATCGCGATCCTCTTCGGCCTGTCGACGGACTACGAGGTCTTCCTCGTCTCCCGCATGGTGGAGGCGCGGGCGCGCGGCGCGTCGACGGATCAAGCGATCCGCTTCGGCACCGCCACGACGGGCAGCATCATCACCGCTGCGGCGTTGATCATGATTGTGGTCTGTGGGGCGTTCGGGTTCTCGTCGATTGTGATGATGAAGTACATCGCGTTCGGCATGGTCATTGCCCTTATTCTCGACGCCACAGTCATCCGCATGTTCCTCGTTCCTGCGGTAATGCACTTGTTGCGTGACGACAACTGGTGGGCTCCGCGCTGGGTACAGAAGTTGTCTGAGAAGGTGGGCCACAACGAGCAACTCGACGGGCACTCCGCTGCAGTGCCAGCTGCAGTCGGCGCTGGAGTGGGCGCCGGTGCTAGTGCTCGCCCCGAATCCGCAGCGGAAACCACGGGCTCCCGCCTGCGGGTGGCCGACCTCGCGGAAGCCATGGAGCACCGGGAACACCGGGACCGCAAGGATCGCAGAGAGCATCCCGATCAGTACGACCACCACGCAATGGGTGGCGGTGCTGGCCACGCTGGCGAGACCGATGCGTCCGGCGAACTCATCGATCCTTCCCGCCACGAACGCACGCTGCCGTTTAGCGAGCTCATGAAGCGCGTCAACGATCGCCGCGATGATTCTGGTGATCGCCACTCATGATGTCCTTTCTCAAGAAACCCTCCGTGAGAGCTGCCCTGGCTCTGATCCTGATCGTTGCGATTGGGGTCATTGCCCGGGAGCACTTGCACTTCATCGGCGATGGCTGGCGGGAGCTGGAACACGCCAACAACAAGTGGATCAGCCTAGCTGTCCTCGCGTTGGCCCTGTCGATGGTGGCGCAGGCCGAGGTCATGGTGATCCTCATGCGCAGCGCTGGGGTGCAGGTCAAGCGCCTCAGCGCGAACATGCTGGGGCTGGCCGCCAATGCCTGGTCCGCGACCTTCCCCGGTGGCCCTGCCCTGTCCGCCGCCATGATCTTCCGCGAGCAGATGAAGTGGGGCGCCACCCCAGTCATCGCCAGCTGGTACATGGTGCTGTCTGGCGTGCTGGCCAGCGGTGGCATGGCCATCTTGGCGATCGGTTCGATCTTCTTCCTTGGCCTTACCGTGAAGCCGCTGACGCTGGCGCTGTCCGTGGTGGGCGTCATCGCCTTGGCTATCGCCACGAACTGGGTGGCCACCCACCCGCGGCAGGTCGAGAACTGGCTGCTTCGCCAGGTTCGGCGCTTCAACCGCTGGCAGCGCAAGCCGGAGGATCGCTTCACCGAAGCGATCCTCGGTTTGGGTCAGCAATTGTCCGCCGTGAAGCTGCCGCTGCCGCGCCTGAGCGCCGCGATTACCGCGTCCTTGCTGAACTGGATCTTCGAGATCCTGTGCCTCATGGCCTGCATCTTCGCCATCGGCGCGCAACCGCCGGTCGCCGGTGTCATCTTGAGCTTCCTCACCGCCAAGCTGGCTGGCCAGGCGCAGGTCACGCCCGGTGGCTTGGGTCCGGTCGATCTCGCGCTGACGAGTACCCTGGTGGGCTTTGGCGCCATGACCTCCGTGCAGGCCTTCGCCTCGGTGATCGTGTTCCGCATGCTCAGCTTCATCGGGCTGGCGTTGGTGGGCTGGATCGTCTTCTTCGTCACCAAGCTGGCTAACCCCCGCGCTGCCGAGGAGACCGAACCGGCCGGAATCGCGCAAGACTCCGCCTCTGCGTAGCACTGCCCCAACCTAGAGCCCCGAACCGGGGCTGGCGTGCCATACCTCGGGGAGGGGGTGGAGAGGAAAGGTTGTGGCGTCGGATATGGATAACCGGCGAAAGTTGAGAGGGCTTAGACTGACAGGTATGAACGCAACGAGGACGCACCGAAGCTCGACTCATCGAAGCCCCGTGTCGGCGCTTGTCGCCGATGTGATCGCCATTGCGGTGTTCGCGCTGCTGGCGAGGATCGCGCACAATACGCCGGAGATGCCGCTGAGCTTCGTCGGGTGGCTGGATACCACCTGGCCGTTCCTGCTCGGCGTGGCGCTGGCGTGGGCGCTGCTGTGGTTCGGGGTGCTGCCGCAGCTGCGCAATGGGGGTAGTGGGCACGATATGGCGTCTGGTGTAGTGGTGTGGATCTTCGCCGTCGTGGTGGGGCTGCTGGTGTGGGGGCTGCGCCACGGTCAGGTGCCGCACTGGTCGTTCATGCTGGTCGCCACGATCATGTCTGCGATCCTGCTGCTGGGGTGGCGAGGGATTCTGCGGCTGCGGTCGCGAAAGGCCTAAAACGCTGCCTAAGGATTTCTAACAATTTCGGCGGAGTTAACCGTTCGTACACCTTCAGTCCATCACGATGTCAATTGAGGCCCATAACCTCTCTCCCGTTCACAACTAACGTTTCAACGATGGGAACCACTGACTATGGGCCTTCTGGGTAAAAACCTGCTTGACAAGATGGACTTCACCTCCAGCCGTTCGCACCGCACCTGCGTATACAAGTGTGGCGACGCCTGCTCGAAGCCCGTCCCCAACACCTCCGACAACAGCTACTTCGGCGACATCGTGAAGGCAACCTTCTCCCGCCGTACCGCGCTGCGCGCCGGTGGCGCCGCAGTTGTCACCGTCGGTGGCGCTTCCTTCCTGGCGGCCTGCAGCGATTCCAACAACGGCGGCAGCGGCTCCAGCTCCTCCTCCGCATCCGGTTCCGCTTCCTCCTCGGCTGCTGCAGACGCACAGCCGCCGAAGGGCCTGCAGTTCGACATGGTTGCACCCAACACCGAGGACAAGGTTGTTGTACCCAAGGGCTACAAGTCCGAGGTCGTCATCCGCTGGGGAGATCCCATCATCGAGGGCGCGCCTGAGTTCGACATCAACAAGCAGACCCCCGAGTCCGCAGCGAAGCAGTACGGCTTCAACAACGACTTCGCCGGCCTGCTGCCCATCGAGGGCGAAAACAACCGCTACCTGCTGGTGTGCAACCACGAGTACACCACCCCGCAGCAGATGTTCCCGGGCTACGATGCCAACAACCCCACCAAGGAGCAGGTGGACATCGAGATGGCCAGCCACGGCATGACCGTGGTTGAGGTCGAGGGCAAGGACAAGGACGGCAAGCTCAAGCCCGTCATGGGCAAGTACAACCGCCGCATCGACAGCAGCACCAAGTTCGAGCTCCGCGGCCCCGCCGCCGGCACCGACCTGGTCAAGACGCAGGACGACCCCGAAGGCAAGACCGTTCTGGGCACCCTGAACAACTGCTCCGGCGGCGTGACCCCGTGGGGCACCGTGCTCTCCGGCGAGGAGAACGTGGACCAGTACTTCGCCGGCGGCGAGAAGGTCAAGAACGAAGAGGTTCGCAAGCACCTCAAGCGCTACGGCATCGAGGATGCCGAGACTCCTCGCCACTGGGAGCGCTTCTACGATCGCTTCGACGTGACCAAGGTGGAAAACGAGCCCAACCGCTTCAACTACGTGGTGGAGATCGATCCGTGGGATCCGGAATCCCGCCCGGTCAAGCACACCGCCATGGGCCGCTTCAAGCACGAGGGTGCCAACATCTTCGTGACCAACGACGGCACCGCAGTGGCCTACTCCGGCGACGACTCCCGCTTCGAGTACCTCTACAAGTTCGTCTCCTCCCGCAAGGTCCGCAGCGGCAACTCCCCGGAGGACCGCCGCGAGAACATGAAGATCCTCGACGAGGGCACCCTGTACGTGGCCACCTTCGAGGGCAACTCCCCCGACTTTTCCGAGTCCGGCAAGCTGCCGAAGGACGGCAAGTACGACGGCACCGGCAAGTGGATCAAGCTGCTGACCGTCAAGGAGGACGGCTCCGCTGAGTCCCACGTGGACGGCATGAGCGCCGAAGAGGTCGCCGTGTACACCCGCGAGGCTGGCGACAAGGTCAAGGCCACCAAGATGGACCGCCCCGAGGACGTTGAGCCGCACCCCGTGACCGGCAACGTCTACGCTGCGCTGACCAACAACAAATACCGTGGCGCCAACCGCGACGGCAAGAACGATGCCCCCATCGCCGAGTACGCTCCGATCAAGGAGAACAAGAACGGCATGATCATCGAGATCGAGGACAACCACACCGGCGAGGACATGAAGTGGAACCTGCTGCTCGTGTGTGGTGACCCGAAGGAGGCCGAGACCTACTTCGGCGGCTTCGACAAGTCCAAGGTTTCCCCGATCAGCTGCCCGGACAACGTGACCTTCGACTCCTTCGGCAACCTGTGGGTCGCCACGGACGGCAACGCACTGAAGTCCAACGACGGCCTGTTCGCCGTGTCCCTCGAGGGCGACACCCGCGGCATGACCAAGCAGTTCCTCACCGTGCCCGCTGGCGCCGAGACCTGTGGCCCGCTGGTGTTCGAGAAGCGCGTGATCGTCAACGTCCAGCACCCGGGCGAAGACGAGGAAGCCACCGTGGAAAACACCAAGTCCCACTGGCCGGATGGCGGCAACTCCATGGCTCGCCCCGCCACTGTCGTGGCGTGGAAGGACGATTTCGGCACCATCGGCACGAACTAGTCGGCGCTAGTCCCCGCTAGTCGGGGCTAGTCGGGGCTAGTCGGTCTGCCACCGTGGCTGGCCCGCATGCACGCGGCTGGCCACGAACTCCCGGAAGGCATCGGCGGCCGGCGCCCGCGAGGCGTGCGACCGCCACACCATCCCCAGCTCCCGCTCACGGGTTTCCGTGAGCGGGAGCATTGCCATTCCCGGCACCACAATGTTCGGATCCCCCAGCGGCAACAGGGCCACTCCTAATCCCGCCGAGACCAACCCCGCCAGCGTGGTGAGCTCCATCGACTCGAACACGAGCCGGGGGCGATACCCGGCGCGGGCCGTAAGCTCGTCGAGCAGCATCCGCGTTCCATACCCGGGCAGCATGGCCACGAACGGCTCATCCACAGCCTCCGCGATGCTGATCGACTCCCTCCCTGCCCACCGATGCGTCGCGGGCACGGCCAGGGCCAGCCGCTGCGTGGCCAACTGCAGCCACTTCAGCTCCCCGGATTCCACGAAGCTCGTCGGCTTCGGCCCCACCAGGGCAACGTCCGCATCCCCGGCGAGCACATGATCGATGAGTACCTGCGCTGCGCCCTGCACCAGTTGGAACGTCACCTGCGGGTGCTCCTTGCGGTAGTTCCCCAGCAGATCGGGCACCAGCCACGTGCCGAGCGAGTGCATGAAATCGAGCCGCACCGTGCCCGTTTCCGGATCCATGAGCCGGTGCACTTCCTCGATGCCGCGCTGCCACACGCTCGTGGCCTCGCCCGCACGTTGCGCCAACGCTCGGCCGCATTCGTTGATCGAGAGGTGCCGGCCGTGCCGGTCGAACAGCGCGCAGCCGACCTCCTTCTCCAAAGACGACAGCCGTCTCGACAGCGCCGATTGGCTAATCCCCAGGTGCAGTGAGGAATCCACCATGTTTTGGGTGCGCGCGAGATCCAAGAACCACTCAAGTTCCTTCATATCCAAAATTGTTGCACATTTTGGGACACGAAGGCCTGATTATTGCATTTACAGAATTGAGTTCTCATCCACCACAATTGAGGCGACAGGAATCACCCCTCACGATCCCAGTATGACACGGCAAAAAGGAGGCCCCTGATGGCGTCGCCAGAAAAACCCATCCCCCTCACACCCACCGACGCGGGCTACAAAAAGGCCCTCGCCGCCTCGCTCTGTTCCGGGCTGGCCTCCTACAATGCCCTGTACGCTACGCAGGCAATTCTCCCCGCCTTGGCGGATGATTTTCATGTGACGCCAACAGTTACAGCACTCACAGTATCCGCCACGACTGGCGGTTTGGCTCTGATGGTGGTTCCCGCCAGCGTGATCTCGGAACGGGTGGGCCGCCGACTGATCATTCAGATCTCGGTGATGGCCTCCACGCTGCTGTCGCTGGCTCTGGTGTTGCTGCCCTCAATCCAGTCCATCATTGCTGTGCGGCTGGTGCAGGGCTTCGCGGTGGCGGGCGTACCCGCGGTGATGATGGCATTCCTTTCGGAGGAGGTCGACCGCAAGTACCTGCCCCGGATTATGGGCTTTTATATCGCCGGCAATTCACTGGGCGGGCTCATCGGGCGCCTCATCCCCGGCATCACGTTGGACTTCGCGAGCTGGCGGATCGCGATCCTGCTTAGCGCGATCTTTGCGGTGGTCATGGCGATCATTACTGTGCTCGTGCTGCCACAGCAGCGCTTCTTTACGCCGAAGAAGATCACCCTGTCGCACGAGGTGGAGGCGTTTGCGCAACACCTGCGCAACCCCACGTTGCTGAAGCTGTTCGTACTGCCGTTTTTGATGATGGGCGCGTTCGTGTCGCTGTATAACTACCTGGGGTTCCGGCTGATCTCGCACTTTGGACTGCCGGAGTCGCTGGCGGCGATGGTGTTCATCATGTACCTGTCCGGTACGTGGTCATCGGCGCGGGCAGGTACGTATGTGGCGCGCTTCGGCAGCGGTTCCGTGGTGGCCGGATGCACTGCCCTGGCGCTGGGGAGCCTGTTGCTGCTGCTGGTCCCATCCCTCGTGACGACGCTCATTGCGGTTCTGCTGTTTACCGCGGCGTTCTTCGCGGCCCACTCGGTGGCCAGTGCGTGGG